>Ga0194123_10000815_pt1 | contig 54080 bp, 56 predicted proteins | sample TA2MahsurfametaG_5_FD_155479 | JGI IMG/M metagenome (GOLD analysis project Ga0194123, IMG submission 155479) | Freshwater microbial communities from Lake Tanganyika, Tanzania - TA2015023 Mahale A surface | ecosystem: Environmental > Aquatic > Freshwater > Lake | place: Tanzania: Lake Tanganyika... | reverse complement strand
TGCGGCGGGGGTGGTGCCGGCGGCGGCGGTTTCTCGGCGCGACTCTGGCGACGTTGCACGGCTTCTTCGCGCTTCACCCGCACAAAGTCGAGCAGATGACCGCGCTTGGCCTCATCCAGCGTGCGATCCGCCTGAGCGATCAGGATGTTCATGGTCCAGAGCAGCAGCGCGGTGACGGCAGCCGCAGCCAGTAGCCCCCCAAGGAACCGCAGGCCTGCACGCAGGCCATCGGTTTCCGGAAGACCGGGTGCTGCGCGGCCGATCACCTCTGCCGGACTCACTGGTCGTCTGCGGCAATGGCCACGTTGAACACGCCCGCCGCCCGGGCTGCATCCATGATCGAAATGAGGGTCTTGGTGTTGGAGGCCTCGTCGGCCTGAATCACCACCGAACCCTGGGGATTCTCCGCATGCAGGCGCTCGATGTTGGCACGCACGGAGCGCACGTCCACCTGCCGGCGATCAATCCAGATGCTGTTGTTGGCGTCGATGGCAATGAGGATGTTCGCCTTCTCCTGCATCACGGCAGTGGCAGCATCCGGACGGTTGACGTCGATGCCGGCCTCTTTCACGAAGGTCGCCGTGACGATGAAGAAGATCAGCATGATGAAGACCACGTCCAGCATGGGCGTGAGATCGATGCTGGATTCCTCCTCCACACTTGCACTGCTGCCAAAACGTCGCATGGTTCGCCTCTGTATCTCAGCCCCTGGGGCCGGTTGTCGCCGTACTTGAATGCTCCAGCACCAGGGCCTGTGCAATGCGGGCACTTTCGCGCTTTGCCCATTGCTGCAGGAAAGCGCTGATGGCGATGCCTGACAGCGCGGCCACCATGCCGGCCATGGTGGGTATGGTGGCTTTGGAGACGCCGGCCGCCATCGAGCGCGGATTGCGTGAGCCGGAGATGGCCATCACCTCGAAGACCTCCACCATGCCGGTGACGGTGCCGAGCAATCCAAGCAGTGGACACAGCGCCACGCACGCAGAGATCAGCCCGAGGTGCCGCTCCAGCGCCTGACGCACCTGCGAGACCCATTGCTCGCGGATCCGATGCGCCTGCCAGGAAGTGCGATCCGCGCGCTGGTCCCAACTCGCGCGGGCCAGGGCGGCGAGCGCCCGGTAGCCCGTAAAGAAGAAGATCAGCCGTTCGATGGCGAAGGCCCACATGACCAGCGTGAGCAAGGAAATGAGCAGCAGCACATCCCCGCCCAACTCCAGGAAGTCCCGAATCTGCCCCAGCGCGGGGATGAGATAAAGCAGCTCCTGCACGCGCGGTCCCTCAGGCCCCTGCCAGTCTGGCTTCGGCGTGACTGGCCAGCATCCCGGCCGCCTGCTCTTCCAGCACCTGCACCAGGCGCTTGGCTCGGCTGGAAACGAGGGTGTGCAGCAGCACGGTGGGAATCGCCACACACAAACCCTGCACCGTGGTGATGAGCGCCTGCGAAATACCCCCTGCCATGAGTTTGGGGTCGCCGGTGCCAAACAGGGTGATGGCCTGGAAGGTGATGATCATGCCGGTGACGGTGCCGAGCAGCCCGAGCAGGGGCGCCACCACGGAAATGATCTTCAGGGCCATGAGCCAGCGCGTGAAGCGCGGCGTTTCCTTCATGATGGCCTCGGACAGCTTGAGCTCCAGCACCTCCGTGTCAGCCTGGCTGTGAGCCCGGTAGGCCGCAGCCACGCGCCCCAGAGGATTGTTGCCCGGGGCATCCAGATTGCTCGCCTGCTTGCGGATGGCGATTCCGAGCGCGCCCAGCGTGAGCAGGCGCTCGAGGACAATCAGCACGCCCACCACGCCGAGCGCCATGGTGATGTAACCGACCAGCCCGCCCTGCGTGAGGCGTTCCCGGAAACTCGGCGTCTGCACGAGCAGGGAGAGGATCTGGCCACGTGAGGGGTCCAGGCCGAAAGGCACCACGCCTTCACGGGCCGCCGCCAGCTCCCCGGCATAGTCCAGAAAGCGATCCTGCGGCTGGCGTGCGAGCTCCACCACCCGGCCCGTCTCCGGCATGTACTCCAGATACTTGCCATCGGCCGTGAGATTGAAGGCCCCCACGCGAATGACTTCGCGCTCGGCTTCCGTGCCATCGGCCGCCACCACTTTCAACGGCAGTCGCACCACCTTGCCGGACTCGGTCATCTCCTGTTGCAGTTCAAACCACAGCCGCTCGATTTCTTCCAGCGAGGCGAGACGGTTGCTGTTGCCCATCTTCTGCGCGAGGTCGGCCAGGAACCGGGTGCGATCCGGGAACTGCACCTGGGTGATGGAATTCTCGAACTGGCCACGCGTGTCGCCGGCGGCCTGCTGCAGCACGCCGAACAGTTCCTTCAGCGAGCCCAGTCGCTCGTTCAGGGCTGTTTCGAGCTCGGCGAGCTTGATGTCATTGGCCGCAAATTCGGCCTCCAGCTTCTGGGATTGTCCTTCTTCGGCAGCGCGGGCGCTCCCGAGCGAGGCCAGCAGTTGTGCCTGTTCGCCAGCGGCCGCCTTGAATGCCTGCACGCGCTCGGCATTGGCCTTGGCATCGTTGGCGCGGCCTTCGCGCACGGTCTGCAGCAGCGCGTCGAGGGAAACTTCCTCTGCCGCCACCAGGGATGAACACACCAGCAGCGCCACAGCGGCCGCGGTATGCAGCAAAGGCGGGAATCGCATGATCATTGGCCCACCCCCTCGGCTGCAGCGACCGGCAGGACCAGCAGGTCGGGCGCGGACTGCTTGCGCGCCATGGCAAGGCCACGTGCGATATAGGCCCGGAATTCGGCCCCGGAAAGGGGTTCCCATGAACGTGTGCCCTGATTCCAGCGGCCACTACGCTCGCCGCCGGGACTTTGATACAGCAGTGCCACGCGGCCCACGCGCAGGAAGTCCACCTGCTGGCTGGTGCCATCCACCTCGAGCGTTCCCCGGTAGGCTTCCAGAGTACGCCCATAGTCGTTCTCGATCTGGAAAGCCTCGATGACCCGGCGGAACTTCTCGGCCGCCGTCACATCGGCCCGCTCCATCATGGCGCGGAGATCCCCGATGCGCTTGCTGCGCTCCTCGGCCAGGAAAGGCACATCGAGGCGCACGAATTCGTCCAGCCCCTCCACCATGCGCAGCATCAAGGGCGAGATCTGACGCTCGATCACCGACACCTTGTCCATGGAATCGGCCAGCACCGCAAGTTCGGACTGCTGGTTGTCCACCTGTTTGCGCAGCAGGGCGTTGTAGACCTTGAGACCGTCGACGACCTTGAGCGCAGTGGCGTAGTCGGCCACCAGGTCGCGCTTGCGGTCGTCCAGCTTGTCCACCTCGGCCTGGGCCGAAGTGTTTTCCTGGACCCGCTTCTCGCCCTCGGCAATGACCTGATCCACAGCCACGGCCGGAGCGGCCAGGCTGAGACCGGCCGCGAGAGCAAGCCAGCGTCCACGGTTCATCAGTGGTGTATTCATCAACAGGAATCCTCCCGCAAGTCGCTCGCCCTGCAACCGGGCGCATGACGTACCGCCCCCGCAGTACGCGCGACCGAGTTTAACGGTGCACGAGTTGCGTGATCCAGCGTTCCGCGCTGGACCACGGCCACCCCGCAATGCTTGAATCCTCCGCGCAATCACCCTGGAGCGCGGCATGTTCACTGATCGACTGGAACCGCAATGGATAAAAGCCTTTCAACGGGTCTTTGAGCTTTGCAAGATCGACACCAACGAGGAGGTGGTGCTGCTCGCCGAAACGCAGTCACGGCCCCTCAACCTCGAGCTAGCACGGCTGGCGCTGGGCAATATGGGCATTTCCGCCGCGCAGGTGGTGGTTCCGACGCCTCATCAGCAGGCGCCGGTGCCGGTGCGCTCCACCGGCGCCAGTCAGGCGCTGAACGGGCAGATCGCTGCGCTGGCCGCGCTGAAATCATGCAAGGTGGTGATCGATCTCACCGTGGAGGGGCTGCTGCACGCCCCGCAACTGCCCGAGATCCTGGCCAGCGGCGCGCGCGTGATGATGGTGTCCAATGAACACCCGGAAGCACTGGAGCGACTGGTGCCCAAGCCGGAGGACGAGGCGGTGGTACGCGAAGCCATCAAGGCCTGCCGAGCTGCCAGCCTGATGCAGGTGAGCTCGGCGGCGGGCACGGATCTGCGCATAGATTTGCGTGAAGCCCGCAACGGTGGCGTGTGGGGATGGTGTGCGAAACCGGGCATGGTGGCGCACTGGCCGGGGGGCATCGTGGTCAATTTTCCCGCCCCGGGGGCCGTGAACGGTCGCCTGGTGCTCGACGTGGGCGATGTGAACCTCACCTTCAAGCGCTATCTGGAATCCCGGGTGGAATTGACGATAGAAAACGATCATGTGACGCGCATCGAGGGTTCCGGAACGGATGCGGAGCTGATGCGACGCTACTTCGCGGCCTGGGGTGACAATGCTGCCTACGGCGTGTCGCATGTCGGCTGGGGGCTCAATCCGGCCGCGCGCTACGAGGCGCTCGCGATGTACGACCAGCGGGATTTCAACGGTACCGAGCTGCGCGCCTTTGCCGGCAATTTCCTGTACTCGACCGGCGCCAACGAGGTGGCGGGGCGCTTCACGGAAGGCCATTTCGACTTGCCGCTCAGAGCTTGCACCATCCGGCTCGACGACCGGACGGTGGTGGAGGAAGGCCGCCTGACATGAGCCTCGATGCCCCGATTTTTGATGCACGCGCCTTTCGTCTCACGCCACAGGAAGAAGAACTGACCGCACTGGCCCGCCGTCTGGGCAGCGAACGGTTTGCCGCGCGGGCGGCCACCATCGATCGCGAGGCGCGATTCCCGGTGGAGAACTATGTCGACCTGCGCGCGGAAGGCCTGCTCGGTATCTGCGTGCCCGTGGAATATGGTGGCCTGGGCGCGGATTTTCGCGCGTATTCGCTGGCTGCCGCCGAACTCGGCCGTTACTGCGGCGCGACGGCCCTCACCTTCAACATGCATGTCTGCTCCTGCCTGTGGTCCGGGGCTTTGGCCGATGCGCTGGACATGACCCCGCCGGAACGGGCAGACCATGCACGCCGCCGGGCGGGGCATTACGCACGCATCATCGGCGAGGGCAAGGTCTATGCGCAGCCTTTTTCGGAGGGCGGCGCGGGCGCGGCGGCCGCGGGCACAGCGCCTTTCGCGACAACGGCGCGACGGACTGCCAACGGGTGCATCGGGTGTACTGCGAGTTGCGGCTGAACCAACGCCGGCGGGGGAAAAGGCGCTTACCGTCCCGTCATCCCCAGTCGCTGGCTCCGGGCGAGCGAGTCAACGCCTGTTGGTCTGCCGACTTCATGTCTGACGCGCTCTGGGACGGTCGCCGCTTCCGCACCTTCAATGTGGTCGACGACTATAACCGTGAGGCCTTGGCAATCGAGGTCGATCTGAATCTACCGGCCAGCCGGGTTATCCGCACGCTGGACCGCATCGCGGCCTGGCGAGGCTATCCGGAAAGGCTGCGGCTCGATAACGGTCCTGAGTTTGTCGCGATTGCCCTGGCTGAATGGGCAGACGCCAAGGGTGTGAAGCTGGAGTTCATCCAGCCAGGCCGTCCGATGCAAAACGGCTTCATCGAACGTTTTAATGGCAGCTACCGAAAGGGCGTGCTTGATCTGTACGTGTTCCGCAACCTCAACGAGGTCCGGGAGCACACCGAGCGGTGGCTGAACGACTACAACGAGGAGATCCCTCACAACGCCCTCGATGGGCTCACCCCCGTCGAGTACCGACAGTTACACAGCCCGAATAACTCCAGTTATGCGTGGACCTGATCACGGGAGGTCGACACGTGGGGGGCATCCAGTGATTTTAAGTTGGTAAGCGGGTTGGTATGTAAAACCATTAAATAACTATAAGTAATTGTATTTATTAAATGCGTGGCGGAAGAGGCAGGAGTTGAACCTGCCAAGCCTGCATCTGCAGGCTTCACCGGATTTGAAGTCCGGGCACCCCACCGGGAGATGTCGCTCTTCCGGGGTTGATGCTAGCGCAAGTCAGCGCGGCACTGTTAGACGGGCTCCATTCTTGCTGGGACGGTGGGGGAGTACACGGCCAGTGCCAGCTCGTATTCCCGATGCCTGCTCTACCGGTCAGAACCTTGGCGAGGCTGCATTTGGCCAACCATTTCGATACCCGCCTTCTGGCTCCGACGTTTGCGATTCAGGAACGTCCGGTCTGTCGAGCACCGGATGAGGCAAGTGAGCGGGATGAACCGTGCGTTCGATGATCTCTCCCGATGTCCGCCAACACTTGCGCAGAATGCGCAGCATCGGCTTTGCCAACCATTGGTGCACGACCATGCCTTATAGCACGACGCTCGCCACTGCCCTGTGATGGCGCCCCGTCAAGGACGGTAGCAGGCGTACTAGCGTTCCAGCGAAAAGCCTTGCGGCGTGGCGTGGCGTGGCGTCGCGTGGCCGGGAATATGCATTTCCCATTCGAACCAAGGCAAATGCGGAAACGAATCCGCTGATGACAAAAAACATCTCCACGCCGAACAGCCGTACCTGTGATGCATCAGGAGAGGAATGCAGTGCGTGCCCTGCGGCACAGATCACTGCGCCAATCCCCTCAGATATTGCATGCCGATGTTTTCAAGCCCCCAGAACCTGCCTCACCCGCTGCCGCATTCGGCGCGTCTGGCCCTGCCTTCGGGTCAGGCCCACACGGTCAAAATATTCGAGGAGCTCGATCGTCACGTTGCGCCCGATACCGCAGTATTCCTTGTACTGAACGGCAGTGAAGCAGGCGCTATCAGAGCTCTCCGAGAGTGTTTCGGCACAATGGGCCAATTCCTTCAGGGTTTCCGGCAGGTAGTAGCGATAGCGGCCCACCTGGTGCAGGTGACCGAGCTTCGCCATGCGCTCCATGAAGGGCTTGAGCACCTCGACAGTAATCTGCATGGGTTCCGGCATGTCGTGCAGCGCGGGGGCCTGCCGCCCGTGGCGCCTGAGTTCAGCTGCCACATGCTCCAGCAGACGCTCTTCCGCGGGGGGTAGCACCGGCGTGTGAGCCGGATCGCAGAGCTGGCCTGCACGCCGGGCGATCCCGCCCTCGCGCACCAGCTGCTCGGTGACAGCGCGCAGCAGCTCGGGGGGTTCGCGAGCAGCCAAGGTACGTGCCAACAGTGGCTCCGGCAATCCTGTCTGGGCAGGGTCGGCAAGATGGTGGGCGCGCACGGTGTGCAGGATTGCCGTGCGCAATGCCTCCAGGCGTGTCGCGCCCAGCAATCGCACCCCATCGCGCACGAGTTCGAGTTCCCGGCATTGCGGGTGGGCGGTGAGGCGCGCCAGATCTTCCGGCAACAGATTCGTATTGCGGGCAAACCATGCCGGACTCACGCCTTCCGGTTGGGATTCCATCAACGCAGCAAGGCGCGCCATGGGCTCTTCCAAGGCCAAGGCTTGCAACAACTCGAGGCGCCGCGCCCGCGAGAGCTTGCCCGGCCATGGCACCGCTTCCAGCACTTCGCCACCGGCCAGAGTGCGACGAGCGGATTGGTCACGCAGCACGAAACGATCGCCCTGCACGGCGAGGGCCGGAGCGTCCAGCTGCAACTGCGCGAACATCGTCTCGCCCGGTGCGAGTGTCGCGCCTTCCAGCAATGCAACGCGCCCACCGAGGTCGGCCGCACCCAGATGCACATGCACCGGAGTGCCGTCCTTGAGAGCCTGCGCCTCGTCCCGCGCAAGGCGCAGTCGCACGCCAAGCCGCGTACAGGTGCTGGCGAGCGCAGGGGCAACCAGCCAGTCACCGCGGTGGATCTCGTGCCGACGCAGATCGCCACCAGACACATTCACGCCGCAACGCTGGCCGGCCGTTGCCTCCAGGCTCGCGCGATTCTGAGCATGCAGCGAGCGCACCCGCACTTCGAGATTGGCGGGGGCAATGCAGAGCTCGTCGCCGGGTGCCGCGCGCCCGGAGTAGACCGTGCCCGTGACCACGCGTCCCGCACCTTCCAGAATGAACCGCCGGTCGATGGCCAGACGAAAATGGCCCCGGGCCTCTGTCTTGCCGCGTGTGCGATTCGCCTGCGCAAAGAGGAGACTTTTTTTTAAGGTCTCCACGCCGCGCCCCGCGGGGGCCGCCACCGGAATGATCGGGCTGCCTGCCAGCGGTGTGGCGGCCAGTAAGGCCTCCACTTCAGCCGTCACTTCGTGCACGCGTTCCTCATCCACGCGGTCGACCTTGGTCAGGGCCACGGCACCACGTGTGATGCCGAGGAGTTCCAGGATGGCGAGATGCTCTTGCGTCTGCGGCATGGGGCCATCGTCTGCGGCAATCACCAGCAGGGCGAAGTCTATGCCGGCCACCCCGGCCAGCATGTTGCGCACGAAGCGCTCATGCCCCGGCACATCCACGAAACCGATGACTTCCGCGCTGCCCGGCAATTCCAGATAGGCAAAGCCGAGGTCGATGGTCATGCCGCGGGCCTGCTCTTCGGGCAGGCGGTCGGTCTCCACTCCGGTCAGGGCACGGATGAGTGTGGTCTTGCCATGATCGACGTGGCCGGCCGTGGCCACAATCATGGCGAGGCGGCCTTCGACAACAAAGCGAGCTGGTCCACAAACACACGCTCGTCAACTTCTTCCAGGCAACGCAGATCGAGATGGAGCGCGCCTTGATGGAGACGCCCGATCACCGGCCGCGGCAACGCCCGCAGGCTTGCCGCAAGGTGCTCCACAGCCTTGCCGCCCCGACGCCTCGGCGTGAGTACCAGCGCACAGCTCGGCAGCAGATCGACCGGCAGTGCGCCACTACCGATCTGACTGCGACACGCCGCGATGCCAACTTCGGCAATTCCTGCCATGGCAAGTTGCACGGGTGGCAGGAGCCGCTCGGCAGCCGCTTCCAGCGAGGGGAGTGGGCGGGACAGGAGACGCAGCGCCGGAATTCCGGTGCGTGCGCGCTCGGGATCCGCGTAGAGCTTGAGCGTGGCTTCCAGCGCGGCGAGGATCAGTTTGTCCACGCGCAGGGCGCGCACGATGGGATGTTTCTTGATCCGCCGCACGAGATCAGCCCGTCCGGCAATGAAACCGGCCTGCGGCCCTCCCAGCAGTTTGTCACCACTGAAAGTGACGAGATCCGTACCTGCCACGAGAGCTTCCTGCACGGTCGGCTCATGGGGCAAACCGAGCTCGCGAAAATCGACGAGGGTGCCGCTGCCGAGATCGTTCACGAAAGGAATGCCGTGCTCGCGTGCCAATGCCGCCAGCTCCGTCTCGGCCACCGAGGCGGTGAAGCCCTCGATGCGGTAATTGCTCGGATGAATCTTCATCATGAGCGCAGTGGTAGGACCAATAGCCGTCGCAAAATCCCGCAGATGCACACGATTGGTGGTGCCCACCTCGCGCAACTTCGCACCGGCAGTCGCCATCACATCCGGCACCCGGAAGGAACCCCCAATCTCCACCAGCTCGCTGCGCGACACGATCACTTCCCGCCGACGCGCGAGCGCCGCGAGCACCGCCATCACGGCGGCGGCATTGTTATTCACCACAGTCGCCGCTTCGGCACCGGTGAGCCGGCAGATCAGCGCCTCCACGTGCACATCCCGGTCGCCACGGCGACCGGTGGCGAGGTCGTATTCCAGATTGCTCGCAGTGCCGGCGACCCGTCCGATCGCCTCCAGTGCGGGGATGGCGAGTGGGGCGCGTCCGAGATTGGTATGGAGCACCGTACCACTCAGGTTGAACACCGGACGCAGGCTGGATTGCGCCGCCGCGTGCAGGCGCTCACTTGCGCTGGTGAGAATCCACGCTGTGACCGCCTCCGGTGAAAGCGGCTCCTGCCGTGCGCGCAGTTCGGCGCTGGCCTCACGCAACGCGGCTACCAGCGGCACATGGCCGTGGCGTTCACGCAAGTCCTGACAGGCCGGCGCCTTGAGCAGGGCATCGATGCTCGGTGGCTTTGGACGCGGTCCGCTCTGGGCGTTCGTCGAGTCTGGCTTCCGGGGCTGAACGGGCTCGGTCATCACACGGATTCCGGCTTGTGAGGGACAGGCGGCCATTATAGGCTCGAAGGCGCGCCAGCAGGCGCCCCTTGAAGGAGAGACCCATGGCGAGACTGCCTCTCATTGAACCCGCGGATGCACCAACTGAAGTGCAGACCGTGTACAAGCGTTTTGAAACCCTCGGTTTCCCCATCTTCAATGTGATGAAGATGTTCGCGAACAATCCCAAGGCCCTGGAAGGCTTTGCCATGATTGTGGAAGCGCTTTACGGACCCACCTGCGCGCTGTCACCCCGTCACCGGGAACTGGCCTATCTGCGCGCATCCCAGGTCAACTCCTGCCATTACTGAATCCCCACGCATGTGATGCTCGGTCTGAGTGTCGGCTTGACGAAGGAAGAGATGGCAATGCTGCATGAGCCGGAGGCGTGTACCAGTTTCGATGACACTGATCGGCTGGTGCTCCGCTATTCCGAGGTCCTCACCCGCGAGAACAAGGTGGACGACGCCATGTTCAAGGCCCTGCAGGAGAAATTCTCGGAGGCCCAGATCATGGAGCTCGCACTCACCGTGGGCCTGTCGGCGCTGGTGAATCGCGTGCATGCCACGGGCGGCACGGACGTCGATGCGCGGACCCGTGAGTACATCGGCGATGCCATCGCCTGTGTGCTGCCGGGGCGCTGAGCGGGGACGCTAAAGAACCGGGGGTTGTAGCCGCTGGAGAGCACATGTGTTCTCGGCTCACCCCTGTCCACACTGCCACTCGCGCTGCGCGCCTCGCTGCGGAAGATCTGCACGCGGGCAAGCCGGGCCTGCGCCGCTTTGCCCAGGGTCAGCGGCCCGTCATTCGCTGGATCAAGGGTGATGGTCTGGACGACGAGGTCACCCGAGCCGCCATCGGCCAGGCCACGCGGCTCTTCGGCGACAGCGTGGATTACTGCCTCTGCAGCGAGGGTATCGCTGCCCCGCGCGCACGCGCCATCCTCGCCTGGGCCACACAGCCCGTGGAATGGTGGCCCGTGACCGGAGACGACAACCCCTGGCTCGCCAACACCCTGGAAGCTGCAGGATGTCCACCGGAGCACTTCGGCTACTGGTGGAAGTGGTTTCCGGAGCGGGTTCGCCTGCAGGGGCCGGAGTGGATACTCGATGGTGACATGGTCATCACGGGGCGCCCGGGCTGGTTTGACCATTGGCGACGGGGTGCGGATGGTCCGCGCCTGTCACAGGATGATCGCTCGCCACTGAAGGCCATCCACGGACGATATGCGCGGCATGTCGATCCCGTGAAGCGCTTCTATTCCGGGCTGGCTTCATTGCCGCCGGGTCGGCGCTACCAGCCCGCGATGGCGCGGGTGCTCAAACGCCAGCCGCTTGCTCAGGATCATGATGGGCGCAAGGACATGTGTGAGCAAGGCGTGATCGCCGCCACCTTCCAGCAGCCGGACGCGGTACCCCTTCCCCTGCATGAATTTCCGTTCGCCCGCGCGTTCGAGCCCTTCCTCGATCATGGCCTGAAGGGAGATCTCGGCCACGCCTGGGGTTATCACTTCGGCAACGCCTTCCGCAGGCACAACCCGCATTTCGAACAACTGACCGCACAGGGCGTGGTGTTCACCCAGTCGACACCCGATCCGCTGGACGGCTTTCAATGGCTGGGCGGACAGGGGCAGTGGGGAATTCCCGGTTGGACCACCCCGCCCAAGCATGCCCGCAACCTGCTGCAGTATGCGCGCCCCTTCGTTGGTCGCCGCGTGCTGGAAATAGGGACTTCGCGCGGCAAACTGAGTGCCATGCTCGCCACCCTCGGGTGCCGCGTCACGACGGTTGATCATGTGGATCGCGGGGCGGCCCGCAATCTGGCAGGGCTCGATGTGGAAGTGGTGGTGGACGATGCCGTGCACTTCATGGCGACCACAGATCAACGCTTCGATCTCGTTCTGTTCGACATTCATGGCAATTCACCGACCGACTGGCAGCGCTACGAAGCGGCGTTGCGCCACTGCCTCGCACCTGCCGCCACGCCCCTGCTCAGCAATGCCGCACTCGATCAGGTGCAGGGATGGGGCGAGGAATCCGGCGTGAAATGGTTTCTCGATCGCCTGCCGGAGGGTTGGCGCTACGTGGTGGACACCTCGACGGTACCAGGCGTGGCCGTGGTGAGCACCCCATGAAGGGCGTGACTCTGCACACGTTGCCCACGCACGGCGATGCACGGGGGTAGTTTGCATGCCTTCGAGCGAGGCGGCCCGCTCTTCTTTCAGCCCGATCGGATATTCATCCTCTCGGAGTGCCCGACGGATGCCGTGCGGGCTTGCCATGCCGTAAGTGGGCATCAGGCGCTGATGCTGCTCAATGGACGGGTGGACATTGACCTCGACAACGGTGCAGAGCAGTCCACCTTGAAGCTCTCGGGACCGCATCAGCTGCTCGTTCTCCAACCCGGGGTGTGGTTGCGCCTGCGTGATTTTTCGCCCGGCGCGATACTGATGGTGGCATCCTCGAAACGCTATGCCGAGGTACGCTACTTCGACTCCCCGCAACCCGACTTGATGCGCGACGATGACCTTGCCGCAAGCTGATCCTGCGCGCCGCTTCGCCCGGCAGTCCGGCGAGATCATGGCCGCGATCGCCGAGGTCTTCGCGCGCGGGCTTTTCGTGCTCGGCCCTGCCGTTGCGAGGTTTGAACAGGACTTCGCCGATTACCTCGGCGTTCCCCACTGCGTGGGCGTGAATTCGGGCACGGATGCACTGACACTTGCCCTGCGTGCCGGCGGCATCGGCGCCGGCGACGAGGTCATCGTGCCCAGCCTGACCGCCGCGGGCACTGCCGCCGCGGTGGTGCAGGCCGGTGCCGTGCCGGTGCTGGTCGATGTGGATGCCACTACCCGCCACCTTGATCCTGCACTTGCATACGCGGCGATCAGCCCCGCGACTGCCGGCGTGGTGGTGGTTCATCTGCATGGCATTCCGGCAGACATGGATCTGTGGTCTGCGTTTGCCGCGAAACACGGGCTTTTCCTGCTGGAGGACTGCGCCCAGGCGCATGGTGCGGAATGGCAGGGGCGCAAGGTCGGCTCCTTCGGCGATGCCGCCGCATTCTCCTTCTATCCCACCAAGAATCTCGGCGCACCCGGTGACGGCGGCGCAGTCGTGACTCGCAACGCGGCGCTGGCTGCGCGCCTGCGCGCGCTACGCAATCATGGCTGGCGGGACAGCGCACGCATCAGCGAAACGCCCGGAGGAAATTCGCGTCTGGATGAAATCCAAGCCGCGGTGCTGTCCGTGCTGTTGCCGCATCTCGACGCAGACAATGCTGCGCGCCGAGTGCCGGCGTGCGCCTATCGGCTGGCGCTCGCGGATCTGACCTGCAGCTTGCCACCTGAGCAGCCAGGCGGCGTCTACCACCAGTTTGCCATCACCCTGAAAGCGCGGGACCGTGCGCAAGAATGGCTGCGAGAGCGCGCGGGGGTGGGGACCGCAATCCACTACGCCACGCCGCTGCACCTGCAGCCAGCGTTTGCAGACTGCGGACGAGGCCCGCTGGCAGTTTCCGAAGCTCTGGGGCAGAGCCTGCTCAGCCTGCCCATCCAACCCGAGCTCGCAAGCTTCGATATCGTGAGGAAGGTGGCCGAGACGCTCGCTGATTTTCAGGCCGAGAGGCCCAGCCAGTCCCGCGGCTTGATGAAATCCGTGTAGAGCTTCGCTTCCGGCGTGCCTACGGGCGGCGCCCAGTTGTAGCGAAAGCGCACATTGGGCGGCAGTGACATCAGGATGGATTCCGTGCGGCCACCGGTCTGCAGGCCAAAGATGGTGCCGCGGTCGTAAACCAGATTGAATTCCACATAGCGCCCGCGCCGATAGAGCTGGAAGTCCTTTTCCCGTTCACCCCAGGCCATGTCCTTGCGGCGCGCGACGATCGGCAGGTAGGCTGGCAGATAGTGATCACCCACGCTGCGGGTGAAGGCGAAGCTGCGCTCGAAGCCCCACTCGTTCAGATCATCAAAAAACAGCCCGCCCACGCCGCGATGCTCATCGCGATGCTTGAGATGGAAATAGTCATCGCACCACTGCTTGAAGCGCGGATAGACGTCCGGGCCGAAAGGTTCGCAGGCCTCCCGGGAGGTCTGGTGCCAATGCACGGCGTCCTCCTCGAAGCCGTAGTAGGGTGTGAGATCGAAGCCGCCACCGAACCAGAAAACCGGCTCGGCACCCGGCTTGGTGGCCATGAAGAAGCGCACGTTGGCATGCGAGGTCGGCACATAGGGATTACGGGGATGGACCACCAGCGAAACACCCATGGCACGAAAGGCGCGCCCGGCAAGTTCCGGTCGTTTTGCGGTAGCGGCGGGCGGTAGCGCATCACCGGTCACATCCGAGAAGTTCACCCCGGCCTGTTCGAACACCCCGCCTTCGGCCATAACCCGTGTGCGCCCTCCACCGCCGGTCGGCCGGGTCCAGCTGTCCTCGCGGAAGGTCTCCTTGCCGTCGATCTCGGCCAGCCCCGCACAGATGCGGTCCTGGAGATCATGTAGCCAGTCGGACACGGCATCGATTTGAACGGCTTCACTCATCTTCCACGGTTTCCTGGGGGGCTTGGATTCGACTCTTGATACGTGACACGGAGCTCGCGCCAAGGGTTGCATGCCCTACGCATGCCCTACGCTGGCGCTCTTATCGGGCCTCGGGTCCGGTTTCGGTGCATCTTACCGGGGGAGAACAGGTCGGCAAGCCACCGATTGGGGCCGGACGTAATCTGGATCATTGATTCTTTTGGTGCACGCCCGGCGAATGCTGGCAGCAGGCGGCAGCGTGGCATGGTCCTTGCGATGCAACAAGCATCGTCATCCTGGTGGCCGATTCATGTTCCATCCAGAGCTGCTGTCCGCAGGCGCCCCCACCCGCACCGGCAAGCGCACACCGAAAGCGCGCCCGCGCCAAGCCCTGCTGCAGTTCCGGCAGGTGCTGTCTCCCCTCACGCGCAGTTCACTGGGCGTGGCGGGCGTGTTCATCTTCTTGTTCGCCTGGCAGGTCGCAGGGATCAGCGGCGTGTGGCCGCGCGCACTGTTTCCGCCGCCGACCGATGTGCTGCTGGCGCTGCATGAATTGTTCACCACGCGCGATTTTGGCTTCGATGTGCTCGCCAGTCTGCGTCGAGTGGGTCTCAGCTTCCTGTTCGCGACGGCGATCGCCCTGCCTCTAGGCATTTTCATGGGCGCCTTTGCACCCATCGCCGCGCTGCTGAATCCGCTGGTTGCAGCCTTTCGTTATCTGCCGGCAACGGCATTCATCCCGCTCTTTCTCATGTGGTTGGGAGCCGGTGAGGAGCAGAAGCTGGCCTTGCTGTTGATTGGCGTGGTGTTCTTTCTCATCACGCTCATCATGGACAACACCCGCGCCGTGCGTGCCGAACTCATCGAAACGGCACGCACTCTTGGCGCGGGCCGGCGGCGCATCCTGTGGAGCGTCGTATTCCGCGCCAGCCTCCCCTCCCACGTGGACACCCTGCGCCAGATGCTGGCAGTGAGCTGGACTTATCTGGTGGTCGCCGAGATCGTCGCCTCCACGGACGGCATAGGCGCCATGATGATGCGCGCCAAGCGCTTCGTGCATGTGGACGAAATCATGGCGGGCATCGTGGTCATCGGCGCTCTGGGTCTGCTTTTCGACGGGCTCTTCCGGGCATTGCACTGGTGGGCCTTCCCCTGGCTTCGTCATTCGCGAGGACATTGACCGTGTCGCTGACTCCTACATCCACAGACACCCTTCCCACTGCAGTGCTCGAAGCGCTTCACAGTGCCCTGCAGACGGCGCCCAACGCGGCGCGTGCCCTGCCGGCTGCCTGCTACCGGGATGCCACCGTTCACGCACTCGAGCAGCAAGCGATCTTCGGCTCCGAGTGGATACCGCTCGCCCATGTCTCGCAGCTGCCCAAGGCCGGGGATTTCGTCACCGTGGACGTGGGCGATGAGCCGCTCATCGTCACGCGTGGCAAGGATGGTCGCATCCGGGTGCTGTCACGCATCTGCCAGCATCGTGGGGTCGACATGCTGCCGGACAAGGCGGCCCGCCATTGCGGTCAGGGCAACACTCCTTTGTTGCGATGTCCCTACCATCTCTGGAATTACGACCTCACGGGGCAGCTCATTGCCGCACCCGAGATGGCGGGCTCGACCTGCCATGCCATGGAGAAAGTGAAGCTGCCTGAATTTCGCAGCGAGATTGCCGAAGGCTTCATCTTCGTCACTTTCAAGGCCTCCTCACCACCACTGGCGAGCGTTCTGCACGCACTTTCATCAGGCTATTTGGCGAAATATGGACTGGCCGAGGCGGAAGTGGTGTGGGCCCAGCACTGGGAATGTGATTTCAACTGGAAGGTGCTCGCGGAAAACTTCATGGAGCCCTACCACCATCTGGGTGCCCACCGCACCACCTTGCAGCCCTTCCTGCCCGCGCGCTTCTGTGCCACGGAGCCCGGTGCGGACGAGCACCACATGGCCGTGCGCCTGCCGCTGGAAGCCGGCATCAGGGCGCGCATCAAGGAAACCGGTCAGGCCGAACCCGGCTTCACGCCGTTTCCTTCGTTGGACCTTGCTGATCACCTCGACTGGTGGGTCACCATGGCGTTCCCGGTGTTTCTGCTGTTCCTGGCGCCCGACCGGGCGTTCTGGTATCGCCTGCTGCCCACGGGTCCCGAGACCTGCAGCCTGCTCACCACCATGCTGGTGCACCCCGAGGCGAAAAATGCGCCGGATTACGCTGAACAACTCGCGCGCGCCGAGCAGGAAGCCATCGCCTTCCACATGGAAGACATGGAGATTTGCAGCGCCATCCAGCGCGGAGTTCGTGGCCGGGGCTATACCCGCGGCGCGCTCAGCCCGCTCGAGGAGCCTTTGCTCCACATCCAGCGCTATCTCGCGCGGCGGCTCGCTCCGCCGGCGCATACACCAATATTTTCAATGACTGCCTGAGGAGACCTTAATGAGAAAAGCCCTGTTGCGCCTGCTGTGTGCAGCGCTCTTGATTGGACTCGCGCTGCCGCTGGCTGCGGCTGAGAAAGTGCGTGTGTCGTTGTTCTCCTGGCCGGGTTACGGCTTCTGGTTCATTGCCAAGGAGAAGAATCTGGTGCCGGAGGTCGAACTCGATATCCAGATCATCGAGGATCCCTACCAGAGCTTTGGTGCCATGGCGGCGGGCCAGCTCGACATCACCAGCAGCACCGTGGAGTACGGCCCCATCGCGGCAGAAAAGAAGGTGCCTATCAAGTTTGTCACTTATACCAACCCCTCCATCGGGACCGACAAGATCATCCTTGCGCCGGGAATCAAGCAGGCTGCAGATCTCAAAGGCAAGAAAGTCGCCGTGATGGAAGGGGGGCTGACCCAGATCTACATGGGGATCTGGCTGGAAAACAACGGCCTCAAGTTCAACGACGTGGAATACATCAACGTGATCATGGACGACGCCGTGGGTGCGATGGTCAGCGGCCAGGTGGCTGCGGGTGAACTCTGGGAGCCCTTCGGCAGCAAGGTTCTGGAGAACCTCGCCGGCGCGACCGTGGTCACGACCTCGGCGGAGCCCTACTGGAAGAAGACCGCTCTCCTCGGTGACGGCATGTACATGGCCGAGCAATTCCTGAAGGACAAGCCAGCCCAGGCGGCACTTGCGATGAAGGCCTACTTCGCGGCGGTCAAGTTCTGGAAGGAGAACCCGGCAGAAGGGAACGCCATCATCGCCGAAGGACTGAAGTTTCCAGTGGCGGATGTGGAACTCGTGATCGGCAAGGATGGCAAACCACTGGACGGTGGCATCTGGGTTTTCGATCTGGATGAAGCTGCGCGCTTCATGCGCGTGAAGACCGAGGCGCCACCCATTGGCGGCGCCAATGGCATCGAGGATCACTGGAAACTCACCAATGAGTGGTGGGTGAAGTTCGGTTTGATGCAGGAAACCCTGCCACCGGCGGCAGGTATCGAACTTGCGCCCCTCAAATCAGCAGCGGGCGGCTGAGGCGCTCGACCCCCATGAGTGCGGTACGCTTGCCTTACACCCTTCGGCCGGAAACTGCGGGTGATTTCCTTGCGCTGGAAGCCGTGGGGAAGATCTGGCGGCGTCCCCGCCAGCCGCCACTGGTGGCGCTCGAGAATGTGAGTTTCACCCTGCCTGAACAGCAGGTCGGTGTATTGCTCGGCCCCTCCGGGTGTGGCAAGTCGACGCTGCTGCGCATGGTTGCGGGACTCGACACCCCCAGCAGTGGCGAGATCACGCTGGGTGGCGAGCGCGTTACCGATGCGGGACGTGACCGCGGCATGGTGTTCCAGTCTTACACCTCATTCCCCTGGCTCACCGTGCTGCAGAATGTGGAATACGGGTTGCGCACGCATGGCGAGAGCCTGGCACTCAAGGAAGGCACCGCGCATGCCTTCATCGATCGCGTGGGTCTCACGCCCTTCAAGGATGCTTATCCGGATCAGCTCTCGGGCGGCATGCGTCAGCGCGTGGCCATTGCGCGGGCGCTTGCCACCTACCCCCGATTGCTGCTGATGGATGAGCCCTTCGGTGCGCTGGACGCCGAGACGCGCTGGCAGATGCAGGAGTTGCTGCTGGAAGTGGTGGCCAAGGAGAAAATGACGGTACTCATCGTGACCCATGATATCGATGAGGCGCTCTTCCTCGGAGATCGCATCGTCTTCCTCTCCCGTCACCCGGGGCGCGTGCGCGAGATATTTACGCCAGGTTTCAAGCTGGGCGCGCGCATACTGCGCAAGGAAGATCTGTACGAACAGCCGGGCTATCGCCCGCTGGAGAAAAAAATCATGCAGCTCATGCGGGACGAGGGAGCGACGGCCTGAACGGAGTCACGCCGGGCGGGCCAGCAACTCCCGGATGGTGTCTTCAATCAAGCCTGTCTCGCGGGGAAATCGGTTGGGTGCACCCGCGCAATGGCCGTAGGGCGATGCGATAGGGCGCAACTCGGCGCCGGCAACCAGCGCAGCTTCCTGTCGGTTGTCCTCCAGAGTGAAATAGAGATCCTGCGTACCCGGCATCACGATGGTCTGCGCCGTGATTCCCCTCATCGCCGCGGCAAAATCCCCACCATGTTCAACTGATGGGTCGGCGTGGGCCCAGGTCCAAAGTTTTGCCAGCAGATCGTTGGCATCCCACACCAGATGCTCCTCCTCCCAGGCGATGAGAAAGCTTTCGATATCCGGATAACCCAGCGTGCGATACAGGCCTTCGCGAAAGAAGGTCTGCGAGTAGGCCCAACCTGCATAAACCCGCCCGAAGGCTTTCAAGCCCTCGCGAGGTGGTGCCGTGTAACGACCGGCAGCGAAGTTCTGGTCGGCGCGCAGTGCCGCGCTCACGCCTTCGATGAACACCCGGTTATGCGGTGCACAGCGGGCGGCGCCACAGATGGGCAGCAGCCGTGCCACATAGTCGCCATGTGAGATGGCCCACTGGTAAGCCTGTAGTGCGCCCATGGACCAGCCCAGCGCGAGAGCCACTCGTCGTACGCCGAGATGCTGCAGAAGCTGATGCTGGCAGCGGACATTGTCCTGCACGGTGATCCGCGGAAAATCCGGCCCGGTCTGGCCCGGTGCAGCACGGCTGGGGGAGGATGACAGCCCGTTGCCGAACAGGTTGGGAATGACGATGAACCACTGGGCAGGATCGAGTGCGCGCCCCGGCCCTATGAGGCGCGCGTTCGAATCGTGATTACCCGTGTAATAGGTGGGGAAGACGATGCAGTTGTCGCCAGCCGCATTCAGCGTTCCGTGCGTGGCATAAGCGAGGCGCGCGTCACGGAGGACGCCGCCCTGCAGCAGCGGCACATCGCCAAGCGCCAGTTCCGCACAGGGAGAGGCCATCATCAGAACATTTTCAGGTAGCGCTTCTTCTCCCAGTCGCCGACGTGATTGGCGTAGCTCGTCCACTCCTGCATCTTGTAGTCCAGCCAGCTCTGGTACATCTCGGGACCAAAGACTTCTTTCGACAACGGATCTGCGGCAAACGCGGTGAGCGCTTCATCGAGACTGCGCGGCAAGGTGCCGATACCAAGGGCCGCGAGCTCCTCAGGCGATTTGAGGTACATGTTGTCGAGATGGGGATCGCCCGGATCGAGTTTTTCCGCAATCCCCTCCAACCCGGCCATCAGCACCATGGCTGAGCCGAGATACGGGTTGCAGCTGCTGTCGGCAGCGCGCAGCTCCATGCGTCCGCCGCCGAGCGGGATGCGGATGGTATTGGTGCGGTTGTTGTTGCCGTAACAGCGAAACACGGGTGCCCAGGTGAAGCCGGACATGCTTCCGCGCAGGATGAGGCGCTTGTAACTGTTGACCGTGGGCGCAACCACTGCGCAAATCGCAGGCAGGTGGCGTAGTACGCCCGCCACGAAGTGATAGCCCAGGGGGCTGAGACCGCAACCGCGCGGATCGTTGTCTGCCGCAAAGAGATTCCGCCCGGTCTCCGGGTCGGCCAGCGAGACGTTGAAGTGCGCGCCACTGCCGGCGCGATCGCCGTAAGGCTTGGGCATGAAGGTCGCAAAGCCACCGGCCTGACGGGCGATTTCATTCGCCATCCACCGGAAGAAGACGTAGTTGTCCGCCATCGCCAGCACATCGAAATAGTTGAAGTCGATCTCGAACTGACCGATTCCGTCTTCATGGTCGAACGAATACACGCCCCAGCCGAGCTTGTTCATGGCCGCGACGAGGTTGGAGATCCAGGGAAAATTGTCCATCAGGCGCGCCACGTCATAGGCGGGCTTTTCGAGATGATGCCGCGCCGACAGCGGCGCGTAGCCGCCATCCGGAGTGTCCTGCAGGACGAAGAATTCGGCCTCCACGCCAAGCTTCATCGCGTAGCCCATGTCCGCGGCCCGGCTGACCGCGCGTTTGAGGATGTTGCGACTGCAAGCGCTGAAGGGTTCACCCCGGCACCACAGATCGGAAGCGAACCAGGCCACCTTGGAATTCCAGGGCAGCACCCGGCAGGAATCCGGATCCGGATGCGAGGCGACTTCTTCCTCGCTCACGTCCTGGGGAATGCCTTCGAGCGCTGCTCCCGTGCACAGCTCTGATCCACCCATCATCCGCCCGTAATGGCTGAGTGGCACCATCTTGGACTTGGGGATGCCATGCAGATCGACATAGCTCGGCAGCAGGTACTCCACACCGGCCGCGGCGAGTTCCTGCTGCTGTACGGAAGGCGTTGCGTGTTCGTTCGAATTCATGGGGACAGTCCTGGAGTTACGGGTTCTGATGCGGGTCCTGATGCAGCTTCAGCAGGGATCGTGCCAGCGACGGCTGCACCAGCACCGGGCGCGGGATCGCGACGTGGCGGGCGGCTTCATGCCCGTGGGCTCGCACTCAAAGTGGGGCGGGAACCGGATTGGCGGCCTATCGTGGTGCGCGCTGGGGTAATGGAAGGGCTCCCCGGTCCCGGTACCCGATTTTCCCGGAGTTCCAGTTGCGACCGGGATCAAGTTTCCGGTGGCCGACTTCGCTTAGACTGCAACTCCCAAGCATGACAGGGCACGTGGCCTATGAATGGTAAGGACGAACTCGTGCCGCCCACGGTCGCGAGCCTGTCCGGCGGTGTGGCTCACGCACTGAACAACGTGCTCAGCGTGATGTTTGGCGCGGCCAGTGATCTGGAAGCCCCCGTGGATGAGGCAGCGCTCTCACGTGCACGGGAGGCCGTGGCACACGCCTGCGCGGGTGCCCAGGGAATCAGCGCAGCGCTGAACCTGCTCGCTCTGGGCGAGATGCCGCTTGCGGGGGGCGCATCGGCGCACCTTTTTCCGCTGGAACCTTTCGACCTCACCTGTGTGCTGGAAAATCTCGCAGCCACGGCCGACCTCGACGCCACTGGCGTGGCAGAAGACACCCCGACACTTTCCGTTCGCGTGGACCGCGATACCCTGCAGTCGGCCCTGATGTGTGCCGCCGTCGCCTTGCGCCGACAGCATGGCAACCAGCTGCCCCTGCATTGCGCCGTACTCCAGCCCGAGGGTGGGAGGCCGCTACTGTTCGAGCTTTCACTTGATAATGTGCGTGAGGACACGGCAAATTCTTCGCGTCTGGGACACCATCCCTGTCAATTGGCCTTGGCAGAGGCCAAGCCGGCGCTGGAGGCGCTCGGCGTACACATCGAAACCCCGCGGACAGGATGCATGCGGATACTGGTGGACTGCGGCGTACCCGGCTGAGAGCTTCTGCCGGATGAACTACCGCCCCTGAGGTGCATGGCATGACGACTGCGCGGATCAACGGTACGGGTACGCCTGCCATCCTGGTGGTGGAGGACGACCCTGTGGTGCGCACCCGGGTCATCACTTCCCTGCGCCAGAATGGTTTTGAGACGGCCTCGGCCCTGACGCGCGAGGAAATCTTTGCGCTCGTCGATGACAAGCGCTGCGCGGCACTGGTGCTCGATCTCGGGCTGCCCAACGACGATGGCGTGGCTATCGCGCGTGCCGTGCGCCAACGCAGCGAGGTGCCCATCGTCATGCTCACCGGCCGGGGTCGAGGCGCTGGGCTCAAGAAACTCCTCGAGGAGAATCTCCCCGGGGTGGAAGGGGTTCGCCGGCTGTTTTTGGGTTCGCTTGGTCATGAATGTCGGATTTTTAGTGGTAATCGAGCACTGCAACGTCGAAAGCTTGACCGGATTGCCATCGAAACACGATTCGCCACTGATCATTGATCCGGGAAAGCTGTGGCGCCACCTGATTTCATGGGTACACTGCCGGTGGATTCATGAATCAGGAGTTCACCATGAGTGTGACCATACTCTACGGCGACCGGACGACGGTCGTGCCGGGAGCCCTCGAGCGGGGAGGCCATGTGTGGCTGTCGCCCACCGACCTCGCGAGCGCCACCGGCTGGAAGCTCGAAGACGTGGGGCTGTGTCAGGGCGACGCCTGCGTCCGCACCCAGGCCGACTGGGTGGATGCGGAAGGCCGGGTGGATCTGTCCGCCTTCGCCGCTCATCAGGGGCAACCCGAGCTACACGAGGCGGCCGGCAACCTCCGTGCCTACGGCGCCAGCGTGAATACGCGGCGCGATGCGCTGTTTTCGCTGGAAGCCCCGGACTTCACCCTGCCCGATCTCGACGGCAAGCTGCATTCGCTGTCCGACTATCGCGGCAAGAAGGTCTTTCTCTATTCCTGGGGCTCCTACTGAGGCTGCAGCTTTGATCTGTCCGTGTGGCAGGCAGTGTATGCAGAACTCAAGAATCAGGGACTGGAAATCATCGCGGTGGCGCTCGATACGGGCGGCCGGGCAGCGGTAGAGGCCAAGATTCGCGCGGCCGATTGCCAGGAACGTCCGGAGATGCTGGCGCGCCTCATGGGCTGGTCGCCTGAGCTGTGGGCGAAACAGGCCCCGCCCACCTATCCCTGTCTCATTGATGAGAACCACGTGGTGGCGGATCTCTATGGCATGGTCAACGTGCCGCAGGGCGTCTGGATCGACGAACAGGGCCGGATCGTGCGCCCGCCGGAATCGGCAGGCACTGCCGACATGGTGAAGGTGATGAACCGGGAGACCTTCGAAATCCCGGAGCCGGATGTGCAGCGGGGCATGGCCCTGCGCGACGCGTACGTGAATGCACTGCGGGACTGGGTGCGGCGGGGCACGGCTAGCCCTTATGCGCTGCCGCCTGAAGAAGTGCGCAAGCGCTTGCGTGGCCCGGCCCGTAACGACGTTCTCGCGGCAACCCATGTCCGGCTTGGCCGGCATCTGTTTGCGCAAGGAGCGCTGGCGCGCGCCAAGCATCACTTTGATGCCGCCGTACAGCTGTGTCCGGAGAAATGGAACTATCGCCGCCAGGCCATGATGCTCGACCCGGGCAGCATCGGTGAGCTCAATGCCGGGCCCGGCTTCTGGGCGGCGGTAGATGCTCTGGGCGACGCTCCGTTCTATCTGGAGCCGGATCTCGCACCGGTAAGCTGAGCCGACACTCCGTGGGTGCGCGCTCGCGCGCGGACCCACGGAGCTTTCGCCTGCGCCCGCTATCACGGCGGGGAGCACTCCATTCGCGATTTCGGCCGCGGCGGTGTCCGGGCGCGGGTGTGGTATCGTTGCGGCCTCTCAGTCACACCCTCCGGACAGCGATCATGAGCTCACGCCGCGCACGCATCGAGCGCAACACCAAGGAAACCCGTATCACCGCCAGCGTCAATCTGGATGGCACGGGCGTCGGTATCTTTAATACCGGACTGCCATTCCTTGACCACATGCTGGACCAGGTCTGCCGTCACGGTCTGGTGGACATCGAGATCAAGGCCGAGGGCGATCTCGAGATCGATGCCCACCACACGGTGGAGGACATCGGCATCACGCTGGGCCAAGCGCTGGCCGAGGCCTGGGGCGACAAGAAAGGCCTGCGCCGTTACGGCCACGCCTATGTGCCGCTGGATGAAGCGCTTTCGCGCGTGGTGGTCGACCTGTCCGGACGGCCGGGGCTCGAATTCCATGTCGAGTTTCCGCGCGCGCGGGTTGGGGATTTCGATGTGGACCTCTTTCACGAATTCTTTCAGGGCCTGGTCAACCATGCCCGCATCACGCTGCATGCGGACGCCCTGCGGGGCTGCAATGCCCATCACATCATCGAGACGGTGTTCAAGGCCTTCGGCCGCGCACTGCGCATGGCCTGTGAGCACGATGCCCGGCAGGGGGATGCGATGCCCTCAACCAAAGGCAGCCTCTGAGCCGCTTCGTCGCCCGGGGATTGATATCGCATGCAACGTGTAGCCGTCGTCGATTATGGCGGGAGCAATCTGCGCTCCGTCGCCAAGGCTGTTGAAACTGCCGCAGACGGCGCGCATGAGGTCATCGTCACGGATGATCACGCGTTGCTGCGCAGCTCGGACCGGGTCGTGTTCCCGGGCCAGGGAGCCATCGGTGACTGCATGCAGCGCCTACGCGAGCACGACCTCGTGGGCGTACTGCAGGAGTGCCTGCGCACGCGGCCCTTCTTCGGGATCTGCCTCGGCCTGCAATCGCTCATGCAGCACAGCGACGAGGATGGAGGCACCGCTTGCCTGGGGGCTTTCGCGGGACAAGTGCGACGCTTCCGCGCGGATGCCGGGCCGGGCCCTGACGGCACACCGCGCAAGATTCCGCACATGGGCTGGAACGAAGTGCACTGGACGCGCGAGCATCCGGTGACGACCGGCGTGCCGAGCGGCACCCGCTTCTATTTCGTGCACAGCTACTACGTGGTTCCCGGGGACGAAGGCCTGACTCTCGGCCGCACCCACTACATCGACACCTTCACCGCCGCGATTGCCAGCGGCCCGGTCTTTGCCACCCAGTTCCATCCCGAGAAGAGCGCCGCCGCAGGGCTGCAGTTGCTGCGCAACTTCCTCAACTGGAAGCCCTGATCTCCGGCTCGAGGAACCGGATGGCTGCATGAGCCACCCGGTCACGTGGTGAGCGCGCTCAGGCGTGGGCAGCGAGAAAATCGAGCACGGCGCGCCGCGCAACAGGCTCATCCAGCATGGGGGCATGGCCCACGCCGGGCACCTCCACCACTTTCAGATCCGGCTTGCGTTGCTGCATCTCCGCCACACAATCCGGCGCGAGGATGTCCGAGGTTTCACCACGGATGACCAGGGTCGGAATGTTGGCAAGGCCCGCAAAAGCCGGCCACAGATCCGGCGTTGGCGCATCCGGATCCTTTTGCAGACTCTGGGCGATAGCCGGATCGTGTGCCAGTCTCGGCACGCCATCCGGGCCTTCTTGGTAGATCTTGCGCGCGAAGCGCTGCCAGTCCTCCTGCTTCCAGTGCGGAAACACGTGGCCGTTCAAGGCCTGCGCCCGCGCTTCTGCCGCGGCCCAGGAATCCACCGGAGGCACCTTGCCCACATAGCTGCGGATGCGGTCCAGCCCGCGCGGGTCGATCACCGGGCCGATGTCATTCAACACCACCGCACGGAAACGCTGGGGCTGCATGGCGGACATGATCATGCTCATGATGCCGCCCATCGAGGTGCCGATGGCCATCACGCTGGACAGCGAAAGCGAATCCAGCAGGGTGTACATGTCGCGCACATAGACGAGTGGATTGTAGTTGAGGGGTTCCGGATCCCAAGCGGATTCGCCACGGCCGCGCTGGTCCACGGCAATCACCCGATAGTCGGCCTGCAATGCCTCGGCGAGTTCGGCGAAATCGGCGGCATTGCGCGAAAGCCCATGCATGCAGAACACCGTGGCCCGGGGTGACGCGTGAGGATAGTCACGGGCATGGAGTTTCAGGCCGTCCGCGGCGGTGTACCAGATGTCCGTGTAGGCCTGCATGGCGATGCTCTCGTGAGGAAGGGGAGCCTCGACTTTACGCCAACCGGGGGATTTTGGCCTATGCTTCGAGCAGGCTTTCCCGCACGAGGTGCCGCCATGTCACCCACCTTTCGTCCACTGCATCCCCTGTACGCTGCCGAGGCGAGTCCGCTGGACCTGCGCAGCGTGGAAGATGCCGCAACCCTGGCTGCCATCCGGCAGGGCATGCACGAACATGCCGTGCTCGTGTTTCATGACCAACGACTCGACGATGCCTCGCAGCTTGCCTTTGCCCAGCGCCTCGATGGCGCGCTCCACAGCAAGACCGGCATCTCGGCCATGACCGGCAATCGCTTTGGCAATGAAGCGCTGACGGACATCTCCAATCTCGACGAAGCCGGCGAAGTCCTGCCGGCCGATGATCGCCGCCGGCAATACGGGCTCGCCAATCGGCTTTGGCATACGGATGCTTCCTTCGTCGAGCCGCCGGGCCGCTACTCACTGCTCTCGGCGCGCGCCATTGCGCCGGACGCGCCCCCCACCGAATTCGCCGACATGCGGGCAGCCTGGGACGATCTCGATCCCGCCCGCAAGGCTTTGCTGGAGCCATTGCAGGCACACCATTCGATCGCCTATTCGCGACAGGTGCTCGGTTTTGAATTCTCGGCGGAAGAAGCGGAAAAATTGAAAGGCGTGGTGCAGCCGCTGGTGCGCACCAATCCGGTGACCGGGCGCAAGGCGCTGTATCTCGCTTCCCATGTCTCGCGCATTCTCGGCTGGTCGCTGCCGGAAGGCCGGCTGCTGCTGCTGGATCTGATGGAGCACGCCACGCAAAGCCGATACGTCTACAGCCATCAATGGCGAGCGGGAGATCTCGTGATCTGGGACAACCTGCAGACCATGCATCGCGCGCGGCCGTTTGATGACACCCACCAGAAGCGTGACCTGCGGCGCGTGACTACGCTGGCAGTGCCCCCTGGTGCTGCATTGAATGCAGCCGGGCATACAGCCCACCCTGGCGGATGAGGCTGGCGTGAGTGCCCTGTTCGACGAGGCGGCCCTGATCCAGCACCAGCACCCGATCCACACCCTCGATGGTCGACAGCCGGTGCGCCACGATGAGACAGGTGCGCCCTTGGCGCAGCACGCCAAGCGCCTCCTGGATACGGCGTTCTGACTCGGAATCGAGTGCCGACGTCGCCTCGTCGAGAATCAGGATGGGCGCATTCTTGAGCAGGGCGCGCGCGATGGCGAGGCGCTGGCGCTGACCACCCGAGAGGCGCAGCCCGTTGTCGCCGATCTCCGTCTCAAAGCCCTGCGGCAGGGTCTCCACGAATTCGGTCACGAACGCGGCGCGCGCGGCAGCCAGCACGTGCTCGCGCGGCACGTCGCGCAGGGCGCCATAGGCGATGTTGTTGTAGAGCGTGTCGTTGAACAGCACCACCTGCTGCCCGACGTAGGCAATCTGGCGCCGCAGTTCACGCAGTGAGAGATGTTTGAGTGGCTCGCCGTCGAGCAGGATCTCGCCCTTGGCCGGCTCGTAGAACCGCGGCAGAAGATTCACGAGCGTGGTCTTGCCCCCGCCCGAAGGCCCGACCAGCGCCACGGATTCGCCGGCCTCGATCACGAGATCCAGATCCTTCAGCACGGTCTTGTCCCCATAGGCGGTGCTGATGTGCCGGAACTCCAGTTTCCCCTTCACCTTGGTGAGCGACCTGCCTCCCTGGGGCTCGGCAGGCTCGTCGATGAGACCAAAAATGCTCTCGGCCGCGGCAAGACCCCGCTGCAGGTATTCGTTCATGCTGGTCAGCCGTTTTACCGGTGGCAACAACATTGCCGTGGCGGTGACGAAGGACACGAAATCCCCGCGCGACATCACGCCTTGCGCGGCTTCGCGCAGGGCCAGGACCATCATCAGGCCGACAGCCAATGCGATCAGGGATTGCACCACCGGCTCGGTTGCAGCATTGGTGCCGATGACCTTCATCTGGAACTGGCGCGCGGCATTGACGGCGCGATCGAAGCGTGAGGTCTCGTACGCCTCCCCGCCGTAGATGCGGATATCGCGATTGCCTTCCAGTGCCTCCTCGAGTACCGCATTCACCTGACCCATGCTGCCCTGCAGGCGCCGGCTCATCTCGCGCAGGCGTCCGGAGACCTTGCGGATCACCCATCCCACCGGCGGCGCAAGGATGAGCAGGAACACCGCCAACCGCCAGTTGATGTAGAGCATCCACGCGGCCAGCGCGAGGATCACCACGGAGTCCTTCACCAGCACCGTGAGGCAGTGCGTGGTGGCCTGTACGACCTGGGTCACGTCGAACGTGAAGCGCGAGACGATTTCGCCGGCCGTGCGCTGATCGAACCAAGGCGTGGGCAGCGCGATCAATTTGCGGAACATCTGCGCCCGCAGATCCATGACCACCCGGTGTGCGACCCAGCTCAATCCCACGGTGGCGATGTAACTCATCACGCCCCGCGCGAGAAAGAGGACGACCAGCGCCACGGGAATGAGCAGGGACAGACTGTTGTCCGTCTTGCCGAACTCCTCATCCACGAGATGACGGAGCAGCGCGGGCAGGATCCACTCCGTCGCGGCAAGGGCAATCATGCCGAGCAGCGAAGCGAGGAAAATGGTGCGGTGGGGTCGTACCTGCGTCAGCAGACGCAGGTACAGCCGGGTGGAGTCTGCGCCTTGTGTCATCCGCCCACTATGCCCGCAGGCCATGGCTTTTGCATCCCGCCGCATGGCGGGCGCAATTCACGCGTGGCTCAGGGCAGGCTGCGATTGCTCGCCAGCCAGCGCGTGAGCGGCGCCCAGCAGTCGCGATCCACCTGCGTCGCGGCGGGCGCGAATTCGAAAATCGACAGTCCGCGCTCAGCCGCCTTCAGGTAATTCACGCTGGCGCGCAAGGTGGCGAGGAACGGCAGCTTGCGTCCACCAGGCAGTTTCAGCGCATCGAGGTATTCGCCGAGGCCGGTCATGGCCTGCGTCCCTTCGCGGGCACGATTGGCCACGGTGGCAATCTTCACTTCATGCCGATCCACCACGCGCACTGCCATGAGTTCAGCGATGAAATGCTCGGCTGCGCGCATGTCCACCGGCGAAGGAATCACCGGGATGACGATGGTCTGGGCACGTTTGACCAGCGCGCCCAGCGCTTCCGCATGGGTCGCGGCCGGGGCATCCATCACCAGCACGTCCACGCTGCTCGGCACCTTCAGACCCTGGTTTGCGGCATCGAGACCGCGGATGGCGGGCCTTTGCTCACCCCAGGCCTCACTCCGGGCCGCCAGCCAATCCAGACTGCTGTGCTGGACATCGAAATCGGCCAGCGCGACCGAGTCGCCCCGGTCCGCGAAATAACCGGCGATATTGGTGGCCAGCGTGGTCTTGCCGCTGCCGCCTTTGGCATTGAGAACGAGGATCGTGCGCATCTGGACCTCCCGTGGGCTTTGTCGTGGTGGGAGCAGTATAAGCCGCTGCAACCCCGGCGCACGGGGGTGGGCGGTTTTCAGTGGCGGGCCAAGGCCCGCACCGCCGAGGGTCCGGTCAGGAGTTCCAGGCCGAGCCGGCGCTGATGCGCGGCGGCGGCGTGCTCCTCGAGGTGGTCCAGTGCCTCGGCGAGCAGACGATGGGTCAGCGCGGAAGGCGCCTGCGCCAGCGCTGCCTCCAGGTATTCCCGGGCCTTCCCCCACAGGCGCTCCGTGAGACACAGGTGGCCCAGGGACAGCAGCAGTCCAGGGTCTTCCTGATGATCGCGCAGCCAGTGCTCGGCCTGCTGCAAGGCGGTCGCGGCAGCCGGACTGCGGACGTCGCCGTAGAGTGCGACGAGGCGGGGGTCCCACTGCGCCTTGAGCGCAGCCCGCAGCACCGCCTCTGCCTCGACCTGCTGCCCCAGCTGGAGCAATACCCGCGCATAGGCGGCAATCACCACCGGCAGGGTGCGGATCTGCCGGGGCAGACCGGACCAGGTTTCCTCGAGCGCCGCGCGATCCGCCCAAGGGCGGCCGAGGATACGCGTCGCGCATTCCGCCTCCAGCTCGGCCAGCCGAGCCACCGGGTAGACACTCGCGCGTTTGAGACGGGGTAGCAGCTTGGCCAGATCTTCCCAGCGATTGTTCGCCATGAGCAGGCGGTGCTGCAGGGCCAGCACCTGAGGGTTGCTGCGATAGCGCCCATTCAAGGCCTCGAGGGTTTTTTCCGCCGCGGCGAGTTCACCAGCCGCGAGCTGCATCTCGACCTGTTGCAGGGCGAGCGGCAGGCCTTGGCGTGGCGAGAGGTCCCTGGCGAGCGCCAGATAGGCATCCCGCCGGGTCGAGGCATCCTGTGCCTGCGCCGCTTGCGCGGCCGCGAGATAGTGGGCCGCACTGCCGTCGCGGATACCGGGCGGTGCCAGCAGACGCTCGGCGCGCGCGTATTCGCCTGCGGCGAGTGCGAGCACCCCTTCATTGAGTCGGGCATGGCTGCTGCGTCTCGCTCTCAGCAGTTTCCATTGCCGGTAGCGACGACGGAAGGTCACCAGACGCCAGAGATTCCTGGTGATGAAAAACGTGGCCGCCGCCAGCACCAGCGCGAGGATCAGCCCAACGCCCACGCTGGTCCGGATGAGGCGGTTGCCGAACTGGATGGCGATCACGCCCTGCTCTCCGCTCAGCCCCTGCCCCAGCAACACGGCCGCAGCAAGCGCGGCAAGAAACACTCCGAGGAGCTTCACATGATGTCCCGCGGATCCGCCGGCGGCGGTGCAAAGTCGGAAGTGCCACCGGATGGGGCAGGAGCCGCGGATGCAGCCGGGCTGCCGCCAAGTTCAATGCCCAGAGTGGGCAGCAAGGCGAGACATTCCGCGAGGCTCGGCAGGGCGGGGTTGAGATTCATGTCGCGCAGCGCCTCCAGCTTCTTGAGCAGCGCCGCCACTTCCGGCGCCTCGGGTGCAAAATCCCGGGTGAGGGACTGACTCAAGACCTCGGTACTGACTTTCACGGATACGGCGTCCCGTCGCAGCAGGGCGCTGCGCAGCAAGGCAATCTCCTGGCGCATTGCCGACAGGTTGAGGGCATGACGTGCGGGATCGATGAAAGCTTCGTCGGCAGTCGAGAGTTCGCGAATCTCGACCAGACCCAGCAAGTCCTGCCACATGGCCTGCAGCACACCCCGCCAGCTGTCGACCGGTTGTCGCCCTGCGGGTTCGCCTGCAGTCCCGGTTCTGGTGGGTGCCAGCTTCACAGGCAGGCGTTCCAGCGCGAGACTCACCGCCGCCCATTCGGCATTGGCGGCGTCCAAGGGTGGCTCGTTGATCCCATCCAGCGCCACCAGGACGACGCCGATAGCGGCGTGCAAGGCCTCCTCCGCCGGCCGCATCACTTCGAGCTGTGCTTGTGCAGCCTTCAAGGCCGCCCGGGCAAGCCGCAGATCCTGCTCCAGACGTAAAGCCAGATCGGCCGCCTGCACCAGATGCCCGATTCGCGCGAGGCGCAGCACCGCGCCTTCCGGGGCACGCCGGGAGGCCGTCTCCTGTGCCAGACGGGAGAGCTCCCGTTCAAGTCCGGCCAGTTGGCTGCGGGCTGCGTCTTCCCGTGCCGAGAGTTCGTTCAGGGTTTTCTGCTGGGCGTGGATGTCGGCGACGAGGCTCGTGAAGCTGCGGTCGTTGGTGGCGAGCACCTCATCCACCCGCTGTTGCGCGGGTCGATCGATCCGTAACACCCACCAGCCGGCGCCACCCGCCGTGCCCAGCGCCACGGCAAGCGCAATCAGGCCGGTTGCGCGGCCGCTGCGCGGCTTGCGCAGAACGGGAGGCTTGCCCGGCGCGGGGGTGGTGGATTCACTGGCCATTATTGGCCCAGACCACGAGTGCCTCCACCACGCTGGCATCCCCCGGGTTTTCCACCACGACGGGCTCCAGACTGAAGCCGAGCCGATCGACTTCCTGCGCGGCGCGGTGACCCGCGACCATGATGGGCACATCAAACATGTTCTGCAGGCCTTCCTGATCAATCTTGTCGGCGAGGTTGGTGAGTGCTTCCGGACTGGTGACCACGACAATGTCTGGCACGCTCACGCCATGTGCTTTCAGCACGCTGCCCAGCAATGCGCTGGGCACACGCCGCTCGTAGACCTCGCAGTAATCCACGAGCGCACCCCGTTGCTGCAGGGCGTGTGCCAGCAGCTCCCGTCCGCCCACGCCACGGACGATGAGCACACGCTTGCCATTGATTTCATGCGCCGAAAGCCCGAGCAGCTTGAGCAAGCCTTCACTGGAGAATTCACTGCGCGGCGCATGAACCTCGGCAATGCCGAGTTCGTGCAGGCGACTGGCGGTGCCCACACCCACCGCGAACACGGATTGCCGGGTCAGCCTTGCACCTGCAGCGGCGATCTGCCGCAGGCCTATCTCTGCCGCGTTCCGGCTGATGAAAATGATGGCATCGTAAGTATCGAGTGAGGCGAGCGCCTGCTGCACATCACTGGAGGCCACTGGCTCGATGGCGATCATGGGGGCAAAGACCACGCGCCCGCCCCGAGCCTTGATGGCGTCGATGAGACCATGCGCCTGCTCCTCGGGCCGGGTCACCATCACCATGTAACCTTCAAGCGGCTGCGACATCCGCACTCACCCCGCAGGCGTCAGTTCAATAATCCAATATCGCGCAGGATGCGGTCTGCGCCGGAGGCCAGCAAGTGGTGGCCCAGTTCCTCGCCCATGCGCGCGGCATCGGCACGGGCGCCGCGGCGACGCGCGCGGATCTGTTCGCGGCCGTCGAGGCTTGCGACCAGTCCCTCGATTTCGAGCTCATCGCCATGAATCCGGGCATGGCCCGCGATCGGCACCTGGCAACCTCCCTGCAGCGACGCGTTCAGCGCCCGCTCGGCCGTGAGCGCGTCACGCGCCAGCACATCCTCCAGCGGTGAAAGCAGGGCTTCCACGCGCACATCCCCGCGGCGGCATTCGATCCCGATGATGCCTTGACCGATGGCCGGGAGCATCTCGTCCACTTCGAAGCATTGGGTGATGTGGGCGGCAAAGCCGAGCCGTCGCAAACCGGCGGCCGCCAGCACGATGCCGTCGTATTCTCCCCGTTCGAGCTTGTCGAGGCGCGTATTCACATTGCCACGCAAATCGCGCAGCGAGAGATCATCGCGTTGCAGGGCCAGCTGGCTGCGCCTACGCAGGCTGGAAGTTCCGATCACCGCTGCCGCCGGCATGGCCGCAAGCTTGCCGTGTTGCGGGGCCACGAGGCAGTCACGCGGATCCTCGCGCTCCAGCACGGTGGGAATATGGAGTTCTTCGGGCAGCTCCACCGGCACGTCCTTCATGGAGTGCACAGCGATGTCCGCGGCATCATCCAGCAGTGCCTGTTCCAGTTCCTTGATGAACAGGCCCTTGCCGCCAATCTTGGCCAAGGGGGTGTCGAGAATGCGATCGCCCGCGGTCTTCATCACCAGCAATTCGATGGTGAGTGCGGGGTTGAGGGCTTGGAGACGATCACGTACGTGATGCGCCTGCCACAACGCGAGCTTGCTGCCCCGGGTGGCGATTCGAAGTCGGTGATCGTGCTTCAAGGTATGCTGCTCGCTGCTCGCCCGAGGCGGGAACCATGGTTCTGTTCGAAGCCGGGCCTATGCTAAGGTGTCGCCCCATGCAGGGCAACCAGCCGAAAATGTTGCAATGACTGTGCGTATCGGCGTGATCATGGATCCCATCGCCGGGATCAATCCCAAGAAAGATACCACCCTCGCCCTGATGCTGGCGGCGCAGCGCCGTGGCTGGGAAATCCATTACATGGAACTGCCCGATCTCACCTTGCGTGATGGCAAGGCACTGGCGACCAGACGCCGCATCGAAGTCCACGACGACTACCACCATTGGTACGACTTCCACGGCGAGTCCGTCACCGGTGAGCTCGCCGAACTCGATGCGATTCTCATGCGCAAGGATCCGCCCTTCGATACCGAATATATCTTTGCCACCTATCTGCTGGAACGTGCACAGCACGCCGGCAGTCTGGTGGTGAACGATCCGCGCGCGCTGCGCGATGCCAACGAGAAACTCTTCACCGCGTGGTTTGCGGACGTCTGCCCGCCCACGCTGGTCGCTCGCAGGCACGACGAGATTCGGCGCTTCCTCGATGAATTCGGTGACATCGTGGTCAAGCCACTGGATGGCATGGGCGGAGCCTCGGTGTTCAGGATAAAGGCGGGCGACCCGAACACGGGCGTGATCCTGGAAACCCTCACTTCACACGAACAGCGTTTCTGCATGGCGCAGAAATATCTGCCGCAGATTGTGGATGGCGACAAGCGCGTGCTGGTGATCGATGGCGAACCGGTGCCCTTTGCACTGGCGCGCATCCCCCCCGAGGGCGAACTGCGTGGCAATCTGGCCGCCGGAGGCCGCGGTGAGGGCCGACCACTCACCGCGCGGGACCGCGAAATCTGCGCACGCGTGGGCGCAGATCTCAAGGCACGGGGACTCATCTTCGTGGGTCTCGATGTCATTGGTGACTACCTGACCGAGATCAATGTCACCAGCCCCACCTGCGTGCGTGAACTCGAAGCCCAGTTCCAGATTCCGATTGCCGCTCGACTGATGGAAGCGATCGCCACGAGGCTCGCGGCCCGGGGCTGAGGCGCGTGCACGCCGCCACTCTCGATCTGCCAACCGGCCCGCAGGTCACCCCGGGCGACCGCCTGGGGCTCACGCTCTGTCTTGCCATCATCCTGCACGCCATGCTCGTGCTCGGCGTGAGTTTCGTGCCCGAGCCGCCCACCCGTCTGCAGGCACCGGGGTTGGAAATCACGCTGGTGACTCCGCGCGAAACACCGCCTCCGGACGATCCCGACATGCTGGCGCAGACCAATGCCCAGGGTGGTGGCAGCGTGGCGGAAGCCGCCCGTCCGGCGGCCCCCGTGACAGCTCCCCTGCCCTCGTCCACCCCTGATGAGCCGGCGACCGCAAGCGATACTCCCACGCGCGCAAGTTTCGAAGGCGCACCTCCCCTGGAACCCATGGCGATTGGCCATCGGCAACCACAACCCAAGGCTGCGCCCGAACCGGCGCCCAAGGAGGCGCCGACGGTGCTTGCCCGCCCGACTCCGGAACGTCGGGCGGAAGTCGAATTGAGTGCGCCGGAAAAACCGGAGAAACCGCTGGAGAAGGTGCGTGAAGTGGCTGCGCGCGAAGTGGCGGAGCCGCAACCCGTGCCAGAGACTGAAAAGCCGCTCGTGGCGCCGGCACCGGAGCCCGCCGCACCGGAAGCGCCCCCCTCGGCGCAGGAACTCATCACCCGCTCCTTCGCCATGGCGAGCATGCACGCCGAGCTACAAGAAAAGCTGGAGAACAAGGCCAAGCGGCCACGCACCAAGTACGTGTCGGCCACCACGCAGGAATTCAAATACGCCGCCTACATGGAAGCCTGGCGGGCGAAAGTGGAACGCATCGGCAACATCAACTACCCGGATGAGGCGCGCCGCGGCAACCTTTCCGGCGCGCTGCTGCTCGATGTGGCGCTGAAACCCGATGGCAGCGTGCTGGAAATCATCGTCAGGCGTTCCTCGGGTCACAAGGTGCTGGATGAGGCGGCCGTACGCATCGTCGAACTCGCCTCTCCCTTCGCGCCCTTTCCGGACGAAATCCGGCGCGAAGTGGACATCCTGCATGTGACACGCACCTGGAAGTTCCTCAACACCGAGGCCTTCCGGGCGCAGTAAGGCGGCTTAGTCCCCGTTCCTTGTGGGTCCGGGATCGCGGCCCCATACTGGCCACATGCCCAACCTCAACCTCACCAACCAGTTCCTGATTGCCATGCCGGCGCTGGATGACCCCAATTTCTCGCGGACCGTGACTTACGTCTGCGCCCACAACGATGAGGGCGCAATGGGAATCGTCATCAACCGGCCCCTCAACCTGGATCTCGGTGAAGTGCTGAGCCAGATGGAACTGGAAGCGGTCAACCCCGCCATCAACGAGCAGACGGTGTTTCAGGGTGGACCGGTGCATCGCGACCGGGGTTTCATCCTGCATAGTCCGGCCAAGGACTGGGGCTCGACCATCCAGGTCACCGAGGACATCGCGGTGTCCACGTCGCGGGACATCCTCGCTGCCATGTCGCGCGGCGAAGGGCCCGCGGAATCGCTGGTGGCGCTCGGCTATGCGGGCTGGGATGCGGGCCAACTGGAAGAAGAGATGGCACAGAACGCCTGGCTGTCGGGCCCGGCGGATCCCGACATCATCTTCAAGGCGCCCCCGGAGCAACGCTGGCTGCGCGCCGCCGCGCTCATGGGTGTGGATCTGGCGCGTCTGTCCAGCGATGTGGGCCATGCGTGAACGCACACACCGGGATAGAGACCGTGCTCGGTTTTGATTATGGCGAGCGACGCATCGGCGTGGCGGTGGGGCAGACACTGACGCGCACGGCCAATCCACTGCGCGTGCTGCCGGCGCATGCCGGCCAACCGGACTGGGACGAGGTGCGGCGCCTGATCGAGACTTGGCGCCCCGCGCGACTCATTGTCGGGCTGCCCTCAACCGCCGATGGCGCACCGCATCCTGTGGCCGAGGCCATCCGGCGTTTCGGTCGGCGCCTGCATGGGCGCTTCGGGCTGGCGGTGGAATATGTGGATGAACGGCTTTCCTCGCATGAAGCGGCGGCCTTGTGCGGGAATGATCCTGCGCAACTCGATGCGGTGGCGGCAGGGCTTATCCTTGAAACTTGGCTGATGGAACTTCCACAACCCCGCAGGGAGCAGACATGAAACCCGAAGTCGACATCGACAATCTCATCGATGAGCTTGCCATCAACCTGCGACGCATGATCGAAGCCGAAGAGCTGGTCAACCCCGCACTGGTCGGGATCAAGACCGGTGGCGTGTGGGTGGCGGAGCGCCTGCGTACCCTGCTGCGCATCGAAGAGCCGCTGGGCGAGCTCAACATCGCGTTCTATCGCGATGACTTCAGCCGGCTCGGCATCCACCCCACGGTGGAGCCCTCGCGCTTGCCCTTCGAGGTGGACAACCGGGACCTCGTGCTCGTGGATGACATTCTCTACACGGGTCGCACGGTGCGGGCGGCGATGAACGAGCTGTTCGATTACGGACGCCCACGCGCCGTGAAACTGGTGGTGCTGTTTGATCGCGGTGGGCGGGAGCTGCCCATCCAGGCGGATCTGGTGGGCGCCCATCTCAAGCTCGGGATCCGCGAGCACGCCAAACTCACCGGCCCGGACCATCTGGCACTGGAGCTGCACCGCACCCGGGGGTGAGGCATCCGCACGGCGCCTCCGGCCCCGTGTTCGATCGCGCCGATTCCGCCTAGAATGGCGGCGATGCGTGCAGGAAATCTCCAACTCGACTCCCAAGGCCGGCTGAAGCATTTTCTCGGCATCGAAGGCCTGTCCCGCGATCTCCTCACCCGCATTCTGGACAACGCCGAGCGCTTCGCGCCGGTCGGGGATCGCGCGGTCAAGAAAGTCCCGCTCCTGCGCGGCAAAACCGTCGCCAATCTTTTTTTCGAGCCCAGCACCCGCACCCGCACCACCTTTGATCTGGCCGCCAAGCGCCTGTCCGCGGATGTGCTCAACCTGAACATCGAAGCCAGCTCCGCCAAGAAGGGTGAGTCGCTCACGGACACTCTGCGCAACCTGGAGGCCATGCAGTGCGACATGTTCGTGGTGCGCCATCAGACGAGTGGTGCGGCCGAGTTCATCGCCCGTCAGGTTGCCCCGCACATCAGTGTCATCAACGGTGGCGATGGTCGGCATGAGCATCCCACCCAGGCGATGCTTGATGTGTTCACCATTCGCCGGCTGAAGCAGCGCTTCACGCATCTGAAAGTGGCCATCGTGGGCGACGTGGCCCATTCGCGCGTCGCGCGATCGGAGATTCACGCGCTGCGCATCCTCGGCGTGCCGGATATCCGGGTGGTGGGCCCCAAGACACTCATCCCCCCGCGTATCGAGGATATGGGCGTTTCGGTGCACCACACGCTTGAGCAAGGCATTGCTGGTGCGGATGTCGTCATCATGCTGCGCCTCCAGCAGGAACGCATGCAGAGTGCGCTGCTGCCGAGTGCACATGAATATTTTCGTGAGTACGGGCTCACTCCTCCCCGTCTCAAGCGCGCCGCCAGGGATGCGATCGTCATGCATCCGGGGCCGATCAACCGCGGGGTCGAAATCGACAGTGCGGTGGCGGATGGCGTGCAGTCGGTCATTCTGCAGCAGGTGACTTACGGTATCGCCGTGCGCATGGCGGTGATGTCCATGGTGATGACCACCCAATCCCTCACCTACGGCAACGGACAAGGTGGCGCGGATGTCGATTAGGCTGAAAGGCGGACTGGCGCTCGATCCGGCTGCGGGCACGCAAACAAGGGCCGATGTTTTCATAGAGCACGGCAAGATAGTGGCCGTGGGGCGTGCGCCGAGCGGCTTCAAGGCCAGACGCGAAATCGATGTGAGTGGGTGTGTGGTTGCGCCGGGTCTGGTCGATCTTGGCAGCCGCTTGCGCGAGCCGGGTTACGAGCACAAGGCCTCCATTGCGAGTGAGGCACACGCTGCCGCAGGCGCGGGCTTCACCACACTCTGCGCCACCCCAGATACCCAGCCGATACTGGATACCCCTGCGGTGGCCGAGCAGATCCATCATCTCGCGAGCCTCGCGCGCGGGGCACGCATCCGCTGCCTGGGCGCGCTCACGGTGGGACTGGCTGGCGAAGTGCTGACCGAGATGCATGCACTGAAGGCCGCAGGTTGCGTGGCGGTGACTAATCTCGAACGAACGATCAAGGACACCGCCGTGCTCAAGCACGCGCTCGCCTATGCCGCGAGTTCAGGCCTTGCGGTATTCCTGCATCCTGAAGAGTACTGGCTCGCCCGACAGGGCAGCATGCATGAGGGTGCCACCAGCACCCGGCTCGGCGTTCCCGGTATTCCCCGCGCGGCCGAGATCATCGGGCTGCATCGCGACCTCACCCTGGTGGCGGAAACCGGCGTGCGCGCGCACCTCTGCCGGCTGTCCACCGCGGAAGCCATCAAGTCGGTGGTTGACGCGAAACGCGCCGGATTGGCGGTGACGGCCGATGTCGACCTCATGCATCTGTTGCATACCGATGCAGATGCCGGCCAGTTCGATGCAAACTTCCACCTGCGTCCACCCTTGCGTGAGCGGTCTGATCGCACGGCGCTGCGCCAGGGGGTGAAGCGCGGCAGCGTGGATGCCATCACGGCCAATCACGAGCCCCATGATGCGGATGCCAAGGCCGCTCCCTTTGCACTGACCGAACCCGGGGTTTCCACGCTCGACACTTTCCTGCCGAAGCTGCTGTCGCTGGTCGCCGCGGGCGCCTTCGATCTGCAGACGGCTTGGCGCGCGGCAAGCCTTGCGCCCCATCGCCTGCTGGGTTCGCAGGGCGGCACACTTTCGGTGGGTGCACCGGCTGATCTTTGTGTCTTCGATCCTGAGCAGGAGTGGACGGCAGGGCCTGAGGCCTTGCTCAGCAAGGGGCTCAACAGCCCTTATCTGGGCGAGTGTCTCAAGGGTCGCAATATTCTCACCCTGGTCGATGGCCAGGTGGTTTTCACCGCAAAGGACAGGAAAGCATGAGCGCGGCACTCGACCTCTCCCACCGCGACACCATTCTGCTGGAAGACGCCGAGGTGCTCGAAATCAGGCATCACCCGGGCGATCAGGTCGTGATGCGCCTGGCTGCCCCGGAGATCGCTGCCGCCTGCCAACCTGGCGTGTTCGTCCATCTGCGCTGCGAGCCGACCCTGCTGATGCGCCGGCCCATGTCGGTGATGCGCGCGGATGCGGCGCGCGGCACGCTCGAGATTCTTTTCAAGGTTCATGGGCTCGGTACCGAAGCACTGGCCAAACGCCAGGTCGGCGAGCGTCTCAGCATGATGGGACCCATCGGCAAGCCGTTCCGGCTGGAGGGGTATCGCGCGCGGCCGCTGCTCATCGGTGGTGGTGTCGGCATTCCGCCGATGATCTATCTCGCCGAACATCTGCGTCGGGTGAAGGGCGTGCAGCCCCTGGTACTGATGGGTTCGGAAGTGCCGTTTCCGTTCACTGCCCGGCCCTCGCAGATCATGGTGCCCGGGTTGCCGTCCGAAGTGATTGCGGCCATGCCACTGCTGGAGGATTGGGGCATCGCGAGCCGGCTTGCCAGTCTGCAGGGCTACGCCGGGTGTTTCGAGGGCTACGTCACGGATCTGGCAGACCGCTGGATACGCGAAAGTGGCGTCTCGCGCGATGAGGTCGAGATCTTCGCCTGCGGCCCTACGCCCATGCTGCGCGCCGTGCAGCAGCTGGCGGCAAAGGCCGGCGTTCCGGCGCAGATCTCGCTCGAGGAATACATGGCCTGCGCAGTTGGCGGCTGCGCGGGTTGCGCCGTGCGCATCGAGACCCCGCAGGGCGCAGCCATGAAACGCGTGTGCGTGGATGGCCCCGTCTTCGAAGCCGCGAGCGTGGTCTTCGGCTGATAGACTCCTGCGCCGCGGGGGATTCCCACGGCATCTCCAGCAGAACCCTCCCTATCTCTAGCGACCCTCGCTTTCGGCGTAACCGGCTTCACGCTGACTGCTTACACCGATGACGAACACCGTGTCGATGTCGTCCAAAAATCGGTAGAGCGCCAGATACCCATGTGCGCCACGACCGATAATCAATTCGCGCAGGTCATTATCCGTCGGGCGACCGATCAAGGGATTGAGCGCAAGGATGTCGAGCGCGGCGATGATTTCCCGCATTCGATTCGCCGGGGCCTCAGCGGCATTGGCGACAAGATGCTCGAGAATACGCGCGAAATCCTCGACCACGCCCGGCGCGAGTTCGATGCGGGTCATGCTCAGCGGGCCAGCTTGCGCGCCCTGGGCTTGTTGATCAGCTTGCCATTTCCGCGCGCCAGACTGCGCTCCAGGCACACACGCATGTCAGCCCAGGGGATGGTCATGCCGGTGGCCACTATTTCCGAGTAACGATCCTCTGCCGTCTGGTGAAACGCGTTTCGCTGCTCCTCGCGTTCGGTTTTCTCGGCTATCGCCTCCAGAATGAACGCATGGGCGGTCGTTCCGGCGCGGGCGGCGGCGGCGGTTACCTTGGTCTTCAGTTTCTCGGGCAGGCGTATGGTGGTGGTAGCCACTGGGGCTTCCTGTGAAGGTCATTCCGTGTTGACTGTAGCACAGGAGTGCTACTTCGGCCCTGAGGCGGGTTAGGGTCGGATGCTGCGCCGCACATGAGCGCTTCCAATCCTCTGACCCCTTTCGCAAGCCGGCGGATCTGACTAGGCTCAGTCTCACGTCTGTAGATCACTATCGCCCAGGAGCACCGCATGGAACTCGGCTATTTCATAATGCCCTCGCACCCACCGGAGAGATCGCTTTTCGATGGGCATGAATTCGATCTGAAGCAGCTGCGCTGGGCCGATGAATTCGGCTATATGGAAGCGTGGGTGGGCGAGCATCACACCTGCCCGTGGGAGCCGAATCCGTCACCCGACCTGCTGGTCGCGCAGGCCCTGCGCGAAACCTGTCGCATGAAGATTGGCACTGGTGGGTTCCTGCTGCCGTATCACCATCCGGCGGAGCTCGCGAATCGCGCGGCCTTCCTGGACCACATCAGTCAGGGGCGTTATCTCTTCGGCATCGCTTCCGGTGGGCTGCCGAGCGACTGGTCCATGTTCAACGTGGATGGCATGAAGGGTGAGCATCGCGTGATGCTGGAGGAGTCCCTCAACATCATCATGGGCTTGTGGGGCGACGATGAGAATTTCGAATACAAGGGCAAGTACTGGACGGTGCGCAAGCCGACCCCCAATGAGGAAGGTACGCTGCGCTCACACCTGAAGCCGCTGCAGAAGCCGTATCCGCCGATCAGCCTGTCCGGCCTCAGCGTGAAATCGGACACCTTGAAGCTCTGCGGTGAGCGCGGTTTCATCCCGATGAGCCTCAATCTCAACACTGGGTATGTGCGCGGACACTGGAACACCGTGATGGAAGGCGCGGCGGCGGCGGGCCGCGTGGCGGACCGCAACTTGTGGCGCGTAAGCCGCGAGATTTGCGTGGCGGAAACCGAAGCCGCGGCCATGAAGCTCGCGGTGCATGGTGGGCTCGGCCGCCTGTGGAACGAGCATCTGCTGCCCCTGTTCCGGGCCTTCAAGTTCCTCGACTTCCTGAAGCACGATGCGGCCGTGCCGGACAGCGACGTGACCGTCGAATACCTCGCCCGTCACAACTGGCTGGTGGGCACACCGGATCAGGTGGTGGACAAGATCGGCACCATGTTCGATGACCTCGGCGGCTTTGGCGTGCTGATTTCGCTGGGCACCGACTACATCGATCACGCGGACGCCTGGCGGGAGTCGATGGGCATGTTGACGCGCGAAGTGATGCCGAAGGTGCGGCATCTGACACCTGCCGCGGAAGCCCCAGCACTCCGCCGCGCAGCGGGCTGAAAAGGATCCGCGTCAAGTTGTGAGCTCCTCGCCACTGGACGCGCGTCCGGGGAAATTGGTGACAGTTACCCTATTTCCCCTGAGCCCGAGTCCGACATCCTTGCGCTGAAATGCGCTGCGGAAATTCGTAAGAATTCGTGACAGTTACCTGATTTTCGGAAATAGGGTAACTGTCACCCATTTCTTGGTCACGGATTCTGCTTGGGCTTGCGACCGACTGGCCTCAGGGCCAATCGACGCCCCAGACGGTTCTCCAGCGATTGCACAAACTCCTCGGCTCCGAGAGGCCTGCCCGTTCGGGTGTGTCGAGAGACGGTCTCCAGAAAATCTCCTGACGAGCCCTCGGCGAGGTACGCGGACCAATCCGGGATTCGCTGCCGCATCGGCGCCACTTCCACGAATGCGTCATCTCGTCCACACAAATGAGCACGCGCACTTGACCACGGCCACTCCGCTGCGGTTCGCGTGAGGCCGGCGCGCACCGGATTGCACTCGACGTAACGCACGGCAGCGAGCAGATGTCCCTCATCCATGGGGCAGGAATAAAATCTCGCCTGCCAGAGATGCCCTTGCCATCCGAATCGCCGGTTGATGTTTTCGGCGTGCTGCCGATGCACAGCCCCAAGCGAAGCCCGCAGACCATCGGCAACAGACGGCACCATCACAAAGTGCACATGATTGGGCATGAGGCAGTATGCCCAGATACGCGTCCCCGCCCGCCGGCACGCGCCGGCAAGCATGGACAGATAGGCCTGGTAATCAGCGGGTTCGTGGAAAGTTGTTTGCCGTCGCACACCACGCTGGGTCACGTGGTGGGGAATATCTGGCACGACGATGCGAGCGACTCTGGTCATACAGCACCTCCTTGTGCTGGGGACTGGTCAGTGAAGAAACGGGATTTCTCCTGGCTTGTCTTTCAATAAATCAGGTAACTGTCACCAATTCCGGGTGGGACGCATTGTGGCATCGATTCTGCGCGGTATGAGCTTAATCAGGTAACTGTCACCAATTTTTCGAATGGGGGTGCGGGGTCGACGCCCTGCGCCACCGCCGCACGTATCTCCGCTTCCAGGGCCGCCGCATAGGCCGGCCGCGCTTCCAGTCGCTTGGCATAGGCCGCCACGGCAGGCGTGAACTCTCCGGCAAGTCCCAGATGCTTTGCCATCAGCAAGGCATAACCCACGGAAATATCAGCGGCCGTGAAGCGATCCGCGCAAAGATATTCCTGCGCTGCGAGTCTTGGTTCCAGCGTACGCAGGCGTGCCAGAAACCACGCGCGATAGTCATCCACCACCTGCGGGATTCGACGCTCGGGAGGCTCCAGCAGTGTGTAGCGCAGCACCAGCGTCTGCGGAAAAGTCAGCGTGGCTTCGCCGAAGTGCAGGAAGTTCAGATAGCAGCCATAGGCTGATTCACGCGATGCGACCGCCAATCCTTCCGGTGAGTGACGATCTGCGAGGTACTGGATGATGGCCGCAGACTCGGTCATGCGCACCTCGCCCTCCACATAGAGCGGAATGGTGCCGAGGGGGTTTTCCTGCTTCCAGGACTTTACGTGCGCGCGAGGCGGGAAAGGCATCACGCGCAGGGTGTATGTGAGCCCCAGTTCCTCAAGAGCCCACAGCGGACGGAAGGAGCGGGCAGCGACACAGTGGTAGAGAATACGCTCCATCTGTCACCTCCAGTTCGGAACAGCAGAGCGAACCCCACACGGACCCGCTCGCGTTGCGCTCTTGCTATCAGGCGAGTTCCAGGCCCTCGTAACCCTTGGCCTTCACCTCATCGCACAGCTGCTTGTATACGCCAACGCCTCCCGCGTAGGCGAGCAGGCTGCGGCGCTTGCCCTTGATATTGGCACCCATGTACCAGGAGTCGGTCTTGGGGATCAGCGTCGTGTTGGCCACTTCGTCGTGATGCGCCACCCACTGGGCCTCGGCTGCGGCAGACGGTTCAATCGCTTCACGCCCTTGGGAGCGCACGAAGTCGATGCAGTCGACGATCCAGTCGATCTGCTGCTGCGAACAGGTGGGCACGTTGCAGAAGGCGGCCGCTGGTGACTGCGGGGACATCACCATGAACATGTTGGGGAAGCCGTGTACCTGCAGCCCCATGAAGGTGTGGATGCCTTCCTTCCAGCTGTCGCGCAGCAACACTCCATTGCGCCCACGCATGTCGATGCGCGTCAGTGCGCCCGTGCCTGCATCGAAACCCGTCGCGTAGATGAGGACGTCGAGCGGATATTCGCCGTCGCTGGTTTTCACACCCGTTGGCGTGATCTCCGTGATGGGCGTGGCCGAGATATCGACCAGGGTGCAGTTGTCGCGATTGAAGGCCTCGTAGTAACCGGTTTCCAGTGGCACGCGGCGTGTTCCGAAGCCGTAACCGCGGGGGGTCAGTTTTTCGGCGACAGCCGGATCCTTGATGCGCGCGCGGATCTTCTCGCGCACGAATTCGGAAATTTCCTCATTGGCCTCGGCGTTCATCAAGGTGTCCGCAAAGGCGCCTACCCAGAACACCAGCGAACCATCGGCCCACAGACGCTCCATCTGCGCCCGCCGCTCCTCCGGCGACATTTCGAAATAGCCGCGCGGATCCGGGTTGAAATCGAAACCGGTGGTGGTGTTTTGCACCATCTCACGCAGCTCGGGATAGCGTGCTCGCAGTTCGGCGCGTGCTGCGTCGTCGAGCTTCGGGTTGCGCATGGGAATGGTGTAGTGCGCAGTGCGCTGGAAGACCGTGAGATGGCCAACCTTGTCCTGGATGGTCTGGATGACCTGGATGCCGGTGGCTCCCGTGCCAATCACGCCCACCCGCTTGCCTTTGAAATCCACCGGCTCACGCGGCCAGCGTGCAGTGTGGTAGCACTCGCCCGCAAAACTGTCCTTGCCGGGGAAGTCCGGCGTGACGAGTTCGGTGAGTCCACCTGACCCCATGATGAGGAAGCGGGCGCTGAGCCGTGTACCGGTATCAGTCTCCACGATCCAACGATGGGTTTTTTCATCATAGTTCGCGGCGGTGACCCGCGTGTTGAAGCAGATGTCCTTGCGCAGATCGAAACGATCCGCCACATGGTTGAGATAGCGCTCCGTCTCCTCCTGGGGCGTGAAACGTTCGTTCCAGTTCCAGTCCGCCAGCAGTTCCTGCGAGAACCAGTACTGGTAGATATGGCTGGGGGAATCCGTGCGCGCGCCCGGGTAGCGATTCCAATACCACACCCCACCCACACCACTGCCCGCCTCGAAGGCTTGGACGCGCAATTTGAATTCACGCAATTTGTAGAGGGCATAGAGGCCGGTGAAGCCGGCTCCAACAACGACGACGTCGGTCTCGGGGAGGGCATGGGTGACAGACATGACAGAACTCCGATCAAAAACTACTGGGCGAGCCCTTGGGGCCGCGGGGCGGGGAACCAGCTGCTGAGGTTACGTACCTCAGCGCGCAGCGTTGAGGGACTTCATTATTGCCACGTCACCGGCGGCGGCACGCAGGCGCAAGGCGATGCCTTGGGCCAGGGCCTTGTAGAAGTGATAAGCGAAGGTCGGATCCTTCTCGGCTGCGGCATCGACATCGCTCCCTGAGAGAACCAGCAGATCGCTGTCTTCAAGGGCCGTGACCGTCGCAGAGCGCTTGTGTTCGACACTCGCAAGCGAGAGTTCGCCAAAGTAAGAGTCGGATCCGATGGTGGCGACCGGAGCTTCCTCGGAGCCTTCCACGCGACGCGTCGCCCGCACGCTGCCCAGTACCACGACGAACAGGCGATCATCGCTGGAGCCCTCCTGGAAGACCTCCTCGCCCTGACGGCACTTTACCGGCTTCATCAAGGCGGCGAGTTTGGCGAGTTCCTGATCCGGCATCAGCTTGAAAAGCCCGATCCGGCGCAACGTGCGTGAATGATCCATGCAAAAACCTCTTGTAAATCGGAATCGGGAAGTCAGGGCGCGACTATAGGAGGCGGCCGGGGGTGTCGCAAGCCGGCCCGGCCATGGCTGGGAGATTTGACATCCATCCGGCCCGAATCGGGTCTTCCAACGGCGATATTGCGCCGGGATGCGAAACACACTGGAGATGTTAAAGCGTTGCCCCATGAACACAGCGGCGGGGCGACTACCCACCCCTCCTCGTGCATGCCAGAATCCGTGCACCCCTGCGGCCATGGCGCGGGCCGCTCCTCACCCGAATCAGGCCCACTTTTGTCAGTCTCCTCATTGGAGTTCCGCCTCATGCGTTCCATGCTGATCCTCCTGTCACTTCTCTCCTCCCAAACGCTGTTTGCCGAAGGCCCGCATTCGGGGCCAGCCGGGCAGAATGGCCCAGTCGAGCAGGCTGGGAACAGCGCCCGCACGGAGCTAAAGCCTGAGGCCTTCATCGGCACGTGGTCGCTCAGCGACGAACAAAACGACGTCTTCGATGTGGTGCTCGGCGCGGATGGCAGCGCGCGCAGCAACTGGGTGAAGGGCGCTCGCGGCGCAGAGGGTGAAGGCGGGCGCTGGAAGCTCTACGGGCAGGGCGTGCGCATCGACTATGACGATGGCTGGACGGACATCATCCGCGTGGCGGCTACGGGCTTCCAGCAGGTGAGCTACTCGCCGGAGACACCGCTCACCGGCCCATGGTCCAACCACGGCAAGGCAGTCCGCCTCGAAGGTCCGTCTGCCGAGTGGGTGGGCGTCTACCACATGAACAGCGCCACCAAGGGCAAGGCATTCTCCGTTGCCTTGCAGTCTGATGGTCAAGCGTTCAAGACGATTGGTGAGGACCGGCGAGGGCTGTGGTCGCTCATGGAGGGCGCCTTGCAGATCCACTGGATAGACGGCTGGTATGACGAGCTCCACCGGAGTGCCAATGGCAGGCTCGAGCAACGCTCATGGAAACCGGGACAGGCGCGAAGCGAAACGCCGAGTGCAAGTGCCGAAGCCACGCGCCTCTGACCTGCCGCTAATCGGCGCCGTAATTGGTGACAGTTACCCTATTTCCGGGAACTTGGTGACCGCCACCACGGCCGTGGAAATGAGGTAACTGTCACTCATTAAACGATGCCGAAGTCAGATCGATAACAAGCCGGGCGGACGCGCAAACTTTTGGGGATGAAACACATGGCTCTGACTGACATTTGCGGGCTTGATCTACGCGAGCGCGATAATCTAGATGCCGAGATGACGGCTCTGGTGCTGGGTGTGGAGAAGAAATACGGCTTTACACCGCATTTTGTGCGTCTTTTTGCGACAGATAATCGCCGCCTGCGCGCTTTCATGCTGCCTTACATGGAATTGCTTCGGCCTGATTCTGGCTTGAGTCATTTTGAGGTTGAGATGATCGCGCTCGTCGCGGCGGCCACCAATGGTTGTGTCTATTGCACAGCCCACCATGGTGCCGTGATGCGCAAGCTGAGCGGCGATGCGCTCTTTACAGAATATTTGTCGCGCAACTATCGACATGCGGAGCTTACTCCACGCCACCGCGCGATGCTGGATTTCGTGCTCAAGGTACTGCTGGACGCCGAGGCTATCGAAGATGCGGATAGACAACAGCTACGTGATGCCGGCTTCGACGATGAAACCATCTGGAGCATCATCAATACGGCAGCTTTTTATGCTGGCGCCAACCGGATCGCCCAGGCTGTCGGGCTCAGGCCCGCCGCCCAGTATTTGGAAATGAATCGCAGGCCCGAACTCGGGTAGGGTTGAGGAAAACGGTGACAGTTACCCTATTTTTTTGGTGCCGCCGGGGACAGTGTGAGTGCCGCAGCGTCCGTGGAAATGAGGTAACTGTCACTCATTTCCCGGCCCATTTTCCAAGCGTGTGACCCGGCACGGGATCCCGCGCATCAACCAGGTGCCCATGACGGGGTCGCAGTCCTCAGGCGCGCCGCTTGTGCAGAAGTTGATATTGGTCGCCCGCAGGCCGAAGGGATCGGCCGCATCGTCGATGCCCTCCGGATACCACCAGCGATCGGCCTCGACGACGCCCGGGGCCAGACTGGCGACCGGCAACGCGCACTGCCGTACGCGCCCAACGGGGGTTTCGATTTCTATCCAGTCTCCCGCCGCTATGCCTAGCTCACGCGCAGTGTCCAGCGAGAGTCTGGCAACCGGGTGAGGTTTCTTGCGGCGGAAACGCGCCATGTGCTGCGCATTCTGATGGAACGCTTCGATTTGGCGCCCACCGGTGGTGAGAACATGCGGCCACGCATCAGCGACACCGTCGAGTGCTGACTCGAGTGGCGTGGGCAACGGCGGCTGTGCCCTCTCGTGCAGCCAATCCGAGTAAAGCGCAATTCGGCCATCCCGCGTGGCATAGGCCTTGGCCGACACGCTTTCGGATTCATTACCCGGACGCCGGGCTTCCGCACCGAACACCGGTCCCGTTCTGCCACTGAGTGCGGAAAACGTCAGTCCGGCCTCCGCCACGCAGGAGTCATAGAACTGCTGTTCTTGGTCAGGCCAGGCATCGGCCTGACCGAGCCGGCGTCCGAGATCGCGCCAAAATGCGTAATCGGAGCGAGCCTCGCCGGGCGGTGGCACCGCAGCCTCCGCAGCACCCACAAAATCACCGAAGGCGCCAACAAAGCCTATGCCGAAGGAAAACCAGGGTTTCTCCAGCCAATGCGCGGCGGGCAGCACAAAGTCCGCCAGATGCGCGGTGGGCGTCATGAACAAATCATGCACGACTGACAGCTCGAGCTGCTCGCTGGCAAGGGCGCGGGCGACTGCATCGGCATCCGGATTAGCGCCGAGCGGATTGTGGTTCTGGACCACAAGCGCACGCACGGGATAAGGATCTCCCGTTTCGATTGCGCGCCACAGCGTGGGTTCGTGTGCAGTAGCTATCCACGACAGCAGGTGGCGACGCCCATGCCAGTGCTGCGCCAGCACCTCGTCGAGCTCTGTGTAGCCTGAGCCGAGAAACGGCAGATGTTCGGCACCCAAACGCTCCCGCCTCGCTTCCTCCGGCAACAGATCAGCATCAAACATTTCTCCATTCGCGCGCAGGTCACGTGGTGGTCCACCCAATGCATGACCACCCGGCACACCGGCATTGCCGGTAAGTCCGATTAGGCAGGCAATGGCACGCCCCAGCTGCAGGGCCGAGCGTCCGCCCTGGCAAAGACCGTTGCCGGCGTGGATGACGGCAGGACGAATGGTTCCGAGCATCGTCGCCAGCCGCGAGAGATCATCTGCCGGAACACCGCAGGCGGTGACCAATGCCGACAGGTCCTGCGCCGCCAGATGCGCTTTCAGGGCCTCGAAGCCCGTGGTCTCGCGGGCGATGAAATCCGGATCGAGATGGGGTGACCCGACGAGCAATTTGAGCAGGGCCACGGCGAGCGCAGTGTCGCCGCCGGGGCGGACCTGCAGCCAGTGGTCGGCACGGCGTGCCTCGTCCGTCTGTTGCGGATCGATCACGATGAGCCGTGCGCCGGCCCGCTGGGCCTCGCGAATCGCGCGCCATAACAACGGGGCAGAGGCCGAGGGGCGCATGCCCCAGACCACGATGCACTGCGTGACTCCAGCCACGGGAGGCGTGAATACCGTCGGGCCCACGCCATAGGTCAGGGTTTCGGCGAGCGCCAGGGGGCCGTAACAAATCTTGTCCTGCCCGCAGCTGTTGGCGCTGCCGAAGCGATTCATGAAACGCTCGCCGATGCCCCAGTCGCCGCCACGGAAAGTGCCATAGCTGTAGGCGAGGGCGCGGCGCCCATGCTGTGTTGTGATGGAAGAAATCCGCGCTGCTATCTCATCCAGCGCCTCATTCCAGCCGATTTCCTCCCATTTTCCTGCGCCGCGTGGCCCGCTGCGCCTGAGCGGCTTCAGCAGTCTGCGGGGATCTGCAGCCAGTGACGGCGCGTCCTTGCCCTTGGGGCAGATATAACCGCGAGAGAGCGGATGGTCGTGATCGCCCCTGACCTCGGTGACCCGGCCATCCCGCACGTGCGCCACCAGGCCGCACTGGGTGGTGCATCCAGAGCAGACGATAGGCTTCGTCTCGTGCACATGGGGGAAAGTCGGCATGGGCATCCTCGCAAGCGTCCCGGAGAAGGTTCACGGTAACCCGTAATTGGTGACAGTTACCCTATTTCTGCTGGTGCCGCCGTGGGACAGTGTGACTGCCGCCGCGGCCGTGGAAATGAGGTAACTGTCACCAATTTCCAGTCATTAGTCTCGGAAATAGGGTAACTGTCACGCATTTTCGCACGCTTGGATCTGCACGCACGCGCCGCCTATCATCGAACGACCAAAAAGGGGGAGTTCAACATGGCCACGAAGAAATCCGCAGGCAAAGCAACAAAAACGAATGCGGCGAAGCTCGGCTTCGATTCCGCACGGCTCGCGAGGGTCCGCGACGCGGTGAAAGCCGACATCGACGCCGGGCGCTGCCACGGCGTGCGACTGATGGCTGCCCGCCACGGCGAGGTGGCGCTGGATATCTGCGAGGGCTACGCGGACCGTGCCGCGAACAAGGCACTGAAGCCCGATGCCGTGTTCGCCACGATGTCGGTCGCCAAGCAATTCACCAACGTGCTCGCGCTCTCGCTGGTCGAACGGGGTCTGCTGAAGCTGCACGCGCCGGTCGCCGAACTGTTCCCCGCGTTCGCCACGCTGGGCAAGGAGAAGGTGAATCTCTACCACCTGCTCACCCACACCAGCGGCGTGATGTCGGCAATCCCGCCCGTGGCGCCCGAAATCCTCATGAACCTCGAGAAGATCATGACTTACGCGAGCGCGCTGCCGCTCGAATCGCAGCCCAGCGAGCGTGTGAACTACTCGATTCTCCTCGGCCACTCGATCATCGGCGCGATGTGTCTCGCGGTGGCGGGTCGCGGCCGAAGCTACGCACAGATGCTCAAGGAAGAGGTGTTCGAGCCGCTCGGCATGAAGGACACGAGCCTCGGCGCGCGTGCGGATCTTGCAAAACGCCTCTGCCCGGTACGCGTGTCCTACGAAAACCTGCCCGCGCTGCTGCCCCCGGCGGCTGTCGAAGGGCTTGGCTCACTGCTCGCGATGCCCGGAGGGGAACTGCCCGGCGGCGGCTGCGTGAGCACCGTGCAGGACGTGCTGCGCTTCGCCGAAATGCTGCGTCGGGGTGGCGAACTTGATGGAACGCGCCTGCTTTCGCCTGCGATGCTCGACTTCTGCACGCGCAACCATACGGGCAACCTCCGCAACGTGCTGTTCGACATGTGGCTGGGCGTGCGCAACTGGATCGAATACCCGGCCAATATCGGCTGCGGGTTCTTCATGCGCGGCGAGGGCAACCTGCCCGGACTCTTCAGCCCGATGAATTCGCCGCGCAGCTTCGGTGGCTTCGGCGCTGGCTCCACCGGCTTCACTGTGGATCCTGCCCGCGACCTCAGCTTCGCATTCATGTCCTCGGGGCTGATGGAGGACAGCTACCACTTCGAGCGCATCGCGGTGCTGCAGGGCATGGTGTTGGCGTCGATCGTGGACTGATTGCCAAGGGCCACGGTGCGCCGGGAATCGCGGATGTGGAAAAAAGGGTGGGGAAAAAAGGGTGACAGTTACCTCATTTCCGGCGATGGGGTAGCTGTCAGCCCGCTACCCGGGCAGTAGCAATCATCCCGTGGCGGCAGAAATCAGGTAACTGTCACCTATTCTGCTATCGAGCAGGGTCCGCATGCGCGTGTTGAACCGCTCGACCGCCGGCATCGCGAACGGCATTGCCCTACTGGGTGTTCCTGCCCTGTGCGGCAAGCAGAGCGTCGGTCCTGTCGCGGGCCGAGGCTTCGTTGCTCATGCTGTGGCCTGCTCGCCACTGCGCCCGACGTCGCTGAAGAGCGCGATGTAGGGCGCATAGCTGAAGCGCCGGTTGCGCGCATAGCCAGTCATCTCATTGAGCACGTTCAGCCGGACCAGCTTCGACACCAAGCTGTTGGCTGCGGCGTAGGTGGTGCCGATCAATTTCTGTACGTCGTGCACCGACACGATCGGCCTGTCGAACAGTGATTCGAGGACCTTGTGCCCGTTGCCCGCCGCACGCCCGAGCTGCTCGGTGATCGCGGCGCGATGCTGTTCGCGCAAGTGCAGTATGCGCCGCGCCGTCTCCGCCGCTTCGCCCGCCACTTCGATGACGCCGCGCAGGAAGAAGGCGAGCCAGGTTTCCCAGGCCCCGTTGTCACGCACCGCCTGCAGATGCTCGTAGTAGGCCTGCCGGTGTTGCTTGAAAAAGTGCGACAGGTACAGCACCGGCTTGTGCAGGACGCTGCGCTCGGTGAGCAGGAAGGTGGTGAGCAGGCGCCCGACGCGCCCATTGCCGTCGAGAAAGGGGTGGATGGTCTCGAACTGCACATGAGCCAGCGCGATCTTGACCAACGGCGGCAACGTGTCGTCCTCGTGCAGGAACTTCTCCAGGTCCCCGAGTGCATCGGGCACCGCGTGGTGGGGGGGCGGTACGAATGTGGCCGTGGTCAAGGTGCAACCTGCCGGGCCAATCCAGTTCTGGGTGCTGCGCAGTTCTCCCGGCTGCAGGCGCCCACCGCGCGCACCGCGCATCAGTTCGGCGTGAATCTCGTGAATCAACCGCACAGACACCGGCAGGTCCGGCAGGCGCACGAGTCCGTGGTTCATTGCCCGGACATAATTGACCACTTCGTCCACGTCGCGGGGCAGGTTTTCATCGAAAAGTTGCGCCTCGGCGGACAGGAGGTCCTGTAGCGAGCTTTGGGTGCCCTCGATCTGGCTGGAGAGCACGGCCTCCTTGCGTACGTACATGAATACGAAGAGGTCGGGGTTCGGCAGTGTCAGGACCGAGCCGTCCAGTCGTCCCAACGCACGGTCGGCGGCAGAAAGCAGGCCCGGCAGTTCGCCGGTCAGCTCGATGGCGGGTTGCGGAGGCAGCCGTGCGGGCATGAAGGCGCGGTACCCCGTCGGCTGGGGGATGTACTGACCTGCACGCGTGGAGACCCTGAGGCGGATCGTCATCCGTGTCGCTGCCTATCATATGGACTCAAAACCAGCCCATATGATAGGTAACGTTTAACAAGGACGAAAGTCGTGGTTCTTGTATCAGTCGGACGAAGGTATGGCCGCCGCCCCACCCCTCGCCGCCTTGTCCCATTCATCCAGCGAAGCCACCCAGTGCTGCATCATCGGCCCGCGGCACTGGGTATCCGAGAGCATGGGCATCTGGGGAGTTGGCGACCGTACCCACCAATTTCGAGGGTGGGTAGACGGCTTGCACCCGCGAAGCCACGCAATTTCGGGGCCGCAGGCAATGGCAACCATCGGCACCCAATGGACGTTTAATTATTCAGAAACAGCGTCTTGAGATTCCACCGAGGTCCGCCGGATACCGTCTACATCCGCCGCGAGCGCAAGATACGAGTGACAGTCACCCTATTTCCGGAAATAGGGTAACTGTCACCAATTAAAAGTAGACGTTAAACAGGAAAAGCGGGCTGT
>Ga0194123_10000812_pt1 | contig 54177 bp, 54 predicted proteins | sample TA2MahsurfametaG_5_FD_155479 | JGI IMG/M metagenome (GOLD analysis project Ga0194123, IMG submission 155479) | Freshwater microbial communities from Lake Tanganyika, Tanzania - TA2015023 Mahale A surface | ecosystem: Environmental > Aquatic > Freshwater > Lake | place: Tanzania: Lake Tanganyika... | reverse complement strand
TACACGGCCACCACCGAGACGGCCCTTGCCAGTCCCGTTGTTCGCCGCGACGAGCAGGGCATCACCACGCTCACGCTCAACCGCCCGGGCGCTTACAACACCCTGAGCAGCGCGACCATTGCGGCCCTCAGCGCGGAACTCGCCGCCGTGGCTGATGATCCGGAGGTGCGGGTTATCGTCATCGCCAGCACGGGCAAGGCCTTCAGTACCGGCCACGACATGAAGGAGATGCGCACGCAACACGACGAGGCCTTTCTCAACAAGCTTCTGGGTGATTGCTCACGCATGATGCAGATGATCGTGAACCTGCCGCAGCCGGTGATCGCAAGTGTGCAGGGCATTGCCACCGCGGCAGGCTGCCAGCTGGTGGCGAGTTGCGATCTTGCGATTGCCGCACAGAGCGCCCGCTTTGCCACCTCGGGCATCAACTATGGCCTCTTCTGTGCCACACCGGCCGTGGCGCTTTCCCGCAATGTGCCGCGCAAGCACGCCATGGAGATGCTCCTCACGGGCGACTTCATCGATGCCGACACGGCGAGCCGCATCGGACTCATCAATCGGGCCGTGGAAGACGCGATCCTCGAGGAGGAAGTCCTGTCCCTCGCCAGGCGTATCGCCTCCAAATCCGCTTATGCCCTGCGTCTCGGCAAGGCCTCGTTCCACGCACAGGCCAACCAGCCGCTCGATGCGGCCTATCGCTGCGCATCGGCCGATCTGGTCCGGAACATCCTTGCCGAGGATGGCCTGGAAGGGCTGAACGCCTTCATGGAAAAACGCGCGCCGCGCTTCACCTGAACCCCATTCTGCATTCGCTTACGGAAAACAGACATGAGCAACATCTACGAACAAGGCCTCGACAAGTGCGAAGCCAACTACAGCCCGCTCTCGCCGCTGTCCTTCATCGAACGCGCGGCGTCGGTCTATCCGCACCGCACGGCAGTCGTGCACCATGAGCACCGCAGGACCTGGCGCGAGACCTTTGCCCGGTGCCGGCGACTCAATTCCGCCCTGCGCAAGCGCGGCTTCGGTCTGGGTGACACCATTGCCATCGTCGCCACCAATATCCCCGCCTTCTACGAAAGCCTGTTCGGGGTGCCGGCAGCAGGGGCGGTGCTGAATCCCATCAACATCCGTCTGGATGCAGATGCCATCTCTTTCATTCTCGATCACGGCGAAGCCAAGGCCGTGCTGGTGGACACCGAATTTGCGCCGGTGATGCGCGAGGCCCTAGCCAAGTGCAAGGTCAAACCGCTGGTCATAGACATTGCAGACGCGCACGCCCCCTGCCACGACCGGCTTGGGGAGATCGAGTACGAGGAGCTGCTGGCGGAAGGCGATCCCGAATCCCCCTGGGAGCTGCCCAAGGATGAATGGCAGGCCATGGCGCTCTGCTACACCTCAGGAACGACCGGCAATCCCAAAGGCGTGGTCTATCACCACCGCGGCGCCTACCTGAATGCAGTCAGCAATGCCCTGTCCTGGAGCCTGCCGCTGAACCCGGTGTATCTCTGGACCCTGCCCATGTTCCACTGCTGTGGCTGGTGTTTTCCCTGGACGATCGCGATGCAGGGCGGCACCAACATCTGCCTGCGTCGCATCAGCGCGCCCAACATCTACAACGCCCTCGCAGACGAAAAAGTCACGCACTTCTGCGGCGCGCCCATCGTGCTCAATTTCATCGTGCATGCCAGTGCCAGCGAAAAGCGCCCGCTGCCCGGCCCTGTGCAGGTGATGACCGCGGGTGCCGCCCCGCCGGCCGCCATCATGGATGGCATGGAGGACGCCGGTTTCAAGGTCATACACACCTACGGCCTCACGGAGACCTACGGGCCCGCGGTGTTTGGTGCGCCCCAGGATGAATGGGCGAGCATGACGCGCGAGGAGCGCGCGGCCGTGAAGATTCGCCAAGGGGTGCGCTACCCCGTATTGCAGGATCTGGATGTCCTCGACCCGGACACCTTGCAGCCTGTGCCGCGGGACGGCGAGACGATTGGCGAGATCATGTTCAAGGGCAATGTGGTGATGCGTGGCTACCTCAAGAACGAGACGGCCACGAACGAATCACTGGGCGGTGGCTGGTTCCACTCGGGTGATCTTGGCGTGATGCACCCGGAGAATTACATCCAGATCAAGGACCGTTCCAAGGACATCATCATTTCCGGCGGAGAGAACATCTCCTCCATCGAAGTCGAAGAGGTGCTCTATAAGCATCCTTCGGTGTTGGAGGCCGCCGTGGTCGCGCGCCCCGACGAGAAATGGGGTGAAACGCCTTGCGCCTTCGTGTGGTTGAAGCCCGATGCGGCGGCGGTGTCGGCCGAGGAACTCATCAAGTACTGCCGCCAGCACCTGGCGCACTTCAAGTCGCCCAAGACGGTCGTGTTCCATGAGTTGCCCAAGACTTCGACCGGCAAGATCCAGAAGTTCAAGCTGCGCAAGATTGCCGATGAGTTGGGCAGCCTGACCTGAGGCTGACCCCATACCACCAGGCCCCTCTGCCACCCGAGGGCGGCGGGGTCAGGTCATGAATTGCGAGCCTGCGCCGCGCCTGAGTTGGAAGCGAGGCTGAGTGGTCAGACGAGTTCGGCCTGGCCTTGGGGCACGAAAGCAGTCTTGTAGCGCTTGAAATTGGCGACGTAATTTTCCGCGAGCTTGGTCAGATGCGCAGTCTGCTCAGGTGTGAGTGTGCGCACCACCTTGCCGGGCGAGCCCATCACCAGGCTGCCATCCGGGATTTCCTTGCCCTCGGGAATGAGCGTGTTGGCGCCAATGAGACAATGCGCGCCAATCTTGGCGCCATTCAGAATCACTGCATTGATTCCAATGAGGCTGTGGTCTCCGATGGTGCAGCCATGCAGCATCGCTTTGTGCCCTATCGTCACATGATTGCCGATATGCATGGGATAACCGGGATCCGTATGGAGCACCGCCAGATCCTGCACATTGGAATTCTCGCCCACCACGATGGACTCGCGGTCGCCACGAATCACCGCACCAAACCAAACGCTGGCATTGTGCTTGAGCAGCACCGAGCCAAGCACGGTGGCGGAATCCGCGACCCAGTAATCGCCCTCCGCACGCACGCGCTGGTCTTCCAGTTGGTAGATCATGATGCTCAGCCTTCCGCGAACAGCCACGGCGCCTGTGCGCGTCGCCGGGTTTCGTAGGTGCGGATGGCATCGGCGCGCTGCAAGGTTATGCCGACATCATCGAGTCCGTTCAGCATGCGGTGCTTCAGGCCCGCGTTGTAGTCGAAGGTGAAGGTTTCACCGGATGGCGTGCGGACCTCCTGCTTCGCCAGATCGATGGTGAGCCGGTAGCCCTCGTGCGCCTTGCATTCGGCGAAGAGCCGGTCAACCACGTCAGTCGGCAGGATCACCAGCAGCAGGCCGTTCTTGGCGGAATTGCTGTAGAAGATGTCGGCAAAGCTTGGCGCGATGATGGCGCGAATGCCGTAATCGACGATCGCCCAGGGGGCGTGCTCGCGTGAGGAGCCGCAGCCGAAATTGTCGCGCGCGAGCAGAATATTCGTGCCTTGGTAGCGCGGCTGGTTGAGGATGAACTCGGGATTGAGCGGCCGGCCCTCATTGGCCTTGTCGGGCTCGCCCTGATCGAGATAACGCCATTCGTCGAACAGGTTGGGGCCGAAACCCGAACGCTTGATCGATTTCAGGAACTGCTTGGGAATGATGGCGTCGGTGTCGACATTGGGTCGATCGAGTGGAGCCACCAGTCCGTCGAGTGTCGTGAATGCCTGCATGGTTCAGAATCCTCTTGCGTCCACGAAATGGCCCGCGATGCCTGCGGCCGCGGCCATGGCCGGCGACACCAGATGGGTACGTCCGCCGTGTCCCTGGCGGCCTTCGAAATTGCGATTGGAAGTGGACGCGCAACGCTCGCCGAAAGAGAGTTGGTCCGGGTTCATGCCGAGGCACATGGAGCAGCCCGGCTCGCGCCATTCAAAACCGGCGGCCGTGAACACCCGGTCCAGGCCCTCTTCCTCGGCCTGGCGCTTCACCAGTCCGGAGCCCGGCACCACCAGCGCGAGTTTCACATTGGACGCAAGCTTGCGCCCGCGGATGACGGCCGCGGCGGCCCGCAAATCCTCGATCCGGGAGTTTGTGCAGGAACCAATGAAGACCTTGTCGATTGCGATGTCGGTGAGCGGCGTGCCGGGTTTGAGATCCATGTACTTGAGCGCGTTCTGGATGCCCACGCGGCGGGTCTCATCGGCCTCGGCGGCCGGGTCGGGCACGCGACCAGACACCGGCAGCACCATCTCGGGCGAGGTCCCCCAGGTCACCTGTGGTTCGATGGTGGCCGCGTCCAGCACGACCGTGGTGTCGAAATGCGCGCCGGGGTCGGACTTCAGCTTGCGCCAGGCCTCGACCGCGCGGGTCCAGTCGGCGCCCTTGGGCGCGTGCGGCCGCCCCTCCACGTAACTCAGCGTGGTGTCATCGACCGCCACCAGACCGGCCCGGCCACCGGCTTCGATGGACATGTTGCAGATGGTCATGCGCTCTTCCATGGACAGCCGCTCGATGGCCGTACCGGCGTATTCCATGGTGTGTCCGGTGGCGCCGGCCGTGCCGATACGCCCGATGATCGCAAGGATGAGGTCCTTGGCGCTGACGCCGGCGCCGAGTTCGCCGTCCACCCGAATGAGCATGTTCTTGGCCTTGCGCAGGACCAGACACTGGGTGGCCATCACGTGCTCAACCTCAGACGTCCCGATGCCAAAGGCCCAGGCACCCAGTGCCCCGTTGGTGGCGGTGTGGGAATCGCCGCAGACGATGGTCATGCCCGGCAGGCTCCAGCCCTGCTCGGGGCCCGTGACGTGCACGATGCCTTGGCGCACGTCACCGATGTCGAAATGTGTGATGCGGTGTTCGCGGCAGTTGCGGGCCAGGGTCTCGAGCTGCACGCGGGCCACCGGGTCGGTGATGTTGTGCACGTCCTTGGTGGGCACGTTATGGTCGGACACCGCGACGGTGGCGGCGGTGCGCCACAGCTTGCGGCCGGCCAGTTTCAGGCCCTCGAACGCCTGGGGGGTCGTCACCTCATGCGCGATGTGGCGGTCGATATAGATGAGGGCGGAACCTTCTTCGTAAGTCTCCACGAGATGGTCATCCCAGAGCTTGTCGTACAGTGTCTTGGCGTTCATCGAGGTCCTGGTCCTGGTTGGCGGGTCCGCGGCCGGGGCGGGGTCGCGATTCTAAGCCAATTCGCCCGGGGGGATCCGCTCGCCGGTGACGTCAGGGTTGTTCGGACCCGAAGGCGTTGCGGTGGCGCAGGGAACCGGAGTCCCGGACCTTGTATGACATTCCCGGTGATGTCATATTTTCGCCATGCGTTTGGTGCTGGACACGGATGTGGTGGTGGCAGCGATGCGCAGCCCCACGGGAGCCTCCGCAGCGCTCCTGCGCAAGGCACTGGAATCGAAGGTGACTCTGCTGGCCAACGTCGCGCTCATGCTGGAGTACGAGGCAGTCTGTGCACGGCCCGAACATCTCGAAGCTGCGGAATTGACGGCCGCCCAGCTCGAGTGGTTCCTCGACGGCCTTGCCACGCTCATTGAACCCGTGGAGTCCCGCTTCATCTGGCGCCCGACCTTGCGTGATCCCGAGGACGAGATGATTCTGGAGGCGGCGGTAAACGGTCGCGCAACCGCAATCGTGACTTTCAATTCGCGGGACTTCGGCCTGGCCCCCGGCAGATTTGGAGTCGAGGTGCTGCTCCCACGTGAGGCCTTGAGGAAACTGAAACCATGAGCGAAACCGCAACGTACCCTTTGCGTCTTCCAAAATCCGTCAAGGCCGCGGTGGAGAAAGTGGCGAAGGAAGAAGGCATCAGCATCAACCAGTTCGTGGCCACTGCCGTTGCCGAGAAGCTGGCGGTGTTGAGGACTGCCGATTACTTCGCGGAACGCAGGGATCGGGCGGATCTGGAGGCATTTCGCCGGCTGCTCGAACGCGAAGGCGGGGCGTCACCCCGGGCTGGCGATGAACTTCCCTGAGGTCCCGTTACACTCCTTCGGCCTTGCGTCGCAGGGCACACACCTGACCATGATACCCGGCGCGCGATTGCCCTGCCGCGCCGCCTTTACGGAGCAATGCTGAAGTGTCTGCAAGAATCACCCCTGCCCTCCTGCTCGCGGCCGTTGGCCTGATGCTGGGGCTGTTGGCGAATCCCGCGAGGGCCGATTTCAATGACGGCGTGGCTGCCATGGTCACAGGGGACTATGCCAAGGCGTTGGAATCCTTCGTGCCGTTGGCGGAAACCGCTGACCACGCCTATGCCCAATACTTCCTGGGACGCCTGTACGCTGACGGCCGCGGCGTCGAAAAATCACCGGAAGAGGCTGCCAAATGGTTCCGCAAGGCTGCCGAGAAAGGGGTGCAGGAAGCCCAGTTCCGCCTTGCCGGCGCTTATGAGCGCGGAGAAGGTGTGCCGAAGGATCTGGAGTACGCCTATGGCTGGTACAGCGTGGCTGCAAACCTCGGCAGTGCCAAGGCCGGCGTGGCCCGCGACTCGGCCGCCGGGCAGCTCTCACCCGACTCGCTCAAGGAAGCGCGGGCTCTGGCCGCTGATCTCACTGCCAAGTACGGCAAGGTGCCGCGCGCGACCAGCGTTTCCCAGTAGAAACTGCGCGCCCACCGCCGTGCGGCAACCCGATGCCATAGCGGACGCTGCGCAGAATGGTCGTACAGACCCTTGAAATCGCCATCATGTTTGCCGATCTCAGCGGCAGCACACGCCTCTACGAGGTGCTGGGCGACACTGCCGCGCGGGCGCGCGTGGCGCGCTGTGTGGACATGCTCTGCGCGGTAACGCGTGAATTCGGGGGCAACACGCTGAAGACCATCGGTGACGGCGTCATGTGCACCTTCCCTACTGCGGACGCGGCCTTGGAGGCTGCCTGCGCCATGCAGACCCGCGCCGATGATGACAGCACGGAACTCACTCCCTCAGGGCCGCTTGCGCTGGCCATCCGGGTGGGCCTGCATGTCGGGCCTGCCATCATCGAGGACGGCGATGCATTCGGGGATGCGGTCAATGTTGCCGCGCGCATGGGCGCGCTGGCCAAGCCCGGCCAGATCATCACCACCCGCGAGACCGTCGCCCGACTGTCGACAGATCTGCGGCAGCACACCCGATTTGTCGATCATGCCCCTGTGCGTGGCAAACGACTGACCATGGATATCCACGAAATCCTGTGGCAGCCGGAAGACGTGACGATGATGTCGATTCCCCTGGCCAGGCCTGCTTGCGAAGTCCCCCGGCTGCATCTTCGTTACCGCGCAAGTGAGCTCGTGATGGATGCCGGGCGATCGGTGGTGGTACTGGGTCGCAGCACCACTGCGGATCTGCAGGTGGAGGAAACCCTCGCCTCGCGTCTGCACGTACGCATCGAACAGCGCAGAGGAAAGTATTACCTCACGGATCTGAGTACCAACGGCACCCATGTACGAAGCGCCGGCACCCAGGCCTTCCTGCGGCGCGAGGCGATGCTTCTTGGCGCCGAGGGTGAAATCAGCCTGGGACGCCCCTTTGGCGACACCCCGGACGAATACATCAGTTTCACCACCGAGTCGCCCGGTCAAGGCGTGCGGCCCGACAGTCCGCGAGACCACCAGTTCATGAGCGACCCCGCATGAATGCCCTGCACCAGCGCAGCGCGCAGTCCCCGTTTACCTGGAAGTCGGCCAGCGTGACCCACGCCGGCAAGGTCAGGACAGTCAATGAAGACGCCGTTTGTGATCGCGCGGACGCCGGGCTGTGGGCCGTTGCGGACGGGCTGGGCGGCCATTCGGCCGGTGACCTCGCAAGCCAGACAGTGATCGAGGCCATGCAACGCCTGAAGCCCTATCCCGAGCTGAGTCTGATGGTTGAATTCATGGAGCACGGCCTGCTGGATGCCAACCAGCGCCTGCTCCAGATCTCGGGTGAACGTCAGCAGGTGATTGGCAGCACGGTAGTCGCGCTCTCGATTGTCGACCGCTACGCCGCCTTCCTCTGGGTCGGCGACAGCCGACTCTACCGCTATCGGGGAGGAGTGCTGCGCCAGATGACCACCGATCACTCCCAGCAACAGCGCTTCATCGAGGAAGGCGTGATGTCGCGTGACGAGGCCCGGGCACATCCGCATGGCCACCTGCTGACGCGCGCCGTCGGCGCCCATGAGGATCTGCGCGTGGATCTCGATGTCTGCCTGCTGCGCGGAGGAGATACCTTCCTGCTTTGCTCGGATGGCCTGGACAAACATGTCTCCCAGGACGAGATTGCCGTGCATCTTGCCCGTGGAGATGCCGCCAGGAGCGTGGATTCGCTGCTGGAGCTCGTGCTCGGCCGCGGCGCGAGCGACAATGTCACCATGTGTGCAGTGAATATCCGATGAAACCCCGTGAGCTTACGCCCGTGCGCGAGCTGGCTGGCCGCTATGCAAGCGGAGAGCTGGGACAACGCGACTACATCCACCAGCGGCGGGCATTGCTGGATGACATCGCGGCGGGCCGCGTCCCGCTGCCCGATGAGGACATTCCTCCGTCGCCGCCCCCCCGCCGGGCCCTCAACGAGGCGCTGGCGACTGACGACACCGTTGAATTCTCCCTGCCTACTGGTCGCGGCCGGTCCCTCGGACTGGCGGCGGCGGGCGTGCTGCTGCTGGGGGCTGCTGCTGGCGCCTGGTTCTGGCTGAGCGCCAGCTGATGACGGCCATCCCATCCTCTTCCATGGCGGTCCCGCTGCATAACAGTGACCCGCGTGAGATCGGCAAATTCGGTGCGCTGGCCGGGACCTGGTGGGATCCCCAAGGCCCCAGCAGACCTTTGCATGAAATCAATGAATGCCGGCTGGATTTCATCCGCCAACGCACGCCTCTCCAGAACGCAAGAGTGGTGGATGTCGGTTGTGGTGGCGGCATCCTCACTGAAGCCTTGGCTCGCCACGCGGGTGCCGTCACGGGTGTCGATGCCTCGTCCGAAGTGATCGGGGTCGCGCGCGAACACGCCGCACAAAGCGCACTACCCATCAACTATGAAGTCCTCACGGCGGAAGCGCTCGCTGTGCGCGAGCCCGCTTCATTCGACTGCGTGATCTGCATGGAACTACTCGAGCATGTCCCGGACGTCACCAGCCTGCTGCGGGCCTTGAAGGACCTGCTGAAGCCCGGGGGAGATCTTTTCCTCTCCACGCTCAACCGCTCACCGCGCGCCTGGCTGGAAACGGTGGTCGCGGCGGAGTACGTGCTGAAGTTGCTGCCACAAGGCACGCATGATTATCGCAAGTTCGTGCGTCCCCACGAACTTGCGGCGATGTTGCGGACCACAGGTCTCACGGTGCGCGAGATTCGCGGCATGCGTTACCAACCTTGGCGCGCTCGCGCGGTGCTGATCCCCGACCCTTCGGTCAACTACCTGGTGCACGCGCGCCTTGACTGAACAGCCGGCACCGCGGGCGGTGCTCTTCGATCTCGACGGCACCCTGCTGGACACCGCGCCCGATCTGGCCGGCGCCTTGAACCGGCTGCGCCATCAGGAAGGCCTGGCTGCCCTGCCCTTCGAGTCCATTCGACCGCATGTTTCCCACGGGGCCGCAGCCCTCACCCGACTGGGTTTTGCCATCGCCGACGATCATCCCGACTTTGAGCCCCTGCGGCAGCGCTTGCTGGACGAGTACCATGCACAGGTTGCAGTGGAGACGCGTTACTTCCCCGGTATGGAAGCCGTCATCGCGACCCTCGTCGGCCACGGGCTGAAGTGGGGGATCGTCACCAACAAGCCCGGCTGGCTCACCACACCACTGATGGCGCAGAGGGTCCTCGCTCACCCGCCGTCCTGTATCGTCAGTGGCGACACCTTGCCGGTGCGCAAACCCGACCCCGCACCGTTGTTCCATGCCGCCGCGCTGCTGGGAGAGCCCCCGCAGGCCTGTGTCTACATCGGCGATGCGGCGCGGGATGTGGAAGCCGGCCTGCGTGCAGGCATGCGCACACTCATCGCCCGCTATGGCTATCTGGGCCTCGATGACGCACCAGAAAGCTGGGGGAGTGACGGTTTTCTCGATGCGCCGGCTGAGTTGTGTGACTGGTTGCGTGATCGTGGCTGGCTGGGCCCGCGTGCGTGAATGACTTGCCGGTGCTCGATCTTTCGCCCGCCAACTTGCGCGAGCACTTGCCGGCGCCCGGGTCGGATCTCTACTACGCCCTGATCTATCAGCCCACGGGGACACGCGCTGCGCTGACACTCCTCGAAAGCTTCCGGCGGACCATCACTTTCATTCCGCTCGGCAGCTCCAATCCCGAGATCACACAGACACGTCTTGTCTGGTGGCATGAGGAATTGCACAGCCTTGAAGGCACGGTGGTGCGCCACCCCCTGCTCCGCGCCCTTCATCCGCTGGTGCGCGCGCGCGCTGATCTCCTCCCCGCGATGTTCGCATTGGTGGAGGGCGTGGCACGTCAGCTCGCGCACCCACGCTATGCAGACGCCGCCGAGCGCCATGCCCTGCTGCTGGAAGGGCATGGTCCACTGTGGCGGATACACGGGGCGCTTTGCGGTGTGAGCAGCGAGAGCCACCTTGGGACCTTCGTGGATCTGGGGGTGATGACCGAGCTTGCGTGGTTGCTGCGTGATCTGCGACGGGCGGTCACCGGTGGTCTCAGCGTGCTCTGCCGGGCTCATGAGCCGGTGTCCGGCACACCCCTTGGCGAAGACGATTTCTATCGCGAAAGCGTGCAACGCGAACTGGCCTGGCTGCTGGAGGCGCTGCCCGCGGCGATGACCCGCTGTTCACGACTGCCGGTGGGCCGCCGCGACCTGCGTTGTGCGCGGACACTTGTCTTGCTGGCAGAGCGCACCCTGCAGGAGGTACAGAAGGACGGCGCCGCTGCCTGGAGCAGGCGACTGGAACTGACCCCGCTCAGGAAGCTGCTGCTGTCACTGCGGGTTCGAGTCTCAACCTGACTTTCAGGCGACGAAGGTCGTCTGCCGCGGTGTTTGTCGCATCGAGCGCAATCGTGTAGCGCTTTCCGCCTGCCCTGATCGGCAAGATTGCGAGCCTGCCCAACATGAAGGGATGCCCTGTCAATCCTGCCGGCTGACGCTCGCCCGTGCTTGCGAGGCAAAACCAATGACCGTCCGCCGCAAGCTCCCGCAATTGATACCGTTGCGCGGCGGCGAGCAATTCGCGTTCGGTAAACACGGCACTCACACCGAGTAGCGCGAGGCTGGGCACTAACTGCCAGCTCCACGGCAAGGCCAGCAACACCCCCAGCACCGCCATTCCATGCACGGCACGCAACGTGCCCTGAGTCCGTCTGGAGGGCTGTACCGGGAAAAGCAGGCGGGTCTGGAAACGGTTGTGCATGCACCGAGCCTAGCAGCCCCGGCGTATGCGCCCACGTGCTTGTTCATGCACAGGGATCAGCCGCGCAAACAAGGGTTTTTGTGGCTTGAATTACGCGACTCCACGCCAGATACTAGCCGGCCATCCGAGACTTCTTGCAGCAAGCTGCTCAACGATACCCATGCGCGAATCCGTTGCGGAAACCGACCCCACAGAGGTAAGACCCTCACCGGCCACGCCAGAAACCGGTTCCTTGAAACCGGGCGCCGTGCCTGCGGCGAGGCCCACGGAAATCGGCGGCCCCAAAGGTCCGGAACCCACCCGCTACGGTGATTGGGAACGCAAGGGGCGCTGCGTGGATTTCTGAAGCCCTCTGGCAGGGCAACGCCCGCGCCAAAGGCCCGAACGCGGGGAATCTCTCCCCGGACATTGAACCAACAACCCGGAAAACGGCACTCCCGCACAGGCACAATCCTGACGTGAAGTCCGAACCCCAGAAGATGGAGCGATGATGAGTCGAAGCAAACCGCTGTCGCCGCACCTGCAGGTCTACCGGCCGCAGATTACGAGCGTCCTTTCGATCACCCACCGCGCAACGGGCATCGCGCTCAGCGCCGGCACGGTAGTACTCCTCTACTGGCTCGCCAGTGCCGCGGGTGGCAGTGACGCCTACGCCGCTGCGCAGGGTGTGTTTTCGCATGGACTCGTGAAGCTTCTGCTCGTCGGCTGGACCTGGGCCTTCTTCTACCACCTCTGCAACGGCCTGCGGCACCTCGCCTGGGATGCGGGCTATGGTTTCAAGATCAGCACCGTCTACCGCTCGGGTTACACCGTGATCGTGGCCTCGCTGGTGCTGACCGGACTCATCTGGGCCTGTGTGCTTGCCAAGCTGGGAGGTGCGTGATGAGCCTGCGCAGCGATCTCGGTCGGGTCAAGGGACTCGGCGCAGCCCATGAGGGCGTCAACCATTGGCGCCTGCAGCGCCTGACTGCCGTGGCGCTCATCCTGCTCGCCCTCTGGTTTGTCACGACATTGATGAGCCTCATTGGCGCACCCCATGAAAAGGTTGTCGCTTGGGTCGGGCAGATTCACGTGACCGTGCTGCTGCTGGCTTTGAGCCTCGCCCTCTTCTGGCATCTCAAGCTCGGGCTGCAGGTCGTGATCGAAGATTACGTCCACACCCCCTGGCTGCTCATTGCGGCCCAGATTGCGGTGCGTGCCTTCGCGGCACTCGGCGCACTCGTCGCGGTCGTGTCCATCCTCAAGATTTCCGTAGGCATGAGTTGACCAATGGCTGCATATCCTCTGATCGAACACAAGTACGATGTTGTCGTGGTGGGTGCCGGCGGCGCCGGCCTGCGCGCCACTTTCGGCATGGCGGCCGAGGGATTGACCACGGCCTGCATCACCAAGGTTTTCCCCACGCGTTCGCATACGGTGGCGGCCCAGGGCGGCATGAGTGCCGCGCTCGGCAACATGGGGCCGGATGACTGGCGCTGGCACATGTACGACACCATCAAGGGGTCGGACTGGCTGGGTGACCAGGATGCCATCGAATACATGTGCCGCGAGGCGATTCCCGCGGTCATCGAGCTGGAGCACTACGGCGTGCCCTTCTCGCGCACCGAGGATGGACGCATTTACCAGCGCCCGTTCGGCGGCATGACCACCAACTACGGCGAAGGCATCGCCCAGCGCACCTGCGCGGCGGCCGATCGTACCGGGCATGCAATCCTGCACACCCTCTACCAGCAGTCACTCAAGCACAACGCGGAATTCATGATCGAATACTTCGCGGTTGATCTGGTGATGGATGACGAAGGTGTCTGCCGCGGCGTCATCGCCTGGAATCTGGAAGACGGCTCTCTGCACATCTTCCGCGCGCACCAGGTGCTGCTCGCGACCGGTGGTTATGGACGTGCCTACTTTTCCTGCACCTCCGCGCACACCTGCACCGGGGACGGCAACGGCATGATCCTGCGTGCCGGCCTGCCCCTGCAGGACATGGAATTCACGCAGTTCCACCCCACCGGCATCTATGGCGCAGGCTGCCTCATCACCGAGGGCGTGCGTGGCGAGGGCGGTTATCTCACCAACGCCAAGGGCGAACGCTTCATGGAGCGTTACGCACCAAACGCGAAGGACCTCGCCTCGCGCGACGTGGTTTCACGCTCCATGACCATCGAAATCCGCGAGGGCCGCGGCGTAGGCAAGGATGCCGACCACATCCACCTGCATCTGGAGCACCTGGGCCCCGAGGTGATCGACGAGCGCCTGCCCGGCATCGCGGAATCCGCGGCGATCTTTGCCGGCGTGGACGTGACCCGCGAGCCCATTCCTGTGCTGCCCACCGTGCACTACAACATGGGCGGCATTCCGACCAACTACCACGGCGAAGTCGTGACCCTGCGCAACGGCGACCCGGACAGCGTGGTCCCCGGCCTCATGTCCATCGGTGAGGCTGCCTGCGTCTCGGTGCACGGCGCCAATCGCCTCGGTTCCAACTCACTGCTCGACCTCGTGGTCTTTGGCCGCGCGGCAGCCAAGCGCTGCGCCGCGACCATCAAGCCCGGCATGCCGCATCCCACATTGTCATCGAATGCGACAGACCGGGTGTTGTCGCGCTTCGACGGGCTGCGCCACGCCAACGGCTCGGAACCCACCGCGAAGCTGCGTCTCTCCATGCAGAAGATCATGCAGGAATGCGCGGCAGTGTTCCGTACCGGCGAAGTGATGGAAGACGGCATCAAGCGCCTGCGCGAAGTGAAGGCGGCGTTCGAACACGTGAAGGTCAGCGACCGCTCACTCACCTGGAACACCGATCTGGTGGAGACGCTGGAACTCGACAACCTGCTCGGCAACGCCATCACCAGCATCGAGGCTGCCGCCAACCGCAAGGAAAGCCGCGGCGCCCATGCGCGTGAGGACTACCCGGATCGGGATGACGAGAACTGGATGAAGCACACGCTCACCTGGATCGATGACAAGGGCAACGTGCGGTTCGATTACCGACCCGTGCACATGTATACCCTGAGCAACGAGTGCCAGGTCGTGCCGCCCAAGAAGCGCACCTACTGAGACAGGCAAGCAGAGGAATATCCCCATGGCAGAGTTCAGCCTTCCGAAGAATTCGCGGGTGATGCCCGGCAAGACCGTCTCCGCGGCGAATGGAGCGAAGCGCAAGCGCACCTTCCGGGTCTACCGCTACGATCCCGACAACGGGGACAATCCCCGCGTCGACAGTTACGAGATCGATCTCGACAAGTGCGGGCCGATGGTGCTCGACGCCATCATCTACATCAAGAACGAGGTCGACCCCACGCTGGCCTTCCGACGTTCCTGTCGTGAAGGGATCTGCGGTTCGTGCGCGATGAACATCGACGGCACCAATACGCTTGCCTGCACCAAGGCCACGGAGTCCATCAAGGGCGACGTGAAGATCTATCCGCTGCCCCACATGCCGGTGCATAAGGATCTGGTGCCGGATCTGAAGCACTTCTATGCGCAATACGCGTCCGTGAAGCCCTGGCTGCAGGCGGAATCTCCGCCGCCGCCGGATCGCGAGCGTCTGCAGTCGAAAGAAGACCGCGAGAAGCTGGATGGACTTTACGAGTGCATCCTGTGCGCCTGCTGCTCCACGAGCTGCCCCAGCTACTGGTGGAACGGGGATCGCTACCTTGGCCCCGCGGCGTTGCTGCAAGCCTATCGCTGGCTGGTGGACAGTCGCGATGAGGCCACCGGCGAGCGCCTGGACGAATTGGAAGATCCGTTCAAGCTCTACCGTTGCCACACCATCATGAATTGCGCGCGCACCTGCCCCAAGGGTCTGAACCCGGCGGAGGCGATCGCAAACATCAAGAAGATGATGGTGACTCGCACGCTCTGAGCGGAGACACGCCAGTGACGGCTGAGATGAACAAGCTGCGCTGGCGCTGTCGGCGCGGGATGCGGGAGCTGGACATGGTCCTCGACCGCTTTCTCGCGCAGGATTACCCCTTACTCGATGCCGGGTCGAAGCTTCGCTTCCTCGAGCTTCTGGAAGTCACGGATCCCGAACTCTACGACTGGGTACTCGGTCGGGTCGCGCCCCCGGAGCACTTCGCGGGACTCGTAGGCGCACTCCAACAGCATCGTCCGCATCCATGAATCCGGAAACGTTTCGGCTGCTCACGCATGCCGCGGTGTCCTGCCCGCTCGATCTCGCCGTCATCCGTGTGGAAGGCCCTGACGCCCGCGACTTCCTGCACGGGCAGTGCACCAGCCACCTGAAACGTCTGGGTCCGCAAGATGCCGTGCGCACCGCCTGGTGCACACCCCAGGGTCGGGTCTCATTCCTGTTCTGGCTGGTGCCGACCGCAACCGGTTACCACCTGCTGCTGCCGGCGAGCGAAGCCACACGTTGCGTGCAGCGCCTGCGCATGTTCGTACTGAGGGCCAAGGTGGAGGTGGAAGATATCTCCGCCACGTGCCAAGCGCACGGGCTCAATTTCCCCGCAACCCTCAGCGCGCAGACCGAGTCCCTGTCGCTGCCGGCCGAGGCCTGGCGCACGACACGCATCAGCCCTTCCCTGGTGGCGGTGAGGATGGAGTCGGCACCGCGCTTCCTGCTCATTGGCGAGCCCGCGGAAACGGCTAAGTGGCTTGCGCGGCATGAAATCGCGACGGTGGACCCCGAAACCTGGCGGTATCTCGATATCCGCCACGGTCATGTGGAGATTGCAGGGGGTTATGCGAATGCCTTCCTGCCCCAGCAACTCAACCTCGATTTCCAGGACACCCTCGCCTTCGACAAGGGCTGCTATCCGGGCCAGGAGATCATCGCCCGCCTCAAATACCGCGGCGAAGTGAAATCGCGCCTGCTCGTGGGCACCTCTGGCAGCGAGATTCTGGCGGGCGAAAAATTTGCCGCCAGCCCACAAGCGCCCACCGGCGGTCAGGTGCTGGCTTCGGTGCGGGATCCCGGAGGCACGACACACCTGCTTGCAGTGGTCGACCTGGGTGCCCTTGCAACCGGTCTCGTGACGGCCGATTCTCCGGCTCGCACCGTGCGCTTCGAGCGTACACCCACCTGGCAAGACTGACGGGTTGCCAGCCTACACCCCAGCCTGGTGGCTGCCCGGCCCCCACCTGCCGACTCTCTGGGCGGCGCGTGGCAGGCCCACCCCTGAAGTCCCAGCGCGCAAGGAACGCTTGGAATTGCCCGATGGCGATTTCGTGGATCTAGTGTGGGCGGGTTCAGGGGTGGGGCCCCTCATCGTGGTGCTGCATGGTCTGGAGGGAAGCTTCGCCTCCCCCTATGTGCGGCGCGTGATGCATGCGGTGGTGGCGCGTGGCTGGGGCGCCTGTCTCATGCATTTCAGGGGCTGTAGCGGTGAACCGAATCGTCTCGCGCGCAGCTATCATTCCGGTGACACGGCGGATCTGGATTTCCTCATCGGCGTCTTGCATGCGCGCTCGCCCGAGCGGCCCTTGGGGGTCGTCGGATATTCGATGGGCGGTAATGTGCTGCTCAAATGGCTGGGCGAAAAGAGAGAGACTGCGCGCGTGCACGCGGCGACCGCAGTGTCGGTGCCCTTTGAGCTCGCTGCTGCGGCAGAACGCCTCAATGAAGGTTTCTCACGCTTCTATCAGGCCCACCTGCTGGCCAGCCTGCGCCTGAGCCTCGGCCGCAAGTTAGGGCATCATGCGCTGCCTTTCTCGCGCCGGGATCTCGCGGAGGTTCGAACCTTTCACGAGTATGACGACCGCATCACCGCCCCGCTGCATGGCTTTGCCGGGGCTGATGACTATTACCGGCGGGCCAGTTCGCGTCAGTTCATCCCCGAGATTCGCGTGCCGACGCTCATTCTCCATGCCCGGGACGACCCTTTCCTGCCCGCGTGGGCCATCCCTGACGGGGGCGAATGCCCTTCTGCGGTAGCACTCGAGGTTCCGGCGCGAGGTGGTCATGTGGGTTTCATCACCGATCCCCTGCCGGGCCTCACCCGCCCTTGGCTGGAGGAGCGGATCGTGGAATTCCTGGGCGGGGTGCGTGCGCTGGCGGCAGCCACCACGGTACCAGCCACGAGCGCGGGCTAGAATGTCGACATTGTCGATGCGGAGAGTTGCCTTGAGATCCCTGTTGTTGAACAGACGCCAGCCCTTCCTTCTCATCAGCCTTTGGTGTGCCGCACTGCTCGGATTTGGGTACTACCTGCAATTCCAGCAAGGCCTGACGCCCTGCCCACTATGCATTTTCCAACGTCTGGCCTTTTTCGGAGTGCTCGCGCTTGCCCTATTGGGCGCGCTGCTCGGGCCGCGCAAGACCGGTGCGCAAATATTGAGCTTCCTGCTCATGCTGGTTGCGGACATTGGTGCGGCCATTACCGGGCGCCAGGTCTGGCTGCAGCATCTGCCGGAGGATCGCATTCCCGAATGCGGACCGGGTCTCGATTTTCTCCTCGATGCCTATCCGCTTACCGATGCCATCGAGACCGTGCTGCGTGGCAGTGGCGACTGCGCAAAAGTGGATTGGACTTTTCTTGGCCTTTCCATTGCAGAATGGTCGCTGCTGAACTTTCTGGCCTTGGGTGGTATCGCTCTTGCGCTGGTGTTACTGCGCCGGCGAAGTGCATGACCAAGCGACGTCCATGTGATCTTCCTTAATCGATTTCCAGGAGCACGCGCCATGTCCGCAGCCCAGACCACATGCCACACGCCTGATGCCAGAGCCGGCCGGAACCGCATCCGCACCGCTGTGCAGAGCCTCATGCTGTGCCTGGCGACCCTGCTGCCCGCGCTTGTTTCAGCCGGCGGCCCGGTTTTCTCGCACATGACCCTGAATGGCATCACGGGCGTCACCCTGTCCATAGAAGACGTGGTGCCGGAACTCGCCCCTTACGGGGTCACTGCGGCAACAATTCATGCGAAGGCCGCGCAGAAGCTGCAATCCGCCGGCCTGCCGGTAATCGACAAAGACGCCGCCGTGCAGGATCCGGCGGCGGCACTGCTCCGCGTGCGCATCATCACGAACCGGAATGCGCAGGGCTTCTACCATTTCTCGGTGAAACTCGAACTGCGCAAGAAGATTCCGCTCGGCAATGCGGCCGGCGGCTTCATCTCTCAGGCAATCTGGTCTTCTGCCGACAACGGGGTGATGCTCGCCAGCGAAACCGAAAAAATCGATGCCCTGCTGGACCAGCAACTCAGCGTCTTCCTCAGCGATTACAGCGCCCAGAATCACGCAGCGCAGCCCTGACTGAGCGACAGCGAGAGCGGGCGACTCGCTAGCGGGCTGCCTTGACCTGCGCTTCGACGACCGCGAGTGCGCTCATGTTGACCACGCGCCTTACCGAAGCCGCGGGCGGCAGGATGTGGGCCGAGTAGCGCAGGCCGCTCAAGATGGGACCGACTGCCACGCCTTCGCCCAGCACCGTCAGCAGGTGCATGGCGATATTGGCCGCGTCCAGGGTCGGCATTACCAGCACGTTCGCCGCATCCTGAAGCGGTGAATCGTTGACCGCGCTTCGGCGCACGGCCGCAAGCAGCGCCGAGTCCGCCTGCATTTCGCCATCCACTTCCAGTTGCGGACTCAAGTCACGCACGATGGCGAGTGCCTCCCGTACCTTGCGACTCGAGGGCGTGTCACTGTTGCCGAAATTGGAGTGGGAAAGCAGCGCCACGCTGGGCTTCATCCCGAAGCGCCGCGCGCAGTCCGCGGCCGCCAGGGTGATATTGGCAAGTGTTGCGGCATCCGGGTCCGCATGCACATGGGTGTCGCCGATGACATAAGTGCCCTTGCGCAGTACGAGCACGCTGAGCGCGGCCAGCGCGCGCCCATCCTCCACACCGAGCAGTTCGCTCAAATGGTGGAGGTGCTCCTGATACTCACCGGTGAGTCCGCAGATGAGCGCATCCCCATCGCCACGGCGCAGGAACATGGCGCCAATGACGGTGGACTGGGTCCGCAGCATGCGCCGTGCATCCGCCGGCGTGACCCCGCGCCGCTGCATCAGGGCGTGATATTCGGTCCAGTATTCGCGGAAGCGATGGTCGCTCTCCGGATTCACCACCTCGAAGTCGACACCGGGCTTGAGGCGCAGACCCAGATTGCCGATGCGCTGCTCGATCACCGCCGGGCGTCCGATGAGGATAGGTTGCGCCAGCCGATCATCCACCACCGCCTGCACCGCGCGTAGCACCGTGATCTCCTCACCCTCCGCGTAGACGAGGCGCTTGCGATCCGCCTTGGCGCGCTGGAACAGGGGCTTCATCAGGAGCAGGGACTGGAATACGAACTTGCCGAGCTGGTCCCGATACGCTTCCAGATCCTCGATTGGCCGTGTGGCCACGCCACTCTCCATGGCGGCCTTGGCCACGGCAGGTGCCAAGGTGGTGATGAGTCGCGGGTCGAAGGGCTTGGGGATGAGGTACTCGCGACCGAAAGTCAGCGTCTCGTCCGCATAGGCCGCCGCCACCACTTCCGAGGGCTCCTGCATAGTGAGCTCGGCAAGCGCCGTCACGCAGGCGAGCTTCATCTCCTCCGTGATGGTGGTGGCTCCCACATCCAGCGCACCCCGGAAGATGTACGGGAAGCACAGCACGTTGTTGACCTGGTTCGGGTAGTCGGATCGACCGGTCGCCACGATTGCATCCTCGCGTGCGGCGTGGACTTCCTCCGGCATGATTTCGGGCGTGGGATTGGCCAACGCCAAGATGATGGGCTGTGCAGCCATGGTCTTCACCATCTCGCCGGTAAGCACCCGTGGTGCAGACAGTCCGAGGAAGATGTCTGCACCCCGAATCGCTTCCGCGAGGGTGCGCATGGGAGTCGCGCGAGCATAGTGCGCCTTGTGCTCATCCATTCGCTCTGCGCGCCCCTCGTACACCACCCCGACAACATCGGTGACGATGATATGCTCGCGCGGCAAGCCCAGGGATTCGAGCAATCGCAGGCAAGCCAACGCCGCCGCCCCGGCGCCCGATGCTACCAGACGCACATCCTCGATACGTTTCCCGACCAGTCGTAGTGCATTGCTGATGGCGGCGGCCGCGATGATGGCCGTTCCATGCTGGTCGTCATGGAAGACCGGGATGTTCACGCGTTCACGCAGCTTGCGCTCCACGTAGAAGCACTCGGGCGCCTTGATGTCCTCCAGATTGATGCCGCCGAAGGTCGGCGCGAGGCTCGCAATCACTTCCACCAGCCGATCGGGATCCTGCTCGCCAATCTCGATGTCAAAGACGTCGATGCCGGCAAACTTCTTGAACAGCACAGCCTTGCCTTCCATCACCGGCTTGGCGGCGAGCGGACCAATGTTGCCGAGGCCAAGCACCGCCGTGCCATTGGTGACCACACCCACCAGATTGGCGCGATTGGTATAACGTGCAGCATCAGCCGGATCATCAGCGATGGCGAGACAAGGCACCGCTACCCCAGGGGAGTAGGCCAGCGCCAGATCGCTCTGGTTGGCCAGCGGCTTGGTCGGTGTGATTTCGGTTTTACCGGCGCGCGGCAGGGCGTGGTAGTCGAGTGCGGCCTTGTCGAAGAGTTCACTCATGCCATCGAGCCTCCATCTGAGCGGGATAATTGCCAGGTATCACTGGAAGGGCATGCCGGGCGGCATGCGGCCCTTGAGTCCACGCATCATGGCCTGCAGCCCGCCTTTCTTGCTGACTTTTTTCATCACGCGCTGCATCTGGTCGAACTGCTTGAGCAGGCGATTCACCTCCTGCACCTGGGTGCCCGAACCATCAGCAATGCGCTTCTTGCGCGAGGCCTTGATGATGGCGGGGAACACCCGCTCCTGGGGCGTCATGGAGTCGATGATCGCCGCCAGGCGAAGCATCTCGCGGTCATTCACCCGGCTCTTGATGTGCTCAGGTAGTTCCGCCGTTCCAGGCAACTTGCCCATCAGGGCGGTCAGCCCCCCCATGTTGCGCATCTGTTCGAGCTGGGCGCGAAAATCCTGCAGATCGAAGCCTTTGCCCTTGCTGATCTTCGCCGCCACCTTGGCCGCCTGTTCGCGATCGACCTTCTGCTCGACCTCCTCGATGAGCGACAGCACATCGCCCATGCCGAGGATGCGCGAGGCGATGCGGTCCGGATGGAAAGGCTCGAGCGCGTGAGTCTTCTCGCCAACGCCCATGAACTTGATGGGCTTGCCCGTGAACTGCCGCACCGACAGCGCCGCGCCACCGCGGGCATCGCCATCGGTCTTGGTGAGGATGACGCCCGTCAGGGGCAGCGCTTCGTTGAACGCCTGGGCTGTGCGCACGGCGTCCTGGCCCATCATGGAATCGATCACGAACAAGGTCTCGCGGGGATGTATTGCCGCGTGCAGGTTCCTGATCTCATCCATCATCGCGTCATCGATGGCAAGGCGGCCGGCGGTATCGATGATGAGCACGTCTTTCAGCTCACGACGCGCCTGGGCGAGCGCAGATTCGGCAATGGTGATCGCCGAGGCGCCGGGCGCACTCGGATAGCAGTCCACCCCTACTTCAGCAGCCAGCACCCGCAGCTGCTCGATGGCCGCGGGCCGGTAGATGTCGCAGCTCACCATGGCCACGGACTTGCGTTCCTGCTCACGCAGACGGCGGGCAAGCTTGGCCGCGCTGGTGGTCTTGCCCGAGCCCTGGAGACCGGCGAGCAAGATGACCACCGGTGGCTCGGCTGCGAAATCGAGTCCCTCCCCCGCCTCGCCCATCATGGCGGTCAGCTCATCACGTACCACGCGAATGAGCGCCTGACCCGGCGTGAGCGTGCCTATGACTTCCTGGCCGAGTGCGCGGGCCCGCACCTGCTCCGTGAAGGTCTTGACCACTGGCAGGGCCACGTCGGCCTCGAGCAATGCCATGCGCACTTCGCGCAGGGTGGCATCGATGTTTTCCTCGCTCAGCCGCCCCTGGCCGCGCAGCTTCTTGACGACATTACTGAGGCGTTCGCTGAGATTCTGGAACATCGGCAGGTCCTGGCTGGAGGTGGTTGTCTTGCGGGTCCGGGGCAGGTTGTCCCTGCGCGCGGGCGTTCTTCCTCGGGAGCCATACTATAATGCGGCACGGCCTTCCTTGCGCTAGCGCATGAGCGGCCGCCTCCCACAGCGAGGACTCCCGCAGATGGAAACCAACACCCTGGTGGCATTGGTCATTGCGCAGCTGGGCCTGTTCGGCCTGAGCGCTTTTTTCTCCTCGTCGGAGACCGCCATCATGGCGCTCAACCGTTACCGGCTGCGCCACCTCGCCGAGAAAAAGCACCGCGGCGCAGGCAGGGCGCTCAAGCTGCTGGAAAATCCCGATGGATTCATCGGTTTCGTGCTCCTCGGCAACAATTTCGTCAACGTGCTGCTGGCGCAGATCGCGACTCTGGTAACCCTGCAACTGTTCGGCGAAAGCGCTATCTGGATTGCTTCATTGGTGCTGACTGCACTGATCCTGATTTTTGCTGAAGTCATTCCGAAAACCTTTGCCGCCCTGAACCCGGAGCGGGTTGCCTACCCGGCCACGCTGGTGATCATCCCGTTGATGACCCTGTTGAAGCCTCTGGTTGCGCTCATCAATCTCACAACGAGGGCATTGCTGAAACCCTTCAATGTCTCCACCGATCGCTCGCAGATGGACATGATCGACCGTGAGGAACTCCGCACCGTGGTGAAGGAAGCCGGGGCGCTGATTCCCCAGAAACACCGGGACATGCTGTTTGGGATTCTCGATCTGGAAAAAGTCACCGTGGAAGACATCATGGTGCCGCGTACAGACATGACGGCCATCGATCTGGATCAGGACTGGATGGACGTGCGCGAGCAGCTCATTACCTGCCGGCACACCCGCGTGCCCTGCTACCGGGGCAGCGTGGATGAAGTGGTGGGCATCCTCCACCTGCGCAGCCTGACGCGGCTCTTGAGGCGCAACGAGGAGCTTGATCTGGAAGAGCTGGAGGCGCTGCTGACCGAACCCTACTACGTACCGCTGAAAGCCGATCTGCACACCCAATTGATCAATTTCCAGATGGAAAAGCAGCGGCTGGCCCTGGTGGTGGATGAGTACGGGGATCTTTCGGGTCTGGTGACCCTGGATGATGTGCTGGAACAGGTCGTGGGTGAATTCACCACCGTGCCGCAATTCAACGCGCGCGGCGTGCAGAAACAGCCCGACGGCAGCCTGCTGGTGGACGGCTCTGCCAACGTCCGTGAACTCAATCGGGCGTACGGCTGGAACCTGCCGGAAGAAGACGCCAAGACCCTCAATGGCCTCATCATGGAATCACTGGAAGACATTCCGGACACAGGGACCAGCTTCAGGGTGAGGGGCTACACCATCGAGATCCTGCAGACCACGGCCCAGGGCGTGCGCAGCGCCCGCATCTTTCCGCCCTTTGAGCGTGAGGACTCCGGTCAAGGCTGAGGCTGGACCGGTTGGCCTTGATTGGCCTTGATTGGCCTTGATCAGATCTCGCCCAGCGCGTCTCCCAGGCGCGTCACGGGTATCACTTCGAGGCCCGCCGGCAAAGTCTTCGGCACGTTGGCCTTGGGCACGATGGCGCGTTTGAAGCCATGCTTGGCGGCCTCGCGCAAGCGCTCGGGGCCCCCTTGCACCGGACGCACTTCTCCCGCCAGCCCGACCTCCCCGAAAACCACCAGGTCTGGCGGCAGGGGACGATCGCGCAGACTGGACAGCACCGCCATGACGATTGCCAGATCGCCTGCCGTCTCAGTGAGGCGCACACCACCCACGATGTTGGCAAAGACATCGCAGCCTGAGGTTGCGATGCCACCATGGCGATTCAGTACCGCGAGCAGCATCGACAGTCGGTTCTGATCCAGCCCCACCGTGACGCGTCGCGGATTGCCAAGCGCGCTCTGGTCCACCAGCGCCTGCACTTCCACCAGCAAGGGCCGCGTGCCCTCGCGAGTCACCATCACCACACTGCCCGGCACCGGCTGGTCGTGGCGCGACAAGAGCATGGCCGAGGGGTTGGTGACTTCGCGCAGCCCGCCATCCGTCATCGCAAACACGCCGAGCTCGTTCACGGCACCGAAGCGGTTCTTGAAGGCGCGCACCAGACGATAGCGGCCACTGACTTCGCCCTCGAAATAGAGCACCGCATCGACCATATGCTCGAGCACGCGCGGCCCGGCGAGCGCACCATCCTTGGTGACATGCCCCACAAGATAGATGGCAGTGCGAGTAGCCTTGGCAAAGCGCACCAGCTGGGCCGCACATTCACGGACCTGGGCCACGCTGCCAGGGGCAGACTGCAGGGTTTCGGTATAGAGCGTCTGGATGGAATCGATCACCATCACCTGTGGGCGCTCGCTCACGGCAAGCGCAAGGATGCGTTCGATGCCGGTTTCGATGAGCAGGCGCAGATCTCCCGTCGGGACCTTCAGCCTTTCTGCACGCAGGGCTATCTGGGAGGAGGATTCCTCGCCGCTGACATAGAGCGCGCGGATCTTTCTCGCCCCCGTGTTGAAGGCCAGGCTCTGCAACAGCAGGGTGGACTTGCCGATGCCGGGATCACCGCCCAGCAGGACCACCGAGCCTTCCACCAGCCCCCCGCCCAGCACGCGATCGAATTCCGAGAGACCCGTCGGCAGCCGGGGCGCTTCAGCCGGGTTGACTTCCGACAGCGCGATGATGCGTGGTGCCTCACCGCTGTAGGAGGTGTGGCGGGCAGAGGTGGGTTGGGCAGCGGCGACGCTTTCGATCAGCGTGTTCCAGGCCTGGCAGTCAGGACATTGCCCCGTCCACTTTGGCTGCTGCCCGCCGCACTGCTCGCACTGGTAGATCCGCTTCGGCGCCTTCATGCCGTGCGCTGGATGAATTGCGCACGCATGCGCATGCGGCAGAGAAGTTCGTAGGGTATGGTCTGCGCAGCGCTGGCGATTTCCTCGACCGGCAGACCTTCGCCCCAGAGCACCACGGGATCCCCGATGCGAGCGTCGGGGACGGGGCGTAGATCAACTGCCATCATGTCCATGGAAGCTTCGCCGATGACCTGGGTCCGCACGCCATTGACGAGCACCGGCGTGCCGGTGGCCGCGTGTCTTGGATAGCCGTCCGCATAGCCGAAAGCCACGATTCCAACCCGCATGTTCTCCGGGCAGACGAAGCCCCGACCGTAGCCCACTGCCCCACCAGCCGCGACCTCCCGTAGCGAGATGAGTGCCGAGACGACCGTCATGGCAGGCCGCAGGCCGAGGTCCTTCGCGCTCACGCCGGCAAGAGGGGAAACGCCGTACAGCATCAGGCCGGGCCTTACCCAATCGCAGTGGCTGTCCGGCCAGGCAAGCACCGCACTGGAATTGGCGCAACAGCTTTCCAAGGCCTGATTGCCGAGAACATCACGGAACCCGGCCATCTGGGCCTGCACGCTTTCGTCTCCGGGCAAGTGGGCGCTGGCGAAGTGCGTCATCAGGCGCAGGATGCGCCCGGGCCGGTGCAGTTGCGCGAGCACTGCCGGCACTTCCTCAGGCGCGAACCCGAGGCGATGCATGCCGGTATCCACCTTCACCCACAGGGTCAGTGGCTCGGCATGAGCGGCGAACATGCGGACCTGCTCGTGGTTGTGCACCACGGACTCCAGGCGGTGGACGGAAATGTCCGGCAGCTCTTCGGCTTCGAACGGACCTTCCAGCAGCACCACAGGCTGGCTGATGTCGGCATCCCGCAGACGCACCGCTTCCTCGACGGAAGCTACGCCGAACGCTTCCACATCACCGAGAGCCTGCGCCATGCGCACCACACCGTGGCCGTAACCATCCGCCTTGACGATGGCCATGACCTTGCGCCCCGGGGCCTGCGTGCGCACTTGTCTCAGGTTGGCCCTCACGGCCTGGGGATCGAAAATGACGTGCGCCGGGCGCGTCACGAATGGTCCCCACCATAGGAGTCATGGGCGAGATTGTCGAAGGTGGTGTATTCACCGAAGAAGCGCAGCTTGCGCGTGCCGATGGGGCCGTTACGCTGCTTGCCGATGATGATTTCGGCCACGCCCTTGTCGGTGCTGTCCTCGTTGTAGACCTCATCGCGGTAGATGAACATGATGAGATCGGCATCCTGCTCGATGGCGCCCGATTCGCGCAGGTCGGACATCACTGGTCGCTTGTCGCTGCGTTGTTCCAGGCTTCGATTGAGCTGCGACAGCGCAATCACCGGCACGCTGAGCTCCTTGGCGAGCGCCTTCAGTGAGCGCGAGATTTCCGAGATCTCGGTCGCCCGATTCTCATTGTTGCCCGGCACCTGCATGAGCTGCAGGTAGTCGATGACGATCATGCCGAGCCCGTGTTCGCGCGCAAGGCGGCGACATCGCGCCCGCAGGTCGCCGGGCGTGAGTGCCGGAGTATCGTCGATGAACAGCTTCACTTCGGACAGGATGCCGACTGCATGCGTGAGTCGTGGCCAATCGTCATCCGCCAGTTTTCCGGTACGCACCTTGTGCTGATCAATACGGCCGAGAGACGAGAGCATGCGCATGGCAATTTGCTCGCTCGGCATTTCCATGCTGAAGATGGCCACCGGCAGTGAGGTCTTGGTGGCCACGTTCTGGGCGATGTTGATGGCGAAAGCCGTCTTACCCATCGAGGGGCGGCCGGCCACAATCACGAGATCCGCCGGCTGCAAACCAGAAGTCATGCCATCGAGCTCGTAGTAGCCGGTGGGTACACCGGTGATGGGATTGTCCTGCTGGAAGAGCTGGTCGATACGGTCGAGGGCGGACACCAGCAGATCCCGTATCGGCCGGAAGCCGCTACGCCCCCGCGACTCGCGTTCGGCGATCTGGAACACGGTGCGCTCGGCGGAGTCGATCAGTTCATTGGTGCTGCGCCCCTCGGTACGGAAGGCGCTCTCCGCGATCTCCGTGCCGGCGCGAATGAGCGCGCGCAGAACCGCCCTGTCGCGCACGATGTCGGCGTAGGCCGCGATATTGGCGGCAGTCGGGGTGTTGTCGGCGAGCTGTGCGAGGTAGGCGAGGCCGCCACTGGATTCCAGCAGGCCGTGGCTGTCCAGCCACTCGGCCAAGGTCACGATGTCGTAGGGCTTGCCGTCGTTGGCCAACGACTCGACGGCCTTGAAGATGTTGGCGTGGTCCCGCCGGTAAAAATCCGTGGTGGAGATCCGTTCCACCACCTGCAGCCAGGCATCGTTGTCTAGCATGAGTCCACCGAGCACGGATTGCTCAGCCTCGATGGAGTGCGGCGGCAGTCGCAGCGAATCGACGCTTCGATCCGCTGCGTCATTGCGCCCGGTCAGAGGCTCCAGGGCCATGTCAGCGGGTGCTGGGGCCGCGGCAGGCGGCCTCAGCCTTCAGCGGCCTGCCCACCTTCCTGACCGGTAATGACGATGGCAACCGGAACGTGGATGTCGGCGTGCAGCGCGATCTCCACCACGTGGCGCCCGTGGCTGCGCAACGGGCCGTTGGCCAGGCGAACCTCCCTGCGGTCCACCTCGCGACCGGCTGCAGCCAGCGCGTCACAAATCTCGCCAGCGCCCACCGAGCCATAGAGACGGCCTTCGCTGCCAGCCTTGGCCACGATGGTGAGCTCGAGCTCGCGCATCGCATCCGCGCGCAGGGTGGCACGAGCCAGACCTTCGGCCTGCGCCTTCTCCAGTTCGGCGCGCTGGGCTTCGAACCGGGCGACGTTGTCGGCCGTGGCCGGCACGGCCTTTTTGCGCGGCACGAGATAGTTGCGACCGTAACCGGGCTTCACGCGCACTTTGTCGCCGAGCTTGCCCAGGTTGTGAATTCTTTCCAGCAGAATGACTTCCATCGTACGCACCTTCTTCATAAATCTGACGGGCGGCATGCGCCCGCGGGGCCTGTGGGGAACTGGGCTCAGGCCTGGCCCGGACGCCCCATGCGGCGTCTGAAATCCACGATTCTGTCGGCAATCCCGGCGGTGGCCAACAAAGGCATCACCAACTGGGGCACCAGTATCATCAATCCATAAAGCCCGACCAGCCAGAGCCGCGACAGGCTTTTTGCTGCAGCAACCGCGTGTATCACGGCCAGTCCCTGCAGGGCGAACATCAACAGCAGCACGATGATCGCATCGTCCGCCAGACCACCTGCCCGTCCCGTCATGGACAGCGCAAGGCTGGCCAGCGCGACCACCGCTCCCACAGGAGAGAGCCATCCCGGCAGGCGCAGCGCGTGGAATTCGCTGCCGAATCCGCCCTGATTATAGAGCCCGGCCTGCCAGGCCCTGGCCAACAGCAGCATGCTGGCAAGCACCAGATAGACCAGCGCGACGGAAGCGCCGTGCATCAGGTTGCCATAGAGTTCGATCTGCTCCGCGGTGAGGAAGGTCCCCCCATCCGCCTCGACCATGGCCGTGAGTGCCGACAGCCGCTCGCGCCAGAAGCCTTGGACATCCGGGTAGCGCACCCGCATGGCCAGCGCAAATCCCACGACCCAGAAGCCGAGGCCAGCCAAGGCCCTGCCTTGACTGCCCGTGCGCCGGAGCACGCCTGCCGCAGCCCACACCGGGATCCACGATGCCAGCACGGTGACGCCTGCAGGTCCCAGGCGGCCCGTGAGGCCGTAAATCGCGGCCGCCGCAAGCACAGCCGCCCCGGAAACAGCCTTCAGACCGGCGGTCTCGCCGTGCCTCAAGGTCACGAGGCCCAGCAGCGCACCGCTCACCAGCAGCGCCGGACCGAAGGGCAGTGCGAGCAGCGCAAACCCCCCGATGAGCAGAATTGCGGGCAGGGGCCCGCGCATCGCTACTCTTGCCAAGCCCTGCACGACCGATTCCCGGTTTCGCGGCGCGGGCCGCGGAACTTCAGTGCGAGTCGCTGTACGGTATCAGTGCCAGAAAACGTGCACGCTTGATGGCGATCGCGAGCTGACGCTGATAGCGGACCTTGGTGCCGGAAATCCGGCTGGGCACAATCTTGCCGTTTTCCGCGATGTTGGCCTTCAGGGTGTTGAGATCCTTGTAATCGATCTCGGTGACGCCCTCGGCGGTGAACTTGCAGAAACGACGACGGCGGAAATGCCGCGAACCGCCGCCACGGGGTTTCGGTTTGGAAGGTCTCATGCTGCGTCCTCCGCGGTTGTCGCCGCAGCCGGGGCGGCGGCTTCTTCACTGGCGGTTTCTTCACTGGCGGCAGCGGCCTGGTGGCGGCTGCGCCGCTCGCTCTCCCGCTCGTCGTGCTCGTCCTTGGCGCGGGCCATGAGGGACGGCTCAGTCACGGCGTCGTCACGCTTTACCACGAGGTGACGAAGCACAGCGTCGTTGAAGCGGAAGGCGCTGGTGAGTTCATTCAGGGTAGGCGCGTCGCACTCGATGTTGAGCAGGACGTAATGCGCCTTGTGCACCTTGGCAATGGGGAATGCGAGCTGGCGACGGCCCCAATCTTCCTGGCGGTGGATGCGCCCCCCATTGTTGGTGATCATGGTGCGGTAGCGGTCAACCATGGCGTTGACCTGTTCGCTCTGGTCAGGATGGACCAGAAACACTATTTCATAGTGTCTCACACGGGCTCCTCTCGGCTTGAAGCTTCCCGAACTGGCGGTGAAGCAAGGAGTGATGGAAAAAGGAGAGGCATTCTATGCGGCCCCACCACGGGGTGTAAAGGCGGCTGACCCTAGCGTATGCCGCGCTGGCGCAGGGTTTCGAACAGGCAGACTGCGGCCGCCGTGCCGAGATTCAGACTGTCAACCGTGCCCTGCATCGGGATGCGGGCAAGATAGTCGCAGCACTCACGAGTCAGGCGGCGCAAGCCGGTCCCCTCCGCCCCCATGACCCACACCAGTGGCCGGTTGAGGTCAAGTTCGAACAGGCTTTCACCGGACTCCCCCGCCGCCCCGACCACCCACAAGCCCGCCTCCTTCAACGCCCCCAGCGCGCGGACCAGGTTGGTGACCTGGACCAGCGGCACGGTATCCAGGGCCCCGCTCGCAACCTTGGCCACCGCGGGCGTGAGGCCGACCGAGTTGTCCCGGGTCAGCACGATGCCTTGCGCGCCCACGGCGTCGGCGAGGCGCAGGGCGGCGCCGAGGTTGTGGGGATCTTGAATCTGGTCGATTGCGAGCACCAGCGGCAAGGGATTCGGCCTAACCACTTCATCGAGCCACTGCTCGAACACGTGCACAGGCGGTGGGCGACGGCGGATCACCACGCCCTGGTGGTTGCCGCCCCCTGCCAGCTTGTCGAGAGTCTCCGCCCCCACCCGCTGCACGCGGACCCCAGCCTGCGCTGCCTGTGCAAGCAGGGCATCCAGCGCAGCATTGTTTCCGCCGGGTCTGGCGAAGCATTCCAGGATGGCCGAGGGCGCATGGCGCAGTGCTGCCTCCACCGCATGCAGGCCATACGAGACGAGTGTGCGGTTGTCTTTCATTGCAGGCGCGCCCAACGGCCCGTTCCTCGGCGCAGGTCCCCGGCTCAACGCCGGCGCCGTTTGCCCGCGGGCGGACTCACGGCCAATGCAAAATCAATCTTGCGCTCATCGAGGTTCACACGTGCCACCGTGACCTGTAGACGCTGTCCCAAGCGGTATTCGCGGTTGCTGCGACGTCCCGTCATGCAGTGCCCGACGGGGTCGAAGTGGTAGTAGTCATCGGGCAGGCCCGTCACGTGGATGAGCCCTTCCACGAAACTCTCCTCAAGCTGCACGAACAGGCCAAAGGACGTGACCGCGCTGATGATGCCGGAAAACGTCTCGCCCACCTTGTCCAGCATGTATTCGCACTTCAACCAAGCCACCGCATCGCGGGTGGCATCATCCGCCCGGCGTTCGGTCATCGAGCAGTGCTCACCCAGCACCGGGAGATCGTCGGCGGGTGGTGGCTGGCGCAGCAGTTGCTGCTTGAGTGCACGGTGAATCAACAGATCGGGATAGCGGCGAATCGGCGAAGTGAAGTGGGCGTAGGACTCGAGGCCCAGCCCGAAATGGCCGACGTTCTCCGGGCTGTAGACAGCAAGCTTCAGGCTGCGCAGGACAACCGTTTCGATGAGATGGCGATCAGGGCGGGATTTTGCGGCCACCAGCACGCGGGCGAAATCTTTTGCCTCCGGCTTCAGGCCGCCGCCCAAGCCGAGCCCGACGCTGCCGAGAAATTGCCGCAGGGCCTCCGCCTTCTCCGCTTCCGGCTGGGCATGCACACGGAACATCGCGGGTCGACGATGCCGGATGAGGTGTTCGGCCGCCGCGACATTGGCGGCAATCATGAATTCCTCGATCAGCCGGTGGGCGTCATTGCGCTGGCGCGCCTCGATGCGGGCAATCTTGCGCTCTTCATTGAAGATGAAACGCGGCTCCACGGTATCGATGTCCAGCGCACCGCGTAGCTCGCGCTGGGCGCGCAGCAGCTGGTAGAGGGAATAGGCGGTGATGACTTGCCGTTGGGGAGCATCCGCAGGCCAGGCCGGATCCGGTTGTTCCAGCCATTCGGCGACTTCCTCATAAATGAGTCGCGCGCGCGAGCGGATGACAGCGTTGCAGAAGCGCGCTTTCTGGCGCTGACCCGTGTCGTCATAGCGCAGCTCGCAGACCATGGCGAGGCGTTCCACTTCCGGATTGAGGGAGCAGATCCCGTTCGACAGCGCCTCGGGCAGCATCGGGATGACGCGCGCCGGAAAATAGACTGAAGTTCCGCGTTCGCGGGCCGCGGCATCGAGCAAGGTGCCGGGGCGCACGTAGTGCGCCACATCCGCGATGGCGACGTACAGCACGAAGCCAGTGCGGGTCTTGCGGCAATAGATGGCATCGTCGTAGTCACGGGCATCCACGCCGTCGATGGTCACGAAGGGCAGCTCGCGCAAATCCTCGCGCCCCTCGAGATCCGCCTTGCGCACCTTGGCCGGCACGCGTTTCAACTCGCGCTCCAGACCCTCCGGCCACAAGGTGGGCAACTGGTGGCTGCGGATGGCGATGTCGATTTCCATGCCTGGCGCCATGTGCTCGCCGAGAACTTCGGTCACATGGCCTATCGGCTGATGATGGCGGTCGGGTTGCTGGTCGATTGCAGCGACCACGATCTGTCCGTGACTGGCACCGAGCTCCTGTCCGGCAGGAATGAGAATGTCCTGATTGAGATGACGGTTGTCCGGGCTGATGTAGCCCACCGGACCATCGCGCAGATAGCGACCCACCACTTCGCGGTTCGCCCGCTCCAGCACCTCCACCACGGCGCCATAGGGCCGATCCCGATCATCATGTCCGGCAATGCGAACCAGCAGTCGGTCGCCGTGCAGTACCGAGCGGGCATCCTTCGGCGCGAGATAGATGTCGGGAGTGCCATCATCCGGCCGCACGAATGCAAACCCGTCGGGATGGCCAATGACGCGTCCGGCAAGAATCTCCATCGCCCGCGCGACACCGTAACGATGGTCACGGGTCTCCACCAGCTGTCCGTCACGCACCATGGCGCGCAGCCGCTTGCGCAGGATGAAGATCTCTTCGCGCGCCTGCACTTCCAGTGCGCGCGCCAGTTTTTCGAGTGAACAAGGTGCGCCGGTCAGCTCCAGTCGCTGGAGAATGGCCTCGCGGCTGGGGATGACGATGAGGTCTTTTTCAGTTCTTGGCATGCGGTCATGGTAATCCAAGGCGGATGACCATGGGGTGAATGAGTCCGTTCATTGACTCCCCTCAGGGGGTCCGGTAGATTGCGCGCCTCCTCAGCCGAGGTGGCGGAATTGGTAGACGCGCTGGTTTCAGGTACCAGTGGAGAAATCCGTGGAGGTTCGAGTCCTCTCCTCGGCACCATCAGGGCTTCAGTCCCTGGGTGAACGAGGGAGCCGGCAGCAGGCCGGGCTCCCGCCGCCTCAGGCGAAAAGCATTACCCCGACATACAACACATAGAGCGCCAGGTTCGGCATCAGATGCCACACCCGGATATCGCCCTGTCGTGCGAGCATGAACATCCAGATCCCGGCGACGTAGGTGACGATGATGCCGATGAGTACCTCGGTACTCGGCTGCCACGGCGTCAGCATGAGCCCGATTGCCGGCAGCAGGCTGCCCTGAAACACCATGGCGCCAGTGATGTTGCCGAACGCCAAGGTGTCCTTGCCCCGCCGGATCCACAGGATGCTGTTGACCTTCTCCGGCAGTTCCGTGGCGATGGGCACTATCAGCAGGGACAGCAGCAACGGCGAGATCCCGACGAGATCGGAGAACTGCTCCACGCCATGCACGAAAGTCTTGGCACCACCGATGAGAAGTGCGAGCCCGAGCGCCATCTGTACGAGGATCACTGCCATGTGTTCCGGCAGTCCGAGCCGGCACAGGAACATCTTGCCCTCGGCCTGGGTGGCATGCCCCTCCTCCACCAGCTTCGCCGAAACCTTGAGCGTGATCATGACGTAGGTGAAGTAGGTCATCACCAGCGCGCCGGCAAAGAAGAAACGCAGGCCCTTCGGCTCCATCGGCAGGAACAGGGCAATCAACGCGATCCCGAAGGCGATCAGGAAAAAGAACAGATCGCGCTGCAGACCGGTCTTTTCCGGTCGCAGGTGCCCCATGGCACCCCGGCGCTTCAGCACCGACAACCCCATCAGCGCAATGCTCAGGGTGGAGAGCATCAGGGGCGCGCCAAGTATGGCACCCACGCCGATTTCCTCATTCACCTGGGCACTGGCGGTGCCGGCGAAGATGGCCACCAACGGCACGATGCTCTCCGGCATGGCGGTGCCAACCGCGGCGAACAGCGAACCGGTCACCCCTTCCGAGATGCCGATACGCTCCCCGAAATGTTCGAGTGCATTTGTGAAGACTTCTGCCGCTACCAGAATCAGCAGCAGCGCGAACACCAGTTCCAGACCTGTAGCCATGCTAACCTCTGTGTCCAGGGCGCGCGACGCCACAGCCCACCCTCAATACCGGATCAACGATCAACCCGCCCCTCGAGAGCCGCGTGGACATCACACTTCATCTCAAGGCCGTCCTGCTCGGTATCGTGGAAGGACTCACTGAGTTCCTGCCGGTCTCGAGCACGGGGCACCTGATCATCGCGGGTGACTGGCTGGAGTTCAACACGGGCAAGGAGGCTTCATTCGAGATCTTCATCCAGCTGGGGGCCATCCTGTCCGTCTGCTGGTTCTACCGCGGGCGCCTGTTGGCCCTGCTGCGTGAACTGGGTCGCTCCCCTCCCGCCAACGCTTTTGCATTGAATCTGGGGATCGCCTTCCTGCCCGCGGCAGCCGTTGGCTTCTTCACACACGGATACATCAAGCAGCACCTCTTCACGCCGGAAGTCGTGGCTTGGGCCTTGATCGGTGGCGGGATTGCGATACTCCTCATCGAGCAGCTGGTAAAGACTCCACGAACCTTGGAGGCCAACACCATTACCCCGCGCCAGGCATTCGGCATCGGTTGCGCCCAGGTGCTGGCGCTGATCCCGGGTGTCTCCCGCTCGGGTGCCACCATCATGGGGGGCATGGTGAGTGGCCTCGATCGCCGCGCCGCCACCGAATTCTCGTTCTTCCTGGCGATCCCCATGATGTTCGCCGCCACCTGCTATGACCTTGCGAAAAGCTGGCGCTCACTCGCGATGGAGGATCTGGGCGTATTCGCGGTGGGTTTCGTCACCGCCTTCATCAGCGCCCTGCTGACGATTCGCTTCCTGCTGCACTTTGTCTCACGACACAGCTTCGCCTGGTTTGCGTGGTACCGGATTCTCTTCGGCAGCGCACTCCTCTGGTACTACGCCCACTGACACCACTCCCCCGGGCTCGCGACGCCGGTTTTATGCCGCGCCCGCAGATCCTTATGCCCAGATGGTCGTTCCGCCACTTTTCCGCGGTGCCTAGACTGCGCGCCTCACTTACCGGCCCGCAGATCAAGGAACTTCGGCATGCCCGCGCCCGTCCAGAATCTTCCGTCCTTTCCGCTGGACCCCGCGCAGTTCCAGGGGCTTGAGGCCGCCAGCCGGACCCTCAACCCGGACCAGCTGGTGTGGGCCAGCGGTTATCTGGCGGGTCTTGCGGCTGCCCGCCGTCTTTCGCCCGCCGCCAATCTGTCGGGCCAGGTGCTTGCCCTGCCCACGACCGGTCCAAGCCTGACCATCCTCTACGGTTCACAAACCGGTAACAGCCGACGTGTTGCCGAGACCGCCGCCGAGGCGGCGCGTGCGGCACGCTTGCCCGTCAAGCTGCAAAGCTTGGGGGAATTCCCGCCGCGCCAGCTCGGGCGGGAAAGTCTGGTGCTGTTCGTGGTCAGCACCCAGGGCGATGGTGAACCGCCCGAGGACGCGGTTGCCTTCTTCGACTTCCTGGGCAGCAACAAGGCGCCGAAACTCAGCGGGCTTGGTTTCGGGGTGCTCGCGCTCGGGGACTCGAGCTACCCGCACTTCTGCGCCGCGGGTCGGTTGCTGGATGCACGGCTTGCCGAACTCGGCGCGACCCGAGAGCAGGACCGTGTGGATTGCGATCTCGGTTTCGCGAGCGCGGCAGAGTCCTGGGTCACCTCCGCGCTGAAGCGCGCCTTCGAACGCCTTAAGCGCGAAGAGGACGCCATTCCCTCGGTGACGGCGCTGGCGCCGGTGACCACCCCGCCCGGCGCCTGATGCCGAAGTGACCGTGCTGGCCGAGCTGGCGCTCAACCAGCGTCTCACCGGTCGTCATTCGAGCAAAGATGTCCGCCATCTCGAGTTCCTGTTCGACGGCTATGCACAGCTCTGGCAACCGGGCGACGGCGTTTCATTCCAACCTCAGAACCCGCCACAGGTGGTTAGCGCCATGCTCGACGCGCTGGGCGCGAGTGGTGAGGAGAGCTTGATCGGTCCTTCCGGTGCTCTGCGGCCGTTGCGCGAAATCCTGCTCTGCGAGGTGGAACTGACACAGATTCATCGTCCCCTCCTGGTCGCGCTGCATGAACTGAACCATGACTCACGATTAATCTCACTGCTGGAAGATCAGTCCGGTCAGGCTCTGGCGCATTTTCTGGCGAGCCACCAGGTGCTCGATCTGGTCCATCAACATCGCGGATTGCTGGATGCCCAGGGTTGGCTGGCCCGTCTCCGACCGCTCGGCCGACGGACCTACTCCCTGGCCTCCTCGCCACTCGCACATCCGGGAGAGCTGCATCTGCTGGTCGCTCGCGTGGAAGAAGATCACGGTCGCGGAACCCGTCTGGGTGCCGCCTCCAATCGTCTGGCGACACTCGCCGAGGGCAGCACGCTCGAGCTCCGCCTCGAGCGCAACGCGAACTTTCACCTGCCTGCGGACGACGTTCCGCTCATCATGATCGGACCCGGCACCGGCGTGGCGCCCTTTCGAGGCTATGTCGCGGAGCGCATGGCGCGCGGAGCCACTGGTCGCAGTTGGCTGTTCCTCGGGGAGCGCACACAGCGCGAGGATTTTCTTTACCAGGTGGAATGGCAGAAGGCGCTGGCACAAGGCGGCTTGAGCCGTCTCTCTCTCGCCTTCTCACGCGACGGCGCGAGCAAACGCTATGTCCAGCATCGCATTCTCGAACAGGCGGGTGACTTTTACGCCTGGCTGGAGGAAGGCGCAGCCATCCATGTGTGCGGGGATGCCAGCCGCATGGCCAAGGATGTGCACGCTGCCATCCTGGAGGCCATCAGGCTCGGGACTGGCAAAGACGAAGATCACGCCAGGGAATACCTGCAAAACCTGCAACGCGAAGGTCGCTACAGACGGGATGTGTACTGAGCCATGAATGACAAGACCCTGTCGCCCGTGGAGGGCATCAAGTCCCGTAGCCGTCACTTGCGGGGAACCATTCTCGAGAGCCTGACCGATGAGATCACGGGCGCGATGCGCGAGGATGATACCCAGCTGATCAAGTTTCATGGCCTGTATCAGCAGGACGACCGTGATCTGCGTGCCGAGCGCCGGCAGCAACGGCTGGAGCCCGCGTGGCAGTTCATGATCCGGGCTCGCGTCCCTGCCGGGCGGTGCACCGCGGCCCAGTGGCTGGCGATGGACGCAATCGCCCGTGAACACGCCAACGGCACCCTCAGGCTCACCACGCGCCAAGCGTTCCAGTTTCATGGCATCGTGAAGCGGGATTTGAAGGCGTCCATCGCGGCGATCAACGCCGCCCTGCTGGATACGCTCGCGGCATGCGGTGACGTGAACCGCAATGTGATGGGCACGACACTCGCCAACCCGGCCGCCATCCGCCCTGCCATCGACGCAGTCTGCGGATCACTTAGCGATCACCTCACACCGCGCACCCGTGCCTATCGCGAGATCTGGCTGGACGAGGAGCCGGTGGTGAACACTGCCGAGGATCTGGATCCGATCTATGGTGAGACCTACCTGCCGCGCAAATTCAAGATTGGCGTCGCCGTCCCACCGGACAACGACATCGATGTGTTCTCGCAGGATCTTGGCTATATCGCCATCGTGGAAGACGGGCGACTGGCGGGTTTCAATGTGACGGTGGGCGGTGGCCTCGGCATGAGCCACGGCGAATTCTCAACCTTCCCGCGCGCGGGGGATGCGATCGGGTTCTGCACACCGGAGCAGGCACTCGAGGTGGCGGTCGCCGTCATCACAGCGCAGCGCGACCATGGGGATCGCAGCAACCGCAAACACGCGCGCCTGAAATACACCATCGAAACCTTGGGTCTGGCCGCATTCAAGGCCGAGGTGGAAGCACGACTCGGCTGGCAGCTGTCGCCCGCGCGTCCCTGGCAGTTCACCCACAACGGCGATCGGCGTGGATGGCAGGAGGAGCCGGAGGGGGTGTCCCATTTCACGGTCTTCCTCGCCAGCGGCAGGGTACAGGACAGACCCGGCCGCACTGCTCTCGCGGGCCTGCGCGCAATCGCCGAAGCCGATGTGTGCGAATTCCATCTCACCCCCAACCAGAATGTGGTGCTGGCCAACATCCCACGCGAAGCGCGGGCCAAGGTGGAATCCCTGCTCGCATTGCACGGGCTGGCTGAAACTTCAATCTCGCCAGTGCGCAGCCTGGCGCTCGCCTGCGTGGGATTGCCGACCTGTGGTCTCGCGATGGCGGAGAGTGAGCGCTATCTGGAGGATTTCGTGTCGCAGATTGAAGTATTGCAGGCACGCCATGGTCTTGTGGAAACGCCTGTCACGCTGCGCATCACCGGCTGCCCCAATGGCTGCGCACGGCCATATCTCGCGGAGATCGCCCTCGTGGGCAAGGCGCCGGGGCGCTACAGCGTCTACCTCGGTGCAGCCTTTGATGGTTCGCGCCTCAACGCGCCTTGGGCGGAAAGCTTGTCCGAACCGGAAATCCTGGACGCGCTGGAGCCACTGTTTGCGACCTATGCGCGCGAGCGTCTCTGCGCTGAACCCTTCGGCGATTTCGTGGTGAGGACGGGAGTGGTCCCCGCCATCACCAGCGGACCCGCCTTTGCCGACACCGCGCGGGCCTTGGCCGCTGCGCGCGCGACGCGCCCCATCGGTGATGGACCGGCTGCGGTAATTTTGGAGGAAACATGAAACGACACTCATCTCTCTCGCACGCAGGCGTCGTGTCATTGGTGGGGGCAGGCCCCGGCGATCCGGATCTGCTGACAGTGCGCGCCCTGCGCGCACTGCAGGCAGCAGACTGCGTGGTATACGACCGTCTGGTGTCATCCGACATCCTCGCCCTTATCCGCGCAGGTGCTTATCGGGAATACGCCGGCAAGGGTGTGGGACGGCCGAGTGCAGTCCAGCAGTCCATCAATGCCAGACTGTTCGCGCTCGCGGGACAGTATCGTCGAGTGGTGCGCCTGAAGGGCGGCGACCCCTTCATCTTCGGGCGCGGGGGTGAGGAGGCCCTGGCCTTGGAGGCTGCAGGCATCGCATGGGAAATCATTCCTGGCATCACCGCCGCGACGGGCTGCGGAGCCTACGCAGGGATTCCGCTCACCCACCGTGGCCTCGCGCAGCAAGTGACTTTCGTCACGGCACATCGGGCGTCGGCAGAAGGAGGCGTCGACTGGGCTTCACTCGCCCGGGCGGGGTGCACGGTCGTGTTCTACATGGGCGTGAGTGAGATCCCGACAATTGAGGCGCAACTCCAGCTCCATGGGCGCAGCGCCAGCACGCCCGTCGCGCTGGTGGAAAATGGCTGCACGCCTCAACAGCGGGTGTTCTGCGACACCCTGGAAGGCCTTGCCTCCCTCGCCCGACAGGTGGCCTTGCAGGCGCCCGCGCTCGTCATCGTGGGCGAAGTGGCAGGCCTCGGGTTGCGGCCACTGTCGGCACTGATCCCCGGCGTGGCGGTTGCAGCCTGAAGAGGTTGGAGGAAACCTCCACAGAACGTTATATAAAATTATATAGTGTTCGCCAGTCCATTCGTCCATAGAAGGAGGCGAACGATGCTTGAGTCGATGTTTCCCCTGGGCATCACGCACTACCTCATAGGTGGTCTGGTGATCGGGTGTGGCGTGAGCCTGGCCTACCTCACCACCGGCCTGGTCACAGGCATGAGTACGCTGTTCAGCTCTGTCTGGTCTTTCGTTTCGCGCCTGTCGTTCTTTCAGGAGCCGCGAATCGCCGGCAGCCGGCGGTGGCGTCTCGTACTGGCGCTAGGTCTGGTGCTTGGCGCCGCACTGTGGATGTTCACCTTGGGCGGCGGCACCCCCGTGCACACGGCAGTCCAGCCTTGGCAATTGCTGGTCGGCGGATTCATCGCGGGCTTCGGCGCGCGCCTCAGCAATGGCTGCACTTCCGGCCATGGCATCTGCGGACTTGCCTCACTGCAAATCCCCTCGCTGACCGCGGTCATCGTCTTTCTGACCACGGCCATCATCACCGCCAACATCGTGCTGCGCCTCGGAGGTACCTGATGAAACCCGTCTCCCTCTTTTTCATTCTGCTGAGCGGCATGCTGTTCGGCTTTGGCCTCGCCACCGCCACCATGATCAAGCCGGAGGTGGTGCTGAGCTTCCTGCGCTTCCAGGATTTTGGCCTGCTGATGGTGCTTGGCGGCGCGGCCGCCGTCACCGCGCTGTGTTACCAGCTGGCGCCCCGAATCATGCAGCGTCCCCTGTTCGCGCCCGCCTTCGGCCGACATGTGGCCGCGATGAATGCTCAGACCCTGTGGGGCGCGGCGCTCTTCGGCGTCGGCTGGGGAATCTCCGGTGTGTGCCCCGGTCCTGCCGTCGCGGGTCTGGGCGCCGGAAATTGGGCCTTGCTCTATGCCATTGCCGGGATGCTGGCAGGGGCCTACGTGCAGGGTTGGCTGGCCAGCCAAGGCCGCAGCAGCCCGCCTCTGCAGACAGTGTCCGGCAAGGCCTGAGTCGCAGCGCCCGCTTACCGCATTCGGGGTATGGGGCAGTTTGCCCCGGCCCCTCAGACTTCTTCGCACGCTGGTCGCCCTCCCCTTGAGGGGAGCCGTGACTCATCCCGGATACAACAAGAAGAAGTCACGCCATGTCTCGTTCCCGGCCGATGCCCATCGGGCGCACCGGGCTGGTCGCAGGTGTTTTGCCGCTCGCCCGTAAAGGGTTCGCGAACACACCCCGTCTGCGCCTGAGCCTCCATCACCCCGACAGCAAGCACGCGCTCCAGGCGGAGGCGCTGTGCATCCCTCGTCTGCCACTGGTGGTGGGTGCGGCGCAGCCAGGCGTCGTCACGGCGCGTGCCGACCTCTGTCTGCCGCAGGAGCACTGCAGAGATCTTGCCCCCACCCATTTCTGCCTGTTACTGCTGGAGGAAACGCCGGCCATCCTGGATGTCGGCAGTCGCCATGGCACTCTGGTTAACGGGCGCTGGATTGGCAGGCATCGCTTGCGCAGCCATGCGTTGCTGCGCACCGGTTGGAACGCCATCGTCGTGGGGCCGGGACCAGAATCAGGTGCGCTGTGGCTGAACTGGGAGCATTAGGCGGTTCGGCACCTAGAATTCACCTTAGGTTTATGCCGGATCCCGTATTACCATAAGCCCCATGAGCCGGAGCAAGACCCTTCACATGCGTTCTTCAGTCTTCTTGCCGGGCCTTCTGGCCTTGAGCGCGGCGCCCTTCGTGCTTGCCAATGGCCCCCTCGATGGCACCGCTCGCGGCACCACTGCAGGCCAGTGTCCGGAGGCCTCGGCGGAGCAGCCCTTGGAAACCCGCACCGGTTCGGCTGGCATCCTCTACAACTTGGCCGAGCACCCGAAGTCCATCCGGGCGGTGGCGGCCAAACTGCTCTCGGACGCGCTGGACGGTGGAGAGAAGGTGGATGGCGCTGCCTGCGGTTCAGGTTGCACTGCCAGTGCCTCACCGGAGGTGGTGTATCGCGTGGCGCCCAAGATGTTCCTGCCCAAGGCCGAGCAGGCACCGCTCTGCCTGACTCTGGAGGCCGACACCACCAAGGCGCCCCTGAGTTTCCCCCCACAAGAGTTCAAGTCCGTGGAGGCGCTCAACGCGTGGGTCATGGAATTCAGCCAGGGCCGAGGAGATCTCGGGAAACAGCTCTACGAGCGGTGTGGTGGCAATTGCAGCCCGCGCTATGAATTCCATATCGCCCAGGGCGCAGGTGGCCTGAACGTGGAGACCTCCGTGATCTGCGGCCTTGCCCGCGACACCGCGAGCGATGAGTACGAGGTGAGCACGGCGGTCCGGCGGCGGTGCGCGCTGCCCGCCGACGCGGACTGAATACCCCTGCAGTCCACCTCACCTGCCGAACGAGATCCTGCCGCGCATGAAATCCTTCCTGAGCCTTGCCGCCTGGCCATTTCTGCTGGTCAGCTGCTGCTTCATTCTGAGCTTCGGCTTCCGCCACGAGGGAGATCTCGAGCTGTTTGGCCTTGCGGTCAAGCCGGAGCTCGTCTTCTTCAACCTGTCTTACCTGTGGATCATCGGCTGGCTGCTGGTGCTCGAGCGGGTGCTGCCCTACCGCAAGGACTGGCAGCGCAACGATGGGCAGATTCCGGCAGATCTGGGCCACACCTTGCTGAACAAGGGACTGGTGCAGTTCACCATCGTGCAGCTGATGGGGCTGCCGTTCTTCCAGCATCGGGAAGCAACCTGGCTGGCGGGACAGCCTTTGCTGTGGCAGGCGGCAGCCGGCCTGCTGGCAGCCGAATTCGGCCTCTACTGGGCGCACCGTTTTTCACACGAGTGGCCGCTGCTGTGGCGCTTTCATGCCGTGCACCACAGCGTGCGACGACTATGGCTGGTGAACACCGGGCGTTTCCATTTCGTGGACTCCAACCTGAGCGTACTTGCGAGCGTGCCTTTCCTGCTGGTCACCGGGATCTCCATGGACGCAATCATCCTGGTGAGCGCGATCACCGCCTATATCGGCATCCTCACCCACTGCAACGTGGACACGCGTTGTGGCGTGCTGAGCTGGTTCTTCAACACGCCCAACCTGCATCGCTGGCACCATTCCACACGGCTGGAGGAAGGCAACAACAACTATGGCCAGAACCTGGTGTTGTGGGATCAGCTCTTCGGCACGTTCTTCATCAAGCCGGTGGCTCTGCTGGGCGAGATCGGTATTCGCGAGAAGATGCCGAGCCGCTGGCTGCGGCAGCTGTGGGTACCGTTCGTGTGGAAGCGCTACCAGCAGGAGAGCTGAAACGCCGGCGGCGCCGGGATTGGAGCCCGGGCCTGCTTCAGGCAGCGACGCGACGCAGGCGCGCCAAGCGCCATTGCAGAAGATTCCAGACGCCAGCCACCACCCAATCCAACCAACGGCCACCGGGACGCAGATCCACGGCCGCGGCGATCATGTGGGCGGCACTGCGCACATGCTGACGCTGATAGCGGGCCATGGCTCGACGCCAGTAGGCCTGCGCGCAGGCTTCCCGTTCGTAGCGGGCATCCGCCGCCGGCCACACGTTCGCACTGAAGTAGGCATAGGCGAGCTCGTCGTCTCCAGTCTCCTGCACTCGTCCCAGCGCGATTTTCAGGCGTTTCAAGAAGCCCAGCCGCTGCCCGGCGAGATAGCGCCGCAAATGCACATGGAACAGGCGGTAGTGGGCAGCCTCATCCTGCGCGATGGCATGGCAGATTCGGCGCAGCACAGGTTCGGTGGTGCTGTCGCGCAGCGCCGAATAGAACGAACAAGTGCCGGACTCGACCACGCAGCGGGCGACCAGCTCGCCTGTACGGGAACCCCGGACCGAGGTGGTCGTCTCCAGCGGCAGGCTGTAGCCGGCCCGGAAGCGGGCAAGACTTGCCGCGAAATCGAAGGTGGGGTCCACCCGCTCGGCCCAACGCGCCAGTGCAGCGCCATGCTGGGCCTCCTCCTCCCCCCACACGCGTGCGGCTTCCACAAAGGCGGGATCATCGGCGAAGACATTGCAGAGGTAGGTCACGTAATCGGCGCTGTTGGCCTCCACCAGTGCCGCTGTCTTGACGGTCTCCAGGAGCTCCGCATCCACCCGCGCCGGATCGAGCGCGGACCAGGGCATGTCATCGAGGGTCCAGGTCTGGCTCATGGCGTGCTTCCTGTTCCATCAGCGCTGGTTAAAGTGGGATTCAGGCATGCAGTGGCAAAACAAGCGGCGTATAGTGTCGCCCGCCGAAGGGACCGCAGCTCGGACTTGCGCCCGGCCGCCGATAGATGCGAGGACTTTTTCATGGCCCACATTCTAACCACGGCCGGCGCGGGAAGCGCGAAGCACGCCGCACGCTCCTCGGCCCTCACTGCCGTCATCGTGCGTCCTCCCCTCCACTCCCGCTCTCAGGACTGACCCCCGGATGCCCGACTCCAGGACCGACCGCACGACTTTCAGCGTAGGCCCCTATCTGCCGCGCTGGCCCGCCCGACTGCGCCGAATGATTACCCGCCTCGCGGATTCCGCGCTGGGCTTCTCGTCGCTGACTCGGCGCTACCACCGGATTCCCGCGGCCGAGACGCCAGCGCAGTTCGCGGGGCTGGCGCTGGAGGAGCTCGGCGTCACCCCGCTTTTCGAGGCCGACGAACTGGACCTCATTCCGGCTGAGGGCGGATGCCTGCTCATTGCCAATCACCCGCATGGCGGGCTCGATGGACTGATCCTGATGGAGGTACTGCTCCAGCGGCGTCCGGATGTGCGCTTCCTCGCCAACCATTTCCTCGCGAGCTTCCAGGAACTCGGGCCACTGTTCCTCAAGGTGAATCCTTTCGGTGGCAACGAGGCCCGCCGTTTCAATTCCAGTGCCGCCCGCGAAGCGCTCGCCTGGCTCAAGCAGGGCGGCCTGCTCGTCATGTTCCCGGGTGGCGAAGTGTCGAGCGTCGACTGGCGGACCCGTCGCGTGATCGATCCGGAGTGGGATCGCGGCATCGCCCGGCTCGCGGCCCAGACCGGCGTGCCGGTAGTGCCCTGTCATATCGGCGGCCGCAACAGCCTCTGGTTCCAGCTGGCAGGCCTGATTCATCCACGCCTGCGCACCGCCCTGCTGGCACGCGAGATGCTCAATGCGCGTGACCGGCAGATCGATCTGCGCTTCGGCACCCCCATCGAACCCGAAGTGCTTGCGGGATTGCCTGACCGCACGCAGGTCACGCGCTATCTGCGCACCAAGACCTATCTGCTCGCGGAGCGGCCCACCGCCCGACTGGTTCTGGGCCGGGCCGGTTCGCCGCGGCGCCCCGAAGAATCTCTGAGTGACGCGGTGGATTCTGAGGTCATCGAGGACGAGATCCGCTCGCTTCCTCCCGGCCAGTGCATCATGACCAGTGGGCAGTTCCAGGTGTGGCATGCGGCTTCGGGGCAGATCCCCTGGCTGCTGCAGGAAATCGGGCGATTGCGCGAAGTGTCCTTCCGCGAGGTGGGTGAAGGCACGGGCAAGCGCTCGGACTTGGACCTCTTCGATACCTACTACACCCACCTGTTCGTCTGGGATTCGCGCAAGCGCCTGGTTGTGGGCGGCTATCGTCTGGGTCATGCCGATGAAATCCTGCGCCAATACGGCCCCAAGGGTCTCTACGTGCATTCCCTGTTCAAGCTCGACCCCGCGCTTGGAACGGATCTCTCGCGCGCGATTGAAGTTGGGCGGTCCTTCGTCTCCCCGGCCTACCAGCGCAGCTATTCCGCGCTCCTGCTGCTGTGGAAAGGTGTTGCCACCTATATGGCCCTGCGCCCGCAGTACCAGATCCTGTTCGGGCCGGTCAGCATCAGCAACGACTACCATCCCATCTCGAAGCAAATCCTGGTGCGCTTCCTGCGCCACCATAAATTCGAGCTCAGGCGAGCCAGTCTGGTCAAGCCACGCCGCCCCTTCCGGGAGCGCGAGCATGCGGCAGCCTCGGTGGTTGATCTGGACGACGGCGACCTGCGTCTGGTGGCCGACCTGCTGGGCACCGTAGAGCCCGACGAACGTGGCGTGCCGGTGCTTCTGAGGCAGTACCTCAAGCTGGGCGGCCGCATTCTCGGCTTCAACATCGACAACCAGTTCGGCAATTCCATCGACTGCCTACTGTGGGTGGACATGCGCCGCACCGAGCTCCCCCTGCTGCGCAAGTACATGGGGACCGAACTTGCCGGCCGCTTCCATGCCCTGCATGTCGCCGGCATGGAAGACCCCGTCCCGCAGCCGCGCCAAGGCTAGCGCCCCGGCATCGTCCGACTACCTCGCCCCCGTTCGGGGAGGTATGCTCGTGCGACAATAATGCAGGGGAGGTTGCCATGGCTGAGTATGATCTCGTCATCAAGAACGGGCTGGTGATAGACGGTACGCGTCTGCCGCGCTATCGGGCCGATATCGCCATCAAGAACGGCGTGATTGCGGAGATGGGGCAAGTACCCGCCCACGCGGCCAAGCGGATGATCGATGCCAGCGGACTCATCGTCGCGCCGGGCTTCGTCGACCTCCACACCCATTACGATGCCCAGCTCTTCTGGGACCCCTATTGCACGCTCTCCAGCTGGCACGGCATCACCTCGGCCGTGATCGGCAACTGCGGATTCGGCTTCGCGCCGGTGCAACCGGAACTGCGTGAACGCGCGATGCTGAGCATGACGCGCGTGGAAGCCGTGCCCTATGCCGCCATGAAGCAAGGCATGCCTTGGGACTGGGTGACCTTCCCCGAATTCCTGGACTCCGTGGACCGGGCACCCAAGGCCATCAATCTTCTCCCCTACGTGCCGGTGGGCCCCATGCTGGTGTGGGTGCTGGGCCTGGAGGCCGCCAAGGCCGGCCAGAAGCCGACGCCGGCCCAGGAAGCCGAGCTCTGCCGTCTGCTGGAGGAATCGCTGGATGCTGGCGGCTGCGGTTGGTCCGCGCAGCGTCTGATGCCCTCCGGGCCGGCTGCGGTACAGCTCGACTACGATGGCACCCCCATGGTCACGGATGTGATGCATGACGAAACCTGCGAGGCCTTCGCACGTGTGCTCGGCCGGCGCAACCAGGGTTTCATGCAGATGACCATCGCCTCGCATTCCGCCGAGCATGATCGACGACACATGGAGCGCCTGACCGAGTTGTCAGGTCGCCCGCTGCTGTGGAACGTGCTGCAGGTCTACGACCACAAACCGGAAGTCCATCGCGGTGGCCTGCGCTGGCTGCAGGAGTGCCGCGAGCGCGGCCTGCGCATCTACGCCCAAGGCCTTACCACTGATGCCGGCTATGCCTTCACCCTGGAAGACTGGAACCTGTGGGATGAGAAACCCGCTTGGCGCGAAGTCACCCTGGGCACCGTGGAGGAGCGTCTGGCCAAGATGGCCGATCCTGCCCGCCGCGCTGCGCTCAAGTCGCAGATGCCCATCGTGGTCACCAGCGGCATTCCGAATCTCGTCGTCACCGGTCCGGCCAGCCCGGAGACAGAGCAGTTCCGCGATATGTTGATCAGCCACGTCGCCGAGCTCACCGGCAAGCATCCCGTGGATGCGCTGCTCGACATCGCCGTGCACGACAAACTGAAGACCGAGTTCTACGCCAATGGCACCAACGCCTATCCCGGCTACATGAAGGAAATCTTCGATGATCCCTACGTGGTGTTGGGTGTGTCCGATGGCGGCGCGCACACCAAGTTCCTGACTGCCGGGCGCTACCCGACAGAAACCCTCACCAAGGCTGTGCGCGAGCACGGCATGTTGAGCCTGGAGGAAGCGCATTGGCGGCTCAGTGCCCTGCCGGCCATGGTAGCCGGCTTCCAGAACCGCGGCGTACTCCGACCGGGCGCGCCGGCCGACATCATCTGCTACGACTACGACCGTCTCGATATCTGCCCCGCAGAAATCGCCCACGACCTGCCCGGCGGTGAATGGCGGCGCATCCAGCGCGCCAAGGGCTATCGCTATATCCTGGTCAATGGGCAAGTCACCATCGAGGATGACCGCGAGACGCACCGGCACAGTGGCCAGCTGCTGCGCCATGGCGTGTTGAAGGCCGCGCGCGCAGCCTGAGGAAGGCGTGAAGACCTGAAACGGCGGGGTGGGCACTGCCTACCCCGCGGGTAGCGGCTTGGCGCATAATCGAATTGACCGGGACAGAGTGCCGGTAAGCGGCCTCTGCCCGGGACGACATCAATCCAGTGAGGGAACCCAAGCCATGCGTCATTCCTTGAAAGCCGCGACTGCCCTGCTTCCCCTGATGCTCGCGCTGTCTGCCTGTGGCAAGAGCGAGCAAGCTGCAACCTCAAGCACGGGATCTGCCGACAGCGCTCCTGCTGCAGTCACTGAGGCACCCGCGGCGCTGCCGCCTGCCTCGGTGGACGATGAGGTCGTGGTCTATGACCCCATCAACACCAGCAAGCTCAGCAATACCTGGTGGGAGCAGTACAACAAGGGCGGCTGATCAAGCCACCCTCTGTACGGTCGATGCTGACGCCAACCGGCCCTCAGGCCGCTGGCGTCCAGCCCGGAGGCGCACCGCCCTGATCGGGGCGCGGCGGAGGCGGCAGTTTGCGCTTCTCACCCGGAGGCGGCTCACCCGGATCACCCGGGATGGGCTGCCCGGCCATGTAGCCAATCACTTCCAGCGGACGCGGCCCACCGGCGTAGGCGGCCACCAGTGCGGCCTCGATATCCTCGGCGGACTTGGCGGTGTGCGCGATCTGCGCCAGTGAGAACTGATGCTCCTCGAAGGGTGAGTACTGCGGGAGGTCGGGTATGGTGCCATTGCGCAGCGTGGTGACCGGCACGCGATCGTGTTGACGCTGGGCCAAACGCTGCAGGATGTTCCAGGCTTTCTTGTTTTCCTGAATGGGCCACACATCGACGAGGCCCGCAGCCTCGAACTTGCGCCAGATATCCTCACCGCGCTGGGTGCGGAGGACGACGATCGTCGCCTGATCCGTGCCCACGCCGCCGCAGGCGATATCCGCGAGCTCAGCCGAGAAATCCCCGCAGTGTTTGCACTCAGGCCGCTGGTATTCGTGCATGGCCTCTTCCAGCGGGATGCGCGCGATGTCGCCATCCTTCTTGTAGATGAGGACCTCGCCCTTCACGTTGAACTTGCTCACCTCGGTGAGCGGAATGCCCATCTGCTGCTCGATGCGTTCGGTCATCAGTTCCGGGCGGAACACCTCGGTGCAGAAGAGCCCGACATTGAAGGACAGACGTTCGGCATAACCCTTCATGAAGCCGCGTTGGCGGGACACGATCTGCGGCTTCTTCTTGGCTGCGAGCAGGATGCTGGGGTCAACATAGGTCATCTTGCTGAGCGGCGTGATCTGGCAGGGCACGCCGACAAAGGCCACCTGTTTAAGATCTTTTTCTTCGGCTTCGGCAAGGGCGAGGTTGTTCGGACAGTAGGTGTACCAGCTGCTGGCGCTGGACTTGATCTCCTCCACCTCGGTCATGACCTTGGGTGTGGGGAAGCAAGGATCATCGTTCTCGCCGACGGCGGAGACGACCGCCCCGTCAATCTCGCCTGCCTCGCGGGCCCAGGCCAGCAGTGCGGTGACGATGCCACCGTCCTGCGCGCGCTGCAGGATGTCATCCCGCCGCGTGCGGGCGACGAAGATGTGGCGGTACACGCCAAACACCCCTTCGTAGCCGCGATCGTTGCCAAACTGCACATCGCGCAGATGCTGTTCGCGGGGCCACAGGCGCGGGCAGACCGAAGCACAGACATCGCAGCCCACGCCTTCGCTGATGCCGCAGTAATCGAAGGCCGCGCTTTCCTTGGCGGTCTGCTTGGGCTTGCCGTCGATGTACTCGATCACGTTGTGCGGGCACACCAGCACGCAGCTTCCGCATTCGCAGCAGCTGCCGGCAGCCACCACGTCGTTCATCATGTCTTTGAAGGTATTGTGATAGAGCGAACTCACGCGAAAGTCCTCGTCACTACGGGTTGGCGGGGCGGGGGTATTCAGCGGCGGACCTTAACATACGCCCCGGTATGGCGGAAGCGTTGGGCCTGGAGGGCTGGGCTTGGGTCGCCGCGTCAACGATGGGATTCGAAACCTCGGGACGTTGTGCAGCGCCCCCCTCGGCAGACACCGCCGGAACATTCCCTGTCCGAGTAACACTCACCGCCTGCATTGGTGCAACGGCCCGAACGACAAATTCCACCGTCACATTCCCGGTCCGAGTAGCAGCGCCCACCGGCCGTGGTGCATTGCCCCGACCGGCACACGCCGCCCGGACACTCGCGGTCCGAGTAACATTCACCGCCCGCATCGGTGCAACTCCCCGAGCGGCACACCCCACCATCACATTCCCGATCCGAGTAGCAGCGCCCACCGGCCGTGGTGCACTGTCCCGACCGGCAAACGCCGCCCGGACACTCCCGGTCCGAATAACATTCACCGCCCGCATTAGTGCAAATCCCCGAGCGGCACACCCCGCCGCTGCATTCCCTGTCGGAATAACAGTCAGCGCCTGCCCATGCAGCGAAGTGGCACTGGAGCAGAAGTGTCAGCAACAGGAGAGGTAGACGGGGGCTGTGCATATCCTGCCAAATCCCGAGCGCAGCTGACGCGAGGCTAAGTCAACGCAGTTCATGAACACCCTCGCCAAAACCGGTTCTCGGCGAGCATGAATAGAATCCGCGCGTTCTGACGAGGGATTTTCCAAAGACAAACGCGAGCCCGGGAATGACAACCGATGTATATTCAGACCCGTTGAACTTGATTTCTCCCTCTGTATCGCACCAAAAGCCATCATAAGGGAAGCCGTTCATTTTCTCTGGATCAAGAAATCCATCTGGCATCCAATTTCCAAGGATTCGAATCACAGAACCCCCATCGATCGGGCGAACGATGATGGTTTGCTCGTGATGGTTGAGTTTTTCATCTGCGTAGGCTGTATAAACTTTTCCCTCCGCGTATGACGTCAATTCTTCAATTCGCTTGCTTGCAACCTCAATACATTTCTGGACTTGCCCGCACTCTAGATAGGTGGCGAGCCAATTTCTTTGATCACTCTTTATAACCTCAGGAAGTGCGAATTTCCCAAGCGCAGCCCGCTAAACATTTCCCATTTGCCCATCAACATAATTCAATTCCGGTGAGCTGCAGATCATAATTTCAAATTGGCTGTTCGCTTTGCCGCAATTGAAACTGGCCGCAAAACATACCTCTGGAATCATGAGCAAAGCAGCAGCGATGATGTTTGTGCGTTTCATATTCATTGCATCCTGTTTTCGGATCGGGATGGGATAGTGAGGCAGGGATCGCGGCGCGTACCTCTAGACGCGACCAGCGCGGCCGGGCAGCCAGGCAGCAATCAGTGACTCGCCGTTTACTCTGATGCCCATTCTGCGGCCATCACTCAATAGCCGAGTCGGGAAACGCAGATGAGCCAGGAGTAATTTCGCTCCAGGCAGAAGGACGCAACATCGACGCGTATCAATTCAGGTCGTGGAAGGTCTTCAAACCCGTTTTTAAAACAATGGGTTCCTAGCTCGATGCTGGGTAGTGTCGGATGGCGCTCGTCAGTCGCGGCTGTACCCGGGTCATGGGCTTCATTCTCGATTCCCTCCGACTGTTTTAGGCTACCAACAAGGAGACATTGGCAACAGGCCGCTCACCTGGCGTCGCGGCATCTCCCTCACCTGGGCACCGACACGCCGCAGCTGCCATTGGGCTGTATCCGAGTCTCGTTTACCAGTGTGGAGATAAGTAGCGCAGGTCCGATTTGGAATTCGCACGTCTTGCCAATCTGCACAGAGGTAGTGGTCACGCGGTTCAGCGTGTAAGTGACCTGTACACCATCAACGAATGTCTTGTCGAGCTCGACCTTGCCTGGCGCGATTGCGGTTATTTGAACATTCCTGGTGGTCTGCGATTGATTGACGATCGGCAGGGAATACACTTCCGGTTTATATCTTGCCCCATCGTCCGCACAAGCCGACAGCAGAAAAGGTAGCGCGAGCGTAATGGGGCCGAGCCCTGCCGCCATTCGAAGTCTGTTCTTTTGCATTTGTTTACCTTGGCTTGCTTTCGCTAGGATGCCAGACCGGCGGTTGCAGCCCGGCCAATCAGAAATCCACCCCTTCCTTCGGCCCGTCGCCAGCCGTATCCGCAGGCGGGGGCGCACTTCGAGGAGCAGCGCCTTGGTTGGTCGCTGTAACCGTCGCATGGGCTGAGGCTGCAGCGGTGGCTGTGACTTGTTGGCCACTGGTGCCGGCATTTACCGCCGCCGCTGCGGGAACGCTCTGGGACCGGCGAACCACCATGCTCTTGGGATTGGACATGTCTTGAGGAGGCCCCCCCAGAAAAGTGCCTTTGGAAATTTTCGCCTGCACCTCTACGACTTCAATGAGCCCAAGGTTCTCCTCGGAGTGGCCGATGATTTCCCCGGTATCGCTGTCGGTAATTGCTTCCCCACGTCGGAATACTTCAAACACATCCCCCACTTTGATACTGTCCCCTCCCCTCCCAAGATAGACCTGCCCATTCGAGAAGCCTTCCACTCGAATGGGATACAAAGACTCAAGGACCCGGTCCGCAAGCTCTGCGGCCTGTGTCTTGGCGATATCGCTTAAGGCCGAAGACTGGTAACGGGCACCCTCCAGTGTCGCAGAGAGCTGCACAATACCGGTCGCCGCTTCAATCAGGCGGAAAGTGAGTCCGGCACTTGCATGTGTGGCGCCATAGATGGTCTTGTCCGCCGCCTTGATGTATTTGGACTCGGTGAAGACCTCAGCCTTCGTGATAGTCCCCACTATGATGTAGTCTGCACCGAGTCGATTGCCGAGCCTCGCCGCCTGATCCTTGTTGAATCCATCTGAGTTGAGTTGCTCGATTTCCCCCTCATTCTCCGCCTGATAATCTCGATCAAGCACTGCAAGTTTGTTGGACTGTGAAAGGGCATCAATGACCAGCGGGCGAAGTACCTTTTCATAGCCCGAGCCTTCTCTTCCCTTGGATTCTATACGGAGGGGAAGGACAGCAACGCTCATTCGTTTTGCAGCGGCAGAGGCCTCATAGATCGGAATCTCAGCCACGATGGCGACTGTCCAGGATGACTTGTCCTTGGATTGTGAAGCGCTTGCCACCTGGAACCGTCTTACCACCCCAGAGACGCTCGATGACATGGATACGATGGTTCGACCAGAATCGAACTTGCCCTCCGCAGAAAAGGAATCGGAATATTTGAAGTCTTCCGTGGCTTCTGCGTTGGCGGAGGCAGAACTCTGAAGATGCGCAGTGTCGGCGCCGGACCCGGAATGAAGCGAGACCTCGGCACTGGATTCAGCGCTCGCAGTCACTCGCCCTGAGCCCTCGTACTCTCCAGTCGATGAGGACTTCGCGCGGTACTCGGACACTATGCTCTCAGTATCCACCGATTGACTGGCGGAGACGCCGTTGACTTGCTTGATCGCCATCACCAACGCCTGCTGAAGTGCTTCATCGAAGCTGCGCCCATAGCCTTGGGACTTCACTGTTTGCATCTTGATGCCGGGTTTTGAGGCAAGAGCTTCCGGAGCAGCGTTTTGCGGTTCCACCGAGCTTTGTGTCTCTTCTGCCCCCTTCTCTCCACAGCCAGCGAGCATGACCAAAAGCGTCAATAGCAAGACGAGAGCTGATGAGGCTATCCGTCGCTTCACTCTTCTCATTTGAGCACTCCCAAGGTTGCGGTTGGCGGGTCAGATCTTGCTAGCTAGATCACCAGTGTCGATTTCGTTTTGCTTGCAGAATTTGATGAAGTTCCCCGTGGTCGTCTCCCACGCCCCAAAGAGGGTTGGCAGTCCCTTGGTGACTTCCTTGACTTCATTTACCTTGGTGACATATTCCCCTGCTTTCTTTGGGTTACTCTTCAATGCGTTTGCTGACTCCATGGCATTAGTTGCCCAGTTTGCGTACTCACCCGGGAGTTGAACGGTATTCACCATGCCGTCCCCGTAATGAGGAACTGCCTTGGCGAGCTCGACTTTCGCATTGGCATCAGCCACCTGAGATTGCGCAAGCTTGGTATCCAGTTCCTTGGAAGCATCCTGCGACAACGTAATCGACCGCTTAACCATGTTGAGGTCATTCTTACCCTCCAGCGATTTGGCCTCAGAGGTCAACGCCGCTGCCTGGTCCTTCAGTCCCAAGGCCGACATCGTGATTGCCTGCGCGGTCAACATCGACCGCAGCGCCGAAATAAAAGTAGAGTTGAGCGAACCAAGCTGGCCGTCAAGATCGTCAAAAGACATTACGGAAGCGACATCACTGCCCCCTCCTACGCCTGTGACTGCAGAGACACCCTTCGAAACACCGTCGAGTAGACCGGCGTTAGAGGTAGGTAAGATGAGGCAAATGGCGAGGGCACATGCAATACGCGAGCTTGTAGGTTTCATATGTCAATTTCCTGTTTTTCGATTAGTGCCTTTGGAGTTCAGTAGATTCCTTATGGCGGTGACTGCTTAGTTCTCCGATTGTGTCAATGCGTCGGCTATTGCCATCGCCGAGTGGCTCCATCCTTGATATAGGCTCGGGATTTGCGCGATTACGGCGAGGACTTCGGCTACCTTGTTCTGGTACCTACCGGCTTGGGGCGCCATCGTTGGGTTGTCTTTCAAGGCGTTGAGTGAAGTCATGGCATCACGCATCCAGTTTTGGTACCCCGCCCCCAAAGCACCTAGACTCTCAAGCCCAGCTACGTGCTGAGGAACTGCCTTGGC
>Ga0194123_10000808_pt1 | contig 54314 bp, 51 predicted proteins | sample TA2MahsurfametaG_5_FD_155479 | JGI IMG/M metagenome (GOLD analysis project Ga0194123, IMG submission 155479) | Freshwater microbial communities from Lake Tanganyika, Tanzania - TA2015023 Mahale A surface | ecosystem: Environmental > Aquatic > Freshwater > Lake | place: Tanzania: Lake Tanganyika... | reverse complement strand
ATGGACGGCCTCCCGGTCTCCCTCGCGATCATGGACTTCTCGTTCATGGGCGCCTCGATGGGCTCCGTCGCCGGCGAGAAGGTCACCCGCGCCATCGAGCGCGCCATCAAGCTGAAGTGCCCGTGCATCGTGGTCTGCGCCTCCGGCGGCGCCCGCATGCAGGAAGGCATCCTCTCTCTGATGCAGATGGCCAAGACCAGCGCCGCCCTCGCGAAGCTCCGCGCGGCCGGCCTGCCGTACATCGCGGTCCTCACCAATCCCACGATGGCCGGCGTCATGGCCAGCTACGCGACCCTCGGCGACGTCATCGTGGCCGAGCCCGGCGCGCTCATCGGCTTCGCCGGCGCCCGCGTGATCAAGGAGACGACCAACCAGGACCTCCCCGACGGCTTCCAGACCTCGGAATTCCTGCTCAAGCGCGGCCTCATCGACATGATCATCCACCGCAAGGAGATGAAGTCGCGCCTCGCCAGCCTCCTCCGCGCCCTCGCCCACCGCAAGGTGAAGGCGAAGGCCGCGAAGAGCCGCGCCTGAGCGCCCGACCCGCGGCGATGACCCCCGCCGAGACGCTCCGCTGGCTGACGGGACTGCGCAACCTGGGCTCCCGCCTCGGCATCGAGCGCATGCGCCTGCTCGCCGCCCGCCTCGGGAATCCCGAGCGCGCCGCGCCTTGCTTCCACGTCGCCGGCACCAACGGCAAGGGTTCCGTCTGCGCGATGATCGAGGCGATCCAGCGCGCGCAGGGCCGCCGCGTCGGCCTCTACACCAGCCCGCATCTCGTCGCCATCGGCGAACGCATCCAGGTCGACCGCGCGCCGCTGTCCGACGAGGCCGTGGTCGCCCACGCCGAGGCGCTGCGCCCCCATTACGAGGCCATCCGCGCCCAGGATCCCGAGGCCGCGCCGACGTTCTTCGAGCTGATCACGGCGGCGGCGTTCGTCGAGTTCGCCGCGCGCCGCGTCGACGTGACCGTGCTCGAGACGGGCTTGGGCGGGCGGCTCGACGCCACCAACGTCTGCGCGCCGGAGGTCTGCGTGATCACGTCGATCGGCCTCGACCATCAGGAATACCTAGGACCGACCCACGCCGCCATCGCCGGCGAGAAGGCGGGCATCATCAAGCCGGGCGTGCCCGTCGTCATCGGCGACGTCCCGCCCGAAGCCGAGGCGGTCATCGTCGCCCGCGCCCGCGCCGTCGGCGCGCCGTTCCATTTCGTGCGCGACCATTTCCCGCAGGGCCTCCCCGAGACGAGCCTGCCGGGCGAACACCAGCGTCGTAACGCCGGCGCGGCCCTGCTCGCGTGCGAGCTGGCCTCGCGGCTGCCGGTCGACGAAGCCAAGGCCCGCGCCGCCCTGCGCACGGTCGAGTGGGCCGGCCGCTGGCAGTCGCATCGCCTCGCCGACGGCCGCCGTCTGATCGTCGACGGCTCGCATAACGAAGAAGGCGCCCGCGTCGTCGAGCCGCTCCTCGCCTCGCTCGCCGCCCCGACCCTCATCGTCGGCGCGCTCGGCGTGGAACGGGCGCGCCCGCTCATCGAGGTGGCCGCGCGCCACGCCGCCGCGCTCGTGCTCGTGCGTCCGGACAACGAGCGCGCCTGCTCGGTCGACGAACTGGCCGCGCTGATGCCGGCCGGTTACCGCGGCGAGGTCCGGCGCGCGTCCGTCGCCGAACTGTTCCCGTCGCCCGCGACGTGCGCCGCCGCCGGCGAGACGCTCGTCGTCCTCGGGTCGCTCTACCTCGTCGGCGAAGTCCTCGCCCGCCTGCGCGGCCAAGGCCTGCCTGACGCCTGGCAGGACCGCCTGCCGCCCGTCCGATGACCGACTATTCCTTCGTCCCGCCGGGCAGCACCACCCCCAAGGTGGATCCGGCCGAGCTCCCCAAGTGGCTGATCGAGGAGGACGACGACTACCTGGTCTTCGACAAGCCGGGCTGGCTCGTCTGCCATCCGTCGAAGGACGGCCCGTGGTCGTCGCTCGTCGGCGCGGTCAAGGAGTGGAAGCAGATGGAGGTCTCGCACCTCGTCAGCCGCCTCGACCGCGAGACCAGCGGCGTGATCCTCATCGCCAAGCATTACGAGGCCGCGTCGGCCGCGCAGACCGCGATGGAACGACGCATGGTGCTCAAGACCTACTACGCGCTGCTCAAGGGCGAGCTCAAGGAGCCCGTCATGGTGGACCAGCCGCTCGGGCCCGACGAGACCAGCCAGGTCGTCGTGAAGACCGCCGTGCGCCAAGGCCCCGGCACGTTGCCGGCCGCGACGTTCTTCGAGCCGGTACTCGTGCGCAACGGTTACACCCTCGCCCGCGTGCAGCCGCACACCGGCCGTAAGCACCAGATCCGCGCCCACGCCTTCTGGCTCGGGCACCCCGTCATCGGCGACAAGCTCTACGGCGGCGACGATTCGCTCTACATGGAATTCGTCGCGCACGGCTGGACCAAGCGTCTCGGCGCCGCGCTCGAGATGGGCCGTCAGGCGCTGCACGCCGCCAAGCTCGAATTCCGTTTCCCGCCGCGCATCACGCGGACCTTCGCCGCGCCGCTCGCGCCGGATATGCGGGAGTTCATCGTGAAGAAGATGGGGTTCAGCGAAGCTGAACTGGATGCGGCGCTGGCGGCATAGCCGCCAAGGCCGTGCAAAGGTGCAACTGCGGCTACGCCGCGTGCAAAAGTGCAAAGGTGGATGCAGGTTAGGGTCGGGGGCGGGGGTAGGAGGACATTCCAAATTTCGGGTCACGGGTCTCGGCCGTCGGGAGCCAGGTTCAGGTGTTCAGGTTCGGGTACAGGTTCAGGATCTGAATTTCCCCCTGCACCCGCACCTGTGCCTGATAACCCGTACCAGAGACCTGAGGGCCGAGACCTGAGACCCGAAAATGTCTTCACATTTGCACCTTTGCACAGGCCAAAGGCCGATTTGCACTTTTGCACTTAGGACAGCACGTGGTGCTGTCCCTACCCATGGCACAACGCCGCGGCATCCACGCACTCGGCGCCGGCTTTGCGTAACGCCAAGGCGCAGGCGTGCAAAGTGGCGCCGGTGGTGAGGACGTCGTCGATGACGACATAGCGCCTGGCCGGGTCGACGGATTTCCCGTCGGCGAGGACGAACGCCCCGGCGACATTATTCCGGCGCTCTTGCCGACCGAGCCGGGTCTGCGAGACGGTCTCGTGCTGCTTGCCAAGAAGCGTCTCGGTCCGGCAGCCGGCGACGAGGGAGGCGAGCCGCCCGGCAATCCGCTCGGCCTGATTATACCCGCGGTCCCGTCGTCGCGCGGAGTGCAGCGGGACGGGGACCAGGACCGATCCGGCCAGATGGCGGCGGAAGACTTCGTCTTCGACGGCCGCGGAGGCCAGGTCGTCGGCCAGGAACGGGCACCGCTCGTATTTGATGCGGTGGACGATCCGGCGGGCGGGTCCGCGGGCGCGGAAGGCGCAGACCGCCCTCCCGAACGCCGGTCGGAGGTCGAGGCAATGAGGGCAGGCCCGGTCGCCCTCGAGGATGCCTTCGAAGGGATGTCCGCAGGTCAGGCAGCGGGGGTCGCCGATCCGCGGAAGCAGGGCCGCGCCGGCGGCCGACAGGTGCGAGGAATCCTCGTCGTCCATCGGCTCCCGCGTCACCGCGCAGTCCCGGGGGAAGACCAGGTCGAAGAGCCCCCGGTCGAGTTCAGCCAGCCAGCCCATCGCGTTCGGCCTGCAGCCAGCGGCGCTTGCGGGCGAGCCCCCAGGCGAAGCCGCCGACGCCGGCGGCGCCGACGACCCGGTGGCAGGGGATGAGGACGGCGAGCGGATTGGCCCCGAGGGCGGAACCGACGGCTTGGGTCGAACGGCAGCCGACGGCCCGGGCGAGCTCGCCGTAAGTCATCGTCCGGCCGGCGGGGATACGTCGGCACGCTTGCCAGACCTTGAGCTGGAACGCCGTCCCGTGGGCGAGCGTCCGGCGGACCGGTCCGGGCCGGCCGGGGAGGATGACGCAGCCCCAGTCCCGTAGCCGACGGCGGAAGCCCGGCGCGCCCGCCGGGAGCCGGAGGATCAGTTCGCCCGCCGTCGTCACCGCGACCCGGAAGCCGGCGACATCGCCGACGCGCACCGACGCGCCCGCGAGGCGGGCGGGCATGACACGGATCGGCGGCATGCCGGCAGATTGCGTTTGCCCGTCGGCGGCTTCAATCCAAGGTTCACCTCAGACCATGGCTTTTGATTTCGACAGCTGTCCGGAACGCGCCGGGACCGACAGCACCAAGTGGCACAAATACGCCGACAAGGACATCATCCCGTGCTGGATCGCCGACATGGACTTCAAGGCGCCGCCCGCGGTGATCGAAGTCATCCGCGAACGCGCCGCCCACGGCGTCTTCGGTTACCCTGCGCAGCGCGACTCCGTCTTCGCCGCCGTCGTCAACCACGTCCGCCGTCGTCATGGCTGGGAGATCAGGCCGGAGTGGATCACGTTCATGTGCTCGCTCGTGCCGGGCATCCACGCCGCCATCCGCTGCGCCAGCAAGCCGGGCGAATCCGTCGTCACCACCGCGCCCGTCTACCCGCCGTTCATGACCGCGCCGGTCCTGTCCGAGCGCAACCCGCTCAAGCTCGAGATGGTCTTCGAGGGCGGCCGCTGGACGTTCGACTGGGCCAGGCTCGAGGCCGCCTGCGCGCAGCCGCACGCCAAGGTCCTCCTGCTCTGCAATCCTTATAACCCGCTCGCGCGCGTCTTCGACCGCGGGGAGCTTGACCGCCTCGCCGCCTTGGTGCGCAAGCATGAGCTCACCGTCTGCTCCGACGAGATCCACTGCGACCTCGTCCTGGATCCCGCGGCGAAGCACACCGTCTTCGCTACGCTCGGCGAGGACCTCGCCGCCCGCACCGTCACCCTGATGGCCGCGAGCAAGACCTTCAACATCGCCGGCCTCACCTGCGGTTTCGCGATCATCCCCGACGCCGGCCTGCGCACGCGCTTCCGCCGCGTCCTCCAAGGCCTGTCGCTCGACCAGAACATGTTCGGCCTCGCCGCCACCCAGGCCGCGTTCGACCACGGCGAGCCGTGGCGCCTCGAGTGCGTGGAGTATCTCCGCGGTAATCTCGACCTCATCGAACAGGAGCTCAAGTCCATGCCCGGCGTCGTGCTGCGCCAGCGTCCGCAGGCCAGCTTCCTCGTGTGGTTCGACGTCACCGCGCTCGGCTTCGAGGACGCCCATGCCGAGTTCGAGAAGGGCGGCGTCGGCCTCAGCAACGGCGCCGACTTCGGCGGCCCCGGCCATGTGCGCCTCAACTTCGGCTGCCCGCGCGAACGCCTGCGCGAGATCCTGCGACGGATGAAGGCCGTCGTGGCGAGGGCGCCTGGAAACAATAAGAAATAGAGGCTCAGAGGCCCGGAGGGCCAGAGGGGGAAGGAGAGTATTGAGTATGGAGTATCGAGTATCGGGGGAGTGATGCCTTCGAGGTAGCGATCCGAACTCAAAAGGGAAACCGGAGACCGGGAGATATGCTGCGGTATAAATATGACCCCAGCCAGTTATCCGGTCTCCGGTTTCCCTTTGGGTTTTGCCACTGTCTTGAGGTAGGGACGTGATCACTATCGTGTCCGCCCTCGACCCCGGCGGATGCGATGTCATCGCATCCCTACCCGTTGCCAGACCCACTCCCGCCACCCGCCACCTGGGGCTGCCACCTGCCACCCGAAAGCGGGCAACTCCCTCTGGTCAACTGAGCCTCAGGGCCTCCGGGCCTCTAATTTAAGGCATTTTCGGCGCCGAAGAGCCTCTCCTTTCTTTTTGACGAACCGCCCTCCGTTCCCATCGTCAGACGACTCAGGACAGTCCGATGGTGTAATGGTAGCACAGGAGATTCTGATTCTCCTTGTCTAGGTTCGAATCCTAGTCGGACTATTTCCTGAAAGCAGAAAGCCCTCTCCCGAGGGCTTTTTCATGCCTGTCCGGGACGCCTCAGCGGGCGTTCCAGAAGATCATGAGGTTCTTGGTGTGGCGGCCGGCGACGATGAGGTCGGTCTTGCCGTCGCCGTCCAGGTCGGCGGCCTTGAAGTCTTCGACGGAGACCGCTTCGGTCGAGATGACGTCCGTGCGCCACGTCTGGCCCGCGTCGTCGAGCGGGGTGAGCAGACGGATGCCGCGTTCGGTCGGCTTCGCGCCGCGCCAGCCGATCATGACCTGGTCGCTGCCGGTGCCGAGGAAGTCGGCGCAGGCGACGGCGTGTCCGTCCTTGTAGCCGTCGAGGATCTGCCGGCGCTGCCAGACGCCGCCGGCGTCGCGGGTGTAGACGGCGGACTTCGTGCCGTGGAAGGGCTCGACGGTCGCGATCATGGCACCGGAGGGCAGCTTGCCGGCGCGGAGTTCGCCGACCGGCTCGGTGGTCAGCTGCGTGCGGCTCCATTTGCCGTCGGCATACGAGTTGAACCAGATGCCTTCCTTGGAGCCGGTCAGGATCTGCTGGCGTTGCGAGCGGTCCCAGCGGACGGCGTCCAGGTTATGGGTGATGTGTCCGGCGTCGTTGATGAGTTCGGTCGTCCACTCGTCCTTCGGGTTCGCGGGCTTGCGATAGGCGAGCAGCTTGGCGCCCGCGCCGACGCCGCCCTTGTTGCCGACGCCGTGGAGGGGCTGGACGACGAGGTCCCAGCGGCCGGTGGAGACTTCGACCCAGGCCATGCGGTGCACGGTCGGTTCATGGTGCAGCCTCACCGGCTCCCACTTCTGGGTGCGGTCGGCCGGCGGGATCAGGTAGAACACCGCGCCGCTCTTCACCGTGTCGCCGGGATTCCAGCCCGCGCCCACGGCGATCTCGGCCTTGCCGTCGCCGTCGAGGTCATGGGCCGCGACGCAGACGTTGTCCTCCTTCGTCAGGTTCGCGGCGATGACGTGCTTCTTCCAAGTGGGATTCTGATACCACTGGATCGTGGTCTTGTCGGCCAGGACGATGTCCTTCTTGCCGTCGCCATCGACGTCGGCGATCGCGAGGCCGTAGCCGATCTCGATCGGGCCGATCTCCTGCGGGCGGAATTTCGGTTCCGGCGCGGCGGACGCGACGGCGGTGAGGAGCAGGGCGAGGAGCGGGGTCGGCTTCATGGCGTAGGGGTAAGGCCTCCGACCCCGCCTGTCGACCGCGGTTCCGCCTCGGGTAGGGACGTGATTGCCATCACGTCCGTGGGCGGACGGAGGTCGGCGGGTCGGTTGACGTGCCCTGGGATCGGAGCGTACCACGGCGAACGGCGGCGATGGCAATCGCCGCCCTACCTCACGCCGTCAGCCGCTCGAGGCATTCCGCGTAGAGCGCCTGCGTCTTCTGGACGACGTCGGCCGGCAAGGTCGGGCCCGGCGCGGTCTTGTTCCACGGCTGGGCTTCGAGCCAGTCGCGGACGAACTGCTTGTCGTAGGAAGGCTGGGCGCGGCCGGGCTGCCAGGTGGCGGCGGGCCAGTAACGGGAAGAGTCGGGCGTCAGGACTTCGTCGATGAGGACGAGCGAGCCGTCGGCGGCGCTGCCGAACTCGAACTTCGTGTCGGCGAGGATCACGCCGGCCTTGGCGGCGCGTTCGGCGCCCATGCGGTAGAGCGCGAGGGACGTCTCCTGGATGGTGCGGAAGACCTTCTCGCCGAGGATCTCGCCACAGCGGGCGCGGGTGATCGCCTCGTCGTGGCCTTCGGCGGCCTTGGTCGACGGGGTGAAGATCGGCTGCGGCAGCTTGGAACCGTCGAGCAGGCCTGCGGGCAGGGCGTGGTCGAGGATCGCGCCGGTCTTCTGGTATTCCTTGAAACCGCCGCCGGCGAGGTAGCCGCGGACGACCGCTTCGACGGGCAGCGGCTTGAGCTTGCGCACCAGCATCGAGCGCGGGATCAGGTGCTCGTGGCCGTGCAGGGCCTTGGCCAACGCGTTGGCGTGGTCGGGCACGAGGTGGGTCGGGAAGACGAGGCGGGCCTGGTCGAACCACCAGAGGCTGATCTGGGTGAGCAGGATGCCCTTGCCCGGGACGCCATTGGGCATGACCACGTCGAAGGCCGAGAGCCGGTCCGTCGCGACGATCAGGTAATGCGTGCCGAGGTCGAAGACTTCGCGGACCTTGCCCTTCGCCTTGAGCGGGTAGGGCAGGCCGGTGACGGTCATCAGCGCTTCGGCGGGCAGGGGCGGCGTCTTCATCCTGCCGAGGAGATAGGGCAGGGCGGGGCGGCAGGGCAAGGTGGTTCGTCGTTGAGGCGACGGCGTCCGCGGCCAGCCTCGGACGGACCGATGGAACTCCGCGACGCCCATTGCCATTACCAGTTCGCCGAAGTGCCGTACGCGGCGGTCGAGCAGGCCCGGGCGGACGGCGTCGGCCAGGCGATGATCAACGGCAGCGCGCCCGCCGACTGGGCGGACGTGGCCGCCCTCGCGCGCCGCGATCCGCGCAACCGCGTCTCGTTCGGCCTGCACCCGTGGGACGTCCCCACGGCGCCGCCGGGCTGGGCGGAGGAACTGCGCGCCGTCCTGCGCGCGCACCCGACCGCCGGCGTCGGCGAGATGGGCCTCGACCGTTGGGTGAAGGACTTCGACCCCGTCGCCCAGGAAGCGGCATTCCGGACGCAGCTCGCGCTCGCCGTCGAGCTCGACCGCGCGCTCACGGTCCACTGCGTGAAGGCCGTCGGCCCGCTGATGGACATCGTCCGCGTCGCCGAGCTCCCGCGCCGCGGTTTCCTCCTGCACAGCTGGAACGGGCCCGTCGAACTCGTGCCCGAGCTCGCGAAGCGCGGCGCCTATTTCTCCTTCAGCGCGCATCACCTTATCCCCCGCAAGGCCGACCTGCGCGTCCAGTTCGCCGCGGCCATCCCGCGCGAGCGCGTCCTCGTCGAGACGGACGCGCCCGCGCTCTGCCCCGCGCCGGAATTCCGCCTGCGCGAACTCGCGCCGGACGCGGCCGGCACGGAGCAGAACCATCCGTCCAACCTCGTGCGGATCAACGCCGAGCTCGCGCGGACCATGGGCGTCACGCCCGAGGCGTCCGCCGCGCTCACCGCCGCGAACTTCGCGCGCCTATTCGGGGCGTAGGAGCGAAAGGCGCAGCGCCTCGCCCGCGGCCGCGAGGCCGAAGGCCCCGGCCACGTGGGCGGCCGTGCCGTAGCCCCACTCGCAGTTCGGCCGCAGGTCCTCGCCTTCGGGGATCTCGCCGCCCGGCAGGCCTTCGCAGTCCGCCGGCTGCGTGAACGGCTCGTCGGACCACACGCACGAGACGCCGAACGGCGCCTTGCCGCGGGGGAAGTCGAAGTTCTGCCGCAGGCGCTTGCGCACGAGCATCATCAGCGGGTCGTCGCGCGAATCGCGCAGGTCGGTGACCTTGAGCCGCGTGCCGTCGAGGCGGCCCGCGCAGCCGCCGACCGTGACCACGGGCAGCCGCTTGTTCACCGCCTCGGCGATCAGGCCGCACTTCGGCGAGAGCGCGTCCATCGCGTCGACGACCACGCCGTCGAAATCCGCGAGCACCTCGTGCGGGTTGAAGCGCGAGAGGAAGCGTTGGTGCAGCGTCGTGCGGACGCCGGGATGGATCGCACGGGCGCGCTCGGCGACCGCCTCCGTCTTCGGGCGGCCTGCGTTGCCGGCGACCGCGTGCAGCTGGCGGTTGGTGTTCGAGACGCAGACGGCGTCGCCGTCGACGAGCGCCAGGTGGCCCACGCCGGAACGGGCGAGCGCCTCGACGGTCCACGAGCCCACGCCGCCGAGGCCGACGACGAGGAACGACGAACGGGCCAGGCGCTCCATGCCGGCGCGCCCGTAGAGGCGGCCGATGCCGGCGAAGCGTTGGAGATGGTCCGCGTCCATGCGCCCAATGAAGCGGGGAAGCGGCGGCACTCCAAGGCGGAAGCGTCGGCCGGGTCCGGGCTTGCTGGCCGGCGAGGGCCGGGCATCGTCGTCGGTGATGTCCGCGAGCCCCGCCGCCCAGCCCCTGCATCCGCCCCTGGAGTCCCGCCTGCGGGCCGGCCTCAAGGTCGGCGTGATCGGCCTCGGGCTCGGCCTCTTCGGCGCGACCCTCTGCATGATCCCGCAGCAGGCGCCGGCCAACGCCGTGCTGAAGGTCTTCGCCGAGGGCCGGGCGGGGCTCCTTACGGAGCATTTCGAGCGCGAGGCGTGGCCGGCCGACGGCGACCTCGTCGGCGCCCTCGGGCCCGCGCGCGCGTCGCGCCTCCGCGAGCTCGTCGCGGCGTGCCCGCTCGCGGGCACCTGGCGCTTCGCGGGCGCCAAGACCGCGGGCGAACCGGCGATCCTGTTCACGCCCGCCGAGCCGGGCCAGGCCTCCGCCCGCTGCCTGCGGCTCGTCGACGCCTGGATCGACGACGGCGATCCTTCCGCCGGCGACTTCCGCGTGCGGCCCGACGGCGCGCGGCTCCGCCTCAGCGCCGAGTGATCGCCTCGGCCCGCCGGCGCAGGTCGGCGTCGAAGAGCGCGTCGATCAGCGCGTCGAGGTCGCCCTCCAGCGCCTGCTCGATGCCGTGGACCGTCAGGTCGATGCGGTGGTCGGTGATGCGGTTCTGCGGGAAGTTGTAGGTGCGGATGCGCTCGGAGCGGTCGCCGGAGCCCACCTGCGTCTTGCGGTCCTGGGCGCGCGCCTCGCGCTCCTTGGCGCGGGTCAGTTCGAGCAGGCGGGAGCGGAGGACGCGCAGGGCCTTCTGGCGGTTGCGCAGCTGCGAGCGTTCGTCGGCGCAGTAGACCATGAGCCCCGTCGGCTTGTGGATGATCTGCACCGCGGACTCCGTCTTGTTGACGTGCTGGCCGCCCGCCCCGCTGGCGCGGGCCACGGACATGTCGAGGTCCTCCGGCTTCAGGACCACCTCGGCCTCCTCGGCCTCGGGCAGGACGGCCACCGTGGCGGCGGACGTGTGCACGCGCCCCGAGGCCTCGGTCGCGGGCACGCGCTGGACGCGGTGCACCCCGGCCTCGTGGCGCAGGTGGGCCATGGCGCCCTCGCCCTCGACGAGCAGGACCGCGTCGCGGACCCCGCCCAGGTCGGAGGGCGAGAGGGACATCAGCTCGTGCTTCCAGCCCCGCTTCTCGGCGAACCGGGTGTACGCGCGGAGCAGCTCGGCGGCGAACAGGGAGGCCTCCTCGCCCCCGGTCCCGGCCCGGATTTCTACAAGAGCATTACGAGAATCGTCCGGATCGGGGGGGATGATGGCCCGGATGAGCTGCTCGCGGGCCGTCTCGACGGCCGGGGCGAGGCGGGCGACCTCGTCGGCGGCCATCGCCCGGAGCTCCGGATCGGCCTCGGCGGCCATCGCCCGGGCGTCGGCGAGCTCCTGCTCCAGTTCCGCGAGCGCGTCGTCGGCCTTGACCGCCTTGGACGTGAAGCGGAGCTCGGCGCCGAGGGCCGCCGCCCGGCGGTTGTCGGCGAACGTCGCCGGGTCGGCGAGCAGCCCCTCGAGCTCGGCCAGGCGGCGGCGGAAGCCGGTCAGGTCGGGGCGGAGGGGGTCGGCGGACATCGGAGAAGAGGGTTAATCGGGCTTGGACAGAGGACGTCCGTTCGTTATTCAATGGAGTGCGGCGGGCTTCCCTCCGCAAGCCCGACCTTCATCCCTTTTCCGACCTGATATGCAGCCCAAGGAACCCGCGCTCCGCGGCACCCACGTCGTCACCTGCGTGTGGGACTTCGACAAGACCCTCTGTCCCGGGTACATGCAGACCCCGCTGTTCAAGGCCTATGGCGTCGACGAGGAGCAGTTCTGGAAGGAGACCAACCAGCTGCCGGCCCTCTACGCGCGCAAGGGCATCCGCACGCCCAAGGATTCCGTCTACCTCAACCACCTGCTGAGCTACGTGAAGGCCGGCCTCATGAAGGGGCTTACCAACCGCCGCCTCCGCGAGCTCGGGGCCGAGATCGAGCTCTGCCCGGGCCTGCCCCAGTTCTTCCCCGCCCTCAAGGAGCACGTCCGCGAGCTCGGCCGGAAGCACAACGTCGAGGTCGTCCTCGAGCACTACGTCATCAGCACCGGCCTCGCCGAGATGATCCGCGGCACCTCGCTGGCCGCGCACTGCGACGGCATCTACGGCTGCGAGTTCCTCGAGCATCCGCTCCCCCCGCACTTCACGAAGCAGGACGAGCTCGCGCTGGACCTGCCGACCGAGATCACGCAGGTCGCCGCGATGGTCGACAACACCATCAAGACCCGCTTCCTCTTCGAGATCAACAAGGGCTCGAACAAGAACGCCGAGATCGACGTCAACGCCGTCGTCCGCCCGGAGGACCGCCGCGTGCCCTTCGAGAACATGATCTACGTCGCCGACGGCCCCAGCGACGTCCCCGTCTTCTCCCTCCTCCGCAAGAACGGCGGCAAGGCCTTCGCCGTCTACGTGCCCGAGAGCGAGGCCGAGTTCGCGCAGAACGACGCCCTCCTGCAGGCCGGCCGCGTGCACGGCTACGGCCCGTGCGACTACTCCGCCGCGTCCTTCACCCCGAAGTGGATCCGCCACGCCCTCGCCGGGATGGTCGAACGCCTCGCCCAGGAACGCGCCCGCGCCCTCGCCGCGCGCGTCACCCGCCCGCCCCGCCACATCCACGCCGACCCGCCGCCGCCCGGCGCCGCGGACGCCGCCGCGCAGGGCACCCTTTTCGGCGAATAACCATGCCCGCCCCCGCCCGCAAACGCTCCGCCACGCTCGCCCGCCCGGCCAGCGAGAGCCGACCGATCCTCGCCGCCGTGCTCGCGCTCGGCGCCGCCTACCTGCTCGTGGCGATGCTCTTCAAGGGCGCCGCCGACCAGAACCTCCTCCCGCAGTGGCTCGAGCAGACCTTCGGCCTGCCGGCCGCCTCCGACGCGACGCCGACCGACAACCCGTGCGGCGCCTTCGGCGCCACGCTCGCCGTCGTCGTCTTCGCCCTCTTCGGCTACGCCGCCTTCCTCATCCCGTTCTTCCTCTTCGCCGCGGCGTGGTTCGCGCTCAACCAGCGCGCGCACACCCTCTGGCCGGTCAAGGTCACGCTGATGGCGCTGTGCGTCATCCTCTTCGCGCCGATCCTCACCCTGTGGCTCGGCACCGCCCGCGACGTCGCCATCGCCTTCGACCCGCGCGGCCCGGGCGGCGTGCTCGGCGAGACGCTCGACGCGGCGGTCTTCCGCCCGATCCTCGGCGACTACGGCACCTGGATCCTCGTCTTCCCCTACGGCTTCTGCCTGCTCGGCGCGCTCGCCGACGACCCCAAGGCCACGCTGGCCTCCTGGATCGCCGAGATGCGCGACGCCTTCGGCGCGTGGAACGCCGAACGCAAGGCCGCGGCGCTCAAGGCCGCCGAGGAGCAGCGCCGCCGCGACCAGGCCGCCGCCGAGCTGCGCCGCAAGCAGGCCGAGGTCGTGGGCGCGGTCATGCCCGTCCCGCAGCCGAAGGAGGCCGCCAAGCCGGTCACGAAGTCCGTCCCGGTCGAGGTCGACACCCCGCACGAAGGTCCGGCCGAGGAAGACGCCGGCCCCGACCTCGTCCGGCCGGACAACGTGAGCATCTCGCCCGCCGAGACGCCCAAGCCCGAGAAGGCCAAGGCGAAGAAGGACGAGACGGAAGAGGAAGAAGACGAGGGAGAGGAAGAAGTCCCCGAAGCCAAGCCGCCGCGCAAGGCCCCCGAGCCGCTCGGCCCCAACGCCGGCAAGGTGCTCGTCGTCCAGCCCGACAAGATCGAGAAGGCCCGCGCGAGCCAGGTCGTCAAGAAGCGCGGCGACTACGTCTTCCCCGAGATCCGGATGCTCAACGAGCCGTCCGCGAACTCGAAGCTCGAGCCGGAGGACTTCCGCAAGCGCGCGGCCGACCTCATCGAGACCCTCAAGCAGTTCAAGGTCGACTGCGTGCCGGTCGACCCCGCCAACGGCGTCGACGTCGGCATCCAGCAGGGCCCGTCGATCACCCGCTACGAGATCAAGCCCGCCCCGGGCGTGCGCGTGGAGAAGATCTCCAACCTCTCGAACAACATCGCGATGAACCTCGAGGCCGTCGCCGTGCGCATCCTGGCCCCCGTGCCGGGCAAGGGCACCGTCGGCATCGAGATCCCGAACAAGAGCCGCAAGTCCGTCCTCCTGCGCGAGATCATCGAGTCCAAGGCCTGGGCCGAGGCGCAGATGGAGCTCCCCGTCGTGCTCGGCGTGGACAGCGTCACGAACAAGCCGGTCATCCAGGACCTCGCCAAGATGCCGCACGCGCTCATCGCCGGCGCGACCGGCCAGGGCAAGTCGGTCTGCATCAACTCGGTCATCGTCTCGCTCCTCTACCGCTGCACGCCGCAGGACCTGCGCTTCATCATGGTCGACCCCAAGGTGGTCGAGCTGCAGATCTACAACAACCTCCCGCACCTGCTCATCCCGGTCGAGACCGACCCCAAGCGCGTGCCCGCCGCCCTGAAGTGGCTCATCGCGGAGATGTCGCTGCGCTACAAGATCTTCGCCAAGTGCGGCGTGAAGAACATCACCGGCTTCAACGCCAAGATCGCCAAGGAGGCCGGCGCGCCCAAGCAGGAGGAGCTCCCGCTGAGCCCCGAGGAGCAGGCGGCCGCGGCCGCCGCGGCCGAGGAGGTCGTCGACGACGGCGTCCGCGTCCCGGCCGAGAAGCTGCCCTACATCGTCTGCATCATCGACGAGATGGCCGACCTCATGATGGTCGCCGCCCAGGACATCGAGACCTCCGTCGCGCGCATCGCCCAGCTGGCCCGCGCCGCCGGCATCCACCTCGTGCTCGCCACGCAGCGCCCGTCGACGGACGTCATCACCGGCCTCATCAAGGCCAACCTCCCCACGCGCATCGGCTTCAAGGTCACCTCGCAGATCGACTCCCGCACCATCCTCGACCGCGGCGGCGCCGAGACCCTCATCGGCAACGGCGACATGCTCTTCGTGCCGCCCGGCAGCGCCACGCTCAACCGCGTGCAGGGCGCGTTCGTCGGCGAGCAGGAAGTCGCCGCCATCGTCGAGTTCCTCGCCGAGAAGAACGGCAAGCCGGAGTTCGCCCAGGACGTCATCAAGGCCATCAAGGACGGCGCCGAAGGCGGCGAGGACGGCGAGGACGGCGAGTCGGGCGAAGACCCGCTGGTGGCCCAGAGCTGGGCCATCATCAAGCAGACCCGCCGCGCCTCGGTCTCGATGCTCCAGCGCAAGCTCAGCATCGGCTACAACAAGGCGGCCCGCATCATGGACATCCTCGAAGAGAAGGGCTACGTCGGCCCGGAGAACGGTTCGAGCCCCCGCGAGATCCTGGTGGATTAGTTTATAGGGCCAGGGCTAGGGCTTGTCATCACTGCGGGTGGCAGGTTGCGGCTTAGGGGGATACTTCCTAGCCCTGTCCCTAGCTCTAGCCCCGCCTCGGCCTATTTCTTCTTGTCCTTCTTCTTCCGCTCGGGGACGACCGGCTTCTTCTTTTTCTCCGGTTCGGGGATCGACGGCTCAGGCGTGGGCTGCGTCGGGTCGACGGTGGGCGCGGGGGCGGCCGGGTCGAAGAACGGCTTGGGCGCGGCGGGCGCGGGGGCGGCCGGCGCGGTCTCCTTGACGGGTTCGGCGGCGACGGCCAGGGCGGCCACGAAGAGCAGGGCGAGCGGGCGCATGGGGTTGCTGATTAAACATCGCGTCCGCCGCGAAGTTGCAAGCCTCCCGCGATAGGCAGCAAGAAGCCCCGAGGACCGGGGCTTCGCAGGCGACGGGTACGCGGGCGTTCAGGCGCCGGCGGCTTTCTTCGGCTTCTCGCCCGCCGGCTTCTTCTCGGACTTCGGTTCGGGCTTCTTCGCCTCCGGCTTCGGTTCCGCCTTCGGCTCAGGCTTGGCTTCGTCGGTTTCTTTCTTCGGCTTGGAGAGTTCCTTGGCGACGGCGGCGCCGGTCACGACGGCCGCTTCGGCGAGCTTGGCGTTCGAGGGGCCGGCGGCGGCCTTGCCCGAGCCGATCGCGGCGAGCTTGTCGGCCTCGGCTTGCGCGGCCTTCGCGGCGTCGAGGGCCATCTGCGTGGTGGCGTCGACCGTCTGGGCGACGAGCGAGAGGGGGTCGGCCGGCGCTTCCGGGGCGGCCGCGGTCGGCTCGGTCTTCCCGGGCTTCTTGGCGGTCTTCTCCTTCTCCGTGGCGGCGGCCTTGTTGCCTCCGGGCGGCGTGGGTCCGCTCGGCTTCTTGTTGGTGGTCCCGTTGGTGGTGGCGGCGAACGCGAGCGACGCGGCGGCGAGCCAGGCGAGCAGGGGTGTCTTCATGTTATGGATAATACACCACGGCGGGGGCCGAGTTTCAACCACGGTCCGGCCGGAAGATGAAGAAAACCGCCCCCAGGAGGCAGCAAAACGCCCACAAATAGTCCCATTTCCACTTTTCGCCCAGGAAAAGGAGCATGAACGGCACGAAGATCGCGAGCGTGACGCATTCCTGCATGATCTTCAGCTGGGCGCCCGAGAGCCCGCCCGCGTAGCCCAGCCGGTTGGCCGGGACCATGATCAGGTACTCCCCCAGGGCGATGCCCCAGCTGGCCAAGGCCGCGGCCCACCACGGGCTCTGCTGCATGGTGCGCAGGTGCCCGTACCAGGCGAAGGTCATGAAGAGGTTCGAAAGGCTGAGCATGCCGACGGTCAGCAGGGCGACGGGGAGCAGTTCGGAGCGCATCGGGGGGATGCCGGACACACGCCGATTTGTCGCCGGAACTCAGCAACAAATTAACCGGCCGCCGGCGATGCGGACTGGCTTGAACCCTGTGCATCGTACTTTATCAATGCCGCCCATACCCCTATGTCCGAATCTCCCGCCTCCGCTTCGCCGACCCCCGCCCCGCTCCGGGGCGGCCTGATGAAGGACCTCGCCGCCGGTCTCGTCGTCTTCCTCGTCGCGTTGCCGCTCTGCCTCGGCATCGCCCTGGCTTCGGGCGCCCCGATGGTGGCGGGCATCGTCAGCGGCGTCGTGGGCGGCCTCCTCGTCTCCTGGCTGAGCGGCTCGCATACCAGCGTGAGCGGCCCGGCGGCGGGTCTGGTCGCGGTGGTGCTGGCGCAGGTCGCGGTGCTCGGCTCCTATGAGGCCTTCCTCGTGGCGGTGATCCTCGCGGGGGCGATCCAGGTCCTGCTCGGGGCGCTGCGCGCGGGCTTCATCGCGGCCTTCTTCCCGTCGAGCGTCATCAAAGGCCTGCTCGCCGCGATCGGCCTGATCCTGGTCCTCAAGCAGATCCCGCACGCGGTCGGACACGACGCCGACCCGGAGGGTGACATGGGCTTCCTGCAGGTCGACGGCCGGAACACCCTCTCCGAGCTGTTCTCGTCCTTGTTCGACCTGGATCCTGGCGCGATGATGGTCGGCCTGGTGTCGCTGGGGGTCCTGCTCGCCTGGGACCGCAGCCGGCTCAAGAAGTCGCTCATCCCGGCCCCGTTGGTCGTGGTGCTGCTCGGCGTGGCCGCGAACCTGGTGTTCAAGGCGACCGGCAGCTCCTGGGCGATCGGCCCGGCGCATCTCGTCCAGCTTCCGACGGTGGCCGGGATCGGCGACTTCCTGCGCGCCCTGCCGAGCCCCGACCTCAAGGCCTTCGGCAACCCCGCCATCATCCTGGCCGCCGTCACGATCGCCGTCGTGGCCTCGCTCGAGACGCTGCTGTACCTCGAGGCCGTGGACAAGCTGGATCCGCGCAAGCGCGTTAGCCCGCCGAACCGCGAGCTCATGGCGCAGGGCGCCGGCAACATCGTGTCGGGCCTCCTCGGCGGCCTGCCGGTCACCTCGGTCATCGTCCGCAGCTCGGTCAACATCAACGCGGGCGCGATCTCGCGCCTGTCGGCCTTCTTCCATGGCGCGCTGCTGTGCCTCCTGGTGCTCCTCGCGCCGCGCTGGCTGAACGAGATCCCGCTGGCCTCCCTGGCCGCGGTCCTGATCGTCACCGGCCTGAAGCTGGCCAGCCCCGCGCTCTTCCGCCAGATGTGGAACGAGGGCCGCAGCCAGTTCGTCCCCTTCGCCGTCACGGTCCTCGCCATCGTCTTCACGGACCTCCTGGTCGGCGTGCTCATCGGCCTCGTCACCGGCCTCGCCTTCATCCTGCACAGCAACTACCGCCGCCCCCTGCTCCGCTTCATGGAGCGCCACGTGAGCGGCGACGTGCTCCGGATCGAGTTCGCGAACCAGGTGAGCTTCCTCAACCGGGCGGCGCTCGAGCAGGCGTTCGACTCCGTCCCGGCGGACGGCCACGTCGTGCTGGACGCGCGCAACACCGACTACATCGACCCGGACATCCTCGACCTGATCGAGGACTTCCGCCGTCAGACCGCGGTCGCCCGCAACCTCAAGGTCAGCCTCGTCGGCTTCAAGGACCGTTACGTGATGCAGGACGAGATCCAGTACGTCGACGTGACCACCCGCGAGGTGCAGGCGCAGCTGACCCCGCAGCGCGTGCTCCAGTTCCTCAAGGACGGCAACGAGCGGTTCGTCACCGGGCGCCGCCTCACCCGCGACCTCGCCCGGCAGGTCGACGCGACCGCCGCCGCCCAGTACCCGATGGCCGTGGTGCTCAGCTGCATCGACTCGCGCAGCCCGGTGGAGCTCATCTTCGACCTCGGCGTGGGCGACGCGTTCGTCGCGCGCATCGCGGGCAACGTGGCCAAGGAGAAGGTCCTCGGCAGCATGGAGTACGCCTGCGCCGTGGCCGGCGCCCGGCTGGTGCTCGTGATGGGCCACACCGGCTGCGGGGCGGTCAAGGCCTCGGTGGACCTCTTCGAGAGCGGCACCACCGCGTCGAAGGCCACGGGCTGCGAGCACCTCGACGCGCTCGTCAGCGAGATCCAGAAGGCCATCGTGCCGGGCACCAAGCCGCACGGCGACTGGGTGACGCCGGAGACCAAGATGGCGTTCGTCGACGACGTGGCCAAGCGCAACGTCGTCCGGACCATCGCCGGGATCCGCGCCGCGAGCCGCACCCTGCGCGAGCTGGAGGCCGCCGGGAAGATCGTCCTCGTCGGCGCGATGTACGACATCAAGACCGGCCGCGCCACCTTCCTGGACGGCCAGGGCGTCGCCGTCGCCTGAAGGATTCCGCTGAGGCATAACCTAGGTTGAGCCCGGCCGCGGAAGCGTCGGTCATCGGAGGATGCAACCTCCGGAAGACCGTCCGCGCGAACGCCTCGTCCGCCTCGGCCCGCGCGCCCTGCTCGACGCCGAGCTCCTCGAGCTCCTGATCGGCGCCGGCACCAAGGGCGCCCCGGCGCCGGTCGTCGCGGCGGCCCTGCTCGCCGAGTCCGGCACGCTCGCCGCCCTCGCGACGTGGGACACGCATGACTTCGGCCGCGTCCACGGCCTCGGCCCCGCCAAGGCGGCCGAACTCGCGGCGGCGATGGAGCTCGCCCGGCGCATCCGCGAGCGCGCGCAGGATCCCGGTGAGAAGCTCGACGCCCCGGCCAAGGTCTGGGCGCGGCTCGAGCCGTTCGCGGCCGGGCTCGCCGTCGAGAAATGCTGGGTGCTCTGCCTCAACCGCCGGAACCGCCTGCTCGCCCTGCACGAGGTCAGTTCCGGCACCGCGACCAGCGCGCTGCTGCATCCGCGCGAGGTCTTCCGGTACGCCCTCAAGCACGCGGCCGCGGCCGCCATCGTCGCCCATAATCATCCGAGCGGCGACCCGACGCCGAGCCCGGCGGACCGGGCGGTGACCCGGCAGCTCGCCGAGGCGGGGAGGGTCGTCGGGGTCGAACTGCTGGACCACGTGGTGGTGGGCCGGCCGGAGGCCGATCCGGGGGGCAAAGGGTGGTTCAGTTTCGGCGAGGCGGGCTTGATTTAGCGGAACTATCGGCTGTCCTAGGCGGTCGGAAACCCCATGCCCATTTCCCGGTCCATCAAGGTAGGGCTCGCCCTCGTCGGCGTGGCCGCCCTCGCCTTCGCCGGCCGCCAAGGCCAGCGTTATCACAAGAAGCACCTCGCCGCCCCCCGGTCGGGCGAAGCCGTCTACCGCCAGGACTGCATGAGCTGCCACGGCCCGGCGGGAGAAGGCGTCGCCGGCAAGTCCGACGAACCCCTCGTCGGCGAGAAGTCGGTCGCGTCCCTGGCCAAGTACATCGCCCGCGAGATGCCCGAGGACGATCCCGGCACCCTGTCGATGGCCGACGCCACCGCCTCCGCCGAGTACATCCACCAGGCCTTCTATTCCGCCGAGGCCCGCGCCCGGAATCATCCGCCCCGCATCGAGCTGGCCCACCTCACCGTCCGTCAGTACCGCGAAAGCATCGCCGACCTGCTCGGTTCGCTCCGCGGCGCCGTCGGGACGACCGAGTCGGGCGGCCTCGCCGGCACCTACCGCGAGCGGCCCGAGCGTGACCCCAAGATGCCGGACCGCAACCGGCCCGAGACGACGTTCAAGAAGCAGGTCGACCCGGTCATCGACTTCGACTTCGGCGCCGGCGCGCCCGAGAAGGGCACGTACGCCGCGCAGTTCAGCATCAACTGGACCGGCTCGGTGCTGGCGCCCGACACCGGCGAGTACGAGTTCCGCGTCACTTCGCCCAACGGCGTCCGTCTCTACGTCAACCCGCCCGAGGGCGGCAACGAGAAGAACGCGCTCATCGACCTCTGGGTGAGCTCCGGCATGTCGCGCTCGGCGCAGGCGTCGGTCTTCCTGCTCGGCGGGCGCAGCTACCCCGTCAAGATCGAGTTCTTCAAGTACAAGGACAAGACCGCGGGCCTGAGGCTCGAGTGGCGTCCGCCCGGCGGCGACTGGACCGTCGTCCCGCGCGCGAACCTTTCGCCGGCCTGGTCCTCCCACGTCCACGTCGTCTCCGTGCCGCTGCCGCCGGACGACGGCAGCATCGGCTACGAACGCGGCTCTTCCGTCTCGCGGGAGTGGACCGAGGCCGTCGCCAAGGGCGCCTTGCAGGTCTCCGCGATGGTCGGCCCGGCCGTCTTCGGCCTCGCCGGCACCAAGGCCGACGCCCCGGACCGCGCCGAGAAGCTCAAGGCCTTCTCGTTGCGCTTCGCGCAGCTCGCCTACCGCCGCCCGCTCAGCGACGAGCAGAGGGCCGACCTCGCCGCGATCTACGCGGGCGACGTCGCCCCGGAAGTCGCCGCCAAGCGCGCCTTCATCTTCACCCTTTCGAACCCGGCCTTCCTGTATCCCGGCGTCGGCCCGCAGGACGACTACGCCGTCGCCTCGCGCCTGGCCCTCGCGCTCTGGGATTCCGTCCCCGACGCGCCGTTGCTGAAGGCCGCCGCCGCCGGCCAGCTCAAGACCGAAGCCCAGGTCCGCCAGCACGCCCAGCGCATGATGAAGGATCCGCGCGCCAAGGCCAAGTTGCGCGACTTCCTGCACGACTGGCTGCACGTCGAGGAAGGCGCCGAGATCGCCAAGGACCAGAAGGAATACCCCGGTTTCGACCAGGGCGTCGTCATGGACCTGCGCACCTCGCTCGACCTCTTCGCCGAGAGCGTCGTCTGGTCCGAGAAGTCCGACTACCGCCAGCTCCTGCTCGGCGACACCATCCTGATGAACCAGCGCCTCGCGAAGTTCTACGGCCAGAAGATCGCCCCGGGCGACGGCTTCCAGCCGGTCCGGATGGACGCCGACCAGCGCGCCGGCGTGCTGACGCACCCCTACCTCCTCGCGACCTTCTCTTACACGAAGTCCACCTCGCCGATCCACCGCGGCGTCTTCGTCACGCGCAACATCCTGGGCCGCATGCTCAAGCCGCCGCCCATGGCCATCGCCTTCATGGACGACAAGTTCGACCCCTCCTTCACCATGCGGGAGAAGGTCACCGAGCTCACCTCGAAGCCGGCCTGCATGTCGTGCCACGTCACGATCAATCCGCTCGGCTTCAGCTTCGAACGCTTCGACGCCGTCGGGCGCGTGCGCGCCACCGACAACCAGAAGCCCGTCGATCCCGTCTCCGACTACGTCGCCGCCGACGGCAGCGTGCTCAAGCTGACCGGCGCCCGCGACGTCGCCGTCCACGCCGCGGACAGCCCGGCCGGCCAGGCCGGCTTCGTGCGCAACCTCTTCCACTCGCTCGTGAAGCAGCCGCCGGCCGCCTACTCGCCGGAGCTCGTCGGCCGTCTGACCGAGAAGTTCCGCGCCGACGGCTTCCACGTCCGCAACCTCGCCGTCGAGGTCGCCGTCGTCGCCGCCCTGCGGCCGACCGTCGCCGCTCCCGCCGCCCCCGCCGCCCCTTCCGCCCGCTAAGCCCATGACCCTCCAACATCGTCGCGCATTCCTCCGTCGCCTCGGCCTGTCGGCCGCCGCGCTGCCGCTCCTCGGCGGCCTCGCCACGCTCGGCGCCGCCGAGCCCGCCCCCGGCCGCCGCCAGCGCGTCATCTTCGTCTTCTCGCCCAACGGCGTCGTCCCGCCGGCCTTCTGGCCCGACGAGGAGGGCACGAAGTTCACGCTCAAGCCCATCCTCAAGCCGTTCGAGCCCTTCAAGGACCGCATGCTCACGCTCAAGGGCGTGAACAACCGCGTCCGCGGCGACGGCGATTCCCACATGCGCGGCATGAGCTGCCTGCTCACGGGCATCGAGCTCTTCCCGGGCAACATCATGGGCGGCGGCGGCGCGCCCGCCGGCTGGGCCAGCGGTCCTTCGGTCGACCAGGTGCTGCGCACCTACCTGCAGGCGAACCCGCAGACCAAGACCCGCTTCGGGTCGCTCGAGATCGGCGTCGCCGTCGGCAACCGCGCCGACCCTTGGACGCGTTGGAGCTACGCCGGCCCCAACCAGCCGGTCGCCCCGGTCTCCAGCCCTTACGAACTCTTCGACAAGCTCTACGGCTCGATGAAGGAAGGCGAGAACCTCGGCTCCGTCCTGGACGGCCTGAAGGACGACATCGCCAAGGTCGCCGGCGCCGTGGACAAGGGCGACCGCGCCTTGCTGGACCAGCATGCGACCGCCCTGCGCGAGCTCGAGCGCGGGCTCAAGGAGAGCCAGTCCCAGGCGGCCGTCAAGGTGCCGCACCCGCCGGAGCCCGGCGTGCCGCTCGACAACGACAGCATCCCGCAGATCACGCGCCTGCAGACCGAGCTCCTCATCAGCGCCTTCCGGAACGACCTGGCCCGCGTCTCGACCTTCCAGTTCACCAATTCCGTCGGCGGCGCCCGCATGAAGTGGATCGGCATCGACGAGAGCCACCACTCGCTCTCGCACGACCCCGACCTCAACACCGGCTCGGTCGAGAAGCTCACCAAGATCAACACCTGGTTCGCCGAGCAGATCGCCTTCCTCGCGAAGCGCCTGCAGGAGACGCCCGAGCCGGACGGCACGGGCAACATGCTCGACCACACCACCATCGTCTGGACGAACGAGCTCGGCAAAGGCAACAGCCACACGCACGAGGACATCCCGTGGGTGCTCATCGGCGGCGGCCTCGGTTTCAAGACCGGCCGCGCCCTCAAGTTCAAGAAGGAGCCGCACAACCGCCTGCTCATGGCGATCGCCCAGGGCTTCGGCCATCCGATGAAGACGTTCGGCAACCCGTCCCTCTGCGAAGGCGGGGCTTTGAAGCTATCCTGAGGTCGGGTTGAAGCGGTTGGCGGTTAGCGGTTGGCGGTCAGGCCAATACGTGAACGCAGGGTAGCGGCGTGCCTACTCCGCGCCCTTTTCAGAGGGGAGGGCATGACGTGGCCCCGACCATGCCTCGGGTCAGCTGGATGCGATGTCATCGCATCCCCACCCATCGCTCATCTTCCATCCGCTATCTCAAATCTGTCTCTCAAAAAGGTCCCCCGCCTGTGCCGATTCCGATTGGAGCTCCACTTGTTCCTGGATTTAGGTGGGCGGTACGTTGCCACGGCTCGGACGAGGCCGGTCGGGTCGCACCTCCCGTATATTATGTTCGTAGGGAAGGGAGGCTGCCGCGGGTGTCGAACACCGCAGGGGACGTTCAATATGCGGAAAATCCCGCCGGAAAGCAAGCGGGCGAGAGAAGAGGGTAGATTCGCGCCCGGGGATGCGTAGAACGGACCCATGCGACACCCCAGCGCGCTCCTGCTCCTCTGTCTCGGTCTGGTCGGCTGCCAGCAGACCCAGCCTCGTCCGGAGATCGTCCCGGCCGAATATGTCGGCCACCTCGCCCCCCGGACGCCGGCCCTCCTCCTGCAGAAGGGCGACCGGCTCGCGATCTGCGGGGACTCCATCACCGAGCAGAAGATGTACAGCCTCCTGATGGAGGCCTACCTCGTCGCCGCGCGTTCCGACCTGCACGTCACCGTCCGCCAGTACGGTTGGAGCGGCGAGCAGGCGGGCGGTTTCCTCAAGCGCATGGACAACGACGTCCTGCGTTTCCAGCCGACCATCGCGACCACCTGCTACGGCATGAACGACTTCCGTTACGTGCCGCAGGACGACGCCATCGCCGCGACCTACCGCGCGAACCAGACCGCCGTCGTGCGCAAGTTCAAGGAAGCCGGCGTGCGCGTCGTGCTCGGGTCGGCGGGCACCATCCATTCCGTCCCGCCGTGGGTGAAGACCGCCAAGGGAACCTGGCAGGAGCTCAACCTCGCCCTGCTCAACTTCCGGAACATCGGCATCGAGGTCGCGCAGGCCGAGCAGGTCGCGTTCGCCGACGTCTACTGGCCCATGCTCGTGAAGGGCCACCAGGCGCGCGGCAAGTATGGAGAAGGCTTCAGGCTCGAGGGCGCCGACGGCGTGCACCCGGGCTGGGCGGGCCACGTCGTGATGGCCACCGCCTTCCTCGAAGGCCTCGGCCTGCGCGGCGACGTCGGCCAGATCGACGTCGACCTCGCGACCGGCAAGGCCGACGCCCGTTACGGCCAGCGCATCATCAAGGCCGAGGACGGGGTGGTCTCGCTGCGCAGCTTCCGCCTGCCGGCTTCGTTCGAGCCGGGCGACGTCACCAAGGACGGCACCCTCGCCGCGGGCGTCGCGCTGGCCGATTTCCAGCGGAAGCTCAACCGGCTGACCTTGCGGGTCGCCGGGGCCAAGACCGCGCAGGTCAAGGTCACCTGGGGCGAAGCCTCGAAGATCTTCACCGCCGCCGAGCTCGCCAAGGGCGTGAACCTCGCGGCCGAGTTCCCGCAGAACCCCACCTCGCCGGCGTTCGCCAGGATCTGGAAGGCCGTGGCCGAGAAGCAGGCCTACGAGACCAAGCAGATCAAGACCCTCTTCCGCAGCAAGGAAGCCAAGGCGGACATGGAAGCCGTCGTGAAGAGCTCGCAGGTCGAGTTCGACCGGCTGGCCGCCGCAGTGCAGGCCGCGGTCAAGCCCGTCGACTCGGTCCTCAAGGTCGAAGCGGTGCGCTGAGCGGACCCCGCCAATGAAACGGGCCGCACTTTCGTGCGGCCCGGGCTATGGCTAGCCAACAACGAGGGGTTATTCGGCCGTGACGTTATCCGCGACGCCGACGCCGAGGGTCATGCCGCCGACGACCTGGACCTTCTCCATGATGGTCTTCTGGATCTCTTCGAGGACCTTCGGGTTCTTGAGCAGGTAATCCTTGGCGGCTTCGCGGCCTTGGCCGATGAGCTGGCCGTTGTAGGCGATCCAGGCGCCCTTCTTCTCGAGGATCTTGTGTTCGATGCCGAGGTCGAGGACGGAGCCGGAGCGGGAGATGCCTTCGTTATACATGATGTCGAACTCGCACTCCGTGAAGGGAGGAGCCACCTTGTTCTTCACGACCTTCACCTTGGTGCGGTTGCCGATGACCTTGCCGGAAGGCTCCTTGATCTGGCCGATGCGGCGGATGTCGACGCGGACGGAGGAGAAGAACTTCAGGGCGCGACCGCCGGGGGTGGTCTCGGGGCTGCCGAACATCACGCCGATCTTCTCGCGGATCTGGTTGGTGAAGATCACCACGCAGTTCGTGCGGCTGATGGCGGCCGTGAGGCGGCGCATGGCTTGGCTCATCATGCGGGCCTGGACGCCGACGGTGGAGTCGCCCATCTGGCCGTCGAGCTCCTGCTTGGAGACGAGGGCGGCGACGGAGTCGATGACGATGACGTCGACCGCGCCGGAGCGGATGAGGGTCTCGGCGATGTTGAGGGCGTCTTCGCCCGATTCGGGCTGGGAGACGAGGAGGTTGTCGAGGTCGACGCCGACGACCTTGGCGTAGCGGGGGTCGAGGGCGTGCTCGACGTCCACGAACACGGCGTTGCCGCCCTGGCGCTGGATCTCGGCGATGATGGAGAGACAGAGGGTCGTCTTACCGGAGGATTCCGGGCCGAAGATCTCGACGATGCGGCCGCGGGGGAGGCCGCCGACGCCCAAGGCGAGGTCGATGGCCACCGAGCCGGTGGAGACGGTCGAGATCTGCATCTTCGTCGCGTCCCCCATGCGCATCAGGGTGCCGTCGCCATACTGCTTGTTGATGGCGGAGAGAGCCAGATCGAGGGTCTTCTTCTCGGCTGCCTGGTTGGCAGATTTTTCCTTCGCGGTGGGTTCGGATTTGGCGGACATGACGTTGGGTATGCGGAATGGAAATTGCCGGGCGCAGCGAGCGAGGCAAGCAAAATGAACAAATGTTCACTATCTCTTTCCACCCCCTCCCGACCGGGGGTTAGAAGCCAAACAAATCCCCTAGCCACTCCCAGAAACCGGGCTCTTCCTTGGGCTTCACGGGTTTTTTCGGGGCGGGCCGGACGGCAGGGGGGCGGGGCTGGGCTTGGAGTTTGGCCAGGCCCGCCTTCATGAGGTCGGCGGCCAGCTGGTCGCGGAGCCGTTGTTCGGCCTTGGCGCCTAGGGGGCTCTGGCAGCCGAGGACGACCGCGATGACCCGATGCTCGCCGACCTTGGCGGTCGTCACGATCGAGGCGTCGGCGGCCTCGGTCCAGCCGGTCTTCAGCCCGTCGCAGCCCGGGAAGGAATCCAGCAGGTGGTTATGGTTCAGGACCTCCATCGGCTTGAGCGGGCGCCGGAGGAGATAGCGCTTGGCCGAGGTGAAGCGCAGGGCTTCGGGCATGCCGCAGAGCACGACGGAGAGCTTGGCGAGGTCGCGGGCCGTCGTGGTGTCGTGGGGGCCTCGGCCGTAGGTGAGGCCGTTCGGGGTGACGAAGCGGGTGCGGGTCATGCCGAGTTCGGCGGCCCGGCGGTTCATGCGGGCGACGAAGGCCGCCGTGCTGCCCGCTCGGTCGACGGCCAGCGCCACCGCGACGTCGTTGGCCGATTTCAGCATCAGGGCGTAGAGCATCTCTTCCACCGAGAAAGTCTCGCCTACGGCCAGCCAGATCTGGGACCCGCCGGTGCCGGCCGCTTCCTTGGTCACGCCGACGCGGCCGGGCAAGGTCGTCCGGCCGGCGCGGACGTCCTCGAGGACCAGCAGGAGGGTCATCAGCTTGGTCACGCTGGCGGGGCTGCCCGGGAAGTCGGCCGTGGTCTCCGCGAGGACGGCCCCGGTCGCGGCGTCGACGCAGATCGTGCCGTCCACCCGCATGCCTTGGGTCGAATAGCGCGTCGGGGCGGCCGTCCCCGCCGTGAGCGCGGCGCAGAGGAGGAGGGCGGTCGCGACGATGCGCACGGGCGATTGGTTGACGGACGGCGGAGCGGAGCAAGTCCGATTTGCGTCGGCTCCGCCGGTCGTCACCTTGGCGGCATGCGCCTCTTCCTGCTCCGCCACGCCGAAGCCGTCCCCGGGACGCCCGACGCCTCGCGCGACCTCACGGCCCACGGCCAACGGCAGGTCGCCTTGCTCGCCCAGGGCGCGGGTATCGCGCCGCTGGCGGAGGTCGAGGCCATCGAGCACAGCCCCTTGGTGCGGGCGGTCCGCACCGCCCAGCTGCTCCGCCTGGCGACCCGCTCCGACCTGCCGCTGAAGGTCTTCGCCGGCCTCGAGCCGGAGGCCGATCCGCGCAAGACGGCGGCCGTGGTCGCCAAGGCCCGGCGCAGCCGCCTGCTCGTCGGCCATAATCCGCACCTCGCGGAGCTGGCCGCGCTCCTGCTCGGCCTGGCCGACGGCGGCGAAGCGATCCGCTTCCGCAAGGCCGGGCTGATGGCGTTGGAACGCCGGAGCAAGCCGGACCGGGCGCGGCCCTTCGGCGCGTGGAGCCTGCTGTGGATGGTGCCGCCCGACCTGACGAAATGACACGCCCCGTTCTTGACTGAACTCGCTGTCGCTCCGACCCTCCCCGCGTGCCTGACCGCCGCCGCCATCGTCTGATCTGGACCGCGGTGGCCTGCGTCCACGCGATGGCCCTCGGCGCGGTCTGGATCGGCGGCGCGCGCGGCGCGGGGGAACCGACCGCGGAAGGCGGCCACATCCTCGTGACGCTGTTGCCCGAACCGGTCGCGCTGCCCGGCGAAGCCAAGGAGGGCTCCGCCCTCGGCGCGGGCCTGACCTTGCCGGTGACGCCCGCCTTCGTCCCTGCGCCGGCCGTCGCGCCCGCGCCCGCGCCCACCCTGGCGGCCGCTTCGCCGGCCGTCGTCGCCCCGGCCGTGGCGGCCGAGCCCCGCGGCGTGGCCGCCGCCGCGCCCGCGCCGGTCGCGGAAGTCTTCGTCCCGCCCGCCTTCCGCACGCGGCAGGAGCCCGCCTATCCCGAACGAGCGCGCCGCGCCGGCGTCGCCGGCGTCGTGAGCGTCCGTATCCTGCTCGCCGCCGACGGCGGCGTGCGCGCGGTCGAGCTCACCGCCAGTTCGGGCAGCCGCCTGCTCGACGAGGCCGCGCTGGCGGCCGCCCGCGCCTCGACCTTCGAGCCGGCCACCCGCGCCCGCGCCCCCGTCGAGTCGGAGGCCGTCGCCAGCTACCGTTTCGAGCTACGCTGAGCCATGCGCATCCTCGTGGCCTCCTCCAACCGCGGCGTGAACGGCGCGGTCGTCTACGCCCGCCGGATCCTGCGGCTGCTCCGCGCCGCCGGCCACGACGTCGCGCTGGCGTGCGAGGAGGATTCCTGGGTCGGCCGCGACCTGCCGGCCGACGTCCCCGTGCTGCGCACCGACTTCGCGCGCTGGCCGTTCGACGAATGCGACCGCGTGGCCGCCTGGTGCCGGCGGCACGGCGTCGGCCTGATCCATTCGCACCTGACGCGCTCCGGCAACTTCGCCGCCCTGCTGCGCCAACGGCACGGCCTCCCGAGCGTCGCGCACCTGCACGCGAACCATCCGCAGCTCCACACCGGCTTCCATGACCTGCTGCTCGCCGTCTCCGCGGACGTCGCCCGCCGTCATCGCCTGCTGCCCTGGAACTGGCGCACGGAGATCGTCACCCTGCCCAACTTCGTCGACGCCGCCGAGTTCCGTCCCGCCGACGCCGCCGAACCCGACGTCCTGCGCGCCGCGGCCGGCGTCGCGCCCGGCGTGCCGGTGCTCGCCGTCGTCGGCCTGATCTCGGCCCGCAAAGGGCAGGATCTCGCCGTGCGCGCCTTCGCCGAACTGCGACGGACGCGGCCGGACGCGGTGCTCGCCGTCATCGGCGGCGGCGAACTCACGCCCGGGCTCCCTCTCGAAGGCGTCCGCCTGCTCGGGCAACGCGAGGACGTCGCGCGCCTGCTGCCGCATGCTTCCGCGGTGGTCGTGCCTTCGCGCGAGGAGCCGTTCGGTCTGGCCGCGATCGAGGCCATGGCCTGCGAGGTCCCGGTCGTCGCGTTCGCGGTCGGCGGGTTGGCGGAAGTCGTCGGCGACGGCGCCGGCGTGGCCGTGCCCCCGGGCGACCACGCGGCGATGGCCGCCGCGCTCGTCCGGCTCCTGTCCGACGTATCCGTCCGCCGCGCGCAGGCGCGCAAGGGCCGGGAGTCCGCGCTCGCCCGTTACGGCAAGGAGGCGCACCTCGCGGCCTTGCTCGCGCAGTTCCGCCGCGTGCTCGCTCAGTAAGGGCTGACCGGATTCCCGTTGAAGCCCTTGAAGCGGCGGTGGACCCAGAGGTACTGCTCGGGCGCCGCGCGGATCGCGTCCTCCAGCAGGGCCGTCAGTCGCGCGGTGTCGGCCTCCGGGTCGGCGGAAGGGATCCCGGCGAGCTCCGGGCCGACCGTGAGCTCGTAGCTGCCGTCCGGGGCGCGGCGCGGGAAGAAGGTGAAGACCGCGGCGCCCGACATCTTCGCCAGCCGCGGGGTCGACAGGTTCGTGATGGCGGGCCGGCCGAAGAAGGGCAGGACCGCCGACTGCGGGGTCCACTTGCCCTGGTCGGGCGCGTACCAGACCGCCTCGCCGTCGCGGAGCGCGCGCAGCAGCCCGGTCATGTCGCGCATCTCGATGGCGCGGCTGGCCCAGGCCGTGCGGTGCTTGCGCAGCAGCTCGGCCAGCACGGGATTGTTCGGGTCGCGGTAGAGGCAGCAGAGCGGCGTGCGCAGGGAGAGCATGCGCCCGGCGATCTCGAGCGTGGTGAAGTGTCCGGAGACCAGCAGCACGCCCCGGCCGGAGGCGCGGGCGCGCTCGAGCGCCTCGACGCCCGTGATGCGCGCCGGCGGGAGGTCGCCGGTCGGCCGCCACCAGCAGCGCGCGACCTCGAGGATGCCGAAGGCCAGCGCCTGGTAATGCCGCCGCCCCAGCGCTCGGCGGGCGGCTTCCGTGAGTTCCGGGAAGCAGACGCGGAGGTTGACCATCGTCACGTGGCGGCGGAGCCGCACGACGTGGAAGGCGAAGGCCCCGAAGGCGTCGGCGAGGAGGCGCTGGACGCCCCACGGCAGCCGGCTCACGAGCCAGAGCAGGCCCAGCGAAGTCCAGGTCGCGGCGTGGCGCAGCGCGGTGAGGACGGGTCGGGCGGGCATGCGGCAGATTTCCCGAGGGGACCTCGGCAGGGAAGCCTATTCTTACGCCGGCCTCACCGCGTCCACGCGCGCACGCGGTCGACCTCGAAGGTGTTCCGCGAGGCGTCCTTCAGGCCGTAGCCTTCCTTGGGCCGCTCGCCGTTCCAGCCCTTGAGGTTGGATTCGCTGGTGAGCAGCAGGAACTGCGGGGCCTTCGAGCCGGGGCACTTCGCGTCGGTCCAGACGACCTTGCCGTCGAAGCTGAAGCGGTAGCCGGCGTCGTCCCATTCGACGCCGTAATCGTGCCACTCGCCCCCGACGGGCGCGGGATGCTGGACCGAGCTGGCCTTCTTCTCCGTCGCGTGCTTGTACGGACCCCAGTGCAGGACGGACTGGTAGCCGCCTTTCTTCAGGCCGGTCGTCTCGAGGATGTCGATCTCCACGCCGTCGGTCGCCGCGCCGGCGGCGGCGCCCGAGCGGCCGTAGGTCGGCGACTGCGACCAGAAGGCGATCTGCGTGCCGGGCTGGACGGAGAAGCGGCAGCGGGCCTCGAGGCGGCCTTGGGTCACCGTCAGCTTCTTGCGCGTCGTGACGAAGCCGCAGTAGGTCGTCCCGTCGGCGTCGGTCCAGGTCGTGATCCGCAGCACGCCGTCCTTCAGGTCGACGGCCTTCGGCGAGTTGAGCGAATCGCGCCGCCGGCCGGTCTCGATCGTCCAGACCTTCGGGTCGAGCACGTCGCCGTCGAAGGATTCGTCGAGCACGGGCCGGAGCGCGGGTTCGGCGGCGCCGGCGGTCGCGGCGAGGAGGAGGGCGGGGAGGAGTCTCATCGGAGGGTGACGAAGTCAGGATGGGTGCCGGCGATCATCCGGCCGAAGCGGCCCCAGTCGCCGTCGCGCAGGGAGCGGTCCATGACGACGGTGGTCGGCGCGCCGGGCTCGCAGCGGACGGACCAGAGCGGGCGCGCGCTCGTGGGCAGCATGCCGAAGCGGATGTCGCCGACCAGCACCGCGGGGCCGTCGGCGGTGAAGCTGTTCCAGCCTTGGGTGAAACGGGAGAAGTCGGCGATGAAGGCGGCGCCGGGCGAACCGGCCGCCGGCAGGCCGGGGCTCGTCGGCGTGAGCGCCGCGCGCGTCTCGCCGACGATCACCTGCGGCGCCGTGAACGGCATGACCCGCACGGCGGCCGTGTGCCAGCGCCCGGCCTCGAGCCAGACGCAGCGCCACACGACGAGGTTGAGCGCGGTCGGCTTCACCGCCACCCGTTCGACGCGGCGGTCGGCGCGTTCCGTCTCGAACCACCGGCGCAGGGCCGTCTCGGCGCGCGCGTGCTGCCAGACCCCGAGGAGCGCGTACGCCGTGAACCAGAGGAGCCCGTAGGCCGCCAGCCGCGGCGCCCCCCGCTTCCAGGCGAGGATCGCCAGGACGAGGACGGGCAGGGTGGCGACCAGGTCGATGATCGGCAGGCAGTCCCAGGCGTAGCGTCCGTGGTCGAAAGGCCAGAGCAGCATCGTGCCGTAGCTCGTGCACGCGTCGCAGAGGACGTGCGAGAGGGCGCCGGCCAGGCCCGGCAGCAGCAGGTCGCGCCAATGGACGTCGGGCCGTCGGCGGAAGCACCAGGCCGAGAGCAGGGCCGCGAGCACGGCCCAGACGGGCGCGAACGCGAAGCTGTGCGTGAAGTGCCGGTGCCAGCGGAAGGAGACGAGCGGGTCGCCGGCGGAGCGGATGAAGACGTCGAGGTCGGGGCCTTCGCCGGCGAGCAGCCCGGCCAGGGCGGCGGCGGGCAGCGAGGCTCCCGCGCGGCGGACGGCGATGCCCGCGGCGATGCCGAGGGCGGCGTGCGTGACGTTGTCCATGCTTCGAACTTAGGGGACTCCGTCCCGGAAGGAAGGCGGACTTTCGTTTTTCCCGGCCGGCCCGCCAATTGGCTGGAACTCCTGGGGGCGCTGCCCGTCTAATCCCTTATCCCCATGAGACTGCTCCTCTCCGCCCTGGCGCTGTGCGCCGCCGTGCTCGGCCGCGCCGCCGACCAGGAATTCCCCTTGGCCGCGGCCCAGGAAGTCCGCGCCCGCGGCGGCCTGCCGAACTTCTTCCGCAAGGCCCAGACGACCGGCGCGGAGCTGAAGGTCGCCTACCTCGGCGGCTCCATCACCGCGCAGAACGGCTGGCGCGTGCAGACCCTGGCCCACTTCAAGCGGGCTTACCCGCAGGCGAGCTTCGCCGAGATCAACGCCGCCATCGGCGGCACCGGCTCGGACCTCGGCGTCTTCCGCGTCCGGCAGGACGTGCTGTCCAAGGGCCCGGACCTCCTCTTCGTCGAGTTCGCCGTCAACGACGGCGGCGCCGACCCGCGGCGCATCATCCGCTGCATGGAAGGCATCGTGCGCCAGACCTGGCAGGCCAATCCCGGGACCGACATCTGTTTCGTCTACACCCTGACCGAGGCGCTCTCGCCCCCGATGCTCGAAGGCAGGCTGCCGCGCTCCGCGAGCGCGATGGAGCGGGTCGCCGACCATTACGGCATCCCTTCGATCGTGCTCGGCATGGAGGTCGCGAAGCTGGCCAAGGCCGGCCGCCTGCTCTGGAAGGCGCCGCTGCCGAAGACCGCCGCCGAGAAGGCCGCGCTCGGCGACAAGTTCGTCTTCGCGGCGGACGGCGTCCACCCGCATGACTCCACGGGCCAGGTGCTCTATGCGGAGGCCGTCGTGCGCTCGCTCCCGGCGCTCGCGATCGCGAACGCGACGCCTGCTCCGCACGTGACCGGCCCGGCGCTCGACCCGGCGAACTGGGAGCGCGCGACCCTCGTGCCGATCACCGCCGCGAAGCTCTCCGCGGGTCTCGCGCCGGCCGACATGGCGGCCGACGCCTACGCCAAGGGCTGGGCGAAGCGCCTCCCGGCGATGGTGCGGCTGACCAAGCCCGGCCAGAGCCTCGAGTTCAGGTTCAAGGGCACGCACTGCGCCGTCTACGACGTGGTCGGTCCGGCCGGCGGCATGGTGGCCGTCACCCTCGACGGCAAGGCGCTGAAACCCGTCCCGCGCATCGACGCCTACTGCACCTACCCGCGCCTGAGCACGTTCGTCGTCGGCGCCGACCTGCCCGAGGGCGAACACGTCGTCCGGCTGGAGCTCCTGGCCGACCCGATCGACAAGGCCGCCGTCCTGGCGAAGAACAAGAACAAGGTCGACAAGCCCGAGCGCTTCGCGCCCCTCGAATTCCACCCCGGCGGCCTGCTCCTCGTGGGCGAACTCATCCCCTGAGCGGCCTCGTGACCACGCCCAGCCTTGACCGCCCCCTGACCCCCTCTGAGACTCCGCGCCTCCCCTAATCACCCACCCACCATGCGTTTCGGCCTCAACACGTTCCTCTACGCCTCTCCGTTCACCAACGAGAGCGTGCATCTCTTCAAGAAGCTCAAGAACTGGGGCTTCGACTCCGTCGAGATCCCGATCGAGGATCCCTCCCACGTCGACCCGAAGTTCCTCAAGGCCGCCGCCGCCAAGGCCGGCATCGCCATCGGCTCGATCTGCGCCGCGATGGGCCCCGGCCGCGACCTCCGCGGTTCCGCCAAGGACCAGGCCAACGGCCGCAAGTACATCATGGCGCTGATCGACCAGGCCGCCGAGATGGGCTGCCCGCGCCTCATCGGCCCGCTCTACTCCGTCGTCGGCCTCATCGGCGCCCATGACGACAAGACCAAGGCGAAGCACTTCAAGCTCGTCGTCAAGAACCTCAAGGTCCTCGGCAAGCACGCCCGGAAGAAGGGCGTCGAGCTCGACATCGAGCCGCTGAACCGTTTCGAGACCGACTTCCTCAACACCTGCGACCAGGGCCTGCGCCTCGTCAAGGCCGTCAACCTCCCGAACGTGAAGCTCCACCTCGACACGTTCCACATGAACATCGAGGAGAAGAACCAGGCCGCCGCCATCCTCAAGGCCGGCAAGCACCTCGGCCACTTCCACGCCTGCGGCACCGACCGCGGCACCCCGGGCAACGACTCCCTCGACTGGAAGCCCATCGTCGCCGCCCTGAAGAAGATCGGCTACAAGAACGAGGTCGTCATCGAATCCTTCACCACCGACGTCAAGGTGATCGCCCGCGCCGCCGCCATCTGGCGCGCCATGGAGCCCCGCCGCGACGACATCGCCGTCAAGGGACTCAAGAACCTGCACCGTTTCTTCGGTCGCAAGAAGTGATCCGCCCCCGCCTCCGCGTCATGAAGCTCTTCGCTCCCGTCCTCGCCCTCGCCGCGCTCTGCGCGTCGGTCTCCGCCGAGGACAAGTCCCTCTTCAACGGCAAGGACCTCACGGGCTGGAAAGGCCTGGATTTCTGGTCCGTCGAGGACGGCGTCATCACCGGCCGCACGACCAAGGAGAAGCCCACCAAGGGCAACACCTTCCTCGTCTGGGAAGGCGAGGTCGCCGACTTCGAGCTCACGTTCCAGTACAAGATCGTCGGCGGCAACTCCGGCGTCCAGTACCGCAGCAGGCTCGTCGACGAGAAAGGCTTCGTGATCGCCGGCTACCAGGGCGACTTCGAGGCGGGCAAGACCTACTCCGGCATCCTCTATGAGGAGAAGGGCCGCGGCATCCTCGCCAAGCGCGGCCAGAAGGTCGTCGTCAGGGAAGGCGCCGACGCCAAGAAGCCGAAGATCGAGGTCACCGGTTCGCTCGGCAACACCGACGAGATCCAGGCCAAGATCAAGGCCGAGGCCTGGAACGAATACCGCGTCGTCGCCAAGGGCGGCCACCTGCGGCACTTCATCAACGGCGTCCAGACCGTCGACGTCACCGATGAGACCGCCGTCGGCGCGAAGAAGGGCCTCCTCGCCCTCCAGCTCCACGCCGGCCCGCCCATGGTGGTCCAGTTCAAGGACATCACCCTCAAGGAGATCAAGTAAACCGTCATGAAGAAGTCCTTCCTCAGCCTCCTCCTGCTCTCGGCCGCGTTCGTCTCGGCCGCGGACAAGAAGAACGTCCTGCTCATCGCCGGCCGTCCGAGCCATCCTGCCGGCGAGCATGAGCACAACGCCGGCATCCAGCTACTGGCCGCCGGCCTGAAGCAGGGTGCGGCCGACCTCGTGAACGTCGACGTCTCCCTCAACGGCGAATGGCCCTCCGACGAGCGCGTCGCCAAGGCCGACACGATCGTGATCTACTCCGACGGCGGCAACGGCCATCCGGCCCTCCCGCACCTCGACCAGCTCGCCAAGAAGATGGCGGCCGGCACCGGTTTCGTCTGCCTCCACTACGCCGTCGAGCCCGCCTACGAGCGCGCCGGCTGGCTGAGCGTCGACGGCAAGCCCGTCAGCCCGCCCCCCGCGGGTCGCTCGTCCAAGGGCAAGGGCGCCCTCGAGTTCAAGGAATGGCTCGGCGGTTACTTCGAGCAGCACTGGTCCGTGAACCCGCACTGGATGGCCGACTTCAAGGTCATCCCCGAGCACCCGGCCAGCCGCGGCGTGAAGCCGTTCGGTTCCAACGACGAGTGGTACTTCAACATGCGCTTCCGTGACGGCATGGAAGGCGTCACCCCGCTCCTGTCCGCGGTCGCCCCGCCTGAGACCATGAACCGCGGCGAAGGCCCGCACGCCGGCAACCCCGACGTCAAGAAGCTCGTGCTCGAGGAGAAGAAGCCGCAGGTCGTCGCCTGGGCCGTCGAGCGCAAGGACGGCGGACGCGGCTTCGGTTTCACCGGCGGCCACTATCATGCCGGCTGGGCCAACGACAGCCAGCGCACGCTCGTCCTCAACGCGATCGTCTGGACCGCGAAGGCCGAAGTCCCCGCCGCCGGCGTCGTCTCCAAGTTCACGGAGGAGGAGCTTAAGGCGAACCAAGACAAGAAGGCTCCGCGCAAGCCGGCCGCCCCCAAGAAGAAGTAAGCGGCCCGCCGGTCGTCCGATCAGGCCGGAGGTTCGCCTCCGGCCTTTTTCGTGTCCGGAAAAGCGGCGGGTCGTTTGACCCGGAAGCCCGGCCCGCAACCTTGCGGCCATGTCCAAGCACATCGCGATCATCGGCGGCACTTCCGGCATCGGCCGCGCGACGGTCGCGCAGCTCCAGGCCGACGGCCATACGGTGCACGCCGCCTGCCGTTCGCCGGAGAAGCTCGCCGACCTCGGGCTCGTCGCGCAGCCGTTCGACGCCGCCGCGCCCGGACCGCTCAGCTGGCCCGAGCGCCTCGACGGCTTCGTCTATTTTCCCGGCTCGATCTCGCTCAAGCCGTTCCACCGTCTCACGCCGGAGGATTTCCAGCGCGACCTGCAGGTGAACCTCTTCGGCGCCATCGCCGCGCTCCAGTCCGCGCTTCCCGCGCTCAAGGCCTCGGGCGACGCGTCCGTCGTGCTCTTCTCCACCGTCGCCGTCGCGCAGGGGATGCCCATGCACGCGAGCATCGCCGCCGCCAAGGGCGCCGTCGAGGCGCTGGCCCGCAGCCTCGCCGCCGAGTGGGCCCCGGCGATCCGCGTGAACGTCATCGCCCCTTCGCTGACCGACACCCCGCTCGCCGGCCCGTTGCTCAACTCCGACCTCAAGAAGGAAGCCGCGGGCAAGCGTCACCCGCTCCAGCAGGTCGGCCGCTCCGAGGACATGGCCGCGCTCGTCGCGCACCTCCTCTCCGGCCACGCCCGTTTCATGACCGGCCAGGTGCTCCGCGCGGACGGCGGCCTGTCGGCGGTGCGCACGTTCTGACGCGGGCATGAAAAACCCGGGCGCCTCGCGGGCCCGGGTCTCGGCGGCGCTTTCGCTCCGCTCAGATCAGCATCAGCGCCGGTTCTTCGAGGAGCTGCTTGAGCGCCTGGAGGAACTGCGCGCCGTTGGCGCCGTCGACCACGCGGTGGTCGCCGGAGAGGCCGATCACCATGCGGTGGCCGATGACCAGGCGGTCCTGGGCGTCGACGACGGGCTTCTTGATGGTCGCGCCGACGGAGAGGATCGCGGCGTTGGGCACGTTGATGATGCCGAAGAAGCCGGTGACGCCGTACATGCCGAGGTTGGTGACCGTGAAGGTCGAGCCCGACATCTCGTTCGGCGTGAGCTTCTTCGAGCGGGCCTTGCCGATGAGGGCCTTCGCCTCGACGGCGATGTCCTTCAGCGTCTTGGCGTGCGCGTCGCGGATGACCGGGGTGACCAGGCCGTCCTCGAGGGCGACCCCGAAGGAGAGGTGCACCGCGCCGTGCTGGCGGATGCTCGTGCCGGCCCAGGAGGCGTTGACCGCGGGGACGCGGCGCAGGGCCTCGGCGGAGGCCTTCAGGATGAAGTCGTTGACCGAGAGCTTGATCGCGTCGGCGCCGGCGTCGGCGAGGCGCTTGTTCAGCGATTCGCGCATCGCCATGAGCGGGGCGGCGTCGACCTCGACCTCGAGGTAGAAGTGCGGGACGGTGACCTTCGACTCGAGGAGTCGGCGGGCGATCGTCTGGCGCATGCCGCCCACGGGGACGTCGGCGTCTGGCTGGATGCCCTTGCCGTCGGCGGGCGGAGCGACCGCGACGTTGAGCGGACCGGCAGGAGCGGCGACGGCCGGAGCCGCCGCGGCGGCGGCGACGTCACGGCCGACGACGCGGCCGCCGGGGCCGGTGCCGGACAGGGCGGCGACGTTGAGCGCGGCCTTCTCGGCCATGCGCTTGGCGTAAGGCGAGGCCTTGGCGCGGGAAGCGTCGGACTGCGGGGCGACCGAGCCGGAGGACGCCGGCGCGGCGGGAAGGCAGCTCACGTCGGTCTTCTCCGGGATCGCCGGGACGGCGGTCGCGGGCGCGGCGGCCTTGGGGGCCGGCGCGGCGGAGGGCTCAGGGGCGGCTTCGCCCTTCTTGCCGATGGCGCAGATCGGTGCGCCCACGGGCAGCTGCGAGCCGGCGGGGGCGTAGATCTTGAGGATCGTGCCCGGGACGGTGCAGGAGAGTTCCATCGTGGCCTTGTCGGTCTCGACTTCGCCCAGGATGTCGCCGAAGGCCACGGTCTGGCCTTCCTTGATGTTCCATTTCACCAAAGTCCCCACCGACATCGTGTCGGAGAGCTTCGGCATATCGATAATTTCAGCCATCGGATTGGAGAGGGTGGGGGCTCAGGCGAGGACCTTGAGGGCTTCGCGGACGACGCGGTTCACGTCGGGGAGCTGCTGGTCTTCGAGGCGCTTGCAGTAGATCTGCGGGGCGTCGATCGAGGACACGCGGTGGATCGGGGCGTCGAGCTCGTCGAACGCCTTCGACTGGATGAGGTAGGCCACCTGGGCGTCGACGCCGCAGAAGGGCTTGTTCTCCTCGACCAGCAGGGCGCGGTGCGTCTTGCGGACGGAGGCGAGGATGGTCTCCTCGTCGAGCGGGCGGATGGAGCGGAGGTCGACGACCTCGACGCTGACGCCGTGCTCCTTCTCGAGGACTTCGGCGGCCTTGAGGCTGGTGATCACGGCGCGGCCGTGGGCGACGATCGTGAGGTCGGCGCCTTCGCGCTTCACGTCGGCGACGCCGAGCGGGACGATGTAATCCTCGTCGGGGACCTCGCCCTTGTCGTTATAAAGGATGGTGTTCTCCATCACGTAGACCGGGTCGTTGTCGCGGATGGCCGCCTTGAGGAGGCCCTTGGCGTCGTAAGGGGTGGCCGGGCAGACCACCTTGATGCCGGGGTGGGAAGCGAGGATGGCCTCGGGCGTGTGGGAGTGGGTGGCGCCGACGTTGGTGCCGCCGTTGGCCGGACCGCGGATGACGATCGGGCAGTTGATGAGGCCGCCGGACATGTAGCGGATGTTGCCGGCGTTGTTCACGATCTGGTCGAAGGCGACGTACGAGAAGGACCAGAACATCAGCTCCATCACGGGACGGATGCCGAGCATCGAGGCGCCGATGCCGAGGCCGATGAAGCCGGCTTCGGAGATCGGGGTGTCGACGACGCGCTTCGGCCCGAACTCCTTGAGGAGACCTTCGGTCACCTTGTAGGCGCCGTTGAACTGGGCGACTTCTTCGCCCATGAGGACGACCTTGTCGTCGCGCTTGAGCTCTTCGCGCATCGCGGCGCGGAGCGCCTCGCGGTAGGTAATGACGGCCATGGAAGTAGGGGCGAAGAAGGATTATTCGAAGATGATGGTGCCGCGGCTGGTCGTGTCCGGGCCGCGGTTGTCCTCTTCCCAGTAGATGTGCTTGGTGACGTCGGCGAGGGTGGGGTCCGGCGATTCGTCGGCGAAGACGGCGGCCTTGTCGGCTTCGGCCATCGCGGCGTCGTTGATCTCCTGGGAAAGCTCCGGGGTCAGGATCTTCTCGCGCAGGAGCTCCTGCTCGAAGAGGAGGACGGGGTCCTTCTTGTCGCGGTACTCCTTGATCTCGTCCTTGTCGCGGTAGGTCTTGTCCGGGTCGGCCATCGAATGGCCGAAGTAGCGGTAGGTGAAGATCTCGAGGACGGTCGGCTTGGATTCCTCGTGGGCGCGCTTGAGGGCGATCGCGGTCTTGGCGCGCACTTCGTAGACGTCGTGGCCGTTGATGACGTCCCAGGCCATGCCGTAGCCTTCGGCGCGCTTGGCCAAGCAGCCCGGGTGGGCGGTGGAGCGCTCCTGGGAGGTGCCCATGGAGTACCCGTTGTTCTCGATGACGAAGATCATCGGCAGGTCCCAGAGGGCCGCCAGGTTGTAGGCCTCGTGGACCGCGCCTTGGTTGACGGCGCCGTCGCCCATGTAGGCGAGGCAGCTGCCTTTCAGGCCCATGTACTTGACGGCGTAGGCGAGGCCGGTGCCGAGGGGGGCCTGGCCGCCGACGATGCCGTGGCCGCCCCAGTAGTTCTTATCCGGGGCGAAATAGTGCATCGAACCGCCCTTGCCCTGGGAGCAGCCGGTGACGCGGCCGGTCAGTTCGGCCATGCACTCGTTCATGCCCATGCCGACCATCAGGCCGTGACCGTGGTCGCGGTAGCCCGTGATGATGTGGTCATGCTTGCCCAGCAGGGAGATGGTCCCGGCGGCGACGGCCTCCTGGCCGACGTAAAGGTGGAGGAAGCCCCCGATCTTACCCTGCTGGTAGATGCGGATGCAGCGCTGCTCGAAATGGCGGATACGGGCCATTTTCGTGTAAAGGGCGATTTTCTCGGCCTTGGACATCGAGGCGTTGACCGGATCCTTGGCGTATTCGGAAGGCCCGGCAGGGCGCTTCAGGGATTCGGGATGGGTAAGGACAGCGGGCTTGGCCACGGGAGTTCGTTTGGTTCGATTGGAGGGGTCTGGCGAGGAAGGTCAAGCGTCCCCTCCCGACGGCTCAATTTGCCTTGACCCGACTTGCGGGCAGCCTCCCCCTTGACCTATCCTGAGAGACCTCTCCCAGGCCCCCTTTATCTATGGAAGAAACCCACGAGGCTTCGGCCCGCGAATTCACCGTCCAGAACCGCATGGGAATCCACACCCGTCCGGCCGCCCAGATCGTCCGTTTAGCCAACCGCTACCCCGACGTCGAGATCACCGTCTCCAAGGACGATGAGTCGGTGAACGGCAAGAGCATCATGGGCCTCATGATGCTGGCCGCCGGCCTGGGCTCGAAGCTGCGTTTCTCCGCCAAGGGCAAGGATGCCGCCGCGCTCCTGACCGAGATGGAAGCCCTCTTCGCCCGAAAATTCGACGAATCCTGACCCCATGATCGCGCTCCTAGCTTCTTTCCTGATGCTCGCCGCGGGCGAGCCGGTCGCTCCCCCTCCCATCTCCGACGCGGAGGTCGTGCGTGAGCTGAAGCCGGCGGAACTCGCCGAGTGGCATAACGCCATGCGCATCAATTCCTTAGGACAGTCGCGTGTCAAGCAGGGGCAGAGTATCATGGACACCAGCATCGCGGCGGCGGCCGCGACCAATGGCGCCAAGGCCGGCGGGCTCACCGAGACCCCCGAGCAGATCAAGCTCCGGGCCCAGAAGATCATCGACGAGGGCAACCGCCAGATTCAGCAGGTCGCGCCTTCCCTCAATCGCCTCCGACTGGCCGCGAGCCAGCGCGTGGCCGAGAAGATGAAGCCGGTCGATTTCACCGCCACCCTCGAAGTCGCCGCGCCGTCCGCCGCCCTCGACGCCGCCGTCGGCCGGCTGCACAAGCAGGCCGCCGACCTCGGTTATGTCTCCGCCCATCTCGTCGGTTCCCTGCGCTTCGGCGCCGCCGGCCTCGAGCGTCCGGCCGAACTCACCGCCGACCTCCGCGCCGCCTGGTCGCGCCGCACCGGCGTCGCCCTGGCCGCCGTCCCGGCCGAAGGTTACGCTTACGTGCCGGCCGTCGCGCCGGCCGCGCCCGCCTTGTCCAAAGGCCTCAAGCCGGCGACGGCCCCCAAGCAGTTCGCCGTGCTCTGGGCCGAGCAGTACGCCGTCGGCGCCGACGGCGCGCAGACGCTCCTCTTCCTCCGTCTCGCCGACGCGCATTCCCTCCGCATCGTCGCCTCCGAGCTCGCGCTGACCAACGCCGCCGCCGCGCCCGTCGCGGGCGCCGTCGCCTTGCGCGACGAGCGCAGCTTCCTCCCGCGCCTCGCGCAGAGCGGCGAATGGACCTTCGGTTTCGAGCGCGACAGCCACCCCGTCGGCTCGGCCTTGCTGACCCATCTCTGCCTGACGCAGACCAGGCTCTCCGTCGCGGGCGATCCTTACGTCGCCATCGTCGCGGGGGGCGGTCCGGCCGGCGGCGCGGTCGGCGCCAAGTGGCGCGCGAGCGCGGCCGAGGCGCCGGCGGCCGGCGTGACCGCGTTCCGCATCGAAGGCATCCCCGCGGGCGGCGCGGCGGTGCCGGTCGGCCAGCTCACGCTCCGCGTCGGCGCTCCGGGCGCGAAGTGATCAGCCCTGCTTGCGCGCCGCCTTCATCTCGGCGGCCGTCGCGCGCTTGAGCTTCTTCACCTTCGCGGCGGTCAGCAGCTGGTGGGCGCGCGTCATGCGGTCGATGAAGAGCACGCCCTGGCAATGGTCGTGCTCGTGCTGCGCGCAGCGCGCGAGCAGGCCGGCGCATTCGAGGACGTGCGGGGCGCCGTCGGCGTCGCGGTAGCGCACGATCGCCCGCTCGACGCGCTCGACGTCGCCGGTGACGCCCGGGAAGGACAGGCACCCTTCGGTGTAAGTCTCCGGTTCGCCCGGAGGGACGGTCAGCGTCGCGTTGGCCAGCAGCATCGGCATGATCTCCTCGGGCGCGCGTTCCCGGCCGTCGAGCACGGGCCGGAATTCCTCGTCGCGCACGTCCATGACGAAGAGCTGCAGCGAGAGGCCGACCTGCGGGGCGGCCAGGCCGATGCCCTTGGCCGTCTTCATCGCGCGCAGCATCGCCTCGCCGAGCGAACGGAGCGGCGCGCCGAACTCGCGCACGGGCTCGCCCACCGCCCGGAGGACCGGATCGCCGTAGGGGCGGATGGTGAATTCGGCCATGGCTTCTGGTTACCCTTTCGCGCGGGCGGGGAAAGCGAAAACGCTCACTTCTCGGCGCCGTAGTCGCCTTTCTCGCAACGGCGGACGAACGTCTCGGCGCGCTTGCGCAGCCCGTTCCATTTGCCGCGCAGCGCCTGCGTCTCCTCCGGGGTCACGCGCCGGTCCGCGATGGCGTCGGCCACGTCGGCGATGAGCAGGCCGAACTCGCGGACGAGCGTGTTGGCGGCCTGGTCGAGGGCGCCGGCGGCCGGTTCGGTCTCGACGGGCGTGAACTGGCCGCCGGCCTTCTCCGCCAGCCAGTCGAGGATGCGCGTGTCGCCGGTGAGCGCGATCAGCTGGGCCGTCCGCTGGAGCGGGTTGGGCTGGCCGCTGCCTTGGTCGGCCGGCTCGCGCCATTTGTAGAGCATGGAGGGCGAGACGCCGAGGGACTTCGCGACTTGTCCGTGGACCTGGGCCTGGTCGCCCGGTCGGTCTTCGCCGGCCTTACGCAAGGCATCTTCGAGCACGTGGTGGGCTTCCTTGATCCGGCTTTGGCGGGGTGCGGCGGGTTTCTTGGGCATAGGGCAGGCTAGGGCGGGCGGGTGCGGTTCCGCAAGCGAGACAGGGGGCTTATAATTACGCCCCGTCTTTGTAGTCAGAGGCTTCGGAAAAGATTGGAAAGGCCGCCCGGCCGCGGCATCGTCCTGGCATGGACCAAGTCTCCCTTGTCTTGCCGGTCAGCCTGCTCGTGGCCGGCCTGCTCCTGATCGCCGCCGAATTCTTCCTGCCGACGGTGTTCCTCGGGTTCGTCGGCGCCGCCGTCTCGTTCGCCGGCATCTATCTCTCCGCCGCCGCCGGCGCGCTCACCTGCGCGCTCTTCTGCTTGGCCTTCCTCGTCGTCCTCACCCTGGAGTTCTTCGCCTTCCGCCGCCTCCTGCCGCAGACCGGCATCGGCCGCGCGATGATCAACGTCAGCAGCAACGACGGCGCCGCCGTCCCCGCCGCCGCGGGTTACGCCGTGTATGTCGGCAAGACCGGCAAGGCCGTGACCGTGCTCGCTCCCTCCGGCACCGCCGAGGTCGACGGCGCGCTGCTCGAAGCCTTCTCGCTCGACGGCTTCGTCGAACGCGGCGCACCCGTCGTCGTCGTCGAAGCCGGCGCCGGCCGCGTCACCGTCCGCCGCGCGCGCTGAACCTTTCCCCTCTTACCGCCATGGATATCCCTAACGTCGTCATCTGGGTCGCCGCCGGAGCCCTGCTCCTGCTCGTCCTCTTTCTCCTCACCTTCCTCGCCGTCTGGGTCCGCGCCCGCCTCGCCGGGGCCGAGGTCGGCATCTTCGACCTCGTCGGCATGCGCCTGCGCGGCGTGCCGTACAGCGTGATCGTCGACGCCAAGATCGCCGCCACCAAGGCCGGCCTCTCGGTCGACGTCGAGAAGATCGACGCCCACTACCTCGCCGGCGGCAACATCGTGCAGACCGTGCAGGCGCTCATCGCGGCGCAGAAGGCCGGCCTGCACCTCGACTGGAACCGCGCCTGCGCGATCGACATCGCCACCCGCGGCACGAACAAGTCCGTGCTCGAGGCCGTCCTCACCTCCGTCAGCCCCAAGGTCATCGACTGCCCGAACCCGTCCAGCGGCCGCACCACCATCGACGCCGTGGCCAAGGACGGCATCCAGGTGAAGGTGAAGGCCCGCGTGACCGTGCGCACCAACCTCGACCGCTTCGTCGGCGGCGCGCAGGAGGAGACCATCATCGCCCGCGTCGGCGAAGGCATCGTGACGACCATCGGCTCCTCCGAGAGCTACAAGTTCGTCCTCGAGAACCCGGACCGCATCTCCAAGACCGTGCTCGAGCGCGGCCTCGACGCCAACACCGCCTACGAGATCATGTCGATCGACATCGCGGACGTGGACGTCGGCGAGAACATCGGCGCCACCCTCCAGGAGGCGCAGGCCAACGCCAACAAGAACATGGCGCAGGCCCAGGCCGAGATCCGCCGCGCCGCCGCCGTCGCCCTCGAGCAGGAGATGCGCGCCCGCGTCGAGGAGATGCGCGCCCGCGTCGTCGAGGCCGAAGCCCAGATCCCGCAGGCCCTCGCCGAGGCCCTTCGTTCGGGCCGCATGGGTTACCTTGATTTCCAGCGGCTCGAGAACCTCCGTTCCGACACCGAGATGCGCAGGGGCATCGCCGGCGACGGGTCCGCTTCCGGAGCCAAGGCCTGAGCATGGAAGGCGCGCTCCTCTTCAAGCTCCTGCTGGCCGGCGGCGGTTTCGCCGTCTGGGCCTACCGGCAGCTGAAGGCGAAGGCCGAGCAGCCGGCGCCGTCGGTGATGACGGCTCCGCCGCCCATCCCGCGCCGCGTCCGCCGGCCGCGCTCCGCGGCCAAGCCCGCGCCGGCCCCGGCGCCGGAACCCGCGGCGGCGCCCGTCCGCCCCGAGCCCGTCGCGCGGCCCGTCGTCGCGGAGCGCACGCCCGTCCGGCCGGACCGCGCGCAGTTCCGCGGCGCCGCCGCGCTGCGGCGCGCCATCGTCGCCCGCGAGGTGCTCGGTCCGCCGCTCTGCCTCCGTCCGCCGCGGTCCTGATCAGCGCCGCGGCGCGAAGAGCCGCGCCAGCAGGTAGGGCAGGGCGCAGCAGAGCACGATGCCGGCGCCCGACGGCACCGCCGGGAGGTGGTATGAGAGATACAGCCCGGCCACTCCGCCCGCGAGCGCGCACCCTACGCCCCAGGCCATGACCTGCGGGACGGTGCGGCCGAGCAGCACGCCCGTCGCCGCCGGGATCACGAAGAGGGCGGTGGTCAGCAGAGCGCCGACGAGGCGCACGCAGGCGACCGCGCCGAGCGCGACGAGGGCGAGCAGGACGACCCGCATGAGGCCGGGCCGCGCGCCGAGCAGCGTCGCGTACTCCTCGTCGAAGGCGGCGAGCTCGAGCTCCTTGTGCAGGACGCGCAGGCCGAAGAGCACGCCGGCCGCGGTCAGGGCGATCGTCCGGAGGTCGGCCTCGCCGACCGCGACCACGCTCCCGAAGAGCAGCCCGGCGAAGTCGCGCCACGAGTTCGCCTGCTGCATGAGCGCGACGCCCGCCGCGAACATGACCGAGAGCATCACGCCGATGGCGCTGTCCTCGCTGGCGCCCTTGCGCGCCGCGAGCCAGGCCGCGCCGGCGGCCGTGAGGAGGGCCGCCGCGAGCGCGCCGACGTAAGGCGAGAAGCCGAGCAGCAGCGCGCCGACCACCCCCGGCAGGATGGAATGGGTGAGCGCCGTGCTCACGAACGCCATGCGGCGCAGGACCACGTAGGCGCCGAGGCAGGCGCACGTGACGCCGCCGAGGGCCACGGCGAGGAGCGCCCGCACGAAGAAGGGTTCCGCCAGCGGCTCGAGCAGGAGGTCAAGCATGACGGTGGTCGTGGCCCGAGCAGGCGTGGCGCGTGCGCACGGCGCCGGCGCGCAGCTCGAGGATGCGGTCGAAGCGCGCGAGGTCGGCGGGGTCGTGCGTGGCCATCAGCACGGTGAAGGCGTGGCCTTGGTCGAAGAGGAAACGCTCGACGATCTCGCGGCTCGCGGCGTCGAGGGCGGCGTAAGGTTCGTCCAGGAGCAGCACCTCGGCGCCCTGCACGAGGGCGCGGGCGAGGAGCGCGCGCTGCAGCTGGCCGCCGGAAAGCGCATGCGCCGGGCGGTCGGCCAGTTCCGTCAGGCCCAGCCGCGCAAGGGCCCCGTCGACGGCGGCTTCGCCGTGACGGCATTCCTCGAACCAGCCGTGGTGGGCGTAGGTCCCCATCTGCACCAGCCGGCGGAGCCGCAAGGGGAAGCCTTCGGTCAGCTGCGGGCGTTGCGCAAGGTAGGCGATCCGGCTGCGCCCCGGGGCCGGCGGCGCGCCGGCGACGAGGACCTCGCCGGCCTGCGGCGGGACGAGCCCGGCCAGGACGCGGAGCAGCGTCGATTTGCCGGACCCGTTGGGTCCGATGAGCGCCGTCCGGCAGCCGCACGGGATGCTGAAGTCGGCGCCGACGAAAGCCGCCGGCCCATCGGGCCTGGCGCCGGCCGACAGGCCGCGCGCGACGACGGCTTCGCCGCCGCAGGCCTGCTTCTCGGGCCGGGCGTAAGGGAGCGTGGGCAGCAGCGCGAAGGCCGCGTCGCCGAGGCGTCGCCAGAAAGGGGTCATCGGGTGGACAAGGCCTCGTGGAGGCGCCGGCCGTTGAGGAGCATCATGCTGGTCCAACGGTCGCCCGGTCGGCCGGCTGGTTCAAGGTATTCGAAGGAAAGGCTGAGCGGCGGAGGCAGGCCGGCGTCTTCGGCCAGACGTCGGGCGAAGGCGTCGCTCTGCCCGGCGTCGGTGACGATCACCCGGATGCCTTCCCGGCGGAGCAGGGCCAGGAGTTCGGAGAAATGCCGGGCGGAGGGGTCGGCGGATTCGGCGGAACTGCTGGCGAGGATCGTCCCGGCGACGCGGAGGCCGTAGCTTGTCGCGAAGTGGCCCAAGTTGGCATGCTGGGTCACTAGGTTGCGTCGGTTCGCCGGCAGGCCCGCGAAAAGCCGACGCAGTTCGTCGTCGACGCGGTCTATTTCCTTAACATACTGATGGTAATGGGTTTCCGTCTCCTTGACCGAGCCGATGGCGCCGAGCCGGTCGGCCAGGAGACGCGTCAACCGTTTCACTTCGGCAGGGTTGGTCCAGACGTGGGGATCGCCGGTGTGGGCGTGACCGGCGTGGCCGCCTTGGCGGTCATCGACCAGCCAGAGGACTCGACCGATACGGTCGTGGGCTTTGGCCCAGGCCTCCAGCCAAGGCTCGAGCGCCGGACTCATGCCTACGATCAGGCTGGCCCGACGCAGGTCGCGGGCGTTTCGGGGGTTCAACTGGTAGCCGTGGGTCTCGCTGTGGGAGGGGACGAGATTAACACACTCAAACTGTTCTCCTCCAATAACTTGTATCCAATCAGCGATGATCGTGAAGCTGGAGATCACCACCGGACGAGACGAGTCGCCGGCGGCGGCACGCAGGCTCATCGAGAGCAGCAGGGAGCAGAGGATGAATGACAGGACGCGGCGCACGTAAAAACCGATGCTTCAGGCTTAACCCTTAGACGCAAGATTTTTGCAATAAACTATTGTTCCGTGGAGGTGTCTTTTTGCGTTTGCCACCCGCTCCGGCCAAAGACACATTCCGCCTCCCCATGCCCCAAGTTCGTGCTGTTTTTGCCAGCCTAATGGCGTTCTGCTTGTCCTGCGCCGGCCTCCTCGCCCAAGCCGGGAAGGCCGATGCCAACGCGGGGAAAAGCGCCGTCAACGTGCGTTCCGTCCATTTCGATCCGGTCAAGCTGGGGGGGCAGCAGAACCCCTGGATCCGCACGCAGGTCGAACTTCATGCGAACTTCAATCCGGAGGCCAAGGCGACGCCCGAGGCCGAAGCCGGTCCGAAGAAGCCGATCAACAAGAACTGGGTGGATAAGGTCAAGGTGACCGTGACCCTCATCTTCAAGCCGATCGGCACCACGACCGCCGCCGAGTTCGCCTACTACCGTTCGTCCGCGACCGTGCTCACCATGGAGGTGAACACCGACCGGTCCGTCTATTTCTACCTGCCGGGCGACATCGTGAAGCGCGACCGCCTCAAGATGCAGCCGGATTACTACTACGTCCAGGTCGAGGTCGGCGGCACCGAACAGCCGCTGTTCACCGAGGCCGGCCGCCCCGTGGCCGACATGGCCAACGCCCTGCACAAGCAGTTCCTCGACAAGAAGATCTTCGACGGCGCCCGTTCGGAAGCCGACCGCGCCGTCAACGCCAACGCCGGCATGCTGCGCCCGCACTACCTCGTCCCCGCCGCCTTCTACGACAGCCTGCCGCAGGGTTCGCCGCAGCCGGAGTTCATCCGGGAAGAAGGCTCGCGCTAATCCCTCCCCACCTTTTCCCGCATGAGCCAGAAGAAGGCCACCATCGTCAATCTCGCCGCGTCCAACGTCTCGGTCTCGCAGTTCTCCGCCGCCGCCGGCACGCTCGTCCTCGAGCAGTTCTACGTCGAAGAGATCGCCCCGGGCCTGACCGGCGACGAGGAGTGGTTGAACGCGGCCATCGCCGCGCTCGCCAACCTGGTCAACCAGCATGGTCTCAAGGGCCGCGTCACCGTCATCGCGCCCGCCTTCCTGCTCCTCCAGAAGCCGCTCAAGGTCGCCCAGGTCGAGAAGGCCAAGCAGGCGCAGATCGTCGCGTTCGAGGCCCAGAACGCCATCCCTTATCCGCTCAACGAGGTCATCTGGGACAGCCAGCTGATGGCCTCCGACGGCGTCGAAGCCGAAGTCCTGCTCTTCGCCCTCCGCACCGAGGTCGCCACGCGCATCGCGAACCTCGTGACCTCGACCGGCCTCCGCCCGATGTCGATCCAGGCCGCGCCCCTCCTCGACAGCCAGGCCTTCCGTCTGGGCGGCGGATCGGCCGCCGAAGAAGTCCTCATCATCAACGTCGGCGCCCGTTCCACCACCCTCAGCTTCGTCGGTCCGAGCGGCGTCAACATCCAGACCGCCACCAACATGGGCGGCAACCTGCTCACGCAGGGCATCTCGGACAACACCGGCCAGCCTTTCGCCACTTCGGAGGCGATCAAGGTCGGTTACTTCTCCGGCGTGCTCCAGCTCGCCGAGGCCGACCCCCAGGTCGCCGTCCTGCAGGCCAACGCCCAGACCTTCATCCGTCGCCTCGCGCAGGACATCAACCGCCGGCTCATCAACGTCCGGCGCGGCGCCAACGGCCGCCAGCCGGCCCGCATCCTCATCACCGGCCGCGGTTCGCAGGTCCCCGGCCTCGCCGAACAGCTCTGCGAGACCCTCCGCCTCGGGGTGGAGCCTTTCGATCCTTCGTCCGTCATCACCCCCGGCGAAGGCATCACCGCCGACCTCCTCCAGCGCGCCAAGCACCAGATCACCGAGGTCATCGGCGAGGCCGCCCGCCTCGTCCTCCCTCAGCCCAGCGGCGTCAACCTCATCCCGCGCAACATCGCCGCCCAGCAGGCCTTCGACGCCCGGAAGCCGCGCCTGCTCGCCGCCGCCGCCCTCGCCGCAGCCGCGCCTTTCTGCGTCTGGCTCGCCCTCGCTTCCTCCGAAGGCTGGAACAGGCAGCAGATCGACGAAGTCATGAAGCGTCAGGCCGAACTCGCCTCCCGTCGCTCCGCCATCGAGGACTCCCGCAAGCAGGCGGCCGACCTGGCCGCCAAGTGCAAGGAGCTCGAGCACGTCGTCCTCAACCGTTCCAACTGGCCTGCCTTCCTGGGCGACCTGCAGGCCCGCGTCGGCGGCTGCAAGAACACCTGGATCGAGGACCTGCACGTCAAGTACGAGACCCTTCCGGCCGCGCCCGCCGCCGAAGGCCAGCCGCCGGCCGCGCCCGTCGTCGTCACCAAGGTCGTCCTGTCCGTCCGCTTCCTCTTCACCGAGGTGCCCTTCGACGAGAAGCGCTACCGCTCCGCGCCGGAGAAGGTGCACATCTCCCGGCTCGTCGAGGCGTTGGGCAAATCGCCTTTCGTCAGCGCCATCCCGGCGAACGAGATCAGCGTGACGGAGCAGAACACCATCCGCACCCCGAAGGCCACCCTCACCCTGGTCATCAACAAGGACAAGGCCCTCTAAGCCCATGAACGCTTTCAAGAAGAACCTCGGTTTCAACCTCGCCCTGATCGTCCTCGGCGGCCTGTTCGTGGCGGGCCTCGTCATGGCTTACCTCGCCTACGCCGGCGGTGACGCCAGCACCAAGGAGCTCGCCCAGAAGGTCGCGCTCGAAGGCCAGCTCCTGCGCGGACATTCCTTCGGTCCGGGCGAAGCCCCGGTCTCCCTCAACGATGACAACGTCAAGGCCGCCCAGGCCGACGTCGCCGACCTCGCCAAGCACCGCGACGGCCTCCGCGCCTCGATCGCGGGCAGCCCGGACCTGGCCATCGCCGGCCGCCCGACCACCAACGGCACCGAGCTCAGCGCCTTGCTCCGCGAATCCGTCGACAGCTGGCGCAAGCTGGCGTCGGACCAAGGCGTGAAGTTCTCGCCGAACGACCCCACCTCCTTCGGTTTCCATCGCTACATCCACAACCAGGGGACCTCCCCGAAGCGCGACTTCCAGAAGGTCGACCAGCAGCGGCAGATCATCGATTTCCTGGTCCGACAGCTGATCGAATCCCGTCCGGCGGGCGCGCCCCTGCTCATCGAGTCCGTCGACCGCGAGCCCGTCGAGACCTTCGTCCTCATCCCCGAAGGCCGCCCGGGCGCCGGTACGTTCGGTCCCGACACCGATGCCGCCCGCAACGAAGTCGATGAATTCAAGCCTCAGCGCACGCTCGCCCGCCCGGGCCTCGTCGACGCCCTGTCGTTCCGCGTCCGCTTCGTCGGCCATACGCCCACGCTGCGCACCTTCGTCAACAAGATCCGCAATTCCGGCCGGCCGGTCGCGGTGACTTCCATCGACGTCGGCGTCACGACCCCGGAGATCGAGAAGCTCCTCGGTTCCGCCGCTCCGGCCGCCGCCGCGGCGACCCCGGCCGCCGCTCCGGCCGCCGCCTCCGCCGCCCTTTCGTTCTTCGAGCAGGCTCCGGCCGCGGCCGCCGCCACCCCGGCCGCCGGCGCCGCCTCTCCCGACGAGCGCCGCGTCACGGTCGTCCAGCGCAAGCTTTCCGCTTTCGTCGTCCAGATCGACTACCTCTCGGTCCCCGAGGAGAAGGCCGCCGGCACCGAAGGCGAACCCAAGAAATAAAGCACACCGGACATGAATTCCCGCAAGGACATCCTTCTCGTCTCCCTCGGCGCGCTCCTGTTCGTCGCCGGTCTCGCCGTGTACCTGAATCCCGGCCTCATCGCGCCGCCGGTGCCGGACGAAGACGGCAAGGCCGCCATCATCAATAAGCTGCGCCAGGCGCCCCCGGCCGGCGGAACCTACGTCGCCACTCCCCGCGCCTCCCTGGAGGACAACGTCAAGGACTGGCTCAGCCCTGAGGAAGACGAGGACAACTGGGATTACGACCTCTTCACCACCATCGACGTGGTCTGGGATCCCTCCATCAAGGAATACGTCCCGCGCAGCCGCAAGGCCGACGTCCTTCCGCCTTTCGGCATCGAACTCGTCTCCGTCGGCTACCCGACCTACACCTTCATGCTCAGCTCGTCCTCCCTGCCGGCCAGCCGCAAGGAGGAGGACCGCCTCTTCTCGTTGAAGAACGTGAAGACCAACAAGTACCTCGACGACTGTAAGCTCAACCGGCCGATCCCGGACGCCCCCTATCTGACCCTCAAGGCCTACCGCGTGGAGAAGGGCAAGGACGCCGACGGCTTCCCCTACGTCCGGAACATCCTCACGGTCGACGACCGCCAGTTCGGGCAGATCGTCGAGATCGACGATGAGAAACCCCTCGAGTTCAAGAAGCGCATCGACATCGTCCTCCGCTCCGCCGACGACCCCTCCTGGACCCAGAACCTGCATCAGGTTGGGGATAAGTTCGAGCTCAACGGGGCGACCTTCGTGGTCAAAGGCATTGACTTGCCCTCCAAGAGCGTGACTTTCGAGAAGACCATCGCCCTCAACCCCAAGAGGCCTAAGAAGCTCACCTTCGACCAGCAGACGCTCGTCGTCCCGGCGCCCCCGCCCCCCGCCCCGAAGAACAAGCCCGCGGCCCCTGCGCCGAAGGCCCCCGCCCCCGTCACCAAATAATTTTCAAAGCCCCCCACTCATGAAAAACATCCACCGTTCGCAGCTCGCTTGGGCCGCTTTCGCCCTCGCGCTCGCCGCCGGCACCCTCGTCGCCCAGGATGGCGACGCCGCCGCCCGCAAGCCGATGCTGCTCGCCGAAGCCCTCAAGGCCCGCGATGAAGGCAATCTCCAGGTCGCGAAGGAGAAGTTCGAGGCGATCCTCGCCATCGACCCGAAGGACATGGGCGCCAACGAAGGCCTGACTTCCGTCAACGCCGCCCTCGCCGAAGCCAGCGCCGCCAAGCAGGCCGCCGATGCCAAGGCCGCCGCTCCCGCCGCCGCCCCGGCCCCGGCCGCCGCCGTCGCCCCGGCCGCGCCTAGCGCCCTCGACGAGGTCGCGACCGCCCACCAGAACCGACTCGACGAAGTCGCCCGCGCCATCGAAGCCGCCAAGGCCAAGGTCGCCGCCGGCGACCTCAAGCGCGCGCAGGAGATCCTCGACGGCGCCAGCGGCGCCATCGCGACCATCCCGACCGCCGCGGCCCAGAAGTTCCGCGACGCCATCGCCCTCGCCAAGCAGGACCTCGCCGTCCGCCGCGAAGCCGGCAGCGCCGCCGCCCAGGAGGAGGTCAAGCGCCTCGCCAAGGAGAACTCCGCCGCCCTCGCCAAGCAGGACGACGCCATCGACGCCGCCGAGAAGCTGCTCCGCAAGGGCACCGCTGAATCCGTCGACCAGGCCATCTCCGACCTCGACGCGGCCGACCGGGCCCTCGGCGCCGAGAGCCTCTCGAACAAGGACCTCAAGGAGCGCATCAAGGCGACCAAGGGCTCGGCCCTCGCCCGTCGCGCCCTCCTCGCGATCGAAGCCCGTGACATGACGCGCGCCAACAGCCTCGTCGCCGATTACGCCAAGCTCAAGGGCGAGGACGATCCGGCCGTGCAGCGCCTCCAGAAGGAGCTCGCCGCCAAGCGCGACAACCCGACCTACCGCAACATCGACGAGCTCTCCCCCGGCGTCCGCGTCAAGGACGACAAGGTCAACGAACTCCTGGTCAAGGGCCGCGCCCGCTACCTCTACGGCGATTACCAGGGCGCCCTCGACGCCTACCGCGAAGTCCTCCAGTACCAGCCGAACAACTCCGAATCCAAGGCCTACCAGATCCGCATCCGCCAGATGCTCTCGGAGAATTCCGGCCAGTGGAACCGCGGCGTGACCAAGGGCAAGCTCCTCGAGCTCCTCGACGAGACCTGGAAGCTGCCGGAAGTCTTCAACCGCGAGAACATCAAGGCCGACCTCGGCACCGGCAACGACCCGGTCACCGAGAAGATGAAGACGATCCGCCTCCCCGAGGGCTTCGTCGCCCGCGACGAGCCCCTGGACCGCGCCCTCACCAAGCTCTCCAGCCTGTCCCAGACCTACGACAAGGACCAGAAGGGCGTGAACATCGTCCCCGTCGACCTCGGCGGCGACAGCCCCTCCGTCAACCTGCAGCTCCGCGACGTCACGGTCTTCCAGGCCCTCGACTACCTCTGCAAGCGCGTCGGTTACAGCTTCTCCGTCAGCCCCTCGGGCATCGTCGAAGTCCGTAAGGACGCCGGCGACAGCCTGCTCGACACCCAGTTCTTCGAGCTGACCCAGGCCGCCGTCGTCAAGATGACGGGCCAGGGCCTCAACACCACCGCTCCGGGCGGCGCCTCGACGAATCCCTTCGGCGGCACCGGCGGCGCGGCCGGCCCCACGGACGGCAACCCCCAGGAAATGGCGATCAAGAGCTTCCTCACCCGTTCGGGCGTGCCGTTCGAGGCCCCG
>Ga0194123_10000807_pt1 | contig 54369 bp, 49 predicted proteins | sample TA2MahsurfametaG_5_FD_155479 | JGI IMG/M metagenome (GOLD analysis project Ga0194123, IMG submission 155479) | Freshwater microbial communities from Lake Tanganyika, Tanzania - TA2015023 Mahale A surface | ecosystem: Environmental > Aquatic > Freshwater > Lake | place: Tanzania: Lake Tanganyika... | reverse complement strand
TGTTCGGCTCAGTGACCGTGCAACCCATCCCGGATTTCGCGCAGACACGCTACCTGCTGCTGATTGGCGAAAACCCCAAGGTCAGTCAGATGAGCTTCGTGTCGCTGCCGGCGTCCATGGATGCACTGGAGGCCATCGAAGCCCGCGGTGGCAAGGTGGTTTTCGTCAATCCGCGGCGGATAGAAAGCGCCAAACAGACCGGCGAGTGGTTGCCGATACATCCGGATACGGATGTCTACTTCCTGGCGGCCCTACTGGTGGAGCTCGATCGCCAAGGCTTCTTCCGCGAGGAGATCCTCGCCCGGCACGGCCGCCATGTAGACGAGCTGCGCGCCTTCATCCGGGACTACACCCCGGAGCGGGTGGCGTCCGTCACCGGCATCCCTGCGGAACGCATGCAGGCCTTGGCCCGCGAGTTCGGGCGTGCCGAGGGCGCAGCCGTCCACATGTCCACAGGTGTGAACATGGGGCGACAGGGCACTTTGGCCTATTGGCTGTTGCAGATGGTGAATTTCGTCACCGGCAATCTCGATCGACCGGGCGGCAGCGTGCAGTCCGTGGGCTACTACACGCGACACACCCGCGCCGGTCGCACCCCGCGCGGCGGGATAGAATTCATCGACACGCCCTTGGGGCGCATTCGCCGACCGCAGGCGCCGGTGTTTCCCGTGCCCGGGAATCTGCTGCCAAATCTCATCACGGCCGATTCGGATCGTATTCGTGCCCTGGTGGTCTGTGCCGGCAACCCGGTGCTGTCCATGGGCGGGGAGGCACGCCTCAGGGCGGCTTTGCCTGAGCTGGAACTGCTGGTCGTACTGGATCTCTATCGCAATGCCACGGCGGAGTATTCCCATTATCTGCTGCCGGCCACCGATGCGTTCGAGCGTGAGGATGTGAACGTGATGGCGACCGGCCTGCAGGCAACGCCCTATGTCCAGTACACCCCGGCCGTGGTGCCGGCGCGGGCTGAACGCCGACCTGAGCATGAGGTCCTGGCCGATCTCGCCGCAGTGATGGGCCTGGAGCCTGCGGACTCACCCGCAGTTGAGCCCTGGGGCAAATTCGCGCACATGTTGCGCAGTCGCGACATCGCCTTCAGCGAGCTCAAGGCGCGTCAGGTCATCGAATTCGGGCCGCATGAGTATGGGCGTTTCTTCACCGACCATCTCCAGACTGCGGATCAGAAAGTGGATTGCTGTCCCATGGTTTTCCGTGAACGCTTCCCGGCGCTGGCAACCGAGTTCCAGGGTTTGGTCGACGAGCCTGTCGACACCTTGAAGCTCATCAGCCGGCGCGAAGCGCGCATGATGAACAGCTGGTATTCAAATCTTCCCCGGTTGCGCACCCGCACGAACAGCTTCAATCCCCTGTATGTCCATCCCGAGGATGCTCGCGCGCGCAGTCTTGCCGATGGGGACACGGCGAGATTGCACAACACCTGGGGCGACACCTTGGTGACCGTGCGCCTGGATGCGGATCTCATGCCGGGCGTGGTGGCCATGGCACATGGCTGGGGACATCAGGCGAGTCCGGGCATGCGCGTTGCGCACGCCTCGCCGGGGGTGAACTGCAACCGCCTGCTGCCGACAGGCCCGGGGTCTTTCGATCCGCTGTCCGGACAGGCCCACATGACGGGAATCGCGGTCACGCTTGAAGCCGCACCGGACGAAGCCCGGTCGTTGGACAAGGCCGCGACCATTCGCTAAGGTCCGGCCACTCGCGGCGGCCGGTCCCCGGCTGCCATTTTCCTCTCGAAAACCCCAGTGCAGTGGAGCTTTTCCATGAACCAACCCACCCGCATCGCCGCCGATTCCGCTACCCCGGCGCATGCCTTCAAGCTGTCTCCGGATCAGCAGACCATCCTCGATGAGGCGGACAAATTCTGCCGCAGCGAACTCTATCCACTCGCCCAGCGCATGGACAACGAGGAATGGTGGCCGGAGGACGCCTTCCATCGCATTGGTGATCAGGGTTATTGCGGCATCACGGTGCCTGAGGAATTCGGGGGCACGGGCCTCGACTTCTTCACCAGTGGCCTCGTTTGCCAGGCGATGGCGCGCTGGAACTACGCGCTGAGCCTGTCCTGGATCGCACACGAGAACCTCTGCCTCAACAACATCTACCGCAACGCGAACGACGATCTGCGGCGCAAATATCTGCCGGATCTGTGCTCCGGCAAGGCCGTGGGTGCCCTCGGCCTGACCGAACCCGGCGCAGGTTCGGATGCGCTCGGCTCCATGCGTACCACCGCGCGGCGCGAGGGCGGTTACTACATCTTGAATGGCAGCAAGATCTACATCACCAACGGACCGATTGCCGACACCCTGCTGGTGTATGCCAAGACGGCCCCCGAGCGTGGCGCGCACGGCATCTCGGCCTTCATCGTGGAGAAGGATTTCCCTGGTTTCCGGGTTGCGCAGAAGCTCATCAAGATGGGTTTCCGTGGCAGCCAGACCGGCGAGCTGGTGTTCGACAACTGCAAGGTGCCGGTGGAAAACCTGGTCGGCCAGGAGAATACCGGCGTGGCCATCGTGATGAGCGGCTTGGACCTCGAGCGCGCGGTGATCTCGCCCATCTGCGTGGGCATCGCGGAGCGTGCGCTGGAACTCTCCATCGACTACGCCAAGACCCGTGAGCAGTTCGGCAAGCCGCTTGCCGAGTTCCAGATGATCCAGTCGAAGATTGCCGACATGTATGTGTGGGTGGAGAGCATGAAGGCGCTCTGCTACGGCGTGCTGGCGGAGGCCAATGATCTGGAAGTCGGGGGCGGTGGTCGGGGGATGATTCATGCGCAGACCGCGGCCTCGCTCATGTATACCGCCAATTCGCTCAATCTGGTGCTCAACGAGGCGCTGCAAATCTTTGGTGGCGCGGGTTACATGTGGGATACGGAGATCAACCGCCTGTATCGCTCGATCAAGCTGCTGGAGATCGGAGCAGGCACCACGGAAGTCCGCAAGATGATCATCAGCCGCGAGCTGCTCGGCAAACGTTGAAGGACGGCATGAGTACCACGATGTCGAGCGAGCCCGCGATTCCGTCGACCAACGAGGAGCTGGCAGAACATCCCACGGTCTTTGCGCCGGACCTTCTCAAGGACAAGGTGGTGTTGGTCTCCGGCGGTGGCAGCGGCATCGGCCGGGCGACTGCCTGGCTGGCTGCACGGCTGGGCGCCAGCGTCATTGTCTGTGGTCGCAACGAGGAAAAACTCGTCGAGGTGGTGGAAGCGATGCGCGCGCGGGATCTGGATGCGGATTTCGAGCCGCTCGATATCCGCGACCGGGCCTGGGTGGAGCGGTCCACTGCCACGCTCTGGGAGCGTTACGGGCAGATCGATCTCGTGGTGAACAGCGCCGGTGGCCAGTTCCCGCAGGCCGCACTCGATTTTTCGGAGAAGGGCTGGAATACCGTCATCAACACCAACCTGCACGGGACCTGGTCCATGATGCAGTGTCACGCCCGACGCTGGCACGCGGCCGGTATTCCGGGGAGTCTGGTGAACATCGTGGTGGTGCCACGGGGCCTGCATGGCGTGGCGCATACCGTTGCGGCACGCGCCGGCGTGGTGGCGCTGTCCGAGGCCGTGGCGGTGGAATGGGCGCCTTACAACATCCGGGTCAACTGCATTGCGCCAGGCTCTGTCCAGACCGAGGGTTGGGCGGTCTACAGCCCCGAAGCGCGCGCCAAGTATCCCCTCACCAATCCGATGCAGCGGGTGGGTTCACCGTGGCAGATCGCCGAGGCGGCGCTCTTCATCGGCGGGCCCGCAGGCGGTTACATCACCGGTGAGGTGGTGACCATCGATGGCGGCGGTCGTCATTGGGGTGAAATCTGGACCACGGGCAAGCCGGAATATTTCCGCGACGCGACGCGTCGTCTGGATGCCGAGGACTGAGTCGCCGCGGATCGCGTCTTGAGGCTTTCCTCGAGGAGGCCTTGCCAAGCCGCTAGTGCTTCGCTTCCGGCTCCGCACCCAAAGCGGCATTGAGCCCATGCAGGTGGGTGAGCAGCGAGTCGCGGGCCCCGGGATCCTCGGTCGCGAGCTGCGCCACCGCTTGGCCGAAGGCCTTTACCGCGCGGGTGTGCAGCTCGAGCAGTTGTTCGAGATGGGCGATTTCCGCGAGGCTGCGCCTGCCGCCTCCCTCGTGCTTGCGGTCGAGCTCGCTCAGGAAGTCGAAGTGGCGGGTCTTGGAGGCCACCATCGCGTGGTAGGACGACCACGCGAGGTGGGCGATGGCGGGCAACTCCGCCGGGAACTCTCCAGAAGTGTCGCCCGTCATGCTCAGCCGAAGATTTTCTTGAAAAACCCTTTGATACCGCCGGCCGGTGCTGGTGCCTTGGCGCTGGCCCTGGGTGATGCACTGCGCGGCTGGCGGTTGCCTTCGCTGCGCTCGGCGCCCATAGGCTTCTCGGACCTCGGCTGGGAGGCATCCACGCGCAGCTCACGGCCGTGGAATTCCTGGCCGTTCAGGGACTCGATGGCGCGTCGGGCCTGACCGTCATCGGCCATTTCCACAAAACCATAGCCGCGCGAACGCCGGGTGCGCTTGTCGAAAATCACCTCGGCGGAAAGGACCTGGCCAAAAGGTTCGAAAGCGGCGCGCAGTTCTTCGTCGCGCACGCTGTAGGGCAGATTGCCAACGTAAATGTTCATGAAAATGTTCGACTCTTGTGCTGAGGGTGGCGATGCCCGCTCGGCGGGACCAGGCCTCCACGGGGAGGCGGCCGACCGACACGGCGGGGGCGGGACGGAACTGCTGGGCAGGCTCCGGAGTCTTGCGGCCACGTCCGGAGCGAGCCTGATTCAAGCACACCGGACGTGGCGGCGCAATGAAGGCGCACCCCGTCGGCGAGGACCGGACTCAGCCGGTGAAGGCCTGCAGCCCGGTCTGAGCGCGACCGAGGATGAGGGCGTGCACGTCATGCGTGCCCTCATAGGTATTGACGGCCTCGAGATTCATCACATGCCGCATCACGTGGTATTCGTCCGAGATGCCATTGCCGCCGTGCATGTCACGCGCCATGCGCGCAATGTCCAGGGCCTTGCCGCAGTTGTTGCGCTTCATGAGCGAGATGGCTTCCGGTGCGCCGACCCCGGCATCGATCATCCGGCCGATTTGCAGCGAACCTTGCAGGCCCAGAGTGATCTCGGTCTGCATGTCGGCCAGTTTCTTCTGGATGAGCTGGTTGGCGGCGAGCGGGCGCCCGAACTGCTTGCGATCAAGGGTGTACTGGCGTGCCGCATGCCAGCAAAACTCCGCAGCACCCATCGCGCCCCAGGAGATGCCATAGCGGGCGCGGTTGAGACAGCCGAACGGACCGCGCAGCCCTTTCACGTTGGGCAGCAGGTTCGCCTCCGGCACGAACACTTCGTTCATCACTATTTCGCCGGTGCAGGAAGCACGCAATGAGAACTTGCCCTCGATCTTGGGTGTGCTGAGCCCCTGCATGCCGCGTTCGAGCACGAAACCGCGGATGACGCCGTCATCGGTCTTGGCCCACACCACCATCACATCAGCGAGAGGGGAGTTGGTGATCCACATCTTGGCGCCGGTGAGGGAGTAGCCGCCGTCCACGCTGCGAGCCCGGGTCTGCATGCCACCCGGGTCTGAGCCATGGTCGGGCTCGGTCAGGCCGAAGCATCCCACCCATTCGCCGGACGCGAGCTTGGGCAGGTAGCGCTGGCGCTGGGCTTCGTCGCCATAGGCATAGATAGGATGCATGACGAGGCTGGACTGCACGCTCATCGCGGAGCGGAAGCCGGAATCGATGCGCTCCACCTCGCGGGCGATGAGCCCGTAGGAGACATAGTTGAGTCCCGCACCACCGTATTCCGAGGGGATGGTGGAGCCGAGGAATCCCAGTTCGCCGAATTCCCGCATCAGGCCGCGTTCGAAGGTTTCATGCCGATGGATGTCGCGCACCCTCGGCAGCAGGGATTCCTGGCAGAAGCCGCGGGCAGCCTCCATGACCATGCGTTCATCATCACTGAGCTGACTGGTCAGCAGCAGGGGGTCGGCCCAATCGAAGGCGGCCTCGGCGGAGGCGTGACCGTGGGAGCTTGAGGGAGCGGCTTTCTTCGCGGCGGTCTGGGTCATGGCTGATTCCTGTGGTCCGGAGGGAAGGATCGAGCCCGATCATCGCACTGCAGCGCGCCGTGGTGCCAGTCCTTCGACCCACCCCCCACGGGCGTGGCCCGAGAGCGCCGGGCGGCTCGATCCGGCCACCTCGTGTTGCGGCGCATCGTCTTCTTCGATCAACCCGTTACTGCTACCATTCCGGCCCAACGACGGAGTCCAAGCCGTGGCATCCAGACGCACGCCGCCACGGTCTCCGGTCAACCCAAGCTACAGCTGGAGGACATGATGAAGATCCTGGTCGCCGTCAAGCGCGCCATAGACTACAACGTGAAGGCACGTCCCAAATCCGACGGTTCTGGCGTCGAACTCGCCAACGTCAAGATGTCCATGAATCCCTTCGACGAGATCGCGGTGGAAGAGGCCATCCGCCTGCAGGAAGCCGGCAAGGGTCAGGAAATCGTGGTGGTGTCCATCGGCCCTTCAGCCTGCCAGGAAACCCTGCGCACCGCGATGGCGATGGGCGCGGATCGTGGCATCCTCGTCGAGACCGGGGAAGAAGTGCAGCCGCTGGCCGTGGCCAAGCTGCTCAAGGCCGTGGTGGATCGTGAGCAGCCGGGCCTCGTGATCCTCGGCAAGCAGGCGATCGACGACGATTCCAACCAGACCGGCCAGATGCTGGCTGGTTTGCTCGGCTGGGCGCAGGGCACCTTCGCCGCCAAGGTGGAAGTCAGCGCCGACAGCATCGAAGTGAAGCGGGAAATCGACGGCGGCCTGCAGACCCTGGCGCTCAAGCTGCCTGCAGTCGTCACGGCGGATTTGCGGCTCAACGAGCCCCGCTACGTGAAGCTGCCCAACATCATGAAGGCCAAGAAGAAGCCGCTCGACACCCTCACTCCCGCCGAACTCGGCGTGGACATTGCTCCCCGCCTGAAGCTCATCAAGGCCTCCGAACCTGCCGGTCGGGCAGGGGGTGTGAAGGTGGCCGATGTCCAGGAACTGGTCGCGAAACTCCGCAACGAAGCAAAGGTGATTTGAGCCATGGGTGCCCTTGTCATTGCCGAACACAACAACCGGACTCTCAACGTCGCCACCCTGAACGCAGTGGCTGCCGCCTCCCGCCTCGGCACGGTGGACATCCTCGTCGCCGGCCACGGCTGCGGGGAGGTCGCCAGTGCCGCTGCCCAGGTCAGCGGCGTGGGCAAGGTGCTGGTGGCGGATGCGCCGCACTACTCGAGCATGCTGGCCGAGAACGTGGCCCCGCTGGTGGTGCAGCTCGCGGCCGCTTACAGCCATCTGCTCGTGCCCGCCACCACCAACGGCAAGAACGTGATGCCGCGCGTGGCGGCTCTGCTCGATGTGGCGCAGCTCTCCGACATCATCGAAGTGGTGAGCGAAGACACCTTCGTGCGCCCCATCTATGCGGGCAATGTGCTCGCCACCGTGCAGTCCAGCGATCGCATCAAGTGCATCACCGTACGCACCACTGCCTTCGACCCGGTGGCCGCCGACGGCGGTGCCGCGACGGTGGAGCAGGTGGCAGCCGGCCCGGATGCGGGTCTCTCCACGTTCAAGGGCGAGGAACTCACCAAGTCCGCCCGGCCGGAACTCGCAGCAGCCAAGATCATCGTCTCTGGTGGTCGTGGTGTTGGCAGCTCGGAGAACTTTTCACTCATCGAAGCGCTCGCGGACCAGCTCGGTGCCGCGGTGGGCGCATCCCGTGCCGCCGTGGACGCAGGCTATGTACCGAACGACTACCAGGTCGGCCAGACCGGCAAGGTTGTCGCGCCGCAGCTTTATGTGGCAGTGGGGATCTCGGGTGCCATCCAGCACCTCGCTGGCATGAAGGACAGCAAGGTGATCGTGGCCATCAACAAGGATGAAGAGGCACCCATCTTTCAGGTGGCGGACTATGGCTTGGTCGGAGATCTGTTCAAGGAAGTGCCGGCGCTGGTCGCCGAGCTTTCCAAGTAAGTACGCAGGCGTAGCCGGGTCGGCGAGAAGGAGAGCGGATGGAACGCGAAGCCATGGAGTTCGATGTGGTGATCGTGGGAGGTGGGCCCTCCGGGCTTGCCGCCGCGATTCGCCTGAAGCAGCTCGCTGCGGAGCATGACGTCGAGCTTGCGGTCTGCCTCATCGAGAAAGGCTCGGAAATCGGGGCGCACATCCTGTCTGGCGCAGTGCTGGAACCGCGCGCGCTGAACGAGCTGATTCCGGACTGGAAGGCGAAGGGCGCACCCCTGAACACGCCGGTCACCGAGGACAGCTTCCGTTTTCTCACGGCGACCCGGTCATTCACCCTGCCCACGCCGCCGCAGATGCAGAACCACGGCAATTACATCGTGAGCCTCGGCAACGTCTGCCGCTGGCTCGCGCAGCAGGCAGAAGCGCTGGGCGTGGACATCTATCCCGGCTTTGCCGCGGCGGAAGTGCTCTATCACGAGGATGGCTCGGTCAAGGGGGTCGCCACCGGGGACATGGGCCGCACCCGCGAGGGGGAAGAGGGACCCAATTTCGCACCCGGCATGGAGCTGCATGCCCGGCAGACGATTTTCGCCGAGGGTTGCCGCGGCTCGCTCACCAAGACCCTGTTCGAGCGCTTCCGCCTGCGCGAGGGCGTGGATCCCCAGGTCTACGGGCTCGGCATCAAGGAATTGTGGGAAGTCGATCCCGCCAAGCATCATGCCGGCCGGGTCACTCACACCGTGGGCTGGCCGGTGGACGCCTCGACTTACGGCGGCTCCTGGCTGTATCACCTCGAAGGCAACCTCGTCTCCGTGGGCTATGTCGTGGGGCTCAACTATGAGAACCCCTACCTGAGCCCGTTCGAGGAGATGCAGCGCTTCAAGACCCATCCCTCGATTCGCGATCTCTTCGTGGGCGGGCGACGCGTCTCCTACGGCGCGCGCGCCATCAGCGCCGGCGGCTTCCAGTCGATCCCCAAGCTCACCTTCCCGGGTGGCCTGCTGGTGGGGGATACGGCCGGTTTCCTCAACCTGCCCAAGATCAAGGGCAGTCACACCGCGATGAAGTCAGGCATGACCGCTGCCGAGTCGGTATTCCAATTGCTGCGTGCTGGTGAGCGGGCGAGCCGCGAGGCCGTCAATTACCCGGATCGGCTGCGCAATACCTGGCTGTGGGACGAGCTCTACCGCGTGCGCAACATCAAGCCGTCCTTCCACTGGGGACTCTGGGGGGCAATGGCCTACTCTGCGCTGGACACCTATCTGTTTCGCGGCAAGGCCCCGTGGACCCTGCATCACACGCCGGATCACGCGAGCCTGAAACCCGCGGCCCAATGCCAGCCCATCGACTATCCCAAGCCGGACGGGCAAATCACCTTTGATCGCCTCTCCTCGGTGTTCCTCTCGAATACCAACCACGAGGAAGATCAGCCCTGCCACCTGACGCTCAAGGATCCCAGCGTGCCGACGCGGCTGAATCTTGCCTTGTACGACGGCCCTGAGCAGCGCTACTGCCCGGCTGGCGTGTATGAATACCTGGAAGGCGAGGGTGGCAAGCAGCTGCGCATCAACGCGCAGAACTGCGTGCACTGCAAGACCTGCGACATCAAGGATCCTTCGCAGAACATCCATTGGGTGACGCCCGAGGGCGGCGGCGGCCCCAACTATCCCAATATGTAGGACGAGGGAGAGGCGCACATGCCGAAGGTCGTATTCGTCTCGCCGGGCGGCGCGCGGCGGGAACTCGCCATCGCAGACGGCTGGACCCTCATGGAAGGTGCCGTCCAGCACAACGTGCAGGAAATCGCTGCGGAGTGTGGCGGCGGCTGCGCCTGCGCCACCTGTCACGTCTTCATCGACCCCGCCTGGCTTAGCAAGCTGCCTGCCCCTGCGGCGGCAGAGCAGGATCTGCTGGACTGCACGGCCGTGCCCCGCCAGGAGAACTCCCGGCTGAGTTGCCAGTTGAAGCTCACCCCTGAACTCGATGGCCTGGTGGTGATGTTGCCGGAACGCCAGACCTGAACCGGCCTGCGCACGCATCATGACCCGCCATGTGATCATCGGGGCCGGACAGGCGGGCCTGCAGATTGTGGAGAGCCTGCGCAAGGAAGGTTTCTCCGGCGAGATAGCCCTGATCGGCGACGAAGCTTCCGCGCCCTATCAGCGTCCCCCCCTGTCCAAGAAATATCTCTTGGGCCAGATCACGGCCGAGCGCCTGCTGTTTCGCGCACCCGAACACTATGGCCGTCTCGGCGTCGAGCTGCGGCTCTCCACGCGCGTCACGGCCATCGATCCGGCCGCACACACCGTCACTCTTGCCGAGGGTTCGCAGCTCGAATGGGACAGGCTGGCGCTCGCCACCGGTGCGCGTGTGCGCAAGCTTGGGGTGCCCGGGGCCGAGGATCCTCGCGTGCATGTGTTGCGCGGCGTGGAGGACGCGGAAGCCCTGCGCCAAGGTCTGGAGCAGGCGGCCCGGGTGGTGGTGATCGGCGGCGGTTTCATCGGCCTCGAAGTGGCGGCGATTGCACGCAAGCTGGGACTTGAAGTGAAGGTTGTTGAAGCGCAGTCGCGCGTGCTGCCCCGCGTGGTCGCCCCGCTGGTGTCGACCTTCTTCCATGAACTGCACACGGGCCATGGCGTACGCATCCTGCTTGACCAACAGGTGGCGGCACTCGTCCCGTCAGCCGACGCCCTGACGGTGCAGACCCAGGACGGCACCGTCATTCCAGCCGACCTCGTGGTGGTGGGCATCGGCGTGCTGCCCAACACGGAGCTCGCAGAGGCTGCGGGACTTGCCTGTGACGCGGGCATCGTGGTGGATGAATTCGCGCGCACCAGTCACCCGCACATCGTTTCCGCGGGTGATTGCACACGGCATCGCAATCTGCTCTTCGCGGCGCCGCATCGGCTGGAGTCGGTGCAGAATGCGGTAGACCAGGCCAAGGTGGCGGCGTCCACCATGCTCGATGCCCCGGTCCCCTATGCCCAGGTGCCTTGGTTCTGGTCAGACCAGTACGACGTCAAGCTCCAGATGGTCGGCATTTCCACCGGCCACGACTCGCTGGTCGTACGCGGCGTGCCCGGTCCGGATGGTTTTTCGGTATTTTACCGGTCTGGTGATCGCGTCATCGCGGTCGACTCGATCAACAAGCCCGCCGAACACATGGCGGCACGCAAGCTCATTGCCGCCGGCGGCCAGTGCGATCCTGAACGCCTCGCGGATACCTCAACCGATCTGAAGACTCTCCTCCAGTAACCTCAACCAGAAACGCCATGCCAAAAGTCACTTTTATCGATCTCGAAGGAAAATCCCACCAATGCGACATCGCCAATGGCCTGTCGGTGATGGAGGGAGCCATTGCCGGTGGCGTGCCGGGGATTCTTGCAATCTGCGGCGGCAGCTGCGCTTGCAGTACCTGCCACGCCTATGTGGATGATGCCTGGGCCGACAAGGTGGGCGGGCCCAATGAAATCGAGGATGCCACGCTGGATCTCGCGAATGATCGGCGGACTCACAGCCGGCTCACCTGCCAGATCACGATGCAGCCCGAATTTGAGGGCCTCGTGATTCACGTCGCGAAGAACGACTGATCTGCCTCCAGACCTCTCACCGGCGTGCCCCGCGCGCGTCGGGAGGGGCAAGCCCGAGGCGGATCCCGGTCCGCAATCCCGTTCGCTCCACGGAGATGACTGCATGAATCCCGTCCTCTGGCGCCCGGATGCGGCGCGCATCGCAGATACCCGACTCACCCGATTCATGCATTTCGTGCACGAACGTCATGGCGTCGAGCTGCCTAATTTTGCAGCCTTGCATGCCTGGTCGGTGACCCGGGCGCCCGATTTCTGGTGCGCAGTCTGGGATTTCTGCGAGGTGCGTGCCGAAACACGCGGCACCGTCACGGTGGTCGAACCCACAGCCATGCCGGGCGCGCGCTGGTTTCCCGAGGCGCGTCTCAATTTTGCCGAGAACCTTCTGCGTCGGCGTGATGACACCTGCGCGATGGTGTTCCGTGACGAGCGCGGTGCCGAGCGCGCGCTCAGCTGGGCCGAGCTGCATGCGCGGGTGCACGCGACTGCCGATGCCTTGAAGGCGACCGGGGTGGTGGCGGGCGATCGCGTGGCAGCGATCACGGCCAATCTGCCCGAGACCATCATCGCCATGCTCGCGGCCACCAGTCTCGGCGCAGTGTGGTCTTCCTGTTCGCCCGATTTCGGCACTCAGGGCATTCTCGATCGCTTCGAGCAGATCACGCCCAAGGTGTTGTTCGCGGTGGATGGCTATTACTACGCAGGCAAGACGCTCGACATCAGGTCCAAGGTCGCCGAGATCCATGCGGCGCTGCCGAGTGTCGAGACCCTGGTGATCATTCCCTTCATCGACGCGGGCCCGGTCGAGAACGGCGTACTGCTGCAGGATCTCGCGCCCGCACCCCGCACGCCGGCGCTTGCGTGCACCCGGGTGGGATTCAACGACCCGCTTTACATCCTCTATTCCAGCGGCACCACCGGCAAGCCGAAGTGCATCGTGCACGGCGTGGGTGGCACCTTGCTGCAGCACCTGAAAGAGCACCAGTTACACTGTGATATGCGCGCCGGTGATCGCCTGTTCTATTTCACGACCTGCGGCTGGATGATGTGGAACTGGCTGGTCTCCGGGCTTGCCAGTGAGGCCACGCTGCTGCTGTACGACGGTTCACCCTTTCATCCCGATGGCTATGTGCTGTTCGACTACGCCGAGCGCCAGGCCTGCACGCACCTCGGCGTTTCGGCCAAATTCATCCAGGGCCTGGAGAAATTCGAGGTCAAGCCAGCGGCGCGTTATCCGCTGGCGAGCGTGCGCGCCATCCTCTCCACCGGTTCCGTGCTGCCTCCCGAAGGCTTCGATTATGTCTATCGCGAGGTGAAGCAGGACGTCTGCCTGAGCTCGGTTTCCGGGGGCACGGACATCATTTCCTGTTTCATCGGCGGCAATCCCAATGGCCCCGTGTACAGGGGCGAACTGCAGTGCAAGGCGCTGGGGATGGCGACCGGTGTGTTCGACGAACATGGCCGGCCGATCATCGGGGAGAAGGGGGAGCTCGTCTGCACCAATTCATTCCCGTCCATGCCGATAGGCTTCTGGGGCGATGCCACCGGCGAGAAATACCGTGCTGCTTACTTCGAACGCTTTCCCGGGGTGTGGGCACACGGTGATTTCGCGGAGGAAACCGCGCACGGTGGCTTCATCATCCACGGGCGATCAGATGCCACGCTCAATCCCGGCGGTGTCCGTATCGGCACGGCCGAGATTTATCGCCAGGTCGAAACACTCGCGGAAGTGGTGGAAAGCGTGGCCATTGGCCAGGAGTGGGAAGATGATGTGCGCGTGGTGTTGTTCGTGGTGCTGAAGCCCGGCCTGAAACTCGATTCGGATCTGGAGCGACGTTTGCGGGATCGTATTCGCAGCGGCGCAAGCCCGCGGCATGTGCCGGCGCGCATCGTGCAGGTCTCCGACATCCCACGTACGCGCTCGGGCAAGCTGACCGAGCTCGCGATTCGCGATGTGGTGCATGGCAAGGCCATCAAGAACATGGAGGCGCTGTCCAATCCGGAGGCGCTGCAGGAATTTCGTGACCGCCCCGAACTCGCGGTCTGATCAACAGTACAGAGGAGATCCCCATGACGACCATCCGCCAGGACGACGTGATTCAGAGCGTGGCCGATGCGCTCCAGTACATCTCCTACTACCACCCCACCGATTACATCAAGAATCTCGCTGCGGCCTATGAGCGCGAAGAATCGCAGGCCGCCAAGGATGCGATGGCCCAGATCCTCATCAATTCGCGCATGTGTGCGGAGGGACACCGGCCCATCTGCCAGGACACCGGCATCGTCACCGTGTTCTGCAAGATTGGCATGGGAGTGCGCTGGGAGGGCTCGCTGAGCCTCACCGACATGATCAACGAGGGCGTGCGTCGTGCCTACCTGCACCCGGACAACAAGCTGCGCGCGTCCATCGTGGCGGATCCGGCCGGCAAGCGCGTGAACACCCGCGACAACACGCCAGCCGTGATTCATATGGAGCTGGTGCAGGGCGATGAGCTCGAAATCACGGTGGCGGCCAAGGGCGGCGGCTCGGAGAACAAGTCGAAGTTCGTGATGCTCAATCCTTCGGACAGCATCGTCGACTGGGTGCTGAATACCGTGCCGCTCATGGGTGCCGGCTGGTGCCCACCCGGCATGCTCGGCATCGGTATCGGCGGCACGGCGGAAAAAGCGGTGCTGATGGCCAAGGAGGCGCTGATGGATCCCATTGATATCCAGGAACTCGTTGCGCGCGGCCCGGCGAATGCAATGGAAGAACTCAGGCTGGAACTCTACGAGAAGGTCAATGCGCTAGGGATAGGCGCGCAAGGTCTGGGCGGCCTCACGACCGTGCTCGACGTGAAGATTCGCGAATTCCCGACCCATGCTGCGTCCAAACCCGTCGCGATGATCCCGAACTGCGCCGCGACCCGCCATGCGCACTTCGTGCTGGACGGTTCCGGCCCGGCCGAGCTGCCGGTGCCGAGTCTCGAGGACTGGCCCGAAATCACCTGGTCTGCCGGGGCTACAGCCCGTCGGGTGAATCTGGACACCGTCACGCCCGCGGAAATCGCACAGTGGAAGCCGGGCGAGACCCTGCTTCTGAGCGGCGCCATGCTCACCGGCCGCGATGCGGCCCACAAGCGCATCCAGGAGATCCTCGCGCGCGGCGAAGCCCTGCCGGAGGGCGTCGATTTTCACGGGCGCTTCATTTATTACGTGGGACCGGTCGACCCGGTGCGTGACGAGGTGGTGGGACCCGCCGGCCCGACCACTGCCACGCGCATGGACAAATTCACCGACATGATGCTCGAACAGACCGGACTGCTCGGCATGATCGGCAAGGCCGAGCGTGGGCCCATTGCCATCGAATCCATTCGCAAGCATCGCGCGGTGTACCTGATGGCGGTCGGCGGCGCGGCCTATCTCGTGTCCAAGGCGATTCGCAAATCACGCGTGGTGGCTTTTGCCGATCTCGGCATGGAAGCCGTCTATGAGTTCGAGGTGGAAGACATGCCGGTGACGGTTGCCGTGGATGCCAATGGCGAGTCCGTGCACAAGACCGGTCCAGCAGAATGGCGCAAGCGCATCGGCAAGATTCCGGTGGTGACTGCCTGACACCCTGTTCGCGTGCACGCGGTGTCTGGCTGGTGGAGTCAGATGCCGCTACCCAGAAACTGCAGTCCGCACTCCAGGCGGTCTTCGCCCTTGGTGGGATCCACATAATCGGAATTGTCCGGCAGCTGATACCGGTGGATATGATTTTCGAGATCAACACTGGGCCAGTGATGCAGCGGGGCAACCTTCAATGTGCCGGAGGGGCCGCGTGAAACCACGCCCAGTGAGCGGCGGAAATCGTTCTGCTCTGCCCGTATCCCCGTGAACCAGACATCAGGTTTCCACTCGCGCAAGGCACGTTCGAAGGGCTCCAGTTTCACCTCCCGCGTGAATTCCGCATGGCGCGGATCAGTCAGTCCCGGTACGCCACCGAAAACCGCCGTGCGCCGAGCCACACTGACCTTCGGCATATACACCTGCAGGTTGAGCGCCAGTTGCCGTGTGATCTCCTCCGCATAGCGATAAGTGGCGGGTGTGTTGTAGCCGCTGTCCACCCAGATGACGGGAATACCCGGGCAGGCTCGGGTCACGAGGTGCAGGATGGCCGCGGTATGCGGCCGAAAATTGGTGCTCAGAATGGGCCGCTCGGCGCGGTCCAGCGCCCACGCAATGATGTCCTCAGGTTGTTCGAGGCCTGCAGGCAGGACGGCTTCCTGCCGATCGCGAAGGACTGGAATGTTGTCAACGGGCTTGGGAGTGGACATGGGCTCGCACCGGCAGTGACAGGACGGCGCGCATTATCCCCTCCTGGCCCGAGCCCGATTAGGCCGACGCCGAATAAGCTTATTCGCCTGCGATGCGCAGCCGATCCTGCCGGTTCAACGGCGCGAGGCCGAGCAAACGACTGTTCGCATCGCGGGTGCCGCATACCCTGAAGACGCTCGCCAGCAGTTCATCGTCCAGCACCAGGTCGGGCGCGCCGCTGGCCACCGCGCGACCTTCGGCAAGCACGAGCACGCGGTCGCACCAGCGGGCAGCCAAGGCCAGATCATGCAGGACGACGATGATGCTGCTCCCACCCTCACGCGCCAAGCTCTGCAGCAAGGCCAGGAAGGCCAGTTGATGAAAGGGCTCCAGGGCCGCGACAGGCTCGTCACACAAGAGCAGCTCATGCCTGCCTGCCAGAAGCCGCGCGAGATGCGCCCGCGCACGCTCTCCACCCGAGAGGGTCGCCACGTCTCTCTCCGCGAGCGTTGTCAGCTCGGTACGCAGGAGTGCGGCGTCGACAGCGTTCGTATCGGCCTCGGGATCGGCCGGATGCGGAAATCGCCCCTGACCGACGAGTTCGCGCACGCTGAGCGGCCAGGCGAGCATGGGCTGTTGGGGGAGGTAGCCCACACGACGCGCGCGCGCCAGCGGTGTGAGCGTGAAGGAATCCGTGTCGCCCAGTCGCAGGGCGCCGGAGGACAGCGGCAGCAGGCCGGCGAGAGTCAGCAGCAGGCTGCTCTTGCCCGCGCCATTGGGGCCGAGGACGCCAAGTACTTCGCCGGCAGCAAGCTCGAAGCCCAAGCCCTTGAGTACCGGCTTGCCGTCGCGCAGGCAGTGCAGATTCTCAGCCCGAAGCATCATCATCGGGCGACGCCCTCGCGCAGTCTGAGCGCCACCAGCAGGAATGCCGGGGCACCAAGCAGCGCGGTGATCACACCGAGCTTGAGCTCTACCGGCAGCAGGGGGCTGCGACTCAACAAATCCGCGAGCAGTGTGAGTGCACCTCCGCCGATGGCGCTCAGGGGGATGAGAAGGCGCGGTCGCGCACTGCCCACCAGCGCGCGCACGAGGTGTGGCACCAGCATGCCGACGAAGGCGATGGCACCCGCGACAGCGACCCCAGGTCCCACGGCCAGCGCAGTGGCGAAGATCACGCGCTGACGCAAGCGGGGCAGATCGAGCCCGAGGCTGACCGCAGTTTCTTCGCCCAGTGCCAGCACTTCCATCGGGCGGGCTTCGCGCACCAGCAGCGCGATGCCCACCAACAGGGGCGGAGCTGCCAGCGCGAGATGCAGGAGGCTGCGATCTGTCACGGAACCCATCAGCCAGAAATAGAGTTCGTAAAGCGCATAGGGATTGGGCGCGAGACTCAGCAGCAGCGCGACGACGGCGCCGAGCAGGCTGTTGAGTGCAAGTCCGGCGAGCAAAAGCGTGGTGGTGCTGGTCGCGCGCGCAGCCAGCATCGACAGGACGACGGTCACGAGCAGTGCGCCGATGAATCCTCCCAGCGGCAGCAGCGGCGCGAAAGTGAGGCTGAGTCCGCTGTAGAAGGCGAGCACCGCGCCCGCCGCCGCGCCTGCGGAAATGCCAAGCACGCCGGGCTCGGCAAGCGGATTGCGCAGCAGCGCCTGCAAGGCCGCCCCGGCGGCACCGAGGCCCGCGCCAATCACGAGCGCCAGCAAGGCTCTCGGCAAACGTATCTCGAGGACCACCAGCCCAAGCTTCGAATCGCCCTGATGTGACCCGAAGAGCTCCGCGAGCGGCAATCCTGCGCACAGGGAGATGGCCAGCAGGAGTGTGCAAGCTCCAAGGCCCAGAACCGCCCAGCGCCCGGCACGCGCATTCATGGCTGCATCCTCGCCCCTCCGCGCACCAAGGCCTGGGAAAGGGCCGCCGCGGCGTCCGCGAAATGGCTTCCCGCGCAGGTGAAGAGCGCTTCGGGTAGCGGGATCACGCGGGAGGAATCCGCGAAGACCGCCTGCAAGGCTGGATGACCGAGATATTCCCCGGCCAGCGAGGGCGCACCGCCCGGCGCGATGCCCGCCACGAGCCAGCTGGGCGGGTGGCGGACCAATGCCTCCAGCGGCAACGTCCCCTGTGCCGTCCTCACGTAGCGCGCACGGGCATCCTCGAGACCGACCGTTGCCAGCAGTTCGCGTGACAGTGAACCTTCATCCGGTAGATAGCCGTTGCCGGAGAGCATCAGAGCGCGCTCTGGCGTAACGAGGCGCGGCAAGGTCGACAGGCGCTCCTGCAGCTGCGACCACAGCCCCACGCCTGTCTGCTCGCTGCCCAGGAGTCCAGCGAGGCGGTGCAGCGCGCGTTGGTAGTCAGCCAGCCTATTCGCCGGTGCAAAGATCTCCACCCGATAGCCGAGCTCACGCAGGAGCTGGATTGCCGGGCTGCTGTCGCTCGCCGCCAATACGAGTTGTGGCTTGAAGGCGACGACCTGCTCCGCCAAGCCGTCATTGCTGGCATGTCGAGCAGCCTCTGCTGCAAGCGGGGAAAGCCGGGGATCCCGGCTGAGCCGGGTGAGAGACAGACTGACATTGGTCGGAGCCAGTTCAAGCAGCAGGCTGTCGGTGCACAGGTTCAGCGAAACGATCCGGTCGGGCGTGGCGGGCAAGGGCGCTGCCAGTACGAGTGCGGGCAGGAAAAACAGGCCCGCGCGTATGAGCCTTGCGGCCACACCGCGCGGGCGGGATGAGCTCACGCCTTGGCGCGCCGCGCCCGTACCGCTGCTGCGAGGGTTTCGAGCACCGGCACCGTGGTCTCCCAGGAGATGCAGGCATCGGTGATGCTCTGGCCATACACGAGGGGCGTGGAGGCCGTATGGTTTTGCTTGCCTTCCTTGAGGTGGCTTTCCAGCATCACGCCCGCGATGCGCTGCGAGCCCGCTGCCACCTGCGCCGCGATGTCCTCGGCCACCGCCGGCTGCCGATTGTGATCCTTGCGGCTGTTGCCGTGGCTGCAGTCGATCATGATGCGCGACGGCAGGCCCGCCTTCTCAAGCGCGCCGGAGCACGCTTCCAGCGCGGCTGCATCGTAGTTGGGACCGCTGTTCGATCCGCGCAGGATCACATGGCAATGCTCATTGCCGCGCGTGGTCACGATGGCGGAAATTCCCTGCTTGGTCACCGAGAGGAAATGGTGGGCGTTGCGCGCCGCTCCGATGGCATCGACCGCAATCCGCACATTGCCGTCGGTCCCGTTCTTGAAGCCCACCGGCATGGAGAGGCCCGAGGCGAGCTCCCGGTGAATCTGGCTTTCCGTGGTGCGCGCGCCGATGGCGCCCCAGGCGATGAGGTCGGCGATGAACTGTGGGGTGATCACATCGAGGAACTCGGTGCCGGAGGCAAGGCCACGGTTGGCGAGTTCCAGCAGCAGGCGACGCGCCATGCGCAGGCCATTGTTGATGTCGAAGCTTCCATCCAGATGCGGATCATTGATGAGCCCCTTCCAGCCGATGGTGGTCCGGGGCTTCTCGAAATACACCCGCATGATGATCATGAGGTCGGCGGCATGGGCTTCCACCGCGCTCTGCAGGCGGTCCGCGTATTCGAGCGCCGCCTTGGTGTCGTGGATGGAGCAGGGGCCGACGATGACGAGCAGGCGATCATCCTCGCCCTTGATGATTTTTTCCGCCGCCCGGCGCGCGCGGGAGACCACATGCGAGGCATGCTCGGTGAGCGGCAGCTCCTCTATGAGGATGGCCGGAGGAAGCAGGGGACGATAGCCGGCGATGCGGGCGTCGTCAGTGATTTCGAACATGGGCTTGGGACTCCTTTGGGACCGCACTGCCAAGGCGGGCCCGCATTGTAGCCGGCCCATCGTGCGAGGGGAGAGTATCGTGCTGGGTGCGGATGCCTGTCAGGCCATCAGCGCCGTTCCCACGCGATAGCAGAGGAACGCGCCGAGGTAACCGAGGCCTGTCATGTAGCTCCACGCAAGGACCGGCCAGCGCCAGGAGGCGGTCTCGCGGCGGATGACCGCCAGGGTGGAAATGCACTGCAGGCAGAGCGCATAAAAGACCATGAGACCCAGCGCCATGGGCAAGGTGAAGACGAGGCTGCCATCGGCATGGGTCGAGGCGCGAAGCCGTCCGATCAAGGTGGCCTCGGCCGATTCATCCTCCGTTTCCACGGCATAGAGCGTACCGAGCACGGCAATCACCACCTCGCGCGCCGGGAAGGAGGCGATCACGGCGGCCGTGACCTTCCAATCCCAACCGAGGGGGGCGAATACCGGGGCCACCTGATGACTCACCCGGCCGAGATAGCTCTGCTCCAGCTGCGCCGTGGGGCTGGCCTCGGGGCGCTGGGGAAAGGAAGCGAGGCCCCACACCAGAAGCGCAACCAGGAAGACCAGCGTGCCGGCCCGACGCAGGAAGATCCCGGCCCGCGCCACCAGCTTGATCAGCACCGAGCGCGGATTGGGCCAGCGGTAAGGCGGCATCTCGAGCAGGAAACGGGTGACAGGTCCGCGATAGAGCACGCGCTTGATGAGAAAGGCCGTGAACACGGCGCCAAAAAGTCCGAGCAGGTAGAAGGCGAGTAGCACCAGCCCCTGCAGGTTGAGCAGGCCACCCAACCAGGTTTTTTGCGGCACGAAGGCGGAGATGAGCAGTGTGTAGACCGGCAGGCGCGCCGAGCAGGTCATGAGGGGCGCGGCGAGTATGGTGGCCAGGCGATCACGAGGATTGCCGATCACCCGCGTGCCCATGATGCCGGGCACCGCGCAGGCGAAGCTCGAGAGCATGGGGATGAAGGACTGGCCGGACAGGCCGCACCAGCGCATGAGTCGGTCGACCAGAAAGGCCGCACGTGACATGTAGCCGGAGTCTTCCAACACGATGATGAAGGCGAAGAGGATGAGGATCTGGGGCAGGAAGATCACCACGCTGCCTACGCCAGCGATCACGCCATCGGTCAGGAAACTGGCCCACAGGCCATCCCCCAAGTGAGTACGCACGGTTTCACCCAGCGCCACCGTGGCGCCATCGATGACATCCATGAGTGGCGTTGCCCAGGCGAAGACGGACTGGAACACCACCGCCATGGCCAACAGGAAGAAAAGGGCCCCGTAGAGGGGATGGTTGAGCAGCACATCCACCCCGTCACGCCATGTACGCTGCCGTGGGCTGCGCTGCTCCACCTGACCGACGATGCGATTGATCCAGAGATAACGCTCGCGGGCCTCCAAGGTTGCGAGATCCCGGCCCTGGCCCACGGCTTGTCTCGCACTCGCGAGCGCCTCCGCGGCTGCCGGTCCGCAGCGCGCGAGCAGGCGCTGCTCCGCATAGCCGCCTTTGTCGGTCAGCGCACGTTCGACTTCCACCGCGTGCAGCGGGTGTCCCTCAAGGCCGGCAGAAAGCGCAGCGGCGAGTGCGGTGCTGGCTTCCCGTAGCGGCCGGTTCAGGATCAGAGAGTGGGGTTTCGGCTCGGCCAGCATCATGGTCAGTGCGCTTTTCAACGCCTCGAGGCCCTGTCCTTTGTTGACCGCCAGCGGGACCACCGGGCATTCGAGCAGTGCTTCGAGCGCGGCCATGTCCAAGGTCACGCCGCTCGCCTCCAGCATATCGGTCATGGTCAGGGCGATGACGGTCGGCAGGCCGAGTTCCAGCACCTGGTTCGCGAGAAACAGATTGCGGCGCAGGTTGGTGGCATCCAGCACGATGAGCACCATGGAGGGCGGCCCGACCTCTTCCCGGTGGCCCAGCAGCACATCCACCGCGACGATTTCATCGGGTGACTGGGCGCTCAGTGAATAGGTGCCGGGCAGGTCGACGACCTGCACGGTCCGACCGCCAAGCTCAGTGCGGCCGAGCAGATGTTCGACGGTCACGCCGGGAAAATTGCCGACCTTCTGCTTGAGGCCGGTGAGGGCATTGAACAGCGTGCTCTTGCCGGTATTGGGATTGCCAAGCGTGACCAGCACGGGTTCGCGCGCCGAGGTGTTCATGCCGGGATTTCCAGCAGGACGAGATCCGCCTCCTCGCGACGCAGGGACAGCGCATAGCCCATCACCTCCACCTCCAGCGGATCGCCCGTGGGGGCCCGGCGCAGGACTTTCACTTCTGTGCCTTCCATGAGGCCGAACTGCATGAGCCGTTGCGTGAAGCCATCGATGACGGTAAAGCCGCTGATGATTCCGGCCTCGCCGGGAGCGAGGCCGGCCAGAGTGCGCGCCGCCATCAGGAGAACAGTCTGCGCAGCAGGGACGGCAGGCGGCTTTGTGCGAGGTTCTCCACTTCCACGAGGTCGGCCTCCGGGCCGGCGAGCGCCCAGCGACTTTCATCCTGCTTCAGCAACATGGGATCTCCACCACGAAGGACTTCGAATTCCGCACCAGGCACGAGGCCCCGGGCCGCCAGCCGCGCGGCGAGCCGCGCCTCGTGCACGGCGATGACCACGCCACGCGCGCCACGAGGCAAGCTGCCAAGGCGACACCAGGTTTCTGGGGCTTCCGGTGACAGGGCATGTGGATCCGGGTTCGGCATCGGCTGACTGAAACGACCTGAACGGGAATGATTCTCGAATGGCATGCTAAAGGCTGGGGTGAGGTTTGTCATCGGCGAGCCCGCGCCTCAGATGCTGTAGCCGCGCCGTGGCGTCGGGCGGCCGTGTCGGCTGCCCGGCCCGGTGCGATATCCCCCTGCGCGCTCAAGCGCGGCATTCAGCAGGTGACGTTCTTTCATCGTGCGCCAGAAATCCACGGTCAGCAGATCGGCGTGAGCGGAAAGGAAGGCCTGACGGTAATCATCATCCATGGCCAGGAAGCGGATGAATTCCTCGGGGAACACATCATTGCCATCCACGTAGTACCAAGTGTCCTGGCGCATCTCGTCTTCTTCGAAGCGCGCTTCCGGCACCTCGCGGAAATTGCAGTCCGTGACCAGACACAGCTCGTCGTAGTCATAGAAGATCACCCGGCCATGGCGGGTGACCCCGAAATTCTTGAGCAGCAGGTCGCCCGGAAACACATTGGTCTGGGCGAGATCCCGGATGGCATTGCCATAGTCCACAACTGCCGCCCGACCTGCTTCGCGCGGGCATTCGCGCAAGAAAAGGTTGAGCGGATTCAGGCGACGCTCCACGTAGAGATGCTTGATCACGAGCTGGTCGCCTTCGATGCGCGCGGTTTCCGAGGCCTCCTCCATCAGTTCATCGATCACAGCCTGATCGAATTTGGCGAGCGGAAATCCGATATGCGTGAACTCCTGCGTATCAAGCAGACGACCCGCACGATCGTGCTTGAATACCAGCTGGTATTTCTCGATCACTTCGTCGCGTGTGGAGGTCTTGGGAAAACCGAACTTGTCCCGGATGACCTTGAACACCAGATCGTAGGAGGGCAGGGTGAAGCAGATCATCACCAGCCCGCGGTCACCCGCCGCATGTACGAAGCGGTCCTGGCAGGTGGCGAGATGGGTGGTGAACTGGCGGTAGCGCTCCGTCTTACCCTGCCGTACGCGACCGAGCACCGTATAAAGCTCGTCGATGGGTTTATGTGGCAGCAGGCCATGGATGAAATGGATGGCGCCTTCCACGGGCTCCAGATCCACAAAGAAATACGACCGGGTGAAGCCAAACAGGATGCTGATGCTGTCCACATCCATCATCACCTGCGCGACTTCCACGCCTTCTTCGGGATGCCGGAACTCGATGACAAGTGGCGCGCTGTGGTCCGGCCAGAAGGCCTGGCCGATCAGGTACGCACCGCTGGACTGGTAGAACACCGCAGGCAGTACGTCTATGCGCAGCAGCTCCTCGCCTCCCGCGTGGGCTTCACCGTGCCTCGACAGGGCTTCCGCAATGCGTGCCTCGTCGCGTTGTCGATCCGCGTGGAGGGATGAGAAAGAAAAATCCCCCAGCAGCTGGCGCAGGACCGGGGCCAGTGCACCCCATACGACATAGGAATGGATATCGCTGGCGTGACGCTGGGCGTCCCGCACATTGAAACGGATATCCAGAAATTCGGTCTGCGGGTCGGCGCCCACCGTGTTGAACACACGGCGGCTGACCGAGTTGAAGAAGGTCTTGCAGAAAGCGCCATCGGCAATGCCGCTGACGCGATCGCCGAAGGACTGCTTGATGTCTGCCCATAGCGGTTTGTCGAGCCCGACTTCGACGAGCTGCCGGTTGAGTGCGGCCACCACCCGATCGACCGACTTGGTGTAGAGCTCGAGGCGCTCGACGAAATCCCGTTCAGCACCCCGCCAGTCACGGATTTCGAAGCGGTCACGCGCGCGACGCGTGATCCGCCCGAAGTTGTCGTTGTACTTGATGAACGCCTCGTGGATGCCCTTGCCGGCCTCGAACACCAGCTGCCGGCGCGCGTCGGTAACCACGAGGCGTTGCTCTCAGAGGCGCTCGATGAGCGCCGTGGCGAACTCGCTGCACTTGACCTCTTTTGCACCTTCCATCAGGCGCGCGAAGTCGTAGGTCACGATGCGGTCACCGATCGTGCGGTCCATCGAATTGATGATCATGTCCGCGACTTCGGTCCAGCCCATGTAGCGGAACATCATCTCACCCGACAGCAGCACGGACCCGGGGTTCACCTTGTCCTGGTTGGCGTATTTCGGTGCAGTACCATGCGTCGCTTCGAAGATGGCATGCCCGGTGTCGTAATTGATGTTGCCACCCGGTGCAATACCGATACCGCCGACTTGCGCCGCGAGCGCATCCGACAGGTAGTCACCGTTCAGATTGAGGGTGGCGATGACATCGAACTCGGTGGGGCGGGTCAGTACCTGCTGCAGGGTGATGTCGGCAATGGCGTCCTTGATCAGCACCTTGCCGGCAGCGAGAGCCGCTTCCTGCTCTGCGTTGGCAGCCTTGCTGCCCTGCGCGGCCACGGTGCGATCCCACTGGTTCCAGGTATAGGTGCGGTCACCGAATTCCTGCTCGGCCACGTCATAGCCCCAGTTGCGGAAGGCGCCTTCGGTGTACTTCATGATGTTGCCCTTGTGCACAAGGGTCACGCTCTTGCGGCCATTGTTGAGCGCGTAGCTGACAGCTGCGCGCATGAGCCGGGCCGAGCCGTCGCGGGACACCGGCTTGATACCGATGCCGGAGCTTTCCGGGAAGCGAATCTTCTTGTACATGGACGGGAAGGCTTCCTGGAACATCGCCATGAAGCGCTTGCCATCGGCCGTGCCCATCTCGAATTCGATGCCGGCGTAAATGTCCTCGCAGTTCTCGCGGAAGATGACCATGTCGACCAGGTCGGGCCGCTTGACCGGTGAGGGCACGCCCTTGAACCAGCGCACCGGACGCAGGCAGACGTAGAGGTCGAGGATCTGGCGCAGCGCCACGTTGAGTGAACGAATGCCACCGCCAACAGGGGTGGTGAGCGGACCTTTGATGGCGACCAGATATTCACGGCAGGCATCCAGCGTGGCATCCGGCAACCAGGATCCGGTGAGGTTGTTGGCCTTCTCGCCAGCCAGCACTTCCAGCCAGTTCACCTTGCGCTTGCCGCCGTAGGCCTTGGCCACTGCAGCATCCATCACGCGCTGGCTGGCCCGCCAGACATCGGGGCCAATACCGTCCCCCTCGATGAACGGGATGATCGGATCATCCGGAACCGTCAGACGCCCGTTGGAAATCGTGATCTTGCTGCCGCTGATCGGCGCCGAAGCTTGCGTAGCCAATGCCTTACCTCCCAATGTCGAAAAGCCCCGCAAGTGTTCCACAAACGGCGATCGCTTGCCATGACGGGAAGGGGCGGTGGCATGAATGGCGACAGGCCTTGCAAGCAGGTCGCAGGTGTTTTTCGACGGGGTCTGCGCAGTGCGGGCAGGGTGACTCTGTGCGCACGGTCACAGTCCAGCCGTGCGGACAATGTTTTTATTGAGAAAACAAAGGCCTTGCCATATTCTCGGTGCACACGCGGCAGTACGTGTCACAAAGGCGGCAAGCCATTGAATTATAAATACAGAATCGTCATCTATGATGAGCACCCGCATGACCGCGGACTGCTCGCCCTGGCGCTGCGAAGTGCCGAGGCTCAACTGGAAATCCTCGAGGCTTCAACGCCGCTCGAAATCGCGCAACACGTCAGTAGTGGTGCCATCGATGCGTTGATCGCCGACCCCGCCGATGCATTCGGTGAGGTCGCGGGCCTCGCCGCCGAGTTGCGCAAGCGATCTTCGCAGAGCCTGTTCTGGCTGTTCACCCCGACCGTGGAGGCTCCGACCGCGCGTGAATGCGTGGGGCTCGGCGTCGATGGCCGCACGCCCAAGGGCAGCGCGGGCTTCCTCGCCATGCCGGCGGCGCTGCTCGATCGCCTGCGGTCCCAGCGCGAGTTGCGGGCGCGGTTCCCTGGGAGGGCGACAGTGTCTTTTCCGGCACCTTCGACCTTTCCGCCTGCCTGCTTGGCAAGGGCGGCGCCATTCGCGCCGTGAACAGCACCTTCGAGCAGATGCTGGAGCGCCCCCGTTACGAACTCCTGGAGCTCTCTTTCGATCAGTTGCTAAATGAACCGGGACGCGAGGACGAATGGCGTCGACGTTTTCTCGTGGGCCACGAGGCCTGGGAAGCCGCAGCACCGCTGAAGACCGCCTCGGGCCGCCCGTTGACGGCCGCCTTCTCGGCGAATCCCCTCGCCGATACCGGTGCCCCGCAAGGCCTGTGGGCGGTGTGCCTCATGGATGTCACCCGCCTGCTCGGCAGCAGTCCCGCAAGCACCACGGCGGCCCCGGTGCCGGGCGTCGAACTGGATCAGGTTCTCTACGCCATTTCCCACGACCTGCAGGCACCGCTGAATTCGCTTGCCAGTCACGCCCGCACGCTGGGCGAGGGCGAGGCCGCACCAGGCGAGGAAGCGCGGGAAGCTGCGCGGGAAATCGGCACTCTGGCCGAGCGCATGCAGCTGATGCTGGATGGCATCCTGCAGGTTGCCAACGTGCGCCGTGCGAGCCAGGAGCCCGAAGTGGTGGGGCTCGATGCGGTGCTGCAGGACGCGATGGACAACCTGCACAGTGAAATCGAGACCACGGCCGCCACCATCGAGCGCGAGTCGCTGCCAACACTGCGAGTCAATCGCCAGCAGATGGTGCAGGTCATGCAGAACCTGCTCGCCAATGCGCTCAAATTCCGCGGCGATCGCATCCCGCGCATCCGCGTGCATGCCGAGGAGTCGGGCGAGACGCTGCGCATCGTGGTGGAGGACAACGGCATCGGCATCGAGGCGCGCGAGCTGGAGCGCATCTTCGGCATGTTCCAGCGCCTGCACACCGAGCGCGAATATCCAGGCATTGGCGTCGGGCTCGCGATCAGTCGCCAGATCGTGCGCGCCCACGGCGGTGACATCACGGTGGATTCCACGCCGGGGCGCGGCAGTCGCTTCACCATCGAGTTCAAGGGTGCCGCGCTGCGCTCCGTCAACTCGACCGGGAACCGGGCGGCCGGGTGATGTCGGAGGGAGTGGTCCACTGCAAGGTTCTCCTCGTCGAGGACATCGAAACCGAAGCACAGTTGGTCCACAAACATCTGCGCCGTGTGAGCGGTTGGCGCTTCAGCATCGAGCACCATGATCGCCTGACACCCGGGCTGGAACGGGCGCGCGAAGGCCAGTTCGACGTCATCCTCATCGACCTCAATCTGCCGGATGGTGCGGGGCTGGAAGTCTGCCAGCGCATGCGCAAGGCCGCTCCGCGCACTCCGATCATCGTTCTCACCAACCAGAACAGCGAGGATCTCAGCAACCGCGCGCTACGCGAAGGTGCGCAGGACTATCTCATCAAGCGGGAAGTGGACGGCCCCCTGCTGGGCCGCGCGATTCGCTATGCCATCGAACGCACGCGCGTGGACCGCGCGCTGCGTGAGAGCGAACAACGCTACGCCCTTGCCGTTGCTGGCGCCAATGACGGGATCTGGGACTGGAACATCCGGGACCGCGAGATCTACTTCTCAGCGCGCTGGAAAGCCATCCTGGGCTACAGTGACGGCGAGATTGCCGATCAATTGCGCGAGTGGTTCGAGCGCATCGATCATCATGACCGTGAGCAGTTCAACGAGGCACTCAACGCGCACCTCGAGGGACGCAGCAACTCGTTCGAATGCGAATACCGCATGGCCACCAAGGGCGGCGAGGTCCGTTGGGTCTCCACCCGTGGTGTCGCCGTGCGTGACGATGCGGGCACGGCGCTGCGCATGGCGGGCTCGATGACCGACATCACCCGCCGCAAGCAGACCGAGGCGCGGCTGCTGCACGAAGCCATGCACGACGCACTCACCGGCCTGCCCAACCGGATCCTGTTCATGGATCGTCTCGACCTCGCCCTGCGCAGGTTCCGCCGTGATCCGAGCAAGCTGTTTGCCGTGCTCTTCTTCGATCTCGACCGCTTCAAGCATGTCAACGACAGTCTGGGCCACGGCGTGGGAGATGAACTGCTGGGGCTGGTGGCGGCCAGAATCCTTTCCTGTTTGCGACCGGGCGACACCTTGGCGCGCCTGGGGGGCGATGAATTTGCCATTGTGCTCAACGACATCTCCGGCGCCACCGATGCCATCTATGTGGTGGACCGTGTGCAGAAGGCACTCGCGCGTGAGTTCGAGATTGCCGCCCACACGATCTACACCTCGGCCAGCATTGGAATCGCGGTCAGCTCCGAGATTTATCGTTCTCCGGATGAAATCGTGCGCGACGCGGACATCGCCATGTATCGCGCCAAGAATTCCGGTCAGTCGACCTATTCGGTGTTCGACACCTACATGCACGACCAGGCGATTTTCCAACACCGCATGGAGACCGATCTGCGGCGCGCGCTCGAGAAGGGCGAGTTCGAGATCCACTACCAGCCCATCATCTCGCTGGAAAACGAGCGGGTGCTCGGCTTCGAAGCGCTGCTGCGCTGGCAGCACCCAACACGGGGTCTCGTCATGCCGCAGGAATTCATCGGCATCGTCGAAGACACCAGTCTTGTCACGCCCATCGGCTGGTGGGTGATCGAGCGGGCCTGCCAGCAGCTGGCGGTGTGGCAGCGCCTTTTCCCGGTGGATCCGCCACTCGCGATGAGCGTGAATGTTTCCGGCAAGCTCTTCCTCACCGATGACATGGCGAAGCGCCTCGCCGCCCTGCTGGAAGACTGCGAGATAGACCCACGCACCTTGCATCTGGAGATCACCGAGCGCGTGGTGATGGACCACGGCGATCTGGTGCTCAGTACCCTGTCCGATTTGCGGGGTCTCGGCGTGGAATTGCATGTGGCCGATTTCGGCACGGGCTATTCCTCCCTCACCTACCTGCAACGCTTCCGCTATGACTCGCTCAAGATCGATCGCAGCTTCGTGCAGACCATGACGGAAAAGGTGGACAGCAGCGCCATCGTGGAGGCGCTCATCACGCTGGGCGGCACCCTGGGCATGAAGGTGGTGGCCGAAGGTGTGGAGACTGCCGACCAGGTGCGCCAGCTTCAGGCCATGCAGTGTCCGGCGGCCCAGGGTTACTGGTACGCACGACCCATGCATCAGGATGCGGTCAACGACTTCCTGAGGATTGGTGGCAGCGCGGAGTCCCGCGCCGGAAGTTCCGCTCAATCCATCCGGCACTGAGGCGGCAAGCCACCGCTTTCCATGCAGGCCGAACCGGCTCTTGAACCCTGTTTGACCCGCTATCCGCTGCGGGGCGTGGAATTGGCCGTGTGCTCCGTGGGCGATCCGGCCAAGTCTCCTCTGGTATTGCTGCATGGCTGGGGTGATACCGGCGCGAGCTTCCAGTTCATCGCGCCTTTCCTGGCGCCGCACTTCCACCTCATCGCGCCCGATCTGCGTGGCTTTGGGCAGTCGCGCGCGCCGGCCGGCGAGTACTGGTTTCCTGATTACCTGGCCGATCTGGACGCCTTGCTGGCTGCGCTCTGCGGGGAGCGCCCCTGCGATCTGGTTGGGCACAGCATGGGTGGAAATATTGCGGGCCTCTACGCCGGCATCAGGCCCGAACGTATTCGAAAACTGGTACTGCTGGAGGGCTTTGGGCTCGACACCACGTCGCCGGGCGGCGCGCCGTCGCGCTATCGCGAGTGGCTGGATGCCCAGCAGCGCGAACCGCGGCTGCGCGAGTTTTCCTCGCAGGCTGCGCTGCGTGAGCACCTGCGGCGTCTTGCGCCTTTTGCGAGCGACGAAATCCTGGAGGCGCTGTGTCCGCTGTGGGCCCAGCCAGCCGGGGATGGACGCTGGAGGCTGCGCATGGATCCGCGTCACCGTTGGCCGAATCCCGTGCTTTGTCGTCGCGCTGAAGCCATTGCCTGCTGGCAGGAGATCCGCGCACCCGTGCTGCTTTTCCTGGGCGATCGCTCCGAGTGGCCGCGGCATTTCGTGAATCTCGATCCCCTTGCGGCGTTCACCGCAGTGCTGCCCGCTGCACGCGTGGAGACGATTACGGAGGCCGGACACATGCTGCATTGGGAGCAACCGGCCCGGCTTGGTCGCCTCTTGCGTGATTTCTTCCTCGACCCGGAGCTCGTGTAATGCCCCCGGCGCGCTTCATCCTCGGCTGCGGTTATCTCGGGCGGGCCCTGCTCGAGGCGCTTGCCCCGTCACCGGGTCGCATCATCGTGACCAGCCGCAGTCGGGAGCGCCTCGCTGCACTCACGGCCGACGGGCGCGCCGAGGGCCTGCTGCTCGAGACGGGGGCGCTGACGCCGGAACAGCTCTCCACTCCGCTCACGGGCGCGGATGCTGTGGAGGTCTTCTGCCTGCTGACGCCCTCGGCATTGTCCAATGCCCAGCTGCGAGACTCTCTTTTCTCCCAGATTGAGAGGCTGCCGCTGAAGCGCGCCGTACTTGTCTCCAGCACGGGTATCTATGGTGCGGCAGAGGGTAGTGAAGTCAGCGCGGAGACCGTGCCCACTCTCAGTGGTCCTCGCGAACAGGGCCTGGCCGATATCGAGCAGGCCTGGCGGCAGCTGCCACAGGCCCGCATCGTGCGCATGGCAGGCCTTTATGGACCGGGGCGTGTAATCGGCGCAGGCATGGTACAGGAGGGACGCATGATTCCCGGCCGCGCCTCCGCTTGGCTCAATCTCATCCATCAGCGGGACGCAGCGGATCTCCTGCGCGTGTTGGCGGCGTCTGCGCATGCGGCAACCATTGAACTGGGCAGTGATGGACAGGCAATGCGCCGCAGCGAGTATTACGGCTTTCTTGCCGGGTTGTTGCACGCCCCGGCTCCGTGCTTCGAGAGCCTCGATGAAGGCGATGCGGGCAAGCGGGTCAATCCCGCTTCAACCTGGCTGCGCCTGGGCTGGCGCCCGCGTTTCACCGGCTATCGCGACGGCGTGCGCGATGCGCTGGGGCTTGCGCCCGGCGCGGGGTAGCAACGGTCAGTAGAGGATGAAATCCCCGAAGGCGCGCGGACCATCACCCGTGGCAATCCGCGCGAGGATGTCGAGCTTCTCGGCCCCCAGTACCACCAACTCGTTGTCGAACCATGTGGCCACGAAATAGCGGTCCAGTGTCGGCGAGTAATTGATGCCTTCCGGGTATTCACCGACGGGTACGGCGGGCGCCGCCTTCAGGCGCGCGAGATCCACCAGCGAAACTGTGCCGGCCTGCTGGTTGGTGACCAGCAGACGCTTGCGGCGCGCATCGTGCGCGATGGCGTAAGGCGCCTCACCGACCTCGATTTCCGCGGTGACCGTGCGTGTCGTGATGTCGATGAGCGAGATGGAATTGCTCTGGACGTTGGCCACGAAGGCCTGTGTGCCATCGGCGGAGACGCTCACCCCGAAGGGCGCCTTGCCGACCGGCAAGGTCGCGAGGCTTTCAAGATCCGGCAGGGCATGGATGCCGACGGTATTCGCATCCCGGTGAGCCAGCATCAGCCAGCTGCCGTCAGGACTGACCGCGACGCCTGCCGGCACTTCCCCCGTCGCCACCTCGGCCACGACTTTCAGTGAGCGCGTATCCACTGCGAGCAGGCGCTGGCCATACCACTCTGTCACGTAGACGCGATCGCGCGCCGGATCGCGTGCGATGCCCAGCACCTCGCCACCCAGGTCAATCTGCCGTGCCACGCGACGGCTGGCCACGTCGATGACGCTGAGACCATGTGCGCCCGGGGTGGTGACAAACACCCGCGCGCCCGCGCGATCGATGGCTACTCCGGCCGGATCCTTGCCCACCGGGATTTCGAACTCCGGGTGGAGCGTGCGCAAATCCACCACGGACACCGTATCCGTGCCCTGGTTGGTGATGAAGGCGAGCTGCGCGTAAGCCGACGGGCAGGCGCAGAGAGAGCTCAAGGCGATGGCCCATGCGAAGCTCCAGGAAAAGGTGCTCGCCATGGGCCAGGGGAGGGCGGTGCTCACGGCAGCCGGTCTCGGCGCAGGTGCCTGTGCCCGCGCGATCCGGGTCTACTGCTCCGCCAGCTTCTTCAGGTTTTCCAGGCCCTGCTGGTAAACCGCGTTCACTGCATTGAGCGCCGCTTCGTCGTTCAATTCGGGCGGCGGATTGTTCTTGGGATAGGCGCGGTAGAAACCGCTGCGCCACTCCACACTGCTCGTCTTGTCATCTCGCGCACTGACTGTCAGAAAGGCTGAGTAGGTGGTGACAGGCATCACGGCGTTGTCGGTCTTGATGATCTTGTAGCGATACATCATGGTCACCGGGTCCCAGGCCTGCAGCTCTTCGACGATTTCCGGACCATCGGCCTTGCCAACGCGCAAGGTACGCTTGGCACCCACCGCGTTGCCGCCCTCGGGCGTGCACGCAGCGATCGCCGGATGCCACTGTGAGATGGCGCAGAAATCCGCAATCAGCGCCCAGACCTTGGCCGCGGGCGCGTTGATTTCTATGGTCTGGGTGGCTTTCTGGCGGGACGGGCCGTGCGCGAAGACAAGACTGGAGGCGAGAGTGCACAGGAACAGGGTGAGGATACGCAGTCGCATTAAGAGATCTCCGGTTGAATCTGGCCCGCAGTTCAGCGGCGGGCGGCGGCAGTGTAGTGTGCGGGCGTGGGCCTCGCCAGTCGCGATCGCCGGGGCGTGGGTGTTTGCGTGCGGGATGTGTCCACACCCTGCCTTGGCGGCGGAAACCCTGCCCCTATGCGAGTTGCAAGTTGGCAGCTCGACGGGTGCGAGACGCTTCGAAGTCGAGGTCGCCCGCACTCCCGAGGCCCGGCAGCGCGGTCTCATGGGCAGGAAATTGCTTGCCGGGGGGCACGGCATGCTGTTTGTGTTCGATGAGACTGAACGGCTCGCGATGTGGATGAAGAACACGCTGATTCCGCTCGACATGCTGTTCTTTGATGATGGCGGCGTGCTTGTGCATCTCGAGCGTGAGGCCGAGCCACATTCACTGCGTCACCGTCAGCCGCCGGTGCTGGCGCGCTACGTGCTCGAAATCAACGGTGGGGAGGGGAAGTCACTGTCCGTCGCCTCTGGCACGCGCCTGGAGGCGGACAGCCTGCGCGAGTGCCTGGAGAGCGCACGACATTGAATCACCTGTGCGGCTGATTCCGCCAAGCCGACAGCGCCGCCGGGCCCGCGATAGCGCTCAGGGACGGCGTGTCGCCTTCAAGGCGTTGAGACCGGCGCTGAAGCCCTCCAGCGACACCGCCACTTTGATGGGCTCGCGCTTGGAGTCATTGAAACGCACGGTCATGCGCTCGGCGGCGCCCAGTGCGCGCAGGAAATCAGGTTCCAGGCGGGCGCCCGCGCGACACCCGCTCGGTTCGCAGCGTTCCACCGGGAAGTGCATGGGGCGTGCGCCGGCAACTTCCATCACCACCCCGGCGGGCAGGGACATTCCGAGCGGAAGACTGAGTGCGGCGATCGGGGACCCGTCTCCCGGCACATAGCCTATGGCCATCTGCAAGACCCGCTGTCCGCCCTCGCGCAGCACCAGCTCCTGAAGGATGAAACAGCCTCCTTGCTGGCCTTCCTGGGGTGCCTCGCATTTGGCGATCCAGCTGCCGAAACGCTGCGCTTCGCCATTGCCGTCGGCCTCGACGGCGAGCGCGCAAGTCGCCGCGCAGGCGAGCAGCAGTGCCGAGGCAGTGAGGAAAAAGAACCGGGGTTTCACGGGGCGCTACTTTACTCCATCGCGAGCATCTGGCGCATCGATCGCGCTCGCCTGCGGGGTCACGGCGCGAGGCTGGCGCGCACTGTTCGACCACGCCGGGACACGAATGCCCGTATGGATATCGTAGAAATCATAGGGTTTGAGGTCTACCACCGGCGTGTCGTGCCAGGCATCGAGGCGCCTGACCTTCAGCCGGTTGTCATTGATCTCCAGCAAATCGACCACCGCGAGGCCCAGGGGATTGGGTCTGTTGCGGGTGCGCATGGCGAAGGTGCCGACCGCCGGCCTCCCTCTCTCGGTATCTGCAGGTATCACCAGTTCGGTACACGGAGGCGCGCGATGCATGAAGAAAATCACGATGAGATGGGAGTAGGCCTCGAGCCCGGCGAGGCCCGGCACATACTCGGGGAGAATCAGGATTTCGGATACCACCTCGCGGCGACGGCGCGGGATCTCCTCGTCCGGCACCTCGGTGACCACATGGCCGATGGGCTTGAGCGCGAACGTGAGGGGGGTGTCTGTGCGCATGAGTCAGGTCTGGCAGTTGCGGGGCTCCGATCATCGCGCTCACTGGTCCCCGCTGTCACGGCACGCTAGGCTGGCGCCATGTCACCGGAACGTTTTCATCCCGCGGTTTCCACCTGGTTGAGTGTGGCTTTCACGGCCCCCACCCCGGTGCAGATCCGTGCCTGGGAGGCACTGCGCGAGCCACGCGATCTCCTGGTGGCGGCACCCACCGGTGCTGGCAAGACGTTGGCTGCGTTCCTGGCCGTCATTGACGAACTGGTCCGCCAGGGCGTGGAGAACAGGCTCGCCGAGGGTGTGCAGATTGTTTATGTCTCGCCGCTCAAGGCTCTCAGCAACGACATCCAATGCAATCTGGAGCAGCCGCTCGCGGGTATTCAGGAGGCCCTCGCGGCGGGGGGATTTCCCGCAGTGCCCCTGCGCACGGCGGTGCGAACGGGAGATACACCCCAGATCTCCCGCACGCTGATGCGGCGGAACCCGCCCCAGATCCTCGTCACCACGCCCGAGTCGCTCTACATCCTGCTCACCAGCGAGAGCGGGCGGGACATGCTGAAGACCACCCGCACGATCATCGTGGACGAGATTCATGCCGTGGCGGGCACCAAGCGGGGCGCCCACCTGGCCCTGAGTCTTGAGCGGCTGTCGGCGCTGACCGCCCAACGCCCCCGCCGGATTGGGCTCTCCGCCACGCAACGGCCGCTGGAGGAAGTGGCTCGTTTCCTCTGCGGCACTTCTGCGTGCGAGAGCCTGCAGAAGCAGGTCGACATCATCGATGAGGGCCACGCCCGCACCCGTGACCTCGCGCTCGAGCTGCCGAGCGCGCCGCTGGAGGCGGTGCTGTCTGCGGAATCCGCGTCCGAGATGCACGACCGGATTGCGGAACTGATCCTCGAGCACCGCACAACACTCGTGTTCGTCAACACGCGGCGCATGGCCGAACGGGTCGCCAAGGCGCTCAGTGATCGTATCGGGAATGATCTCATCACTTCCCATCACGGCAGCATGTCGCGCGAGCTGCGCCTGCAGGCCGAGCAGCGGCTCAAGGCGGGGCAGCTGCGGGCGCTGGTGGCCACGGCCTCACTCGAGCTTGGTATCGATGTGGGCGAGGTGGATCTGGTCTGCCAGATTGGCTCCACGCGAACGCTCGCAACACTGCTCCAGCGTGTGGGGCGCTCCGGCCATCGACTCGATGCGCTGATCAAGGGACGCCTTTTCCCGCAAAGCCGGGACGAACTCGTGGAATGCGCAGCCCTGCTCGACATGACGCGTCGGGGTGAACTGGATCGTTTGACCATCGCTGGCCCGGCACTGGATGTGCTCGCCCAGCAAATCGTGGCCGAAGTGGCGGCGCGCGGGGAATGCAGCTTCGATGCACTGCTCGGCCTGATGCGGGGTGCATATTGTTACCGCGCCTTGTCCACCGAAACCTTCTCGCGCGTGCTCGACATGCTGGCCGAAGGGTATGCCTTCGCCCGTGGCCGGCGCAGTGCCTATCTGCATCTGGACCGCATCAACCGCCAGGTGCGGCCCCGCCCGGGCGCGCGCCTCGTTGCCATCACCTGTGGCGGGGCAATTCCCGACACGGCCGATTACGACGTCCTGGTGGAGCCGAGCGGCCAGTTTGTCGGCACCGTCAACGAGGATTTTGCGATCGACAGCATGCCCGGAAGCATCTTCCAGCTGGGCAACAGCTCTTGGCGCATCGTGAAGATAGAGCAATCTGCCGTGCGCGTGGCCGACGCCGCCGCCGAACCTCCCAACATGCCGTTCTGGGTCGGTGAGGCACCGGCGCGCAGTGATGAACTGTCCACGGCCGTGTCCCGCCTGCGCGCTGATTTCGATCTGCGCCTGCTGGCCACTGCGGGTGAGCAACGAGCAGCCACGCTCCTCGCCTGGCTGCGCGAGGATCTGGCACTGGGTCGTTCCGCTGCCGAGCAGATCTACGAATATCTCGCGGGCGGTCGCCTGGCGCTCGGTGTCATGCCCACCCAGCACACACTGGTACTCGAACGCTTCTTCGACGAATCGGGCGGCATGCAGCTCGTCATCCATTCGCCTTTCGGCACACGCATCAATCGGGCTTGGGGGCTCGCCCTGCGCAAGCGTTTCTGCCGCCAGTTCAATTTCGAGCTGCAGGCTGCGGCGGTGGAGGATGCAATCGTCATTTCGCTGGGCGCCATCCACAGTTTTCCGCTGGAAGATGTCTGGCGCTTCCTCAAGGCGGCCACCGTGCGCCAGGTGTTGACCCAGGCGCTTCTGGATGCGCCCATGTTTCCGGTGCGTTGGCGCTGGGTGGCCTGCTGTGCACTGGCCATCCAGCGCAGCCGGTTTGGCAAACGCACGCCGCCCAGACTGTTGCGCATGTCTGCCGAGGATCTGGTGTCGCTGGTGTTTCCCGATCAGCTGGCTTGTGCGGAAAACCTCACTGGCGCCCGCGAGATCCCGGACCATCCGCTCGTCGCACAAGCCATCGACGACTGCCTCTCGGACGTCATGGACTGCACCGGCCTCGAAGCTCTCCTGCGCGCCATCGAAGCGGGGGAAAAAGAACTGGTTGCGCGCGACCTCACCGAGCCATCGCCATTCGCGCAGGCAGTCCTGAATGCCAATCCCTATGCGTTTCTCGATGATGCCCCGCTGGAGGAGCGGCGTACCCAGGCCGTGCAGAGCCGTCGCTGGCTGGATCCGGCCCTGGCAACCGATCTCGGCGCACTGGATCCTCAGGCCATCGCACGGGTGATCGCGGAAGTCTGGCCAAGCCCGCGCAATCGGGACGAGCTGCATGAGGCGCTGGATCTGCTGGGGGCGGTCAGTCCCTCGACCCTCGCACACGGCCCCCGGGGCGAGCTTGCAGAGGTGGATGAGGCGAGGCTTGCGGATTGGTACGAGGTGCTGGCAGGCGAGGGCCGCGCGCTCACCTTGCATACGCGAGGATCCTCGACCGGCGGCCTAGGTTCGCAGCCAGCGGATGAGATGAAGTGGCTCGCGGCCGAGCGTTGCCGCGACCTGTGCGGGCTATGGCCCGGCGCAGCACTGATCGGCGCAGAGCCGCCGGCCGAATTGCAGTTGCCGACCGTGGAGTCGCCCCTGCTGGCGCTGGTGCGGGGCTGGATGGAGGTCTGCGGTCCGGTAACGGTGCAGATGCTTGCCGCGCACCTCGGACAGGAGACCTCCGCCATCGAACAACAACTTCATGCACTGGAAGCCCAGGGCATCGTGATGCGCGGACAGTATTCCCCGGGGGTGGTCGACCTCGAATGGTGTGAGCGCCGCCTGCTTGCGCGCATCCACCGCTACACCCTGAACCGTCTGCGCGCCGAGATAGAACCGGTCGCCGCTGCCGACTTCCTGCGTTTCCTCTTTGAGTGGCAATACGCGGCTGGGGGGCAGCAGGTGGAGGGCACCCAGGCGACTGCCAAGGTGCTCGAAATGCTTGCGGGCTTCGAAGCCCCGGCCGCGGCGTGGGAGCAGGCCATCCTCCCGCTCAGGATCAAGGACTACAGCCCGTCGATGCTCGACCGCCTGAGCGGAGGCGGCAGGGTGAGCTGGTTGCGCCTGCGGCCCCGCGAGGGCGGCAAGGCGGGCGCACAGTTGCTGCGGACTTCCCCCATCAGCTTTGTTCCGCGCGGTGATTTGCGCGCATGGTTGCGCCTGCATGGTGGCGATGAAAAACCCGAACTGAGTGGCGTGGCGTTGGCCGTGCAGGCCTTTTTGCAGGGTCATGGCGCTTCGTTCTTCGACGACATTGCGGCCGGCACCCGATTGCTCAGGACCCAGTGCGAGCAGGCGCTGAGTGAGCTCGTGACAGCGGGGCTCGCGACATCCGACAACACGCTGGGTCTGCGTGTGCTTCTGACCCCCAGTGCAAAACGCCGTCCCTTGCACGGTCAACGCCGACGACGGGCCGTGGCCACCGGCATCGAGGACACGGGCCGTTGGGCGTTGCTCGCAGCCGGGGAAGGCGGGCCGGAACAACTGCCCTATGGCGCTCCGGATCTGGAACCTGTCGCACGGAGTCTCCTGCAACGCTACGGCGTGGTCTTCCGGCGACTCCTGGAGCGCGAGAACTGCGCGCAGCTCTGGCGACCCATCCTGCAATGCCTGCGGCGCATGGAAGCGCGCGGGGAAATCAGGGGAGGGCGCTTCGTGGCCGGTTTTGCCGGCGAGCAATTTGCCCTGCCCGAGGTTGTCGCTGCCCTGCGGCGTGTCCGCGCAAGCCAGGCCAGCGGAGTTCCCGTACTCACCAGCGCCGCGGATCCGCTCAATCTCGTGGGCATACTCACCCCGGGAGTGCGGGTACCAACGAACAGTCAGGCGGTGGTCGCCTGGCTGGATGGCGAGCCCGTTGCCACCCGCCTTGCAGGCCAGATTCACCTTCTCAAGACCTTGGACGCGGCACAGGAGATGCGCGTCCGGACGGCCTTGATCGCCCGACGCTCCAGCCCCCAAGCCGCGAGACGCAAGATTTGACATAAGCACGCGACGTGCTTGCGCGCCGGGGCTGCGAAAAGTTGGGCCACTTTCCTCGAATTCACCTGAGGATTTTCCTCAAGCCAGCCATAAATTTATATTAATCAGTAGCTTGAAACATAAACCCGATAATTGTTCGGGTGAAATTTTCCTGAAATGAAGCTATCCCCCTGATTTTCATGAATAAAAAGTCAGATCCCGATGGAGCGTCGTTCAAGTGTTTTCTCATGATTTTTCGAGGAAAGATAAAATCAATTAAATCATTGAGTTATATCTGAAACCCAGACTTTGTCTCGCGCCCTTGCAGATTCTGTCGGCTGGCCAGCCTGCGCCAGTCGCCGCGCGGCCACCCCTGGCAGCAACACGCCTCTTTGCGCGCTGATCTATAAATTACGCGTGAGCGGGAAGAAAAATATACAAATCATCGGTCTGGGAGGTAAATATGCATTCAGGGAAAATCATGACATTATCGGCCATCTAAAAGAAAAATCAGGCCGTGAGGGAACATCATGAACGTCGAGGAGCTGGGCCGCAGGGTTCGTCTGCGCCGCAAGGGGGTCAGCCTGCGGCAGCAGGAACTCGCTGCCTTGGCCGGCGTTGGTACCCGATTCATCGGCGAGCTTGAGAAAGGCAAGGAAACGCTCGAAATAGGTCGCGTGCTGCGGGTGCTGGAGACTCTGGGTCTTGAACTCGACGTGCACGAGCGTCACCAGCGCGCGGCGGGAACCCATGCTGGGGCTTGAACTCGAGTTCGATTTTCGGGGTGAGCGGCTGGGGCATCTGGTCGCCACCACCACCACGAACTGGGCGCTGGTTCCCCCGGCCGACGCCGTCAGCACTTCCACTTCTCTCGCACCGGCCAAAGCCGTGCCATTCGCTCTCGCCTTGTCCGAAACCGACCTCCGGGGACAAGCGCCAGGTCTCAAGACCTGGTGCGAACAACTCCTGCCAGAGCCCGAACTCATTCCGGCAATGGCGCGCCGGCTCGGGATTTCTTCCGGCAACAGTCTCGCGCTGCTGGCCGCCCTCGGTGGCGATTGTGTCGGTGGGGTGAGTTTCCATGGTGCGGGCAGCGACAGGAGACCCGGGGAATCCGGGCTGCGGCACCTGAATGACGAGGAGCTGCGACATCTCGTTGCCGCGATTGCCGAGCGTCCGCTTGGCATGGAAGTGGAAGGTCTGCGCTATGTGCTGCCCGGCGCGCGGCCGAAGATACCGGTCTGCAGGGATGAAAAAGGCGTTGCCCTGAGTTTGGGCTCAGGTCTGAGCACACATCTACTGAAGATAAACGACACCACGCTGCGCGATCTTGTGCTGAACGAGTGGCTCTGCATGCGCCTCGCAGCCTCCGCAGGGCTGCGGGTGGCCAAGGTCGAACTGCACAAGGCCTATGCCACCCTGCTCGTGGTGGAGAGAATCGATCGAACCCGTGACGCAGAGGGCGCGGTGCACAGCCTGCACATGGAGGATTTCTGTCAGGTCGCGGTGCTTGATCCATCGCTCAAGTTTGAACGGGAGGGCGGTCTCGGTGTCGCCGATTGCGCGGGATTGATTCGCCGCTACAGCGCGCTACCGGGAGTGGATCTGCGGGAATTCATCCGCTGGCTGTTGTTTGGCTTTCTGGTTGGCTACGGCGGTGGCCATGCCAAGCAGCTCGTGATGAGTCACACCGCACAAGGGCCCCGCCTCGGGCCATTTTTCGGTATCTGGTCGTGGCATGTCTATCCTGGGCTGAGTGATCGCCTGGCCATGGCCATCGGGCGTGAGGACAGGCCGGACTGGGTGCACGCTGCGCGCTGGCGGGAGCTCGGCCAGCAGATCGGCGTGAAGCCCGCCTACGTGCTGCAACTCCTGGCCCATCTGGCGAGCCGCCTGGCGAAGCTCTGGGAGGGCTTGCTGACCGAACTGGGTCCCAATGCCAAATCGCAGGTCGTCGAGGCGCTGGGAGCGCTCATTGCGCAACGTTGCCGGCAGGCGCTGGTCTCTCTCGCTGCAGAGCAATCGTGAATGCCGGGCGGGGCAAGCGAAGCCGGCTCAGAACGCTTGCGCGACAGTCAGGCGTCTACGCTCAGAGCGAAAAGAAGCGCACGTAGAAAGGCGTCCATGCGATCAGCATGAGCGCCATGGCTGCCGCTTCCAGCTTCAGTTCCCGCCTGAGCTGGATTCTGCGCTCTGGCGCGCTGTCGCTCATGAAAACCAGCGTCATGGTCATGTCCAACGGCAGGGCAAAGACCAGCATCATCATGAAAGCCGGCGCGATCACGGTGGGAATGATGCGCCAGGAGTGGGGATCAGCCGTACCATCCAGAAACGGTCCGACGCAGGAGACGCAGACGGTGATTGCCAATAAAAGCGCGCGCAGGGGGCTGAATTTCATGATCCGCAACAGAACCCGGTGGTGGCAGGAGCCATCAGTGTTGATCCGGTCGCAGAGGAAAGAAAGCAGATGAACCTGCCACGACTCTCACGCGTGGGCGATTATTTCGCCGGACATTCCGGTACGCGCTCGCTCATGGATGATCTCGGTGCCGTGCAGCGCAATCCGGGTGCCTATCTCAATCTGGGTGGTGGCAATCCGGCCCGTGTGCCTGCCATGCACACCTGGTTCTCGCGGCGCCTGGCCACGCTCGCCAATGCCGGCGCCCTCGATGACGCCTTTGCGGCCTATGAAGATCCCCAAGGGCCTCTGTTTTTCCGTCAAGCGGTTGCAGGCTTCCTGGCTCGCCATCACGGCTGGCCGGTGGATGCCTCTCATGTGCTTTGCACCGCGGGCAGCCAGGCCAGCTTCTTCATGCTGTTCAACTTGCTCGGCGGCCCGACCGGTGATGGCCTCCCGCGCGAGATTGTGTTTCCCCAATGTCCTGAATACATCGGCTACGGCGGCCTCGGACTTGGGGCTGACATGATGCGGGCGGTCGCTGCGCGTCCTGTCGAGACCGCGCCGCATCGGTTCCGTTACCAGATGGATTTCACCGCCATCCGCACGGATGCGCGGACGGCGGCCTTGTGTCTCAGCCGCCCGTGCAACCCGACTGGCAATGTCTGCCGCGATGAGGACCTCGCTCGCCTGGCCGCGATGGCGGACGCGGCCGAGGTGCCCCTGATTGTCGACTGCGCCTACGGCGAGCCTTTCCCCGGCATCAGTTTCGTGGCGCACAGCCTGCCGTGGTCCTCGCGCCTGATTGCCTGTTTCAGTCTCTCCAAGCTTGGCCTGCCTGGCCTCCGGGTGGGTGTGATCGTGGCCGCACCGGAGCTCATCGGTGTACTCACCAACATGAACACCAGCATGGTGCTCGCACCCAATCCCCTGGGCTGTCATCTCGCCGCACCACTCTTCGAGACCGACGAACTCACGCATTTCATCGCCCGGGAAATTCGTCCCTTCTACGCCGCGAAGGCCCGCTTTGCCCTGGCCTGTTGCGACCGTGAACTGAGTGGGCTCGACTACCTCATCCACGACGCCGAGGGGGCCATCTTTCTCTGGCTGTGGTTGCGCGGGTTGCCGATCACGGCACAGGAACTCTATGCACGTCTGAAGGCAAGCGGTGTGCTCATCATCCCCGGGCACCACTTCGCGCCCGGACAGAAAGCGGCTCCAGCCCACCTCGAGCAGTGCATCAGGCTCTCGTTCGCGCAGCCGGAAGATACGGTGTCGCGTGGCATAGCCATCTTGGCGGAGGAAGTGCGCAGGGCTTTCGCCAAGCGCTGAGACGTGAGGGGAGGGCGGCTCAGCTCTCCTGTCTGAATACCGGCTTGTGCAGCACGCACTCTATTGCGCAGATCCGCTCGACCAGTGCGAGATGGTCGGCATCCTTCGGATTACGCAGGACGGCCGTGATCTCGTAGCCCACTCGCAGCGGCCGGACCTCGATCACCCGGGCCTGGAAGTGATGTTCCCGCTGACGGATGGGAATCGTGATGCGGATGCCCGCCTGCAGGCGCAGTCGGGTGCCGGAGAAGAAACGCAGGCCCACTGGCATAGGGCTTTTTTCTTGGCCAGGCCAGTCTGGCCAAGTCAGGGAAGTGCGCACTTCCAGAGGGAAGTCTTCAGGATGGCTGAAGAATCTTCCCTCGGAGTGCGTCGACGTTTTTTCGGACGGGGTCGGGACTGTATTGGGCATTACCGCGCCAGGCGCGGAGACCGGTAGATCTTCTGTGAAACCGGAATTCGGCATCAAGGAGACATCAATTTCTGTTTGATTGGATAGTTATGACTTCTACCTGCTGCCGATTCTAGTTATGACCCTTGGACTCCGCAAGCGGAGATTGCCCTTTTTGACTAAAAATTAGCGTGTTGGGAGCGCTATGGCGAAAAAACTAAAGAAATATTCTATAACCTAATGATTTATATTAATTAAGTATTGAGTGGCTGCCAACCGGCATCAGCCCACAACTGGCCGCTGACCGCCGAGTTGCGGCACAGGAAGCAGATGGCATCGGCAATTTCCTCGGGTGCGATGAGGCGGCCTATCTGGGTGGCCGGCAGTACATGTTTCTGGATGTAGTCCTCACCCAGGGCCCGCACCATGGGCGTATCCGTGAAACCGGGATGGATGACCGCGCAGCGCACGCCGTAGAACATTGATTCGATCATCAAGGTGGCCGCCGCGCCTTCCAGCCCGACCTTGGTGCTGGCATAGGCAATCTGGCCCTTGTTGCCCTGTGAGGATACGGAGCCGATGAAGACCACCACGCCCTGCATGCCTTCGGCAGCCTGCCAGCGTTTGAGTCCCGCCGCACTTCTGCGCTCGGCGATGCGTGACACCATTTCGAGCGCCCAATACACCGGCGCAATCAAATTCACTTCCACCACTTCACGGAACGTCTCTGCGGGATAGATCTGCGCCTTGTGGCTTTCCTTGTTCACGCGCACCGAGAGTCCATCGCGCGTGATGCCTGCGGCAGGCACACAGATGCTCACGGGCTGCACGCTGCGGGTTTGCAGATCGTCAAACACCGAGTGGCGGAATGTCTCGCTGGTGGTGTCGCCGCGGTAGGCCACCACGGCCTCGCGTCCGGCCGCGCGATTGATCTCCTGGGCATGGGTGTGGGCCACGTCCGATCGATCCACCAGCGCCACGATGCCTGCGCCTTGTTTGACCATCTCGCGCGCAGTGGCGAGTCCGATGCCGCTGGCGCCACCCGTGATGACCGCGGTCTTGCCGGTGATAATCATGTGCCGTCTCGCTTGTCTGGAAAAAGGGATGCTCGCTATTGTGCAGTCAGCTCGACTAACAAGCGACAGGGCCATGCCGAATTGCCGTCGACCGCTACACCCAAAGTCGCACCATGCCGGTGCCTGAGGAACTCTCACACCCGTGGCTCGCGGCATGCCGCGCGCGTTCGCATGAAATCCTGCACAGCCTCGCCGCGGGAACGGTAAGCCAGCAGCCGATCTTCCTCACGCTTGCCGCCGCGGGATCACTGGGGCGTTTGGAGGCCGGGGCGGACTCGGACTTCGACAGCCTCTTCATCGTGGCGGACTCCGCGGTCGAAGAGGCATCTCGCGATACCGTCGTGGCCGCGGGCATCGAAGCCGTGTTCGACCGCGCCCGTGCGTGTGGACTGGCAGTTCCGAAAGCGGATGGCATTTTTCGCACGGCAACCACACCGGCTGCCCTCACCGACCCCGGGGCACTGGGCAGTCTGGATGAAACGCCCGCCACTTTCGGACGCCGCATGCAGCTCTTGCTGGACGCAAGGCCGGTTTTTGGCGAATCGGCTTTTCGCCAGTTGCAGGCCCGGGTGCTCGATTGGTACTGCTCTCCCGCCCGGGTGCTGCCGGCCGAAGCTCCCTGGGACTATCTGCAAGGCGATCTCGTGCGCTACGCGCATGCCTACCGCAATTGGCAGAGCTTTCGGTTTGCACGCTCGGCGCAGGACAGCTGGACCTTGCGCCAGGCCAAGCTGCGGCTGGTGCGCTACGTGACCTGGATGGGGCTTTTCCTGCTCATCGTCGATGCGCGCGCCCGGGGCGATCAAGGACAGAACTGGTTGCTGTCCCGGCTCGCGCTTACCCCTCTGGAGCGCATCGTGCACGTGTTGAAGGAATACGCACCGCAGGAAGTGGCGCGCATCGTGAGCGCGTACGGGGATGGGCTCATGCTGCTGCAGGAACCGGCCGTACGTCAGGAACTCATCGCATCCACTGCGCCGGAAAGCGCCACCCTGCCGCCTGTTTTCGTGCGCATCATCGAACTTGGTGGGGTGATCAGGACGGCGCTCCGGGAATCTCTCAGCGTGCGCTGCCGGAGCGAACCACAGCAGCTGCTGCCATTCTGAGCTGCGCTCACTCGTAGCGCAGCGCCTCCACCGGCTCCACCCTTGCGGCCTGCCAGGCGGGGTAGAGAGTGGCAAACAGGCAGATCCCCAGAGTGATGCCAGCGACTCGCAACACATCCCCGACAAGAATGCGGGTCGGCAGATAGTCGATGTAATAGACATCCGCCTTGATGAGCTTGAGATCAAAGCTCCGCTCCAGCCAGCGCATGAGATCGTTCGCGTACTCCGCGCCCAGCATTCCCGTGGCCACGCCGAGCGCGATCCCGGCAACACCAATCAGCACACCTTGAATCACGAACGCGCCGAGGATGGTGCCGGCAGTGCAGCCCTGGGTGCGCAGGATGGCGATGTCGCGGCGTTTTTCCTTGACCACCATGATCATCGAGGCCACCACGTTGAAGGCGGCGACGCCGATGATGACGGACAGGATGAGAAACAGGATCCGTTTCTGCGATTGCAGGGCCTGGAAGAAATTGCGATGGAACTGGCTCCAGTCAAGCACCACGAAGCCGGGGCCGAGGACGGTTTGAAGATGGGCCGCCTGGGCCAACGCTTCTCCCGGTGAGGTGAAACGTACCCGCAGGCCTGTCACGGCCTCCCCGTAATCAAAAAGTCGTGCAGCCACGGGTAGATCCATCAGCACGAAAGCGGAGTCGAATTCGTGCATGCCAACCCTGAACACACCGCCAAGGTTCACGGGTGCGTAGCGTGGCTGGGTGGCACCGGTTTCCGCGGACCAGCGGGGGATGATGAGCGTGGCAGTATCACCCGGTTCGGCGTCCAGTGCCTCCGTCAGGGTCCGGCCGAGGAATACCGGGGTTTTGCCACCGGTGGCGGCAAGGTCGCCGAGGCTGGTCCCACTGAGATAGCGGGCGAGATCCGAGACTTCGTTCTCGCCATCACGCGGGATTCCATACACCACCACGCCCTTGATGCGGCCCCGCCGATTGATCATCGCGCTGCCGCGGATGAAGGGCTGGACGCCCGTGACGCCCGGCACCCGGCGAATTTCCGCGGCGACTTGCGGCCAGTCCGCCATGGCCTCGCCGCCACGAAAAACGGTTGCATGCGAGGTCATGCCAAGGATGTGTCCTGCCACTTCGCGCTCGAAACCGTTCATCACCGACAGCACGATGATGAGCACTGCGACACCCGTCGCCACCCCCAGCACGGAGGCGAATGACACGAAGGTCGCAAAACGATTGCGCCGCTTGCCGCGCAGATAGCGCAAGCCGATGAACAGGGACAGGGGGCGATACATGGCGCCGGAATCTAGCACAAACCCTGCGCGGCCAAGCTCCTGGTGCACCCGCAGGGGCGCGGACCCGGTACGACTCCCGGGCCCCGGTTCAAAAAGTCCAGGACAGGCTGATCGAGCCGAAATTGTGGCTGTCCGGTTGGGCCTCGAACTCGCGGCTCCGGAAGTTCTGGATATAGGAAAGCTTGGTTGGGCCCGCCAGCACGGTGGCACCCAGCACGACATCACCCACCAGCAGCTCCTTGTCCACGCTGTGGCTGTCGGCAAAGGTGTTGCCGTCAAGGAAGATGTCACGCAGCACCAGGCGCCCACCGAGGCCCGCAAACACATGGAAACCGAAGCGCGTGCGGCGATCGAGGCGAGGATCTCCCCGCGCTGCGGGTGCATTGGGATCCCCCCCGGCCTGATCGGCGAAGTGCCGAAATCAAACGGCAGGTTCCAGCCGAGGCGGACGGTTCCACCGGCCTGCAGGTGAGTGGCGACGTTGCCGAGCACGCCGCCCGCGCCCGTGATCACATCGAAAGCCCAGCGCTCATGCAGGGTCTGGCGCCAGCGACGGTCACGGTGCTCGAGGATCAGATTGAGGCCGGGTTCGTTCTCGAGTTGATGATCCCAACCCTTGGCCGTAGGCAGACCCCGTATCTCATGCACGAGGTTCTGGGCCTGTTCAGCCAGCGCCGCAGGCCCGACCATGCCAACCTGGAACTCCACCACATCCATGGCCGCCTCGGAGCGGCTCATGAAACTCACGCCGCCGTACAGCCAGCCGGCGTAGGGGCGATCCGTGGGAATGAGCTCACGCTGCGCGATGTCTTCCGGTGTGTACATCTGCTGCCCAAGGGCGAAGCCCACGTTGCGCAGGCGCCCCTCGGCATTGACGAACGGCATTCTGGAAACCACACCGAGCAGCCAGTCCGGGACCCGACCGTCCTCTGCATACCGTGCGAGATCGCCCGACAGCCAGGCGAGTTGCAGGCCATTGGTGTACTGGGCGTCGGTCTCGCCGAAGAGATCGTTCTCGAAGATGAAGGTGAAGGTCGAGGTCTGCCCGGGCGATTTTTCCGTGGCCGGTGCGGACACGCTGAACAGACTCGCCAAGGCGAGGAGGCAGACCGGCAGGGGAGTCATGATGTGCTAATTTACCCGGAACTGATTGATGAACGCTGAACAGGAGGACACCATGTTCGGACTGGCTCGCAAACAACGCATGCCCGATCCCGCGGATGCCCTGCCGGGGCGCTCGACGCCGCTGGTGATTCGGAATCACCACTTCGTGCTCGGCACACCCTTGTTGCCACCCTATCCGGATCACTGCCAGCTTGCGCTGTTCGGGATGGGCTGCTTCTGGGGCGTGGAGCGCAAATTCTGGCAGCTGCCCGGCGTGTACACCACCGTGGTGGGTTATGCAGGGGGAATCACGCCCAACCCGCTCTATGAAGAAGTTTGCAGCGGCATGACCGGACACAATGAAGTGGTCCGGGTGGTGTTTGATCCCGCGGCCATCGACTACGCAGCCCTGCTTCAGGTGTTCTGGGAATCACACGACCCCACGCAGGGCATGCGCCAGGGCAATGATGTGGGCACGCAGTATCGATCCGGCATCTACACCAGTGATGACGCACAGCAGGCGCTGGCAGAAGCCTCCGCGGCGCGCTACCAGACCAACCTCACAGCGGCCGGCTTCGCTGCCATCACGACCGAAATCCTGCCTGCGCCCGAGTTCTACCATGCAGAGGACTATCACCAGCAGTATCTGGCCAAGAATCCGGGAGGCTATTGCGGCGTTGGTGGCACTGGAGTCAGGTGTGCCTGAGTTTCAACCGCGCAATGAAATCGCGCGTCGGGCCCGGGGGCGCACACAGGAACGCTGCGTGAGCCCGGATTGCGATGGATGGACACGCGCGGCATGAGCATTCGTTTCCAGGATACTTCACTCGGCCTGAGTGGCACCTTGCGTGCAGTGCGCGCACAGGTGAGCGGCGAGAGCATCACGCTTGCCGCCCTGCTGGGCCTCATCGGTGAGCAGGGCCTGCTTCTCTTCGTCATGTTCCTGATGGTGCCGTTTCTGCTGCCGGTTTCGATTCCGGGCATGAGCACGGTATTCAGCCTGGTGGTCATCCTCGTCGGCGCCGGTGTGGTGATGAACAGGATTCCCTGGTTGCCGCCCCGGCTGCTGGCCCATGCGATTGCGGTGGAACGCCTGATGCCGGCGCTGGACAAGGCCATCGGTCTGACCACGCGCATCGAACGGGTGATCCGTCCGCGCTGGTCGGCGCTCACCCATGGCGCCACGCTCAACCGCTGGAACGGGATGATGATCATCCTCTCCGGCGTGCTGCTGCTGATGCCGTTCGTGATGGTGCCCTTTTCCAACACCCTGCCGGGCCTGGCGGTATTGCTGCTGGCGGCGGGCATGATCCAGCGCGACGGCCTGTTCGTGCTGATGGGCTATCTGATGGTGCTGGTCACGCTCATCTACTTTGGCGCGCTCATTTATGGCGTGGTCATGCTCGGAGTCGGCCTGCAGGACTTTGAATCCATCAAGGCCTTGCTGCGCTGATTGGCAGCAGAGCCCTGCAGAAAGCAGAGCTCAGCACACATGGTCAGGCGCTGCGCAGGCCTGCGATTCGGGTCAGCAGGATGGCGAGCAGCGGCACTGACAGGCCCAGCGCACTCACAGTCACCAGCAACGCACCGAGCTCAGAATAGTCCGCAGCCAGCGTGATCTCTCCCGCGGCATCGCGGACCTCGCGGGTCACCACGAAGAACTCGTTGAGGTAGCGCGTGCCTAGCTGCGAGGCGGACAGCGCCAGATTGGTGAACGAAGCCATCACGGCAAAGAAAGTGGCCTTGAGGTGAGGCGGCGCCGAATTCGCGATCCAGGCGAGCAACGGCACCATGGAAATCTGGCCCAAGGGCGACTCGAGCGCGGTATCCACCAAGGCGATGAATCTCGCGTCGACCACGCCTCCGGTGATCGCGGCAGTCCACTCGTGCAGGCCGTAATACATGCCAACGACCGGCAGTCCCAGGATGAAGCCCGCCACCGTAAGCAGCACCACGATGTAGATGATTGAGCGCTCCGCCATCATGCGTCGGAAGGCGAACAGGCCGGCCAGGGTGAGTACGCTGGCCACCAGTGAAAGGCGGGACAGGAAGGCCTGATCGAAGCCCAGTTCGTCGATCATCCACCAGGTGCTCCCGGCACCGGAGGTCGGGATGGCGCGGAACATGAAGATGATGATGGCGGTGCCGAGCAGGGTGCGACGCGATTCCTCGGACAGTTCGCCGAGCAGCCGGTACATGAGGAAGGCGATCACCACGAAGGAGCCACCAAAGATCGCTTCCTGGGCCCAGGCGAATTCCGATGTCCCGATACCGAGGGTCAAGCACAGGAAGGCGGCGCTGCCGCCCAGAATCCACCAGTTCGGCGTGACCTTCTCCGCATGCTGGCTCACTGCCACCCGCGCCGCCTCCGGACTGTATCCCGCGCGCACCAGCGCCTGCATGCGCCGCCGCCGCAACACGGCCGCGAGTGCGATGCCGGCGACCGAGACCAATGGGATCACGAGCGCGTATTCGTAGACCCGGATGTAGACCGCCTGCGCCGCCGCTTGATCGGACGGATCAATACCGGCGAACAGCAGCACGTTGGCGAGGGAGACGAGCACGCCGCCTCCAATGATTGCCACCCGGCCCAGCGTCTGCATGGTGGTGTTCATCGAGCGCCGTGTCTCGGGTGCGATCGGGTTGCCTGCATCATCCACTTGCGGCACGGCCTCCACCGTCATGGCGTCCGCCACGGTGTCCTGCATCATGTAGCCCACGGGAGAGAGCAGGGCGGAGATGACATACCAGCTCTCGACCGGCAGAAAGGCGCCAAGACGGTCAGGCGCCGTGAGCAAGCCCAGCATGATCAGCAGGCTGCTGGCGATGAGGCTCGCGCCGAGCAAGACGAACCAGGACTTGTGGCGCCAGAGCAGATCGACCAGATGTCCCATCGGCATCTTGAGCGCCCACGGAATGCCGGCCCAGAACCCGATGGCCGCAAGAAAGGCTGCTGAGAGCCCGAGATACTCCTTGACGAAAAACGTCCCGACGATCCCGGTCAGGCCCGAGATGCCGGCGGCCAGATAGACCATGAGCGGTGGCAGATAAGCGACCTGGAAAAGCTTGTGCCAGCGTTGCTGGCGGGGGCTTGCAGCGGTCGAGGCGGGGGCAGGTGAATTCATGCGCGGCGTAGCATTGCGGATCCCGCGCGCAGGGTCAAAGAGTCGCGCCTCGCTGGGCCGCCTTGCCTATAATCGGCGAGGCTCGCCGGGGTTTCATCGGCCGTCATGACGGGTAGCGTGCACGGCACCCGTGCGGGAGGAAGTGGCTTGCATTACTGGTATCTGACCATCGCCATCATCAGCGAGGTCATTGCGACGTCCGCACTCAAGGCTGCGGACGGCTTGCGGGTCCCTGGCCCCACCCTGTTGGTCATCGCGGGATACGCCTGCGCGTTCTATTTTCTCAGTCTCACCTTGCGTACCATCCCGGTTGGGATTGCCTACGCGATCTGGTCCGGCGTTGGGCAGGTGCTCGTCATGTTCATCGCCTGGGTGCTGTATCGCCAGGCGCTGGATGCAGCGGCGCTGGCCGGCATCGCGCTCATCGTCGCCGGGGTACTGGTACTGACCCTGCTCTCCAAATCCATGCCGCACTGAGCACTGCGGCTGAATCTCCGGAGGTCGCCATGCACGATCATCAGATGTTCGAGATCAAGGGCTACACCCTGCAATCCGGCGTGACGCTGGATCTGAAGCTCGCCTACAAGACCTGGGGCAAGCTCTCCAGGGCGCGCGACAACGTGGTGGTGGTGCCCACTTTCTATGGGGCACGCCACCCGGAAGCCGAGTACCTCTTTGGCCCGGGCCGCGCCATCGATACCGACAAGTACTTCGTGGTGGTGCCGAACATGTTCGGCAACGGCCTGTCTTCCTCGCCCCATAACACGCCGGCCCCCTGGGGGCGCGGCGCCTTTCCGCTGGTCAGTCTCCACGACAATATCGCCTGCCAGCACAAGCTGTTGACCGAACACCTCAAGGTCAAACGCATCAGGCTTGTGGCCGGCTTTTCGATGGGCGGCATGCAGACCTACCAGTGGGGCAGTCTCCATGCCGGTCTGGTGGAGGCAATCGCCCCCATCTGCGCTGCAGCCCGCATCTCCGATCACAACCACATATTCGTGGACAGCGCGGTCTCCACCCTGCGGCTCGACCCGGATTTCAAGGACGGCTGGTACGACGCACCACCCATGCGTGGCATGCTGGCCTTCGGCAAGGTCTACGCGGCGTGGCTGTTCAGCCAGGACTTCATGCGGGGCGAGCACTATCGGGAGCTGGGGCTCAAGGCGCGTCAGGACGTCGTGCTGCTGACCCAGAACTACTTCCTGCAGAACGATGCCAACAATCTCATCGCCATGGCCAACACCTGGATGCACGGAGACATAAGCCGCAACCCGGTCCACGGAGGTGATTTCGCGGCCGCGCTCCGCGCGATCACCTGTCCCGCCATCGTCATGCCCGGCATGACGGATCTCTACTTCCGGGTCGCCGACAACGAGGCCGAAGCCGCGCAGATGCCGCGCGCGGAATGCCGACCGATTCCGTCCGTGTGGGGACACGGCGCGGGCTTCGGTCTGTCCGCGCCTGATGGCGCCTTCATCGACCGCGCGCTGCGCGAGCTGCTGGCGTGAGACGACGCGCGCCAGGATACGCTGCCCTGCTGTTCGCGTCGGCCTTGCTCGGCGGCTGTTCCGAGGCGGGTCGCACCTCGCAGTTCGATGTTGCCGAGGCGCCCTCAGGCCAGCACCGACTCATCGCGCTGATCATCGAACCCTGGTTTCCACAGGGGCCGCATGAAGTGGTGCTGGTGCTGGAGAGCGTGGCCGATGGCACACGCGAGGAACTGCTGCGCACCGAACTCGCTTACGACGGGGTGCCTTTCACCCGCCGCAACATTGGCCTGCGCTGGACTTCCCCCCGCTCTGCCGTTGTTTGCCTGAGTGCGACGGATCGCCCGGACAAGGGCGTTCGCATCACCGTTCCCGAGACAGGACCTGCGGTGGCAACCTTGAAAGAGGGTTGCTGAGCTTTCTCATCGAGCCCGGCACCCGAGCGAGCCGGGCTTCAGAGAATCTTCGGATTGCCGCCCGAGCCGCCATCGACCGGGAGGATCGCACCCGTCGTATAGCTGGAAGCGCTGCTTGCCAGGTACAGCGCCGCACCCACGATTTCATGCGGCTGCCCGCCCCGTTGCAGCGGAATGTTCGCGCGCGCCCCGGCCTCGAAGGCCTCGAGATCCCAGGCCTTCGAGATATCGGTGAGGAAAGGCCCCGGCATGATGCAATTCACCCGGACCTTGGGGCCGTAGGCATAAGCCATGGAGCGCGTGAGCGCATTCAGACCGGCCTTGGCCGAGCAGTATGGCTCGGAGCCCGGGCTCGGCGTCACCGCGGCGGTGCTCGAGATGTTGATGATGGAACCGCCGTCGCCTTCCATCATGCGCTTGGCCACCAGCGCACTCAGGCGGAAAGGACCTTTCAGGTTGATGCCGATCACCTTGTCGAAGAGCTCCTCGGTGATGGCATCGAGACTCGGATAAAGGGGCGAGAGCCCTGCATTGTTGACAAGGATGTCGATGCGGCCGAAGCGCGCGAACACGGCCTCGGCCAGCGCTTCCACTTCGGTCCACTTCGCGACATGGCAGGCATGGGCATAGGACTGCACACCACGCGCGGCAATCTCGGCCGCCGTCTTCTCACATTGCTCCAACTTGCGACTGGCGATGGCGACATGGGCGCCATGATCGGCAAAGGCCAGTGCCATCTCACGCCCCAAGCCCCGGCTTCCACCGGTGATGAGCGCGACCTTGCCCGTCAGATCGAACAGGGTAGTGCGGGTGGACTGGTCTTGCATGAGCTGCCCCTTCAGTTGGGTGAGGTGGATGGTTGCTCGGTGGCGCCCGCCTCACGCTCGAGGGCGAGAGCCGCCATCTCGCGGTGATCGCGTGCGAGCAGCAGATAGAACGCGGGCACCACATACAGGGTGAACAGGGTGCCAAGGCCGAGTCCGGTCGCGATCACGAGGCCGATGTGCATGCGACTCATGGCACCGGGGCCGGCGGCAGTCAGCAGCGGCACCATTGCCACCAGCATGGAGACGGTGGTCATCAGAATCGGGCGCAGGCGGATCATCGCGCCTTCCTCCACTGCGGCCCGCCGGCTCATGCCACGCGTGACCTGGAGCTGGTTCGCAAATTCCACGATGAGGATGCCGTTCTTGGCGATTAGACCGATGAGCGTGATGAGTCCGACCTGGGTGTAGATGTTGATGGAGGCAAAGCCCAGAAAAATGAAGGCCAGCGCGCCGGCCAGGGACATCGGCACGGACATCATGATGATCAGCGGGTCACGCCAACTCTCGAACTGCGCCGCGAGGACGAGGTAGATGACCACCGCAGCCAGCAGCAGGGTCACCACCAGTGCGCTGCCTTCCTGCACGTACTGGCGTGAAACGCCGGCGAAGTCCCAGCTGAAACCTTCGGGCAGGGTGGACTGTGCCTCCTGTTCGAGAAAGGCCAGCGCATCGCCCATGGTCACGCCCGGGGCCGCCAGCCCTTGCAAGGTCAGGGCGTTCAGTTGCTGGAACTGCGCGCGTTCACTCGGCTCGACCGCAGTGCTGAAACTGACGAGGCTTGCCAGTGGCACCAGCTTGCCGCTACCGCTGCGCAGGTAGTAGCCCTTGAGCCTGTCCTCACTGTCGCGCACGTTATCCGGTACCTGGGGAATGACCTTGTAGCTGCGTCCCTCCAGATTGAACCAGTTC
>Ga0194123_10000796_pt1 | contig 54810 bp, 62 predicted proteins | sample TA2MahsurfametaG_5_FD_155479 | JGI IMG/M metagenome (GOLD analysis project Ga0194123, IMG submission 155479) | Freshwater microbial communities from Lake Tanganyika, Tanzania - TA2015023 Mahale A surface | ecosystem: Environmental > Aquatic > Freshwater > Lake | place: Tanzania: Lake Tanganyika... | reverse complement strand
GTTTTGAGTAGGCCCACCCAACCGGCCGGTCGGCCGCTCGCTGGCTCGCACAGCAGGGCGTCGTTCAGGCGGCTCTCGGGCTGCCGCTGCTGGCGTAAGGCATCAAAAAAGCCCGCCGGTGGCGGGCTTGGGCGTCGCTGCGACGGGGCAGCCTGATCAGGGGCGGAACCCAGCAGGTTCAATTAAACGCACTTGGTTGCCGCGCGCCGTGAATTCACGACCTTGGTCGCTCTGCACGACAACGCGTCCACCAGATTTCACTCGGATCACCCGGGCACGAACCCAGCCGAGAGCGGCTGACTCGAGAACCTTGACGACATCACCGGGCTGTAGATCCAACTCCATGTCCGGAACGTAGAAACTGCAGGGAGGAAACATCGAACGCGCCGTGGAGGACTTGAACCCCCGACATCAGGTTTTGGAGACCTGCGTTCTACCAACTGAACTAACGGCGCAGGGCCGATGTTCCCTCAACCGCATGAACCGATCGCAACCGATTCATGCGGCCGGCCGATCAACAAGTGATGGCCGGAAGCTGAGGGCGGAAGCCGATCAGCGATCGAAGCGCTGCTTAACGCGAGTGGCTTTGCCCACCCGGTCGCGCAGATAGAAGAGCTTCGCTCGGCGCACCTTACCCCGTCGCTCCACCTTGATGGAAGCCACCTGGGGGCTGTGCACCAGGAATACACGCTCTACGCCGATGCCCTGGAAAATCCGGCGCACCGTGATGGTCTCGTTGAGGCCGCCGTGGCGCTTGGCGATCACCACGCCCTCGTAAGGCTGGATGCGCTCTTTGTTGCCCTCGGTGATCCGCACGCCCACGCGCACGGTGTCGCCCACGTAGATGTCGGGGTGATCCTTTGCCTGGGCGGCAATCTGCTCGGCCTCGAAGGCCTCGATCAGCTGTTTGGCGCTCAGTTTGCCCACGCTCACCTTGGCGGCGGCGGGCTTCTCAGCCACGGCCACGCTGGCTTCTGCAGCGGTGTCAGCGGCCTCGGTGCTGCTGGTGGTCTCGTTGTTGTCAGTCACGTCTTGAGTCATGTCCTTGGATTCCGCTGCCATCCAGCTCCGAGAAACGCCTGGCCAAACAACCAGTGTACCGGCTCAGGGTGCCGCCACCTTTGCACCCCGGCCGAGGGCTCTAACTTGATGGCACGGGATTTGAACCATCGCGATGAACCTGTTCGCCGAACTGCTCGCCGCGACGCAGAAGACCCAGGCCGTTGAAACGCCGGTGGCCACCCAAACGGGGCCGCGCATTCAGAAGAGTCGCCGCGGCGTGGAGGTGAAGAGCGCCCGCGAAATTGAAACGATGCGCCAGGCCAGCCGCATCGTGGCCACTGTGCTGCGCGAGATCATCGCCATGGCTGCTCCGGGCATGACCACCGGCGATCTCGACGCCCACGCCGAGAAGCGCATCCGCGAGCTGGGTGCGGTGCCCAGCTTCAAGGGCTACCACGGTTTTCCGGCCAGTATCTGCGCCTCGATCAACAACGAGGTGGTGCACGGCATCCCTAGCAACAAGCGGCTGATCAAGGCCGGTGACCTGATGAAGATCGACACCGGCGCCTATTTCGATGGCTATCACGGCGACAGCTGCGTGACCATCTGCGTGGGCGAGGGCGTGCCGGAGGAAGCCCGCACCCTCTCGCGCGTAGCGCAGGAATCGCTGATGAAGGGGCTGGCCACCGTGAAAGCGGGCAGCACGCTGTTTGAGCTGGCCGGTGCGGTGCAGGACCACGTGGAAGCCCATGGCTTCGCGGTGGTGGAGGACTACACCGGCCACGGTGTGGGCCGCAACCTCCACGAAGAGCCTTCGGTGTTCAACTACCGCACCCGCGAGCTGCCCAACATGAAGCTGCGGCCGGGCATGACCCTGGCGGTGGAGCCGATCCTCAACGCCGGCAGCAAGGCCTGCCGCACCCTCAAGGATCGCTGGACCGTGGTGACCGTGGACGGCAGCCTCTCGGCCCAGTGGGAGCACACCATCGCCGTGACCAGCGACGGCTGCGAAATCCTCACCGACCGCGATTTCTGATCAGCACCGTGCTGATCACGTCGCTGCCCGGCTCACGGCGCGGAAATACAGCCAGCGGCTCAGGGCCGTTAGGGGCATCAGCACGTAGGTGAGCGGGTTGGGGGTCACGATCACCAGCCCGCAATTCCAGTGCACCTGCCGAAGGATTTCCTGGGCCACGAAGCCGGCGCTCATCAGGCCGATCGGATTCAAGGCTGAGCGGAAGGGGCCCAGCACCAGCCGCCGCACCCGCAGCTTCGGACCCGCCAGATCAAGGCTGCGCAGGCTCAGCAGCTGCCCCTGCAGGCGCTTGCTGAGCTCATAGAGCGGGCTAACGGCCGCCTGGATTTCGGCTTCGGAGGTGTTCATCCACAGCTCCCGGCGCGGCTGATCGGCCCGATCGGCTGCGGCCAGGGCGCCGAACAGCTCCAGCAGCCGCCAGCTGCTCAGGGCATTGATCTCCAGCGAGCGCTCCACCGCTGCAGGGCTGCGGTCGGCGTGGCTGTTGAAGCCGTGGTTGATCACCAGCACAGCGCAGTTGGCCAGCACCGGCCGCAGGGCCTCCTCCTCGCCGCAGCGCCAGCACACCTGCTCGAGCGGGATGGGCTGCCCGGCGCTGTCGCAGAGCGCGAGCGGTGTGGTGCTGCTGGTGAGGGCGATCAGGCTGGCCCCCTGTTGATGCAGCGCCTGCAGCAGCGCCCGGCCCAGGCTGCCGCTGGCACCGGTCACGGCCACGCGCCGGCCGGCAAAGGGCTGATTGAGCATGGGCATTGGGCGATGCCGTCAGCTTGCGGCATCCTCTAAACAGCTGGGTTGGCGCGGATGTCGGCGGCGCTGGTGGCCTTGTTCGCCCCCTACTGCCAGGGGGCGGCCCGTCAGGGGCAGCTCGAGCAGGCGCTGGAGCTGCTGCAGCGCCAGGAATTGCAGGGGCTGCGCCGGTTGCGTCCCGAGGGTGAACGGCCGTTTGTGCTGCGCTGGCAGGCGGGTGTGGCGCCGCTAGAGCCGGCCGAGGTGGCGCTGGAGGTGGCGGCACCGGGGGGTGATGGGCCCGTCAGCTACAGCTTTGCCCTGCCCAACCAGCAGCTGGTGCGCTGGTTGATGGACTGGCTGGAGGCCGGCGGCGGCCCGCAGCAGCGGGCCGACCTGCCGGAGACCTTTTGGCAGTGGTTGATTCTGGGGATCGAACCCACCGCAACTCGGACCTAGATTCGGCGCACCAGCTTTCGGCTCATGGGTCACGACAGTGCGTTTCCCCACGCCCGTTCGTCGGCCCTGCTGATTGGGTCTTGCGAACCCTTCAGCGGTAAATCGGCGATTGTGCTGGGTTTGGCGCGGCAGTGGCTGCAGCGGGGTGTTTCCGTGCGGATCGGTAAGCCCCTGGCCGATAGCGCTGAGCTGAGCAATGAGGGCGCCGGGCCACTGATCGACGACGACGTGCGCTTCGTGGGCCAGATCCTGGGGCTGAGCGATGCGCAGCTCGTGCCCTCGGTGCATCTGCAGGGTGCTGCTTCCGCCCGGGAACGGCTGTTGGCGGGCGATCTGCAGGCCGGCAGCGGCCTGGCCCAGCTGCAGGCCGATCTGGAGGCCGCGGGCGATCAGGTGACCATCCTCGAGGGCGCCGGTGGCCTGAACGATGGCGTGCTCTACGGCCTCAGCCTGGTGCAGGTGGCCCAGGCCCTGCAGGCACCGGTGGTGCTGGTGCACAGCTGGAGCGGCTGCCAAAGCGTGGAACCGCTGCTGCAGGCCCATGCCCAGCTGGGCTCTCTGCTCTGCGGCGTGGTGCTCAACGGCCTGCCGCCGGAGCAAGTGGATGCGGTGCGCGCCGATCTGGTGCCGGCGCTTGAGCGACTGGGGCTGCCGGTGTTGGGGGTCATGCCGCGTTCGCCGCTGCTGCGCAGCGTCACCGTGGAGGAACTGGTGCGGCGCTTGGAGGCTCAGGTGCTGTGCTGCCGCGATCGCCTGGACCTGCTGGTGGAAACCCTTTCGATCGGTGCGATGAATGTGAACTCCGCCATGGAGTTTTTCCGCCGCCGCCGCAACATGGCGGTGGTCACCGGTGCGGATCGCACCGATATTCAGCTGGCGGCGCTGGAGGCTTCCACGCAGTGTTTGATTCTCACCGGTGCCGGTGAACCCCTGCCGCAGCTGGTGTCGCGGGCGGAAGAACTGGAAGTGCCGCTGCTGAAGGTGGAGCACGACACGCTCACCACCGTGGGCGTGATTGAGAACGCCTTTGGTCATGTGCGTTTGCACGAATCGGTGAAGGCCACCTATGCCTTCCGATTGGTGGAAGAACACTGTGATTTCGAGCCACTGTTGACGCGTTTGCGACTGCCGATCGCCGCGTGACCACTGCTAGTTTCGACCCGTCAGCAGGTGGCGTGCGTTGACCCGGTCTCTTGATCTACCGGCTCTAGACCGGATCGACACCCTGGCGCAGGAGCTGGCTCTGCTGCAGGACCGCAGTAAGCGTCGGATCGCCATCCTGGGCAGCCGGCATGTGCCAGTGGTGTCGGTGCATCTGGTGGAGCTGGTGTCCCGCTCCCTGGCCCAGGAAGGCCACAGCCTGATTACCTCGGGCTCCCAGGGTGTGAATGCCGCTGTGATCCGCAGCGTGTTGGAGGTGGATGCCTCGCGCCTCACGGTGCTGCTGCCCCAGAGCCTGGATCGTCAGCCCCGCGAATCCCGCGAGCAGCTCGAGCACGTTCTGCATCTGGTGGAAAAACCAGAAAACGACGAGCTGCCGTTGCCCATGGCCAGCAGCCTCTGCAATCAGGAAATCATCCGCCGCTGCGATCAGCTGATCTGTTTCGCCTTCCACGACAGCGAAACCCTTTTGGCCAGCTGCCGCACGGCGGAAGACATGGGCAAGGTGGTGAGCCTGATGTTTTTTGACTGATCAGAGCCCTTTCAGCCCTTCCAGATACAGCAAGCCGGTGCAGGTCATCGCACCCGCCCAGCAGAGAGAACGCAGGGGCGGCAGGTTGGTCACATAGGCCGCGATGTAGGCCAGGCGCAGGGCTGGGTAGGCCCAGGCGGCGGCGATTGCTGCGCTGCTGTCCACTTTGGCGATCAGGCAGAGCAGAGCCGCGGGTGCAAACAGCACGAATGCTTCGAAGCTGTTGAGGTGGGCCCAGTTGGCTCGTTTGCCCCACTCCGGCAGCCGATCGAACATCGCCCGCGGTGCCGCCAGATCAGCCACGGTGAAATCGGCCTGGGAGCGGGCAGCGCCGAGGGGCACCAGGCTCGACACCACCACGCCGGCAGCCAGACAGAGCGACCAGGCAAACGCAGACTGCACGAGCAACGCCGGTGTTGGGCCGGTGGGTGAGATCAGTGTCCTTTTCTAGGCTGGGCCCAGCACCCCCTGAGCCATGGCCGACACCTATTCCTTTGACGTGGTTTCCGACTTCGACCGTCAGGAGCTGGTGAACGCCCTCGATCAGGTGCGCCGCGACGTGTCGACCCGCTACGACCTCAAGGACTCCAACACCGAGATCGATCTGGAGGAGACCAGCCTCACGATCACCACCGCCAGCGATATGACCCTGCAGGCCGTGGAGGATGTGTTGCGTCAGAAAGCCACCAAGCGCAATCTGTCGCTGAAGATCTTCGATTTCCAAAGCCCTGAGCCCGTGGGCGGCAACCGGGTGAAGCAGGAGGTGAAGCTGCGCAAGGGGTTGAGCCAGGAGCTGGCCAAGACGTTGAGCAAAACCGTCCGCGACGAGCTCAAGAAAGTGACGGTGGCGATCCAGGGCGACACCCTGCGGGTGACCGGCAAGAGCAAGGACGATCTGCAGGCAGCGATCAATCTGCTCAAGGCCCAGGACGTGGAGGTGCCGCTGCAGTTTCAGAACTACCGCTGAACGGCAGCGGCAGCATCTGAATCTCCGGCAGCCGCAGGGCCAGTTGGCTGAGGCGCCCGTGAAGGGTTTGCGCCAGCTGCCGAAACGGCAGCGTGTCGCTGAACTTGCGGCGCACCACCAGGGCCTCCCCCGATTGGAACGGCAACGTGAGCGGCAGGGGCTGCATCGAGGGGCCACCCAGATCAAGGCTCATCGCTGTGCCGTAGCCGATGGTGAGCTCCTGTTCGGTTTTGCCTTCCCACAGCTGGCGCTGATAGCGCCGCATCCGCACTGGCGAGCTCCAGAGGCCAAGGCGCCGCAGCGCTGCTTCCACCTCGGGGTAGGCACCCTCGGGTAGTCCAAGGCTGGGGTAGGCCTGCAGATCGTTGAAGCTGATGCTTGGGCGCTGCAGCAGCGGATGGCCGCTGTTCACCACACAGTGCACCGGCAGTTGGCACAACGTGAGGCTGGTGAGTTCCGGATCGTTGGGCGCTGGTAGATCCGGCAGGCCTGCCAGCCACACATCCACCACCCGCTCGCGCAGCAGCTCGAAGTTGCGCTGGATGCCCACGATGTTGCAGAGGCCCAGCATCCATCCCTGCGGCACGGGATCACAGAGCAGCGGGCCCGACCAGTAGGTGGCCTCCAGCCGCAGCGGGCGCTTGCTGCGCCAGCGGGCCCATTGATGCACCTCCCGCTCGGCGGCCAGCAAGGGCGCATCGCCGATCAGATCCCATTCCCCATCGAGCTTCGTCACATCGATCTCGAACAGGCTCAGGCAGCGCCGGGCCTGCCGCGACACCGTTGACTGACTCAGCCCAAACCGCTGTGCCACCACCTCGCCCGAGCGCAGCCAGAGCAAGCCATCGAGTGCCGCCAGGCTGTCCTGATCAATCACGCTGGGCGGCGCGCTGTGGGCGGTGGGTACGCTGAAATTGAACCATTTGTGCAGCCGCTTCAGGCCGGTTTCTAAAGTTGTGCCTTGCTGAGCACGGCGCTGCATGCCCTCGGCCGGCTGGCGCTTCTGGATCGATCGCGGCGGCACCTTCACCGATGTGGTGGGCTGCAGCCCGGCGGGTGATCTGCTGGTGCGGAAGGTGCTGTCGGAGCAGCCGGATCGCCCCGGCGATCCCGCCATCCGGGCCGTGCGGGCGCTGCTGGGGTTGCCGGAGCAGGGAAGCGCGATTCCAGCGGGGTTGATTGCTGAGGTGCGGCTCGGCACCACCGTGGCCACCAACGCCTTTCTGGAACGCAAGGGTGCTCCCACCCTGCTGCTGCTGAATCGCGGCCTGGCGGATCTGCTCCGCATCGGCGATCAGCACCGGCCCGAGCTGTTTACGTTGGCGATCCACAAGCCCGAACCGCTGGCTCAGCGGGTGGTGGAGGTGGAGGGGCGCCTGGCGGCGGATGGAACGGAGCTCGAGCCGTTGCGGCTGGATGACCAGCTGGCAGCGCAACTGGAAGCGGCGCGCCGGGATGGCCTGCGCAGCGTGGCGGTGGCCTTGCTCCACAGCGTGACCCAGCCCGCCCATGAGCTGGCCCTGGGGGAGTGGCTGCAGCGGTTTGGCTTTGAGCAGATCGCCCTCTCCCATCAGGTGAGCCCGCTGCCGCGGCTGGTGCCCCGCGGCCACACCTGTGTGCTGGAAGCCGCGGTGGGTCCGGTGCTGCACGGCTACTTGCAGCAGGTGCAGCAGGCCCTGGGGCCGCAGGTGCCCCTGCGGGTGATGCGCTCCAGCGGCGTGCTGGCGGCGGCGGATGCCCTGCACGCCAAGGACACGATCCTCTCGGGGCCGGCGGGTGGTCTGGTGGGGGCGGTGCGAACTGCGGCGGCCGCTGGCTTTTCGCACATCGTGGGCTTCGACATGGGCGGCACCTCCACCGATGTCTGTTACTGCGAAGCGGGGGTCTGGCCCCGGCGGGATCAGGTGGAGCTGGCTGGCCTGCCCATCCAGGCGCCGATGCTCGACATCCACACCGTGGCCGCAGGCGGTGGCTCACGCCTGCACTTCGATGGTCTGCGGCTGGCGGTGGGGCCTGAATCCGCCGGCGCCAACCCCGGCCCGGCCTGTTATCGCCGTGGCGGCCCGCTCACGATCACCGACGCCAACCTGCTGCTGGGCCGGTTGCGCCCCGAGTGGTTTCCGGCGGTGTTCGGCGCCTCCGGTGATCAGCCGCTGGATGCCGAGCAGGTGCGCCAGCAGTTCGCTCCGCTGGCGGCGGCGATGGGCTGCAGCCCTGAACAGGCGGCCGAAGGTGCTCTGGCGGTGGCGCTGGAGCGGATGGCGGAAGCGATTCGCCGCGTGTCGCTGGAGCGCGGCCACGACCTGCGCGACGCCACGCTCTGCAGCTTTGGTGGTGCCGGCGGCCAGCACGCCTGTGCCCTGGCGAGCTTGCTGGGGATGCGCCAGGTGTTGCTGCATCCGCTCGCCGGGGTGCTGTCGGCCTATGGCATCGGGTTGGCGGAGGAAGGGCGGCTGCTGGAGCAGACGGTGGATCTGCCCCTCAGCCCCGAGCACATGCCCGAGCTGGAGCACCAGGCGCTCCAGCTGCTCCAGCAGCACGGCGCCTGGCCGGAGCTGGATCGCGTTCAGCTGCATCCTGTGCAGTTGCAGCGCACGCTGCTCTTACGCCTGCCCGGAGCGGATCACAGCCTGCCCCTGCCCTGGCCGCAGGGCAGTTCGTCGGCGGAGCTGCTTCAGGCGTTCGCGCAGGTGTATCGCCAACGCTTTGGCTACGTCGCCTCCCAGGAGCCGTTGGTGGATCGCATCAGGCTTGAGCTGGTGCACGCCGACCCGCTCCAGCAACAGCATCGGCTCCCGGGCGGCTCAGAAGGGCCTGGCAGCACGGCTTGCAAAGGGATCACGATCTACTGGCAAGGCAGCTGGCACCCCGCTCAGTTGTGGCAGCGGCGGCAGCTCCAGGCCGGCCAGCGCTTGCAAGGCCCCGCGCTGATCGCCGAAGACACCGGCACGATCCTGTTGCTGCCGGAATGGAGCGCCCACTGCCTGGAGGGGGGTGCGTTGCTGCTGGAGCAGCCGGGGCGGTCGCCATCCCCCGCAACCGCAACCGCAACCGCAACCGCAACCGCGCCGGCAGATGCCGCGGCGCTTGATCCGATCAGCCTCGAGCTGTTCAGCCATCGCTTCATGGCGATCGCCGAGCAGATGGGCAGCCGCCTGCAGCAAACCAGCGCCTCGGTGAACATCCGCGAGCGGCTGGATTTCTCCTGCGCCCTGTTTGATGCCGGCGGCCGGCTGGTGGCCAATGCTCCGCACATCCCCGTGCATCTGGGATCGATGGGGGAAAGCGTGCTGGCCCTGCTGGCGGCGGTGGAGCGGGGCGAGCGTGAGCCGCTGGCGCCCGGTGATGCCGTGGTGTCCAACAACCCTTTCAACGGCGGCACCCATCTGCCCGATCTCACCTTGATCACGCCGGTGTTCCAGGCGGATCAGCTGGTGGCCTTCGTGGCCTCCCGGGGGCATCACGCCGATGTGGGGGGCATCACGCCGGGCTCGATGCCACCCCACAGCACCTGCATCGAGGAGGAGGGGCTGCTGTTCGACAACGTGCCGCTGCTGCGCCGGGGTGTGTGGTTGGAGGCGTTGTGGCGCGAACGGCTCCGCCAGGGAGCCTTCCCGGCGCGCAACCCCGATCTGGTGCTCGCCGATCTGCAGGCGCAGTTGGCTGCCAATCAGCTGGGGGTTGAGCGGTTGCAGGCGTTGATGGCGGCCCATGGCCGTGAGCGTGTGCAGGCCGCAATGGCGCAGGTGCAGGCCCATGCCGCGGAAGCCGTGCGGCGGGTGATCGGGCGGCTGCAGAACGGCGCGGCCCGCGTGGAGCTGGATGCCGGGCTGGTGATCTGCGTATCGGTGGCGGTGGATCAGGCCCGCCGCTGCGCGCGGATTGATTTCAGCGGCACCTCGGCGCAGGCCCTCAGCAACCTCAATGCACCGCTGGCGATCACCAAGGCCGTGGTGCTCTACGTGTTCCGTTGCCTGGTGCAGGAGGCGATCCCGCTCAATGCCGGCTGCTTTGAACCCTTGGAGCTGGTGGTGCCGCGGGGCTGCCTGCTGCATCCCGAGCCGCCGGCGGCGGTGGTGGCCGGCAACGTGGAAACCTCCCAGGCGGTTGCCAATGCCCTGTTCGCCGCCCTGGGGGTGATGGCGGCGGCCCAGGGCACGATGAACAACGTGAGCTTCGGCAACGCGCGCTGCCAGTACTACGAAACGATCTGCGGCGGCACGGGCGCGGGGGAGGGATTCGAGGGGGCGTCGGCGGTGCAGTCGCACATGACCAACTCCCGCCTCACCGATCCAGAAATCCTGGAGCAACGGCTGCCGGTGCGGCTTCAGCGGTTTGCCATTCGCCAGGGCAGTGGCGGCGGCGGCCGCTGGCGCGGGGGCGATGGTGTGGTGCGGGAGTTGCGGGCGCTGGAACCGCTCACCCTGTCGCTGTTGAGTGGCAGTCGGCGGGTGGCACCGTTTGGTCTGGCCGGTGGTGAGGCCGCCGCCTGCGGCGAAAACTGGCTGCTGCGCAGCGGTCAGCCGCCCGAACAGTTGCCCGGATCGGTGGCTGTGCACCTGGAGCCCGGCGATCGGGTGCGGCTGCTCACCCCGGGTGGGGGCGGTTTCGGTGCCTCGCTGTCCCAGGCCTGATCGCGAGGTGGTTCTGCCTCTCCAAACTTGGCAACACCCGCGCCCCCTGCCTGCTGTGTTGCACCCTCGATTCGTGGCTGGCTGGGCTGCCGTGCTGCTGGTGGCTCCAGCCCACGCCAACCTTCTGCAGGAGCAGGCCCAGCGCTTCCACCCGATTGAATCCAGCGGCGGCATGGTGGCGGCCCAGGAGGCGCGGGCCGCGGCGGTGGGCGCAGCGATCCTGGGGCGCGGCGGCAATGCCGTGGATGCGGCCGTGGCCACCTCGTTTGCCCTGGCGGTCACCCTGCCCCAGGCCGGCAACCTCGGCGGTGGCGGTTTTCTGGTGTTGTGGCTGCCGCGCAACGGCCGGATCGTCACCTGCCGGGCGGTGGCTCGCACCGCTCCCGTGCCAGAGGCGATCCAGCTCGGCCGCGGGGAGGCTGTGGCGCTCAATTTCCGGGAGACGGCTCCTCAGGCGGCGCGCGCCGATCTGTTCCTCAATGCTGACGGCAGCGTGAACCGCGAGCGGGCCCTGCGCAGCCTGCTCAGCACGGCGGTGCCGGGCACGGTGGCCGGCTTAACCCAGGTGCAGGCGCGTTATGGCTGCCTGCCGTTGCGGCAGGTGATGCAGCCCGCGATCGAGCTGGCGCAGCGAGGCTTCCCGGTGGGGGTTGAACTCAGCCGCTCGCTGGAGGCGGCGGCGCCCTTACTCAAGGCTGATCCCAGCAGTGCCCGACAGTTTTTCCAGGCGGATGGCAGCGCCTACCCGCCGGGAGCGCTGCTGCGGCAACCGCAGCTGGCGGCCAGCCTGCGCTGCATTGCGCAGGCCGGGGCTGCCTGTTTTTATCGCGGCCGCTTGGCCCAGCAGCTGGCGGCGCTGATGCGGCAGGGCGGGGGCCTGATCACGGCCGCTGATCTGGCGGCCTACCGGGCCCCCTGGGCCAGGCCCCTGCAAACCCGCTTCCGGGGCACCACGGTGCTCACGATGCCGCCCCCCAGTGGCGGCGGCGCCACGCTGCTGCAGCTGCTCAAGGTGCTCGAGCCCTTGGATCTGGCCGCCACGGGGCTCAACAGCGCCGCCACGATCCACCGGCTGGTGGAGGCGATGAACCTCGCCTATCGCGATCGCAATCGCCTGCTGGGAGATCCCGATCAGGTGGCGATGCCGCTGGATCGTCTCCTCAGTGATCGCTATGCCGCTGCCCAACGTCAACGGATCCAAGCCAATCGCCACCGTCCGGCTGCCGCGTTGGAGGCCGAACCCAGCCCATCCACCGAAGGCACCAACACCACCCATCTCTCCGTGGTGGATCGCGACGGCGGCCTCGTGGCCACCACCACCACGCTCAACACGGCCTACGGCAATGGCATCACCGTGCCCGGTGCCGGGTTTCTGCTCAACAACGAGATGGACGACTTCACCGCCCAACCCGGTGCTCCCAATGCCTACGGCCTGCGCCAGGGAGCGCAGAACGCCATCGCACCCGGTCGTCGCCCCCTCAGTTCGATGACCCCCACCCTGGTGTTTCGCGCTGATGGGGCACCGCTGCTGGCCACGGGCAGCCCCGGCGGCAGCCGCATCATCAACACGGTGTTGCAGGTGTTGCTCAATCGCCTCGTGTATGGCCTCAATCTGGCCTCAGCGGTGGCGGAGCCCCGCATCCACAGCCAACTCTGGCCCGATCAGATCAGCATCGAGCAGGGCATCAGCCCCGACACCGTGCGCTTGTTGGAGCAGTGGGGGCACACGCTCAGGCTGGTACCGGCCATGGGCTCCGCCAACTCGGTGGAGGTGCGCTACGCCTCAGAGGCCGCTGGGGCTCGGCCCACCGGCAGCCTCGGCGTGGCCGATCCGCGGCGGCTCGATGCTGCTGCCATTGCTCAGCCCCCCAGATAGGCGGCCTTCAGTTGGGGATTGCGGAGCAGGGCGGTGGCGTTGTCCTGCAGCTGGATGCGGCCGGCCTCGAGCACATAACCGCGATCGGCAATCTCCAGTGCGGCCTGGGCGTTCTGCTCCACCAGCAGGATCGTCTGGCCGTTGGCATGCAGCTCCGCCAGCACGGTCATCACCTCCGCCACCAGCTTGGGCGCCAGCCCCAGGCTGGGTTCATCCAGCATCAACAGCTCCGGCCGCCCCATCAGCGCCCGCGCGATTGCCAGCATCTGCTGCTCACCGCCGGAGAGGGCTCCCGCTTGCTGCTGACGCCGCTCCGCCAGCCGCGGGAACAGCCCATAGCACCGCTCCAGATCGGCGGCGATGGCCTCGCGATCGCGGCGCAGATAGGCGCCGAGCTCGAGGTTGAAGGCCACGCTCTGGCGGTTGAGCAGCCGGCGCCCCTCCGGACAGTGGCCGATGCCGAGCTTGAGGGTGCGGTGGGCCGGCACCGCCGCGAGGTTGGCGCCATGCCAGAGGATGCGGCCGCCGCTGGCGGGCTCCAGCCGCGAGATTGCCCGCAGGGTGGTGCTTTTGCCGGCGCCGTTGGAGCCGAGCAGCGTGACCAGTTCCCCTCGGTGCACCTGCAGCGACACCCCCGCCAGGGCCTGCACGCTGCCGTAGTGCACCTGCAGCCGCTCGATCTGCAGCAGGGGCTGGGTTGCGGCCTGCGGCGCGATGCGGCTGCTCATCGGCTACCCCCGAGGTAGGCCTCGATCACGCGTGGATCCGCCTGGATCTGCTCGGGTGTGCCGAGGGCGATCAGTCGCCCGAAATCCAACACGGCCAGGCGCTGGCAGAGCTGCATCAACAGGGGCACGTGGTGTTCGATCACCACCAGCGTGAGTTGATGGCGTTGGCGCAATTGCGCCAGCAGCTCACACAGCTGTTCCTTCTCGCGGGGATTCATGCCCGCGGCTGGTTCATCCAGCAGCAGCAGCGCCGGTGCGGTGGCCAGGGCTCGGGCGATTTCCAGTCGGCGGCGATCGCCGTAGGCCAGGCCGCCGGCCTGGCGATCGGCCTGATCCGCCAGCCCCAGCTCGTCGAGCAGGTGCAGGGCCCGCTGCTGAAGCTCGTGCTGGCGGCGGCGGAAGCGCGGGCTGTTGAACAGCGCATCGAGCCCATGGCCCTGGGGCTGGCGATGCAGCGCCAACAGCACGTTCTCGAGCACGCTCAGCCCGTTGAACAGCCGCAGGTTTTGAAAGGTGCGGGCGATGCCGAGGCGGTTGTGGCGGTCGGGGCTCAGGCCTTGCAGGCTCTGGCCGCGCCAGTGGATGCTGCCGCTGGAGGCTGGGGTGACGCCCGAGAGCAGGTTGAACAGGGTGGTTTTGCCGGCGCCGTTGGGGCCAATCAGGCCGAAGATCTCGCCCGCCTCCACCTGGAAGCTCACCTCGCTCAGCGCCTGCAAGCCCCCGAACCGACGGCTGATCTGGCGCAGCTCAAGCAGGGGCGCTCCGCTGGATGGATTGTTCATGGCTTCCACCTCCCCAGCCGCTCCAGCAGAGCCGGGGTAATCAGCCCCTGGGGGAAGAACACCGGCCCCAGCAGGATCACCAGGCCAAACAGCACCAGCCGCAGATCGCCCACCGGCCGCAGCAGTTCCGGCAGGGCGGTGAGCAACAGGCCGCCGATCACAGGCCCCAGCCAGCTGCGCGACCCTCCCAGGATCACGAAGGCGAGGGTGGTGATCGCCACATCGAAGCTGCCCTGGCGGGCGTTCCAGGTGTTGAGGTAGTGGGCGGCGACCACGCCGGTGACGCCCGCCAGCATGGCGCTGGCCACAAAGGCGGTGAGTTTCACCCGGGTGGTGTGGATACCCATGCAGCGGCTGGCGAGTTCGTCGTCGCGGATGGCGGCCATGGAACGCCCCAGGCGGCTGGCTTCCAGGCGCTGGCAGAGCCAGCCGGCTAACGCCAACAGGCTGCCGCTGAACAGCACGTAGCCCAAGGGCTGCTGGAAGGGTTGGGGGATCCCGAAGATGCCGGTGGCGCCTCCGGTGAAGGGGAGGTTGAGGATGGCCACCCGCACGATCTCCACCAGCGCGATGGTGGAGATCGCCAGATAGATCCCCCGCAGCCGCAGCACCGGCAGCCCCACCAGCAGTGCCAGCGCTGCGGTGAGGCCTGCGGCCAGCAGCATTTCCCCCAGCACCGCCCCGAGGCTGATCGCGCTTGGGGTGTCGCCCTGGGTGGAGAGCAGCGCCGCCAGGGTGCCGCCCACGGCGTAGAAGGCGGGGGTGGCCAGCGACAGCTGACCCGCCGCCATCGGCAGATACACCGACAGCCCCAGCAAGGCCCCGAGGATCATCTGCACCAGCAGGCCGTTGTCGATCACAGCGTCTCCCCCCTCACCTCAAACCTTCTCCAGCTGGCGGCGGCCCAGCAGGCCACTGGGACGCAGCACCAGCACGGCGAACAGGATCGCGAAGGCCAGGGCATCCCGCCAACCGGATGCCTCCGCCGGAATCAGGGCCTCCGCCAGCCCCATCACCAGGCCCCCCACAATCGCGCCGGGCACGCTGCCCAGACCGCCAAGCACCAGCACCGCCAGGCCCTTGAGGCCATAGCTGATGCCGAAGTAGGGGCCCGCCAGGCTCACGCTCATGCCGATCAGGCCGCCGCCGAGGCCGGCGAGCATGCCGCTCAGCAGGAAGGCCAGGCGCACCACGGCCACGCTGTTGATCCCCAGCAGGGTGGCGGTGGTGGCGTCTTCCGCCACGGCGCGCATCGCCTTGCCGCTGCGGCTGTTCTCCAGCCAGAGGCTGAGCCCCGCCACGGCAAGTGCGGAGATCGCCAGCAACAACACCTGAATGGTGCGGATGCGGGCGCCGCCGATCAGCAGCGATTCCGGCAGGTGGGCCAGGCCGGCTGCGCCCTGGGGGAAGGCATAGCCCTCGGCGCCCATTAGTAGTTGCAGCAGGTTCACCAGCACCACGCCGGCACCGAGGCTGGTGATCAGCGACAGCAGCGGTTCGGCACCGCGGCGGCGCAGGGGTGCGAAGGCGATCCGCTCCACCAGCAGCCCCACGGCTCCAGAGCCCAGGGCGGCCACCAGCAGCGCCAGCCAGAACGGCAACCCCACCGGTAGCCCCCAGCCCGGCAGCGCTCCATTCACGCCGATCTTTCCTCCCAAGAAGAGATAGGTGAGGTAGCCCCCGAGGCTGAACAGGGCGCCCTGGGCGAAGTTGATCACCCCCAGCACCGAGAAGATCAGCGTGTAGCCGAGGGCCACCAGGGCATACACCCCGCCGCTGGCGGCGCCGTTCAACAGGGTTTGCAGCAGGGCTTCGATCACGGCTTGGCCTCCGGCAGCTCCCGTTCGCGCACCAGGGTGAAGCGGCCGTTGCGCCCGGTTCCATCCATGCGCACCTGGGCCACATAAAAACGGCCCTGCACCACTTCACCGTCGGCGCGGAAGTGAATCGGACCGAGAGGTGTGTTGTAGCGGCCGCTCAGCAATTCCTGCAGGAGCCGCCACCGCGCTTCAGCCAGCGTCACACCGCTGAACCCGCCCCGCGCCTGCAGCCGCTGGATCGCTTCAAACAGCACCTGATAGGCGGTCCAGGCCTGGGCGGCGATCTGGCCGGGCACACGGCCGTTGTTGGCCTCGGCGAACAGGCTCCGGAAGCTGCGGTTGATCGGCGTGTTGAGTTCGGGGCTGTAGGCCTGGGCGATCAGCACGCCATCGCACCAGCGCTGACAGATCGGATAGATGTTGGGCGTGTTGAGGCCGTTGCCCACCACGATCTGGCCGCGATACCCCAGCTCCCGCAGCTGCCGGATCAGGTTGCCGCCATCCACGGCCTGGGCCGAGATCACCACCAGTTGCGGCCGTTGCTGCAGGGCCGCGGTGATCGGGTTCTGGAAGTCGTTGTCGGCGAGCTGGGTGCGCTGGATGCTCACGGGTGTGAGGCCTCGGGCCGCCAGCACCTTCTGGAAGATGGCGGTTTCAGCGGTGCTGTAGGCGTCGTCCTGGGCGAAAAACACCGCCACGCGGCGGGTGCCGGGTTCGCGGCGCAGCGCCTCATCAATCGAGAGCGGTGCGATCACCGAGCTCTGGGCTGACACGCGGCTGATGAAAGCACCGATCTGGGGAATGCCCTTGGCGGTGTTGGAGGCGGCCACTACCGGAACGCCCCGGCGCTGAGCGATCGGATCGGCGGCGAAGGCCTGTTGCGACAGGGTGGGGCCGATCAGGGCAATCACCCCCCGCCGGATCAGCAGGTTGAAGGCGGCGATAGCGCTGGGCTCATCGGAGGCGCCGTCTTCGAGTTGAAGCTCCACCGCGCGGTGGTGCGGCCTGTTGTGCAGCCAGCCCTGCGCCAGGCTGATGCCCATGCGCTGATCCTGGCCGTAGAGGTTGGCGTTGCCCGTGAGTGCCAGGGCGGCCCCGAGCGGGAGCGGCCCTCTTTGGCGCACGGGTTGGGCGGCGGGATCGCTGCTGCGGCTCAGGTACGCCAGTAGCGCTAAGGCACCGGCGAGGGCCGTGGCCAGACGGGCGCTACCGCGACGTCTGGCTGCAAGTGGATCGGTTGGGCTCAGGCCACCGCTGCGAAGCATTCGCGGAAGGCGGCGATGGTGGCGTCGATGTCCTCGTCGCTGTGGGCCAGAGAGGTGAAGCCGGCCTCGAAGGCGCTGGGGGCGAGGTAGATGCCGCGCTCAAGCATGGCGCGGTGCAGCTTGCCGAAGCGCACGGTGTCGGCCGCCTTGGCCTCTTCGAAGTTGCGCACGGGGCCTTCGCAGAGGAAGAAGCCGAACATGGCGCTGATCGAGCCACCGGTGATCGGCAGGCCGGCGCTGCGGGCCCCATCCAGGATTCCGGTAACTAGGCGCTTGGTGATCGCCTCGAGGCGGTCGTAGCTGCCGGGCTGCTTGAGCAGCTCCAGGGTTTTGATGCCGGCGGTCATTGCCAGCGGGTTGCCGCTGAGGGTGCCGGCCTGATACATCGGGCCGGCGGGGGCCACCATGCTCATGATGTCGGCGCGGCCGCCGTAGGCGCCCACGGGCAGACCGCCGCCGATCACCTTGCCCATGGTAGTGAGGTCGGGGGTGATGCCGAACTTGGCCTGGGCACCGCCGTAGCTGATGCGGAAGCCGGTCATCACCTCGTCGAACACCAGCAGCGCACCGTTCTCTTTGGTGAGCTCGCGGATGCCCTCGAGGAAGCCGGGTTCGGGGGTGATGAAGCCGGCGTTGCCCACCACGGGCTCGAGGATCACGCCAGCGATTTCACCGGGGTTCTCGGCGAAGAGCTGCTTCACCGCTTCCAGGTCGTTGTAGGGAGCGGTGAGGGTGCTGGCTGCCGTGGTGCGCGGCACACCCGGGGAGTCGGGCAGTCCGAGGGTGGCCACACCGGAGCCGGCCTTCACCAGGAACATGTCCGCGTGGCCGTGATAGCAGCCCTCGAACTTGATGATCTTTTCGCGGCCGGTGAAGGCGCGCATCAGGCGCAACACCGACATGCAGGCCTCGGTGCCGCTGTTCACGAAGCGCACCATCTCCACCGACGGCACCGCGTCGATCACCATCTCCGGCAGGGTGTGTGCCAGGGCGCAGGGGGCGCCGAAGCTGGTGCCCTTGTCGAGGGCGGCGTGCAGGGCGGCGATCACCTCGGGGTGGGCGTGGCCGCAGATGGCCGGGCCCCAGCTGCCGATGTAATCGATGTAGCGGTTGCCGTCCACGTCCCAGGCGTAGGCGCCCTTAACGCGGTCGAACACGATCGGCTGCCCGCCCACGGAGCGGAAGGCGCGCACCGGTGAGCTCACGCCACCGGGCATCAACGTCTGCGCGGCACCGAACAGTTCCTGGGACAGGGTGGTGTTGTGCACGGGAGCCGAAACAGGTGCCGAGGTCAAAACGGAATCCGCAGACGGGAACTTCAGCGCACCATCCTTACGCAATCACCGGCCTGTGAGTCGAGTGGCGGTGGTCTCGTTAAGGTCTTGCCACCGCTGCCCAAGCCTGTGACGCCTGACTGGGCCTTGCTGGAACGCCGCCTCAGGGCTCTGCTGCCCGCCCGCGCCGTGGTGGCCAAGCGTCAGGAGTTGCTGGCCTACGACTGCGACGGCCTCACCTTGAACCGCCACCAACCGCCGTTGGTGGTGCTGCCGGAGAGCACGGAGCAGGTGGCTGCGGTGGTGACCCTGTGCGCCGAGCTGGATGTGCCGTTCATCGCCCGCGGCAGCGGCACGGGCCTCTCCGGGGGCGCGCTGGCGGAGCAGCCGGCCCTGGTGATCGCCACCAGCCGCATGCGGCGCGTGTTGGAGGTGGATCTGGCCAATGAGCGGATCACGGTGGAGCCGGGGGTGATCAACAGCTGGGTCACCCGTGCCGTGGCGGGCGATGGCTTCTACTACGCCCCCGATCCCTCCAGCCAGGTGGCCTGCAGCATCGGCGGCAACGTCGCCGAAAACTCCGGTGGCGTGCACTGCCTCAAATACGGCGTCACCAGCAACCACGTGCTGGCGATGGAGGTGGTGCTGCCTGATGGGTCGATCACCACCCTCGGTGGCGGTCTGCCGGAGATGGGCAGCCTCGATCTGCGCGGTGTGTTTATCGGCAGCGAGGGCACCCTCGGCATTGCCACGGCGATCACCCTGCGGCTGCTGCGAACCCCGGAAACAGTGGCGGTGCTGCTGGCCGATTTCGCCTCGATGGAGGCGGCCGGTGAGGCGGTGCGCCTGATCACCGGTGCCGGCGTGCTGCCGGCGGGCATGGAAATGATGGACAACCCCTGCATCCAGGCCGTGGATGACTACTTCGGGGTGGATGAATATCCGCGTGAGGCCGCGGCGGTGCTGCTGATCGAGCTCGACGGCCATGCCCTCGAGGTGAAGGAATCGGTGGAGATCGCCAGTCGCCTCTGCCTGGAGGCCGGCGCCGGGGCGGTGCGGGAGGCCTGGAGCGAGGAGGCCCGGGCGCGGCTCTGGAAGGGCCGCAAGAGTGCGATTTCAGCGCTGGGCCGCCAGTTCCCCAGCTACTACCTGCAGGACGGCGTGGTGCCGCGCACCGCCCTGCCCGGGGTGCTGGCGGCCATCGATCGGCTCAGTGCTGAGCACGGCCTGGCGGTGGCCAACGTGTTTCATGCCGGCGACGGCAATCTCCACCCCCTGATCCTCTATCGCGCCGGTGAAGAGGGTGTGAATGAGCGGGTGAAGGCCCTGGGCGGCGCGATCCTGCGCCTCTGCATCGAGGCCGGCGGCAGCATCAGCGGCGAGCACGGCGTGGGCAGCGATAAACGCTGCTACATGGATTGGATGTTCAGCCCCGACGATCAGGCCACCATGCAGTTGGTGCGCAAGGCCTTCGATCCCCAGGGCCTGGCCAATCCCGGCAAGCTCTTCCCCACTCCCACCAGCTGCGGCGAATCGCTGCGGCGGCAGGTGGAACTGCGGGCCGAGGGGGTGAAGCTGCCTGCGGAGGTGGTGGTGGTCTGAAGCGTCAGCTCCAGTCGTCGTCCTCGTCTTCGGCTGGCGGCCAGGCCAGATTCACCACCACTGGCGCATGGTCGCTGGGTTGGACATTGCCGCGTGGGGCTTTGTCGATCACGCAGCCGGTGGCGCACTCCACCAGATCCTCCGATAGATAGATGTGGTCGATCCGCCAGCCCTGGTCGCGATCCCAGGCACCGCTGCGGTAGTCCCACCAGCTCCAGTGGCCGCTGCCGGCTTCAAACAGCCGGAAGGCATCGCTGAGGCGACCCGCCAGCGCCGCCTGCAGCGCCGTGCGTTCAGCTTCGCTGGCCATGATCCCGCCGCTGAGGCGTTCTGGATCATGCAGATCCCCCGCCTCCGGGCCGATGTTGAAGTCGCCCACCATGCAGAGCGGATCGCCCTGCTGCTCCTGAACGGCGAGGTAGCGCTGCAGGCAGGCCAGCCACTGCAGTTTGTAGGGGTATTTGTCGCTGCTCAGGGCACTGCCATTGGGCACATAGAGATTCAGCACCCGCACTCCCTCGATCAGGGCGCTGATCACCCGCTTCTGCTCACTCAACGGACCCGCTTCGGGATCGTCCGGCAGCAGCGCCGGGAAGCCGATCTGCACATCGTCCATCGGTAGACGGCTGATCAGAGCCACGCCGTTGTAGGCCTTCTGGCCGCTGATCGCACAGCTGTAGCCCAGCTGCTCGAAGGCGGCATGGGGAAACAGCTCATCGGCCACCTTGGTTTCCTGCAGGCACAGCACCTCGGGCTGTTCGCGCTCGAGCCAGGCCAGCACCTGATCCAGGCGCGTGCGCACGGAGTTCACGTTCCAGCTGGCGATGCGCATGCTGAGCCACCCGGGCCAAACGGGCACCAGCTTCCCGCACCTCTGGCCATGCCCAACGCTTTGAAGGGCTCCTACGATCAACGCCAGGAGATTGTGGTGTCAGGCATGGAACGCCCGTGCACGATTCGTGTTGCTGCAGCACTCGGCGGCGGTCTGCTGCTGCTGGCTGGGGCGTTCGGCGCTGAGGCTGCCCGCGCTGATTACAACTCCTGGGGCATGTCCACCCAGGAAAAACAGATCTACGACTACGGCCCCTCCGGCAGCAACGGCAGCTCGAAGGCTGGATCGGTGCTGGATTCCACCAACCCGATCGATCTGATGAACAAGATCCGCAAGGGCACCGCGATGGATGACGCCACGCCTCCTGGTGATGCCGTGGATGCGGCGCTCAAGGCGTTGGACGCTCAGGCTCCGGTGGCTGGGGCGCCGTCGGCGTCGTCGCAGGTGAAGGCGCCTTAAGGGCGCTTTGGCGGAGGCTGCTGATCCCCCAGCTGGCGGCCACCTGATCGAGACGGCTGTTGCTGCTCTGACCCGATTGACGGCTGCGGGCCTGGGCTAAGGCCTCCTGGGCTCCACGGGTATCGCCCAGCTCCTGGCGCAGCAGCGCCAACGCCAGCATCGGTCGTGGATCCCGGGGGAAGTCGCTGGCCAGCTGGCTGTAGGTAGTGATCGCCTCGCGCTGCTGGCCCATCCGCTGCTGCAGATCCCCCAGCAGCAGCCCGATCGGCAACACCTGGGGTTGGAGGCTGGGCTTGCTGCCTTTGGCAATCAGCGCCTTCAGCTGGTTCTGGGCCTGGCCGCCACGCCCCTGCTCGAACTGCAGCAGGGTGCTCAATTGCAGCGCTTCGATGCGGTCGGGCCGCAGGTTGAGCAGCTGCCGCAGCTCCCGTTCGGCTGCGGTGCGGTTGTTGGTGCTGCGGTGCAGCTCCGCCAGCAGCAGGCGCAGTTGCCAGCGCTGCGGTTGCTGATCCGCCAGCTGCTCCAGCAGCGTGGTGGCCTCCTGCTGCTCGCCCAGCACCAGCAGCAGCAGCACCAGCCGCTGCTGTTCTGCTTCACTGGCGCTGCCGTTGGCCAGCTGCTCTTGCAGCTGATCGGCCTGGCGTTCCACCGCCGTGCGTGAGCGATTGGCCTCGCCGCTGCGGCTCTGAACCCCCAGCCACCAGCTTCCAGCCAGGGCGCCGCCCACCAGGGCCACGGCTCCCAGGCTGAGCAGCAGCCCTCGAGCGTTGGTGCTGGTGCGTGGCGGCATGGTGGAACGCAGGCATGCGCCTCAGTCTGGAGCCTTCGCAAGGGCTGGTTACATTGGCGGCCGGGCCATGGACACCACAAGCGGCCAGAGGGTTTCAGCCACGATGCGTCAACACCCCATTTCCCCGGTCACCGAACCGATGCAGTACCGGGCCATCGGTGTGGTGCGGGGAACCTATGTGCCCGAAGATCCTGATCAGCTCACCCGTGGCACCCTGCAGGCCGAGGACGGCACCGAGATCGAGGCGGTTGTGCTCGGTCGTGTGCTCACGCTGATGCGTCGTCACCTGGATCTGAGCAAGCCCCACCTGTGGGTGGCCTATCCCCGCTTCCGGGATCCGGAGAAGCTGCACCTGCAGCTGGTGGGCGTTTGGGAACCCAGCACCCTCGCGGCCACCGAGATCGCCACCCAGAGCGCTGCAGAGGCGGAGGCCGGTTCGGCTCCCGCCGACGACCTGCCCGAAGGGGATGGATACTTCTCGGTGCGCGGCGAATTGATCTACACCCGTCCGGAAGACGGTGATCTGGTGGTGAAGATCCGCCAGCAGCCCCGCCCCGACGGCTCACGGCCCACCCCGTTCAAGCTGCAGCTGCGCGGTGAGATCGCCCCAGAACACCTGCGCCATTTCGTGGCTTTGGATCTGCGTCGCCAGGGCCAGCAGCTGCAGCTGGAGCAGCATGAGGTGATCGCCCCGGTGCCGCAGCGGGCCGGCAAAGGCCGTGGCCCCGGCCGTGGTGGTCGCCCCGCCGCACGCCGCTGACCATGGCGCCGCCGGAGCCGCCATTCCCTCGCTCCACTCAGGGCTCCGATCAGGGGTCGACTGCAGCCCTCTCCGCCGGCGCTGCCGTGGCGGCGATCAGCGTGTTGGCCGTGGTGGGTCCACCCCTGGGCCTCTCGCCCTGGCTGATTGCCCTGGCTGCGGGTGGTGGGCTGGTGGCCCTCACCGTGGATGCAGCCAGCTTTGGCGGTTTGGGTGGGCACCTGCTGGCGGAAGCCTTGCCGGGCGGGATTGGCACGGCGCGGCTGCGCCGCATCGCCATCCATGAGGCCGGCCACGTGTTGATCGCCGCTGACAACCACCTGCCGGTGAAGCAGGTGCTGGTGGGCAGCCGCGCCTGTCTGCGGGAGGGGCTCAGCGCCAACGGCAGCACCCAGCTGGAACCCCCCGCCCACGCCAAGCTGCCCATCGAGGATCTGCGCCGCTGGAGCCGCGTGTTGCAGGCCGGCATGGTGGCCGAACAGGTGGTTTACGGCGGTTCCCGCGGTGGCGCCGACGATCGGGCCCTGCTGGGCCGGCTCTGGGGCCTGTCGGGGTATGACGTGGCCACGGCGCAGCAGGAGCAGCGTCGGGCGCGGCGCGAGGTGGAGCAGGGGCTGCGTCAGCGCCGCAGCGAGCTGGAGCAACAGGCCGAGCGGTTGCTCCTCGAAGCCTCATGACCGCTCCGTCAAGGCTGGCTGTGGTGGATTGCCCCACCGGTCTGGCCGGAAACATGCTGCTGGCGGCCCTGTTCGACCTCGGCCTGCCCGAGGCGGCCGTGCATGAGCCGTTGGCGGCCCTCGGCCTGGCGCAGGCCTACCGCCTCCAGCTGCGCGACACCCGCAGCGCCGGCCTGCGTGGCCTGCAGCTGGAGGTGGAGCTCACGGAACCATCGCCCTCCCATCGCCATTGGGGCGATCTGCAGCAGCAACTGGCCGCCGCCCCCCTCAACCCTGAGCTCAAGCAGCGGGTGCTGGCGGTGTTTGCGCTGCTCGCGGAGGCGGAGGGTGCTGTGCATGGCCATGGCCCGGAGCAGGTTCATTTCCATGAGGTGGGGGCCGTGGATGCCCTGGTGGATGTGGTGGGTGTTTGCGCCGGTCTGCAGCACTTCGGTATCCGTGAACTGATCTGCACCCCTCCCCCCGCGGGCCACGGCCGGGTGAGCACCGCCCATGGGCTGCTGCCCCTGCCGGCACCTGCGGTGCTGGAGCTGGCGCGGCGGCGATCGGTGCCGCTGGCCAGCAGCGAAGGCTTTCCTCCGGCCGAACTCACCACCCCCACCGGCCTGGCGTTGATGGCAGCCCTGGCTGATCGCTTCGCGCCCAGCCCGGCCCTGGTGCCCGAGGCGGTGGGTGTGGGGTTGGGCACCCGCGTGCTCGATCGCTCCAACCTGCTCAGGATCGTGCTGGCACCGGCCGCGGCTGCGGACAGCGGCGAACGGCTGGAGCCGCTGCTGCAGCAACAGGCCCAGATCGACGATGCCTGCGCCGAGGATCTCGCCTTCCTCATGGACGCCCTGCGCCAGGCCGGAGCCCTGGAGGTGTTTGCGCAGCCGCTGCTGATGAAGAAAGGGCGCCCCGCCAGCCTGATCACGGTGTTGGCGCGCCCCGATCAGGCCGCGGCGCTGCGCCGGGTGTGGTGGCTGCAGGGCAGCAGCATCGGTGTGCGTGAGCAGTTGCAGCAGCGTTGGTCGTTGCCCCGCGAGCAGAGCCAGATCGCTACTCCCTGGGGTCCCGTGCGCATCAAACGCTCCCGCCGCCCCGATGGCAGCTGGCTCAGCAAACCGGAGGCCGACGACCTGGCCCAGCTGGCCCAGCGCCACCAGCTCCCGATCGCCAGCCTGCGCCGCGCCGTGCTGGCCCTGCTCGACGATGGCGTGAACGGTTCGCCCGTTCAGCCGCCGGAGCCCCGCCCATGATCCGTAACCCGCGTTTGTGGATCACCCTGGCCAGCGCCGGCTTTCTGCTGGCGGCACTGGCGGGCCACGGTCGCCAGCTGCTGCAGCTCAGCCTGGATGGCCAGGGTTGGTGCTGGTTGCTGTTGGGGGTGGGAGTCAGCCTGCTGAGCCTGCTGGCCAACGCGGCGGCCTGGGGTGTGGTGTTGCGCTGGCTCGGCCATCAGCCCCGCTGGAGTGCGGCAGTGGTGCTGTTCCTGGCCTCGAACCTGCGCAAATATCTCCCGGGCGGGGTGTGGCATCTGCTGGCCAGGGTGCGGGCTTTGAAGGCGGAGCCCAGCGCTGACAGCCCCGTGGAGCAGCCGCCCCTGCGCACGCCCCAGGCGCTGGTGGCGGTGCTGCTCGATCCTCTGCTGGCGGCTGTGGCAGCCCTGGCGCTCGTGCCGTTCGGCGGCTGGCAGGCCGGCCTGGGACTGCTCTGCCTGCTGCCCCTGCTGGTGCTGCTGCCCCGCTGGCTCAACCCGCTGATGCAGCGCCTTGAACAGCAGCGGGCTCGCCAGCTGGCGGATCGAGGTCTGTTGGACGACGCCCTCGAGGAGTTGCCGCCGGCTTTTCCGGGCTACCCCTGGCCGCTGCTGCTGGCGGAGTTGGGTTTTGTGCTGCTGCGCTTTGCCGGCTTCGCCTGCTGCGTGCAGGCGTTTGATCTGTCGTTTGCCATCGGTTGGGGCGGCTGGCTGGCTGGATTCGCCCTGGCCTGGACGGCAGGGCTGGTAGTGCCCGGTGCGCCCGGGGGGCTGGGGGTGTTTGAGGCGGTGCTGCTGCTGCGCCTGGCCGCGGTGGTGCCCGAGGCGCCGCTGCTGGCGGTGGTGATCAGCTACCGGCTGGTGAGCGCCCTGGCGGATCTGCTGGGGGCGCTCACAGCCCGCGCTGATCTGGCGGCGGTTCGCAACAGGCGTTACTGTTGAGAACAGCGCCGCTCACCTCCTGATGCCCGCCGTCCCGGCGCCTGATCTGCCCGCTGAAGCCCTGCGCAGCAGCCTGCGGGGCCGGGGCCAGCGCCTCACCCCGCAGCGGCAGCGGGTGTTGGCCCTGTTTGAGCGGATTGGCGAAGGCAATCACCTCAGCGCCGAAGAGGTGCACCAGCGCCTGTTGCGGGCCGAGGAGCGGGTGTCGCTGGCCACGGTGTATCGCACCCTGCGCTTGCTCAGTTCCATGGAGCTGCTGCGGGAGCTGGAGCTGGCCGAAGGTGGGAGGCGCTTCGAGCTCGCCACCGACGCCGACCACCGCAACCACCACCACCTGGTGTGTGTGCGCTGCGGCCACACCGAGGAATTCGAGAGCGAGGCGGTGTTGTCCGCCGGTGAGCAGGCAGCCGATGGCCACGGCTTCCGGCTGCTCGAGTGTGTGCTCAACGTGAGGGCCTTGTGCCCACGCTGCGCCGCCGCAGATTCAGCCCCGGTAACGGGCTGAGCGCACGGGCACCAGCACCGGCTGCATCAAGCCACCGCCGCCGTTGTCATCGTCCGAGTTGGCGGCCAGCCAGGCCAGCACTCCAGCCAGGGCAATGGCGGCGGAGAGCAGCAGCAGATCGGCCATGGCGCTGGACGCGATTGGCAGCACGCTAGCGGCATCCTCCAGCAGTGGTGTCGCAACCGATGCGATTACGGGGCTGCGGGTTACAGCGGTGCGATCGCCAGCACGCCGCCCAGCAGCGCCAGGGCTCCTGCAAGTAGCTGGGCCTGCTGCTGGCTGAGGCGGCGTCCAGCCGCAAAGCTCGCCGCCACCGCAGCGGCGGAGGCGAGCAGCGCCCCCATCCACCAGCCGGCGGTTCCGGCCGATTCCTGGCCGTGGAGCATGGCGTGGATGGCGACCGCGGCGGCCAGCACCGAGCCGATCACCGGCAGCGGACGCTGCAGCCTGTCGCTGAGCAGCAGGGCGGCACCCACGGCGCTCACGCCCAGTGCTGCAAGCAGCTCGGCTGCGGGGAGATGGCCGCCAAAGCTGCCCACCACGCTGCCCAGCACGGCGCCACCGAGGGCAAAGCCCAGCAGCATCGGGCCGAAGCGGGCTGCCGTCAGGCCCACGCCCAGCAGCAGCAGCAGGTGATCGACACCCAGCAGTGGATGGAGGGCTCCGCCCACCACCCCGGCATCGGCGCTGCCATGGGCGCTAGCCGGAAGGGCGGAGAGCAGGCTCAGGCCCAGGCCAGCGGCGCTGCTCAGCAGCAGGGAACGGGAAAGCTTGGTTGTCATGGGCAGTGCCGGTCCGCGCCGGTGCTGAAGAGAGGGGTGGGGTAACTGCGGCGAGCGTTCTGACTGAGAAGCGGGTTTGGGGCCTGCCTCATCACAGCTGCGGGACAGTGCCGGAGTGAGCGCGGGATGCACCGCACCGGACTTTCCTCGTTGCCTTCCCGGGGTGAGACCGGGAAACCGCCATCTGCAGTATCGCTTCAGGCGAAGCCCTTCCCTGCATCTTTGGCCACGCAGGCCTGGAGCTGTTTGCGCAGCTGAGGGTGGTCGAGGTTTTTACCGATCAGCACCAGCTGGTTCTTGCGTTCGTTGGGGGTCTTCCACTCGCTGTCGTCGATGGAGAAACGCTTGCCGGCTAGGTGGAACACATGCCGCTTGGCGCTTTCGTTGAACCAGAGGATGCCCTTGGCCCTGAACACACCAGCTGGCAACTGGTTGTCGAGGAAGTTCTGGAACTTGCGCAGCGCAAAGGGGCCGTCGCTGCTGAACGAGAGCGAGGTGAAGCCTTCGATCGCCAGGTGATCCGCATCGCCATGGCTGTGGTCGTGGCCATGGCTGTGATCGTGGCCATGGCTGTGATCGTGGCTGTGACCGTGCTGGTGACCCTCCGCTTGGTCGTGCTCGCAATGACCATGGTCGTGATCGCAGCTGCTGTGGTCGTGGTGATCGTGTGCGTGGTCATGCCCGTGTTCATGCACGCAATGGCCGTGGTCGTGGTCGCAGTCGTCGTGGTTCTGTTCCGCGGCCACCTTGTCGCTTTCAAAGAGCCCCACACTCAGCAGCAGCGGCAGGCTCACATCGCCTTTCACCGAGCGCAGGATGCGGGCGTCGGTTTTGATCTCCCGTAGCCGGCCTTCCACCTGCGTGAGCCGTTCCTCGCTCACGAGGTCGCACTTATTCAGTAGAAGGATGTCGCCGTATACCACCTGGGCGCGGGCTACTTCGCCATCCAGAATGTCGTCGCTGAAGTTCTCCGCATCGATCAGGGTGATGATCGAATCCAGGCGAGTGGCATCACGTAGATCACTGCCCAGGAAGGTCATGGCTACCGGTAGCGGATCCGCCAGACCCGTGGTTTCCACGACCAGATAGTCCACCGGATCGGGGCGATCGAGGATGCGATACACCGCGTCCAGCAATTCACCGTTGATCGAGCAGCAGATGCAGCCATTGCTCAGTTCCACCATGTCTTCGCCGGTGGCGATGATCAGATCGTTGTCGATACCGATCTCACCGAATTCGTTCACCAGCACGGCCGTTTTCACGCCCTGCTGGTTGCTGAGGATGTGGTTGAGCAGCGTGGTTTTGCCGGCGCCCAGGAAGCCAGTGAGGATGGTCACCGGCAGTGGGCTGGCCTGGGCAGAGGTTGCGGGTGCGAGGTCGGTCGCGCTGGCGGTCACGTGGATCCGTGGATCAGGGCTGTAGCCAGTCTGATCCGTGGGCTCTCCGGATGGTTGCCGCTGACACCTCGTGCCAATCCCCATAGAACGGAAACAGCTCCAGACCCCAGCACCCCATGGCTGTCGCACGACCGATCGACATCGGCATCCCCGCTGAGCAGCGCGCCCAGATTGCTGAGGGCCTGGGGCGGGTGCTGGCCGACAGCACCGTGCTTTATGCCAAGACCCACGGCTTCCATTGGAACGTCACGGGCCCGATGTTCAACACGCTCCATCTGATGTTCATGGAGCAGTACACCGAGCTGTGGACATCCCTCGACGAGATCGCCGAGCGGATCCGGGCCCTGGGCCATAAAGCTCCGTTTGGAGGCAAGATCTACGGCAGCTTGTCGTCGATTCCCGAGAGTGAGGGAGTGCCTGCGGCCATGGACATGGTGCGCGAGCTGGTGGAGGGCCATGAGGCCGTGGCCCGCACGATTCGCGGTGTTTTCGCCACGGCGGATGCAGCCAATGACCAGCCCACCGCCGATCTGTTGACGCAACGTCTCCAGATTCACGAGAAGACAGCCTGGATGCTGCGCAGCCTGTTGGAAAGCTGACCAGCGATTGCACCATTGGCTACCGCCAGTTGTGCCGCAGCTGTGGAGGAGCGTTCTGCTCTCGCTAGAACACGCTCATCAATTCACACTTTGAGGATGAAGGGGCTCACCCGGGCCATCAACAACCAACTCGCTACCGAGTTTCAGGCCAGCCACGCCTATCTGGGTAATGTCGATCTGGCGATGTCGATCTGGTTGCGGGAGAAAGGCCTGGTGGGCTTCTCCTTTTATATGCTCACCAAGATCAATGATGAGCGGGGGCGTGCATCCCGGATGGTCGTCTATCTGGTGGATAGTGATCAGGCTGTGGAGCTCCATGCGATCGATGCGCCGCAGCGTGATTGGAGCTCCGTTCAGGCGTTGTTCGACGACGTTTATGATCTTTAGAAGGGCGTAAATGCCTACATTCATCACCTCTACACCCTGGCGGAGGGCCTTGGGTGAACGCAGCGCAACAGCGATGCTCGATTGGTTTGTGTCTGAACAGTTGCAGGAAGAGGCGGAAGCGCGGTTCGTCCGCAAGCGTTTGCGGTTGGCCGGTGACAACAGTGCGGCTCTGTTGTTGTTGGATCAGCAAGTTCGCGAGTGAACGGCCCTCGCCCATGTGAAAGGAGGCATCCAAGGAAGGCCTCAAGTCGGCGACGCGGGCTGAGCTGGCGTCAGTCGCGGCCGCAGCGGCACTGGCCGCCCTTCCAGTGGGAGCACTTTTTCTTTTTGCAGCCTTTTTTCTTGGCGTGACCCCTGGCGGTGCGCCTCTTGGGCGCCTCATCGCTGCGACAGCCGATCTGCTGAGCCATGGTGCGGCGATGCGCTGCTGTTGAGAATCAATCGCATCGTAGGTGTTCCACGTGTCACGGCTCCATCGGGGGCGGTATCTGTACCCTCTGATGTCCTTTTCGCTATGGCTGCTGGTCCGGCTTGCTCAGCGGATGGCGTTCCAGTTCGCCACGAGTTCGTTGCGGCGGCTTGGTTGCAGCTCCCTCCAAGGGCGTTCACGATCAGGCAGGTGTTGCTGGTGAGGGTCGCCATCAGGTTGTCTGCGGCGGAGTCGGCCCGCAGGGGTTGGCTGGCGAGCGGCACACCGCTGAGGCTGCTGATCCGCAGCAGTGCCTTGCTGGCCGGCGTTTGCTCGGCGAACAGGCTGCGCACGCCCTGTTCGCGCAGCGCTGCCACCACGTTGGCGAGGGCCTGAGGCCGGAGCGCGTCGCTCGTGCTGGTGGCATCAATCACCGGCAGTTCCTTGAGTTGATAGGCCCTGGCGAGGCTTGCGAAGGCCCGGTGGCCGCTGGCGAGAACGCGCGGCGAGGGGATCGAGCTGAATTGCTCGCGGTTCCAGCGATCGAGGGCGTTCAGGCTTTGTTGCATCGTCTTGGATCGCGCCTGAATCTGTGGAGCGGCCTGCGGATCGAGCTGCTCGAGCTTCTTGCTCACCACTTGCACCATCGCTGCGGCTTGGCGTGGGTCGTGCCACACGTGGGGATCCTGGTCGCCATGCGGGTGGGCCGCTTCGCCGTCTCCCTCGTGGGCGTGCTCGTGTTCATGTTCGGTGTGGCTGTGTTCGTCGCTCTGAACGCCATCGTTGAGATCGGGGCTGTTCGGAACCGCAATCTCCGCCACCTTCACCGCCTCACTGAGCTTCTCGAGCGCAGGGGTGAGTCCGTAGCCGTTGATCAGCAGCAGCTTGGCCTGGTTGATCTGGCGGGTTTGCGCGGGCGTGAGCTGCAGCTGATGGGGGTCGTCGCTTGGGCCCAGCAGGCAGACCACCTTCAGGCGGCCTGCGGCGAGACGCTGGGTGATGTCACACAGCGCGCCATCGGCAGCGATCACGTCTATCTGGGAGCCTGGGCTGCAGGCCTGAAGCGCCGCCAGGGCGAGTGGTGCCATCAATACAGCTGCGGTTCGCCGCATCCTTAAGCCCAGCTCCAAAGACAACGATAATGGTTCTCAGAAGCGCAGGGTTGTTCTGGCGTGGTGCCCCCATGAGGAAGGTGCTGCCAGGTTGATGGACGCGTTGGATCGATCAAGGCTTGCTCGCTCCGTAACGTGGATGGAGTGAGGCCAGAAGCGGTGCTCAGCGTTGATCAGCTGTGTGTGCGCCGCGGGCCCGAGCTGGTGCTCGATCAGCTCTCGTTCAGGCTCCAGCCCGGCGCCCTCACCGCTCTCGTGGGGCCCAATGGGGCTGGCAAGAGCACCTTGCTGCAGACCTTGGAGGGGCAACTGAGCCCTGCAGCTGGTTCCATCACTTGGGAGGGCCTTTCCCTCACTCCCGCCCTGGCGCGTCAGCAGCTCGCCCTGATGCCCCAGCGCGGAGAGATTGCCTGGGGTTTTCCGATCACGGTGCGGGCATTGGTGGCCCTTGGACGCTTGGCCGGTCAGCGGCCGGGTTGCTGCGATGTGGAGGCGGCGCTGCAGCGGGTTGGATTGATGGGGCTCGCTGGGCGTCGCCTTGATCAGCTCTCCGGCGGTCAGCAGCAGAGGGCCCTGCTGGCGCGCACCCTGGTGCAACCGGCGCGAATGCTGCTGCTGGATGAACCCTGCGCAGCGATCGATCCGCCCTCGCGCACGGAGTTGCTGCGGGTGATGCGTCAGCTCAGTGATGCCGGGCTCACCCTGCTGGTGAGCAGTCACGACTGGGGTCGCGACCTCGACGCCTACGACCGGGTGCTCGTGCTCGATCGCCAGCTCCTGGCCGACGGCACGCCCCAACAGGTTCGCCAGGCCCTGGGCGATCTGCGGGTGGGCAACCACTGCTGCGGTTAGGCGTTCTGGCGGTTCTGGCAGTTGCGGCACAGCCCGAAGAATTCCAGGGTGTGAAACAGCAGCCGAAACCCCTCCGCCTGATCGCCGTGCAACTGCACGTTGTGCATCGGGCAATGCTCCAGCACCAAGGTGGTGCCGCAATCCACGCAGGTGAGGTGGTGTTCATCGCGCTCCACCGGCGTGAACAGGGCCTCGCCACTGGGGAGATGGCGGCAGCGGATCAAGCCCCGCTGCTGCAGCTGGCGCAGGTGCCGGTACACCGTGGCCAGTCCCATGGCCTGGGGGCTCTGGCGCAGCAGGGCGTGCAGGTCTTGACCCGAGAGTTCCCGATCGGCCAGCTTCAGTTGCTCCAGCAGCAGCAGCTGGCGATCGCCTGAGGCGGCAACCTGGGAGGGCATGGCCGAACCAGCGGGGCGGGGACCCTGATCCTATGGAGCGTGTGTGGTGGCTGCTGCCGCTCGCGGTGGCGTTGGTCGTGGGTGGGCTCTGCCCGCTCACGGGCACCGTGCTGCTGGTGCAGCGGCGCTTGTTTCTGGTGAACCTGGTGTCGCACGCCGTGCTTCCCGGGCTGGCCCTGGCTGTGGCGCTTCGCATCGACCCAGGGGTGGGGGGTGCGATCAGTGGCCTGGCGGGTGCGCTGCTGGCGGAGCGTTTTAGCGGCGCCTCACGCCCAGGACAACCGGGTGATGAAGCCGTGCTCAACACTGTTCTGGCGGGCTTTTTAGGGCTGGGGGTGCTGCTGATTCCCCTGCTGGGCATCCGCGTGAATCTGGAGGCCGTGCTGTTTGGTGATCTGCTGGCTGCGGCACCCGCTGATCTGGTGCGCAGCCTGTTGGCGCTGCTGGCCATGCTGCTGCTGCTGCTCTGGCGCTATCACCACTACGTGTATCTGGGGGTCGACCCCCTTGGTGCCACCAGTGCCGGGTTGCCGGTGCGGCGCCTGCGGCTGCTGCTCACCCTGGTGACTGCCTTCACCGTGGTGAGTGCGATGACGGCCGTTGGCGTGGTGCTGGTGATCGGCTTGATGGGCGCACCGGCCTTGCTGGCGCTGCCCGGTGCCACGAGCCTGCGCCAGGCCCTGTGGCGATCAGCCTTGCTTGGCATGCTTCTGAGCGGGGGTGGCCTTTTGCTGGCGATCCAGCCCTGGATCAACCTGCCGCCGGGCCCACTGATTGGGGTGCTGTGCCTGCTGCTGTTGCCGCTGCAGCTAGCCCGGCGGTAGCCAGAGGGCCTGGCTCACTCGTTTCTGCAGCGGCTGTAGAGCGAAATCCCGCGCCGCGATCAGCACCGGTTGCGCGTCAGGGCGCCCCTGTTGCCGCAGGGTGAGCAGCAACTGCTGACGGGTGGGGTCGTAGGCCATCGGCACGCCGGGTACCACCTGCCACCCCGTGAGACCCCGTGTCCGCACGATCTGCCCCTGGCGGTTGATTTCCAGCAGCCGGCTGCGCTGGGCATCGCGCCAATGGCTCACCAGCAGCCACACCCGTTCACCGCCGCGATCGCAGGCCGTGCTCAGCACCGCATCGCCGCCCAGCCACAGCTGGCGTGGCGGCTGACCGGGTTCCACCAGTTCTAGAGAGCGCCGGAAATCAGGCCAATGCCGCACCAGCAGCGCTCGCCCGCTCACCGGGCAGAAGCTGCTCAGATCGCGGCTGCCGGGCAGCAGCTGGCGGCGCTCGGAGCGTCCGGGCAGGTTGCGCAGGCTCAGCCCCTCCAGCTCGGGCATCACCAGAGCACCACCAGCGGGCAGCAGCTGCATCGGGCCGGATGCTTCCAGCTCCAGTTGCTGAGGGTTGCCCTGGCGGGGCCAGAAGCTGGTGATCGAGCGGCCCAGGGCCTGGGCGCTCCACTGCACCAGCAGATCGCCGCGCTGGTTGCTGCTCAGGTGGGTGAAGATCAACGGCTCCGGTAGCAGCGCCCGAAGGGGGCCTGCCTTCACCGCGCTGCTGCCCGATTGGCCGCTGCGCTGCAGGGCGCTTTGCTGCAGCGGCAGCAGCCACAGCCGCTCACCTTGATCATTGCGGCTGGCCAGCGCGATGCCTGATCCATCCCCCAATGGGGTCACCGCGGTGATTCGCGCGAACTCCGGGGTGAGCGGTTGCCAGCGGCCATCGCGTTGGAGCAGTTGCAGTTGCTCACCACTGCCCATGGTTACCACCGCCAGCAGCCGCGGTCTGGGGTCCCAGCGCCAGCGCTGCGGCTGCAGTGCCAGGCCCCGTTGATCCATGCCGCTGATCAGCAGCTGGATCGCCCCGGTCACTGGTTGATTGGCAGCGAGCAGTAGCCGTAAGGGGTTGTTCGCGCCTAGCCACTGATGGGGCAGGGATGGCTGCAGCTGGCTGTGCGCCGTCAGGCTGGCGCGATCCATCGGGCGGCTGAAGCGCAGTGAGAGGGCGGCTGGCCCTGAACTGGCGGTGCTCGAGCGCAGCTCCAGCAGCCTGGGTGGGCGTTGCAGCAACAGCTGCTGCTGCAACAGGGCCAAGAGTCCGCCAGTGGCCAGCAGCAGGGCTGGTTTGTTCATGGTTCGAGCGGTCTGGCGGGCCGCGGAATCGTGCGGATGCGCTCCGGCAGCACCACGCTGCGCTGCTGGCCCGCCTCGTTTTCCACTCCCATGCGGCCCTCGATGGCCAGCCATTGGTCGGCCTGTGCGCTGAAGCCCTTCGGCCAGCGCACAGGCAGCCCGATCGGTGTGGCATCGGCCAGGCAGCAGCGCACCAGCAAGCGCCCCAGCTGGGGCGGGCCATCGGGCTGCGTGAGCACGAAACCGCTGATCCGCACGGGGTCGCCCTCATACAGCTGTGGGTCGGGCTGGCTGCGCAGCAGGCGCACCCAGTCGGTGAGGCTGCGCTGGCCTGGCGGCAGCAGGAAATCCAGCTCAACCTCGCTGCCGAGATCGCTGTTGCGGTTCGAGGCCAGATCGCTGAAGGATGGATTGGGCGGCACCAGCAGCACGGCGATCGCGAGCAGGCCGCTCAACGCCCAGCTGCGGTTCCAGCGCCGTTCGCGCCGGCCCTGTAGCGCCTGTTGCAGGGCGATCGCCAGCAGCACCACGCCGCTGAGCCCCACCAGCGGATGAAACACACCACGCAGCAACAGCTCCAACCGGCCTGTGAGGGTGCTCATCAGCAGCACGGCACCCCAGAGGGCAAGGGCCAGTGGGCGGATCAAAGCAGCCAGAGATTCACCCATTGCCCAATCAGCAGCACCACCACAAAGGCACCAGCCGCCGTGAGCGCAATGGCTCGCGGCTTCAGCACCACCCCAAACAAGCCCAGCAGCTTCAGATCCACCACGGGCCCCAGCACCAGAAAGGCCAAGAGGGCGCCGGGGGTGATTTGAGCGGCAAACCCCAAGGCGAGGAAGGCATCCACGCTGGAGCACACCGACACCACCACCGCCATCAGCATCAGGCTGAGCACGGAGATGGTGGGAGCCCCGCCCACCGCCAGCAACCAGGTGCGGGGCAACAGGGTTTGCACCACCGCTGCCAGGGCACTGCCCAGCACGAGCAGGCCGGCTAGATCGAGAAATTCCCGGCTGCTGTGCTCCAGCACCGTGGTCAGGCTCGGCCGCTCCGGCGGCGGCGGCGGTGCGGCTGGAGCGGCCCCCACCAGGCCACTGCGACGTTCCAGCAGCCCCACCTCAGCCAGGGGTTGGCTCAGGCGCCGTTCCTCCAACAGTGCCGGCTCGAGTAGTTGGCCTTCAGGCCATTGCTGCAAGAGAGCAGAAAGGGCCAGGGCCAGCAGCAGAGCCGCCAGGGGCCGCGCCGCCAGCAGCCAGGGCTGACCGGGAAAGGCGGCCCAGGTGCTCGCCAGCACGATCGGATTGAGCACCGGTGCGGCAAAGAGGAAGCCCAAGGCCGACCCCAGCGGTGCGCCGCCGGCCAACAACCGCCGCGCCACCGGCACATTGCCGCACTCGCAGGCCGGTAGCGCAAAGCCCAGGGCAGCGCCGGTGAGCGGAGCCAGCAGTGGCTGGCTCGGTAAACGCTGCAGCCAGCGGCCTCCTGGGGCGATCCAGCGGGCGAGCCCTGCGATCAGCACGCCGATCAGCAGAAATGGAAGCGCCTCAAGCAGCAGCCCTTGAAAGACGGCCCAGATGGTGACCAGCCTGCTCAATCGGGTTCAGCCACGTCGCGTAGCCAGGGATCAGGCGCGCATCATGGCCGCGTCTTCAGGGCATCTGGAGAGCCGCCGATGGCGTGAGGCGGCTGGGGTTGCGCGATCGGCAGGATGGTGGGTCGTTCTTCCACGAGTAGGGAGCCCAGCAGCTCAGGGCGATTGGATTCGAAGTGGAGATGGGGCCCTGTGCTCCAGGCGCCTGTGCTGCCGCAGGTGCCGATCAGGTCGCCTCGGCTGTAACGGCCGGCTGGCATCGCCGAGTGGAGGTGGCTGTAGCTGGTTTCCAGGCCATCGGCCCCCCGCAGTTCGAAGGTGGTGCCGTGGGTGTGGCTGCGGCGCACGCTGCCGATGCCGTCGTGGGCGGCGCGCACGGGTGCACCCGTGATGCAGGCGATGTCAATGGCGGGATGGCCTTCTCGCACCCCCTGCGTGATCACCCCTGGCATGGGGTGCAGCAGCTGCAGGGCTGGCAGGAGCAGGGCAAGGGGCAACAGGCTTCCGCGAAGACGAACTTGCGCGACGCAAATCTGAAGCAGATCTTAAGTTGCGACCCGCTGGACCTGTCTGTTGTCTATGCAGTCTGTTCGTCGCGCTCGCGACGCGGCGCTGCCGTTAGGGAGTCATCGCATCAAGTCTCCTGTAGGGCGGTAGTAGGGGAGAAATGGGGGATGATCCGTGCCGTGGACGTCGCTGTGGCGCCCAATTCCTCTTTTGGTGTGAGGACGATGAAACTGTTCCAGAAGCTTCTTCTGGCGCCTGCTGCCCTGGGCCTGATGGCTCCCGTGGCTGCATCCGCCGCTGATCTCAACATCGCTGGTGTGAGCCAGTACGGCTCGGAAGAGCAGGTGACCTCGATCACCCAGTTCTCCGACGTGAAGCCCACCGACTGGGCTTATCAGGCACTGAGCAACCTGATCGAGCGCTACGGCTGCGTGGCTGGCTACCCGAACGGCACCTTCCGTGGCGAGCGCGCCATGACCCGTTGGGAAGCTGCTGCTCTGCTCAACGCTTGCCTCGACCGGATCACCGAAGTGACCGACGAGCTCAAGCGCCTGATGAAAGAGTTCGAAAAGGAACTCGCCGTGCTGAAGGGCCGTGTGGATGGCCTCGAGGCCAAGGTTGCTGAGCTGGAAGCCACCCAGTTCTCCACCACCACCAAGCTTTCGGGTTTGGCCACTTTTGTGGTGGGTGCGAACGCCTTCAGCGGTTCAGCCATCAACACGGGGGCTAACACCGTGAACCGTGCGCCCAATTCCATCACTGGCGCAGCGCGGACGCCGGTATCCCTGCCGAACGCGGCCACGTTCAACTACGACGTGCAGCTCACCTTCGACACCAGCTTCACGGGCAAAGATTTACTGCGAACCAATCTGCGCGTCGGCAACTTCGGCAGCAGTGTTTTTGGTGGCGAGCCCCATGCGCTGGGTTTGTCGGAGTTGGAAATTGCCTTTGAAGAAGATGCTGGCCCCAATATTGTGGGCATTGATAAGCTCTTTTACCAATTCCCTCTTGGTCAGTTCACCTTCACTCTCGGTGGTCGTGTCGGACAAGAAGACATGCTGGCACTCTGGCCCAGCGTGTATCCCGCTGACACCATCCTCAACGTGATGACGGTGAATGGCGCTCCCGCCGCTTATGCCAAAAACCTTGGTGCTGGTGGTGGGTTCTGGTGGCAAAACGGTGGTTTTAGCCTGAGTGCTAACTACGTCGCTTCCAACGGTCAGTCCGGTAATCCCTCCGTGCCTAAGGGCAAAGGTGGTGGAGGAATTGGTAACCGGTATTCAGGTTCAACCGGCAGCATTCAGTTAGGATATCAGCAGGAGCAGTGGGGGTTGGCTGCTATCTGGAGCTATGTGCAGCCTGAGACCCAGTTTGTGCCCGGCACGACTCCGTTCACCCACAGTGCGATTGATCACAACGTCAACGCCAAAACCAATGCCCTTGGTCTGAGTGCCTACTGGCAGCCTCTGCAGAGTGGTTGGTGGCCGTCGGTAAGCCTGGGCTGGGGGATCAACAGCACCACGTACAGCGTGCCCCAGCCTGCCGGCAGTCTGAGCACCAGTCAGTCGTGGATGGTGGGCCTGCAGTGGACCGATGTGTTCCAGAAGGGGAATGACTTTGGCTTTGCTGTTGCTCAGCCCGTGTTTGCCACAGCGCTCACCGGCGGGGTGACGCCCAACGACGGTAATTACGTGTGGGAGTGGTGGTACAAGTTCCAGGTGACTGACAAGATCAGTGTCACACCGGCATTGATCTACTTGAGCCGGCCCCTGGGTGAAGCCACACCAGCGGGTGAGAGCTTCAGCCAGTTCGGCGGACTGGTGAAGACGAGCTTCCGCTTCTGATCGGAAGCTCGTCGGTGAGCCGGGCGTTCGGCAGCTCTCAGGCGCCCCTACTGAGGGGCGTTCTGGGGAGCTGTAGATCCTTGCTGTGAGGTTTGCGCGGGAGGATTGTGATGTGGTTCGCCCGGGCGTGCTGGTTTGCGATAGCTGCCTGAGCCACCACCGCCGCAGGCCAGGGCGGAAAACGTTGCTGCCAGGAGGATGGCGACGAGAGCCAGGGGGAAGCGGCGCAGGGAGTTCATAGAATCAGTGGTGTGTGGAAGGTTGGCTGAGATGTTCTGAGCAGGGCATCCAGAGATCGCCCATGGCGTGCACACCCTCGCAGTCGAGTGCGCGTGCTTTCTCAAGTGCCATCTGTTTGCTGGGGTAGGCAACTAGCTGCTCCTGAGCCTCACCCTTGCCGTGCTGTTGATCGCCGCCGCCTGGGCTGAGCGCCCAAAGACCCATGGGATGAAGCCCGGCCACGAGCACGCCCATGCCCACCAGGCAGGCATTCACTACGCCCATTCCGACCACGCCAAGGCTGAGCACCCCCATGGGCACCACCCCAATGCTCACGACCCCCATGGGAACGACTCCAATGGAAATGATTCCCAAAGGAGCAATGCCAATGGCAATGAGCTTGGGTGGTTCACCGCAGTTGCCCATATTCAATTTCAGTGATTGTGTTGGGCATTTTCGTTTAACTGCCCATGGGTGGCGCAGGGCATCCATTGATTGCCCATCTGGTGGGCTCCGGTGCAGTTGAAATGCTTCTTGCCCGCTGCCTCTGCTTCTGCCTTGGTGGCGTACATGGCTGGCACAGCACTGGTGTTGGCCTGGGCGGCAGCGCCAACGAGTGAGGAGGCAGCCACTGCCAAGCTGCTTGCCATGCTGGCGACAAACCGGTGTTGGCTGACTAGGGACACGAACGCGTAGCGATGACCATTGGGGCAAGTTAGCGCCAATGTCTGGTTTGGCTCGAGTACTGGAGACTTGATGTCATGGATTCGAGTTCTGGCCGGGCTGTCTAGTGTTGGTGGAGATCCCTCGGAATCAAGCGCTGTTCGTGGATACTCCGGCCATGCGCATTGGTCAGGTAGCCGATGCTTCGGGTTTGTCAGTGAAAACAGTCCGTTTCTACTGTGATGAAGGCTTGATCGATGCCGCCTCCCGTTCGCAGGGCGGCTACCGGTTGTTTCATCCCAGGGTTGTTGACGAGTTGGCCTTGATTCGCTCTCTGCGTGCGATGGATGTGCCGCTCTCTGAGCTCAGGCGAATTCTTGATGCACGCCGCTCTGGGTTCTGTCATTGCTCGACTTTGAAAAGTAGTATCCAAAGCCGCATTGAGTCGATTGATGCCAGACTGAGTGAGCTGGAGTCGATGCGCGGTGAGCTCGTTAACTTGCTGGGGTCTTGGAAAGAGTGTGGTGGTGTGAAATCATCTTGAGGTGAAACTTCTCAAAATGTGGTTGTTATTCCTCCTGTGATTGTGCCTAAGCTGCTGTAGCCAACATCAAGAATGATTTTTGGGTGTAACAGCCTCAGCTTGGGGATGATCTCCACCTGATCGATCACGCCGGGCATGGCGCGAACCTGCAGCTCCAGCCAGGGTTGAACCCCCTCGTAGCGCGGTGGCGTGAGCCCAACGCCGGTGGTGGCGCTGAGCATCGACCGTTCCACCCCCTCGGCGAGAAACAGCTGTGCTTTGGCCTCCAGGCGCAGGCGCGTGTTTTCGATGTCGAATTGCAGGCCGGGGCGGGCTGCGATTCGCGTGGCGTTGATCCGTGGGGCGTTGCCCCCCTCGCTGCTCCAGGTCTGGTAGGTGCCCACACCGGCGAACAACCACAGATTGCTTTGGGCTCGCGCCATGTTCCAGCGCTTGAGCAGGTGGGTGCTGTCCACCAGCAGGAAGCTTTCGGTGGCATTGGCTTGGCTGCTGCCATGGCCGGCATGGCCGCCCGCCTCAGCCCCGCTCCCGGGGATCACCTGGGCTGAGAGACCCACGCCCAACTGGCGTTGCACGGCGTGGCTGAACCAGGCACTCGACCAGACGTGATCCAGTTCAACGCCAACCGTGGTGCTGCCTGGGTAGCTCATCGGCAACGCCAGGCTGGGGCCAGCGACGATCAGCTGACCAGCCAGTTGGCCGCCAACCACCGCAACCAGCGCGGATGTTTTCCTCATCGCCAGGCCAGCAGGGGCAGCACAAATGCAGCCACGCTGCCGATGCCGAACAGGGCGCAGGAGAGGGCGTAGAGCCCCAGGGCCTGGCGGCGGCGTCTGCGGCAGCGTTGCGCCGCTTCAGGATTCACCGGGCACGGCAAGCGGGCGCTCTGCCACAGGCCCACGCCCGCCACAACCAATGCCGCTGCCGCCAGGCCGAATACCACCGTTTTCTGCTCGGAGAGCACGGTTAAACCCGGCCACCAGCTCAACGCTGTGGCTAGCACCGATCCGGCACCGAGCAGCACCAGCAGGGCCGGCAGGGCGCAGCACACCAGCGTGCCGGAACACAGCAGCAGCGCGAACGCGGCCAGGCGGCGGGGAGCTGATAACAACGGAGGTGAAAAGAGTGGATGTATGCGGCGTGAATCGATGCTATTGAGAGGGACAGTGCATCGCTCGTTCGCCATGTTCGCTGCCCATCTGCGCCGCGCAATGCTGTCGCTGGTGTTTGTGACGGCAGCCGCACTGGTGGCGCCCGCCTGGTCGGCAGCCGTGGGCTCCCGCGTGGAGGTCACGGTGAACGGCATGGTGTGCTCGTTCTGTGCCCAGGGTTTGGAGCGCAATCTGCGGCGCTTGCCGGCCACCCAGGCGGTGTCGGTGGATCTTCAGCAGCACCGCATCACGATCAGCCTGAAACCTGGCGCGGCGCTGGATGATCAGCAGATCCGCAAGGTGATTCGCGATTCCGGGTTTGATGTGCGCGAGATCCGCACCATCAACCCGGCGCCTTGAACCAGGGCGGCATCGCCTCAAAGCAGGCCGCATTCTTTTCATTTTCGCGGGCTTCCACCTTCCAGCAGCAGCTGCGGCCGTCTTCGCGTTGTTGCAGCAGTGCGTTCGCCCACTGCCACACCAGCTGAGCGCTGGCTTCCATACCCACGTTGTCCATCACCCGCAGGTCGAGGGCTCCCTGGGCATGCAGGCTCTGCCATTGCTCCAGCAGGGGGTCGTCGGCGTTCACCAGAAAGGTGTGATCAAACTGCTCGGCCAGGCGCTGCTCGAGCTGCTTGAGGCTGGAGAAATCCACCACGAAGCCATGTGGATCCAGCTCCTGCGCCTGGAACCAGAGGGTGAAGCTGCGGCTGTAGCCGTGCACAAACCGGCAGTGACCGCTGTGGCGCCACTGGCGGTGGCAACAGGGGTAGCCGCTGAAGGTCTTCGAGCAGGTGAAGGCGGCGCTCATGCCCGGGCCTGGTTGGGGGTTGATCGGTGTTGCGGGAGGATCGGGGGAGATGGATCGGCAGCCCTTGCACGCATCATTTCAGCTCCCGGATCCCGCTTTGATCGGCTCCCTTCGTTTTAACGAGGCCGGTCTGATCCCCGCTGTGGCTCAGGACTGGCTGGATGGGGCCGTGCTGATGGTGGCCTGGATGAACCGCGAGGCGATCGAGCGCACCCTGGCCAGCGGTGAGGTGCACTACTGGAGCCGCTCGCGTCAGGAGCTCTGGCACAAGGGCGCCACCAGCGGTCATCTGCAGATCCTGCGGGGCCTTCGCTACGACTGCGATGCCGATGTGCTGCTGCTCACGATCGAGCAGACCGGCGACGTGGCCTGCCACACCGGCGCCCGCAGCTGCTTCTACGACGACACCCCGGCCCCCACTGGCGGTGGTGCTGGCGCCGCCTCGCCACCGGCGGATGTGTGCACTGAACTGATGCGGGTGATTGAGGGCCGCCGCGATCAACCCGAGCCCGGCAGCTACACCAACAAGTTGCTGGAGGGGGGCGACAACCGCATCCTCAAGAAGATCGGCGAGGAAAGTGCCGAATTCGTGATGGCCTGCAAGGACAACAACCCCGCTGAGATCGCCGGCGAGGCGGCCGACATCGTGTTTCATCTGCAGGTGGCCCTGGCCCATCACGGTGTGAGCTGGCGTGCGGTGCAGCAGGTGCTGGCCCAGCGCCGTGGCGCTCCGCGCCGGGAGTAACCGGCGGCTGGTTCAGCGGCTGAGCCGGATCGGGCTGCCGTGGCGCAGGCCCAGGGTGCCGCTGAGGATCACCCGGTCGCTGGGGGTGAGCCCTGCGATCACCGGATACCGATCGCCCTGCAGCGCTCCGAGCTTCACGGGCTGTTGCAGGGCCACCAGCGTGCCCTTGGGCAGGCGGCGCAGGCTGCCCAGATCCGCTTTGCCAGGGTCACGCGCCAACTGCTCCTGCGTGCCCACCACAAACACAAAGCTCTGCCCGAAGCGGCGCGTCACCGCCCCGAAGGGCACCGCCAGCTGCCGTTCGGCCCCCAGCAGCACGCGGGTCCGCAGCCGCTGGCCATTGCGCAGCAGCCCTTGGCTGTTGTTGATCGTGGCCTTGGCCAGCAGGGTTTGGGTGGCGCTGCTCACCCCCGGATCGATCTGGCTGATGCGCCCCTCCGCCAGGGGGCGAGGGCTCACCCCATCCAGCAGTTGCACCCGCTGACCCTTCGCCACGGCATTGGCCTGGTTGGCCGGGATGTCGATGCGCGCCTGGAGCTGCGCGTTGCGAATGATGCGGCTGAAGGGTGTGCCGGCCTGCAGCACATCCCCGGGTTTGATGCTGATGTCGCCGATCACGCCGCTGATCGGGGCGCGCACGTCCTTGTAGGCCAGATCCGCCTGCTTGGCGCGCAGGGCCTCGCGCGAACCGATCGCCTTGGCGCGCAGTTCATCGCGCTGCAGCGCCGTCGCCGCCCCCTGCGCCACCAGCCCCTTGTAGCGCTGATAGCTCAGGGCATCGCTCTCGGCGGTGGCCTGCAGGGCGGCCACATCCGCCCGCAGCTGGGTTTGATCGAGCACCACCAGCATCTGGCCGGCCACCACGGGCGTGCCGGCCTGCACCAGCAGCCGCTGCACCCGCCCGCCGGCCTGGGAGGCCAGCTCGACTTCGCTGGTGGCTTCGAGGCTGCTCACCGTATTGAGGCTGCGCTCGAAGGCTTCGGCCTGCAGGGGCTGGGCCTGCACCCGGGCGGGGGGGCGCGCGGCGGGTGCGCTGCAGCTGCTGAGCAGGCCGCTGCCGAGGGCAAGCATCAGGCCGGAGCGCATGGCAGCACCACAGTATTCAGCCATGCTGCCGCCCCCGGCTGAGCTCCCAGCCCTTCACCACGCGATACACCGCTGGCACCACAAACAAACTCAGCAGCGTGGACACCAGCAGCCCGAAGAACACCACGGTGCCGATGCTGATGCGGCTGTTGGCACTGGCGCCCTGGGCCAGCAGCAGCGGCAGGAAGCCCGCCAGTGACGAGATGGCCGTGAGCAGGATCGGCCGCAGGCGGCGGGTGGCAGCGTCCTGAATCGCCTGATCCAGGAGTAGCCCCTCCCGCAGCCGCTGATTGGCGAATTCCACGATCAAGATGCCGTTTTTGGCCGCCAGCGCCACCAGCACCAGCAGGCCCATCTGGCCGTACACATCCAGGGGCAGGCCCCGCAGCACCAGGCCCGCCAGCGCCCCCAGAAGGGCCAGCGGCACTGTGATCAAGATGATCAGCGGGTCGATCAGGTTGTCGTAGAGGGCCCCCAGCACCAGCCCCATCACCACCACCGCCAGCACGAAGGCGCGCAGGCTGCCGCCACCGGCCTGGCGCTCCTCGCGGGCCAGCCCGGCCCACTCCAGATCCAGGTCGCTCACACCCTGGGCTTGGTGCAGCTGCTCCAGCCGGGCCATCGCCTGGCCGGTGCTCACCCCCTCGGCCGGCAGCGCCTGAATCGCGATCGAGCGCACCAGGCGGGTGTGGTTGATCGCGCTGGGGCCTGTGGCCGGCACCACCTGCACCAGCTGGGCGAGGGGAATCAGCTGGCCGCTTTTGTTGCGCACCTGCAGCGCCAAGAGGTCATTCACATCCCGCCGGCCCCGCCCGTCGAGCTGCACGATCACCCGGCGCACCTGCCCCCCTTCGAAGCTGTCGTTCACATAGCTGCTGCCGAAGCTGGCCTGGAGCGTGCTCACCAGCCCATCGAGATCCACCCCCAGGGAGGCCAGCTGCAGCCGATCGGGTTCCAAGCGCAGCAGCGGTGCATCGGCGTTGAAGCGGGTGGACACGCGGCTGAAGGAGCCGCTGGCATTGGCGGCCTGGATGAAGCGTTTCGCCTGCTGGCTGAACTGCTGGAGGCTCAGCTGGCCGTTGCTGGTGTCGAGCAGCTCCAGCTCCAGGCCGCCCTCACTGCTGAACCCCCGCACCGTTGGTGCCTCGCTGAGCGACACCACCGCGTTGTTGATGCGTTGGGCGAGCTTGCGGTTCAGCCGCTCAGCCACCGCCGCGGTGGAGGGGTTGCCGGCCCCGCGCTCGCCGATCGGCTTGAGCCGCACGAACACGAGGCCTTTGTTGGGCCCGCTGTCTCCGAAGGAACGGCCCGCATAGAGATTGGCGCTGTTGAGCGCTGGATCGACCGCCAGGGTGCTCTGCACCTGCTCCAGCACCGCCTGGGTGCGTTGCAGCGAGGAGCCTTCCGGCAGCACCACCACGCCCCGCAGCTGGCCGTTGTCCTCCTGGGGGATGAAGGCGCTCGGCCGCAGGCTCAAACCTGCCGCTGTGATCAGCAGGCCCACGGCCAGGGCGATCAGCACTCGTCCCCGCTGTTGGAGGCTGCGCCCCAGCCAGCGGCCGTAGGGTCCCTCAAGCGATTCCAGCCAGCGCCGCGGCGGATCGATCCAGCGCAGCAGCCAGCCCGCTTCCCGCTGCTCGGCGTGGAGGATGCGGCTGGCGGCCACCGGCGTGAAGCTGATGGCGTTGAAGGTGGAGATCAAGATCGCCGAGCCGATGCTGATGGCGATCGGGGCATAGAGCCGTCCCACGCTTCCCTGCATCCCCAGCACCGGCAGGAACACCACCACCAGCACCAGGGAGGTGGCCACCACCGCGCCGCCCAGCTCGGCCATGGCGCCGCGGGCTGCAGCCAACGGCGCCTGGCCCTGCTCCAGCCGCCGGCCGATGTCTTCGCTCACCACGATGGCGTCGTCCACCACCAGGCCCGAGGCGAGCACCATGCCGAACAGGCTGAGGGTGTTGATCGAGGTGCCGCTCAGCAGGATCAGGCTGAGGGAGCCCAGCAGCGACACCGGCACGGCCAGGGCGCTGATCAGGGCCAGGCGGCTGTTGCCCAAGCCCAGCAGCAGGGTGACAAACACGAGCAGCACGGCATCCCGCAGGCTGCCGGCCGCCTCGCCGATGCTGTCGCGCACCGTGTCGGCTTCATTCACGATCAGCTGCAGATCGATGCCGGGCGGGAAGCTCGGCTTCAACTCCGCAAGGGCCTGCTCCACCGCCTCGCTCACCCGCAGGGCATTGCTGCCGTCTCGCTGATACACCCCCAGCGCCACGGTGGTGTCGCCCTTGAGGTTGGTGGCGATGCTGGCGTAATCCTCACTGCCCAGGCTCACCCGGCCGATATCCCGCAGCAGCACCACGCCTCCATCCGGTCCGCGACCCACCACCAGTTGCTCCAGCTCTTCGGGGCTGCGCAGGCGCCCTTCCATCTGCAACGGCAGCGCTGTGGCTTGCCCGGCGGGCACCGGTTCGTCGCCGAGCTGCCCCAGCGCCGCCAGCACGTTCTGCGCTTCCAGGGCGGTGCGCACGTCGTTGATCGTGAGCTGACGCTCCAGCAGGGCGGCCGGGTTGAGCCAGAGCCGGAAGGCCAGCGGGCTGCCCCCGAACAGGTTCACGTTGCCCACACCCTCCACCCGCTGCAGCCGCTCCTTCACCACCTGATTCACCCAGCCGCTCAGGAACACGTCGCTGTAGCGGCCGTTTTCGGCGCTGAAACTGAGCACCATCAGCAGATCGTCGGAGCTGCGGCGCACCTGCACCCCCAGCCGTGCCACCTGGGCCGGCAGCTGCCGCAACACCTGGCTCACCTCGTTTTGTGCATTCACCTGGTTGAGCTCAGGGGCGCCGCCGCTGAAGCTGAGGCTGAGGTTGCTGCCGTTGGCGCTGCTGGTGGAACGAATCGTGTCGAGCCGCTCAAGGCCATTGAGTTGGCGCTCCAGCAGGGCTGTGACCCCCTGTTCCACCACCTCGGGGCTACCGCCCGGATAGGTGCTGCGCACACTCACCCGACCCGGCGCAATCGGCGGCAGGTTTTCCACCTGCAGCTGCACCAGGCTGAGGCCACCGAGCAGCAGCAGCAGCACGCTCAGCACCAGGCTCAGCACCGGCCGGCGCAGGAAGAGGTCGGAGATCGTGCGCTTCGGTTGGCTCATGGCGCCGGGGCTGGCTGCAGGCCCGGTTGCTGCTGCAACCACTGCAGGGTGAGCCGGTCACGGGCACTGAGTAGCAGCAGCGGCTTAGCACCGGGTGTTGCCGCCATCACATCGCCGGCTTGATCGCTGTGCCCCCAGAGGCCGAAGGCATGGCCCAGTTCATGCAGTGCTGTGGCCTGGATGGCTGGCTGCGCCTGTCCGGGGCTGATCAGCACCGTCACCCTCGGCTCAAGCTGCCAGTGATCGCTGCGTTTCACCTCCAGCAGCTCGAGCAGGGCGCGGCCATGGCTGGCCCGTTGGTTCTGAAGCGGTGGTCGCCGCCGCTGCACCAGCACCTGGGCCTGATCCGGTTGCGTCACCAGGGTGATCGGTAAGAGCTCCTGCCAGGTGTGCAGGGCCTTGAGCACAGCTTGATGCCAGCGCTGCTCCCACAATGCCGCCGGGCCGCTGGCCTGGATCGGCTCCACCCACACGCACCACTGGCGCCGCGTTGGCCAGCCCGCGGGAGTGGGGCGCAACCGATGGCGGTAGTCGCTGCCGCTGGCCGCCGCTGGCGGCTGTTCTGCCGGGGGCGCCGGGGGTGCCAGCCAGGGGCGGATCTCCGCGGCGATGGCGCAGGGGGCGGTGAGGGGTGGTGGCAGCTCCACGGGTGGCAGCGCGGCGACCGCCGGGTCAGGCGCCGAGGGTTCCGGGCAGGCCCACGCCGCGGGCCATCAGGGTGGCCAGCAACGGAATCAGGGCAAAGCCCACCAACTCAATGTTGAGGATCCAGGCCAGGCGCTTGGCGAGGGCTTCGCTCACCTGGGGCAGTTCGCCCTTGCGCAGCGGGATCGCCCAGAGGATGTAGGTGACGGTGGGATAGAGCGACAAACCACCAACAGCCAGATAGAGGCCCACCTTCCACCAGAAGAGTGGATTTTCGGTGTAAAAACTGCCGCCTTGGCCGAAATACATCACCCGCAGGATGCCGCTCACCAGCAGCGCCAGCGCTGCCATGCCGTACACCACATCGGTGATCACCATCAAGGTGGCGTCTTGTCGGTTGGGATTGGCTTTGATCAGCCGCCGCTCTAACACCAGTGCTCCGAAGCAGAGCATGAAGCTCAGATAGTGCACATAGGCCACGCCGGCGCGGGGCAGCACAGCATCGGAGAGGTCGGAAAGCAGGGCCGCGAAGGCTGGCATGGCCGGTGAGGGGCGCACGGAGGCCCGACCGTAGCGAAACGCCAGGCTTGAAGTGTGGTGTGGGCGGCTGAGCAACACGGCGGATCCACCAACAAATTTTAGCTTTCTATCGCTATCTTCGGTATTGGAAGTGAATCTGCAGATGCGAAGCAATCTTTAAACCTGGAAGCCTTTTGGTTGCTTTCCTCGTTGAGCGGAAAAGCTTCTAGGTTCAATTCAGTGAAACCGTTCATGCATGGCCAGTTCGCTGAGTGCTTTTCTGGGTGAAATCGGCCGCCATCAGCTGCTTACACCGGAGCAGGAATTAATGCTGGGCCGAAAGGTACAAGCGATGGTGGCGTTGCATGAGCGCTGCACCACAGCTGGTGGTGTGGGTGAAGCCTGCGCCTACAACGACCTTGAAAAGCGCACCATGCGCGTGGGTGAACGGGCCAAGGATCAGATGATCACCGCCAACCTTCGCCTCGTGGTGAATCTGGCCAAGCGCTATCAGGGCAAGGGCCTTGATCTGCTCGATCTGATTCAGGAAGGCACCCTGGGGCTCACTCGGGCCGTGGAGAAATACGACCCCACCCGCGGCCACCGCTTCAGCACCTATGCCTATTGGTGGATCCGCCAGGGTTTGAACCGCGCCCTCTCCACCCAGAGCCGCACGATTCGCCTGCCGGTGAATGTGAATGAAAAGCTCACCCGCTTGCGCTCGGCCAAGGCGCGCTTGCTGCAGAGCCACGGCATGGCGCCCACGGCCCAGCAACTGGCCGCGGCGATGGCGCTGCCGCTGGAGGAGGTGGAAGACCTGCTTGGCTGTGAGTTGCGCAGCGTCACCGTGAGCCTGCAGGGGGTGGTGAAGTCGAAATCAGACCCCACCGAGCTGGTGGATGTGCTGCCCAGTGATGAGTTGCCGCCCATGGAGCGTTGTGAACTGGCCGAGCGCAATGCAGCGGTGTGGACGCTGCTGGATCAATCCAACCTCACCCCCAAGGAGCGCACGGTGGTGATGCTGCGCTTCGGCCTCGACGGCAGCCATGAATGGCGCACCCTGGCGGAGGTGGCGCGTTTGCTGGGCTGCAGCCGCGAATATTGCCGCCAGGTGGTGCAGCGGGCCCTGCGCAAGCTGCGTAAGGCCGGCATCCAGGCTGGGTTGGTGGAAGTGGGCTGAGTGCCCCATCGTGGTGGAATTGAGCGAGGGAGCTGTTGCATCCATGGCTGCTGATTCCTCCACGGTGGATGCACAGGTGCTGGGCAGCACCGAGGTTGATGAAGGTGCGCTGCGGCGTCTGCTGCGTCGTGCTGGCCGCACCCTGGCCCGTCCGGCCCTGGAGTGTCTGGAGCTGCTGCTCGATCCCGCCACCCCACCGCAGGTGCGTCTCACGATGGTGGCGGCGCTCACCTATCTGCTGATTCCGCTCGATCTGATCCCCGATTTCATTCCAGCCGCTGGCTTCAGCGACGATCTCGTGGCGCTCACCGCCCTGCTCGGCCTCTGCTCCACCCACATGACCGACGCCATTCGCCTGCGGGCGCAGCGCAAACTGGATCGCTGGATTCCCCTGGGGCGTTGATGGCCAGCCTCACTGCCGATCAGCTGGATGATCTCCAGTCGTTTCTGAAAGACTGGCTGCGCCATGCCGGCCGCACCCAATCCGACCTGCGCCGGGCGCTTCGGGCCAGTTCGATCCGCATGCCCGTGCTGCTGGAGGAACTCGCCCGCACCCACAGCCGCGACGGGCTCAGTGGCCTGGCCCAGCGTTTGTGTGAGATCGAGTCTCTCTGGCATGGGGAGGATCAGGGGCTGGTGGATAACGCGCACTCCCCCCAGGCGCTGGAAGATTCGCTCGGTCAGCTCGATCTGCTGCTCCGGGAGATCCGTCTCGACAGCGGCGACGCCTGACGCCCCTGTCGGAACACGTCAAAGTGGGGGCACGCTCCGCCGCCGCCATGACGCTGCCTCGTTTGTTCGCTGTTCTGCTTGCTGCCGCGCTGCCGATGCCAGCCATGGCCCAGGCGGAAAGCTTCCTCTGGGGACCCGGCAGCAATGTGGGCCCCGCCACCAAGGTGGAACCCAAAAACTGCGTCACCGCCGCCGACGGCAGCATCACCTGCGACACCGAGATCGTGAATCCTCCGGGTGATACGCCGGCTCGCCCCCAATACCGCCCGTTCACCTATTGAGGCAACGGTTCGATGCAGCTCCTGGATGACCGCACCTTCTTAAGAGCCATAACCGCGTTCGAACGCAGCCTCGCCAAGGTGCTCTCCGTGGTGCTCACCGCTGTGTTGGTGGTCGCCACCCTGCAGCTGTTGATCGTGTTGGGTATGGATCTGCTCGATCTGCAGATGAACTGGACCGGTGAAGGCTTGATTCGGTTGCTGGATCAGGTGTTGGTGATCTTGATTGCCCTGGAGGTGTTGCAGAACCTCACCGCCTACACGCGTGAGCATGCTGTGCAGATTGAGCTGGTGCTGGTCACAGCGCTCACGGCGGTGGCCCGCAAGGTGATCGTGATGCCACCGGGGGTGCAGAAGAATCCGGCCGATCTGATCGGCCTGGGTGTTGCGGTGGTGTCGTTGGCGGCGGCCTACTGGATGGTGCGGCAATCGCACTTCAAGCGTCTGCCCTCCAGAAGAGAGCCAGCCACAGCGTTCCAGGATCCGGATCGGTTGTAAGCAGGCGATGGCGGCGGTGGGGCGCGATCACCAAGGTGTCGCCCACGCAGAGATCACGCGGTTTGGCCTCATCCTCAAACTGCAGCGTGGCGCTCCCCCGCAGCACCAACACCCATTCCGTCTCGGTTTGGTCGTACCAGAACCCTGCTGGGCTGCTGGCCAGGCAGGAATGAATGCGCTCCAGGCGCCAGTGCGCACCGCTGGCGATCAGGTCCACGCGCTCCTGCCCGGCCGCTGGGCAGCTGCTGCTGAACAGATTGAGCTGGTCGGCGGGAACGGGTTGGCTTTGGAGCGGTTCTGTGCTGCTGTCGCCCCAGCGCCGACTAATCTCGAAGCCGTGCTCAGCTGCGAGCGCCACCACGTCATGGTGCTGGCTGCAGGCCCGGAGCGCTTCCCGCAGCGCTGGTTGGGCTTCGCTCAAGGCCACGAAGGCATTGAGCTGGCGCACTTTCTCCAGAAACTGCTGCAGTTGAGCTTCAGCCATCGCTGCAGTATTACTGCCGGAGCTGTTGGTGCATCCGAAAGCGCTGAAAGTGCACGCCGGCAATCAGCAGCTCCTCGCGCCAGCTCACCCGCCAGCCCAGGGATTCGAACAGCGGCCGCGAGATCAAACTCGCTTCGGTGCGCAACACGGTTTCACCCTCGGCTGCTGCTTCGGTGGTGCAGGCCTCCAGCACGGCCCGGCCGTGGCCGCGCCGTTGTCCCCTGGGATCGCTGTAGAGCAGGGCGATCCGATCGCTGGGATCCCGCAGACAGAACGCCACCACCTGGCCATCGCTGCTGCAGCTCACCAGGCCGCGGCCCTGCTCCAGGGCTGGGCGGATCGCATCACACTGGCTGGCCCAGGCGGATTGCTGCGCCGCTGAATAGAACGCTGTGGTGGATGTGAGCACCGCTTGGCGATAGATCTGCACCAGCGCATCGTGATCCCTTTGCTCAAGGCTCCGGATCCGATGTGTCATCGATAAAGCTGGTGCGTGCTGTCAGATTGTCGTTGATGCTGTAAGTTCTTGTTGTCTTCTAAACCGAACCCGCACAGGCAATGCTCACTGGATCCGAACTGCTGGCCAAGGTCAAAGAACTTGGCGACGTGAGCAAATCTGAGATTGTCCGCGCTTGCGGCTACATCTCCACCAAGAAGGACGGTGGTGATCGTCTGAACTTCACCGCATTCTACGAAGCGCTGCTCGAAGCCAAGGGCGTTGAGCTGGGCGGCACCAGCAAGGTGGGCAAAGGCGGCCGCAAGCTGAGCTATGTGGCCACCGTGCAGGGCAACGGCAACCTGCTGATCGGTAAGGCTTACACCGCCATGCTCGATCTGCAGCCTGGCGACGAATTTGAGATCAAGCTCGGTCGTAAGCAGATTCGCCTGATCCCCGTTGGCGGTAGCGACGAAGACGAGGAGTGATCAGCGTTCGCTGAGGCTCACGCGCACAGCATCGATCCCCTCGCCCTTGGCGGGGGGATTTTTTGTATCTGGTTCGATCAGATCGCTGTAATCCTCTGGGTGGCAGCTCAACACAATGATCTGGATACCCTGATCCAAGCCCCGCTGCAGCATTCGTTTGAGACCCGCCAGTCGCTCGCGGTCGCTGTTGGTGAAGGCGTCATCAAACACCAGGGGGAGCACATCGCCATAGGCGGGTTTGAGCACCTCGGCCATCGCCAGGCGCACGGCCGCGGCTAGCTGTTCCCGCATGCCACCACTGAGGCGTTCAAAGGCGAAGGCTTCCCCCGACTGATTGAGCTGCAGATCGTGGAATCCCCGCTGCGGATCGAAGTCCACCAGTGGCTGCTGTTGGGCATCCGCCAGGTAGGGCTGAATCGCCTGGCGGAGTGGTTCGCTGTAGCGGGATGCCAGGTCGCTGCGCACCGCATCAAAACGCTCCTGAAGCAGTTGCAGCGCCCTGGCGCGCTGATCCAGGTTGCGTCGCTCTGCTTCGGCCTCCTCCCAGGCCGCCTGGCGTTGTTCCAGTTCGGCCGTGGGATTGATCGCCCCCAGGCTGCTGCAGCGTTGTTGCAGCTGCCCGCGCTGGCTGAGCAGCTGATCCTTCTCCTGCTCCAGGGCTTCGATTTCCAAGGCCACCTCGCTGCGCCGTTCCCCCTGAAGGCGCTGGCGTTCGTGCAGGAGTTCGGTCAGCTGCGCCTGTTGCTGCTGCAGCACCTCGCCATCGCCCTGCTGATCGCCCAGGCTCTGCAGCCGCTGGGCGATCACCTGCAGCGATCCTTCGCGTTGTGCCAGGCGCATGCGGCCGGCCTCCACCTGGCCCTGGTTCTGCTGCAGGGCTTGCTCCAGCTGCTGCAGGGCGCGGTTGAGCTGCTCCTGTTGGCGCGTGAGCTCGGTGCTGCTGCGCCGCAACTCCTGCTGGCGAGCCTCCAATCCGCTGCGTTCGCTTTCCGGTTGAGCGCCGGCGGCTGCCAGCGCCTCCTGGAGTTGTTGCCGCCGCGGTTCGAGTTCGGCCAGCCGCTGCTGCAGGCCCGACCAGGGAATGGCGCGGGCGGCCTTGCGCAGGTTCTCGAGTTCGGCGCTGAGCGCCTGGCGTTGCCGTTCGATCGTTTCGGCGGCTTCGCTGCTGTCGAGTTGCAGCTGCTGTTGCAGCCGCTCCAGTTCCCGCTGGCCCTGGCTGCGCCGCTCCAGCGCCTGGGGGAGGGCATCGCCTCCACCCGGGTTGAGTTGCAGCACAACGCCCGCACCGATCTGCAGCTGTGTGGCCGCCTGGATCAACCGCCGCTCTCCCGCTGCGATCGGTGCGCCGTTGAGCTGGATGCTCTGATCGCTGCTCAGCACCTCCAGGCTGGCGGCCATCGCTTCGCAGCGGGCTGAAGCCTGCGCCAGCAGCTGCTCCGCTTGCCGCAGCTGCTTCACCTGCTCGGAAGTGATCTCCGGCAGGGCCGCAAGCTGTTGCTTGATCGCGGCGGCTTCGCTCTGCAAACGCTCGAGCTCACGCTCGTGTTGGCGTAACTGATCCAGTTCAGCGCTCAGCTGCTGCAGATCGAGCTGTTGTTGCAGGGTGTCCAGCTCTCGGTTGGTGCTCTGCAGCTGCTGCTGGCTGGTGCTCAGTTGCTGTTGGCGCTGCTGCCGCTCGTTCAGTTGTTGCTGTTGTTGGGTGAGCAGCACCTCCAGCTGGCCTTGCTCGCGCTGCTGCTCGAGGCTGTCGCGCTGCTGTTGCTCCTGCAGCTGCCGTTGTTCGCGGGCCTGCAGCTGCAGAGGCTCGAGCTGCGCCTCCAGCAGCCGGATTTGTTGGCTCAGGGCCAGTTCCCTCTGCAACAGCGGTAGCTGTTGGCCCTCGATTGTCTCCAGGCGTTCGCTGATTCGCTGCCATTGCTCCATGGCGGCCTCCAGATCCGCCAGCTGCTGTTGCGCCTGGCTGAGTGCCTCGGCTGCCTTGGCCGAGCGCTGCACCGCCTCCGCCAGGGGGCCACCGGCCTTGATCCGGCCGGTGGCTGTGTAGAGCTCCCCCAGCTGCGTCTGGAGTGTGTCCAGCACCCGGCGATCGAGGCCGGATTCCAGCGCGTCGGGGCTGCCGCCGGATTGCTGCAGTTGTTCGATCAGCCGGTTGTGGTCGTAGCTCTCCTGGTTGCCGCCGATGGGGTTAAGGCCCGCATCCCCCTGCCGCACCCAAAGGTGGGCCCATCGCTCCGGTAGCTGGGCAATCCGGCGCCCCTCCACCGGTGCTTCAAAGCCCAGGAGGGCCGCCAGCTGCTCTTCGGCCGCAGCACCGCTGAGCGCCACTCCCTGGCCGTTGCTGAGCTGGCAGGTGCCACTGGAGCCAGCAAAGCGCTTGCGCAGCCGCCAGCTTGCGTCGGCCGTTTCAAATTGAATCTCCAGCTCTGGCAGGCCGGCGTGCAGTCGTGAGCGCAGCTCCTCCACCCCCCGGCCGGTGGCCGTGGCCCGCAGAAACAAGCCCTTGTGCAGCGCTTCCACCAGGGTGCTTTTGCCGGTTTCGTTGGCCCCGGTGATCAGGGTGAGGCGGCGACCGAATGCCATCTGCAGGTCCTGATGCCGGCGAATGTTGCGCAGCCGGCAGGCGATCAGGCGCATGGTGTGTCCCCGAGGCAGCTGTGCAGCTCGGCCAGGGCTCGCTCCAGCAGGCTGCGCTCCTCGGTGGCCGTGTTGAGTTCGGCTTGTAGCTCGGAGGCCACCCGGGCCAGCAGTGGGGCATCGGCCCGGCCGATCAGCTGGGCCAGTTCATCGGTATCGGGGCGCTGCTCGATCGCGCCCCGTTGTTTGAGCCGCAGCAGCTGGGCCTCGAGGCGCTCCAGCAGCTGTTGGTAGCGCTGATGGGCGCCCAGGCTGAGGCTGCCGCTCTGCTCCAGCAGCAGCAATTGCTGTCCCGGCTCGCCATGAAGCAAGGGCTCAAGCTGGCTTTCCAGGCGATCAAGGTCGGCGGCGCTGCGCAGCTCCACCCGCCGCTGCTGCCAGTCGAGGGCGGCGGTGGGGAGAGGCTCCACGTGGGGGCTTGCGCCACGCTGCACGGTGACGGCTAACACCTGGCCGCCCTGGTAGTCGTTGCT
>Ga0194123_10000795_pt1 | contig 54811 bp, 65 predicted proteins | sample TA2MahsurfametaG_5_FD_155479 | JGI IMG/M metagenome (GOLD analysis project Ga0194123, IMG submission 155479) | Freshwater microbial communities from Lake Tanganyika, Tanzania - TA2015023 Mahale A surface | ecosystem: Environmental > Aquatic > Freshwater > Lake | place: Tanzania: Lake Tanganyika... | reverse complement strand
GGAGTTTGTTGCCGTAACAAGCAAAATCCCCAGTGACATTTCCAAATTTGACCCCAAAAAAACTTTTTGCTTTCCTATTAACACAATAAAAATCGCCCTGAATATCAACAAGACCTGTTGTTGGATTTACCCTCCAGGTTCCTTCTGTATAACGGTTTAGAAAAGCCTCCTGTTTTTTAGTCAATCCAGAAGGAGTTTTGGATTCATAAACCCGAAAGGGAACGAGATGTCTCATTCTGTATATATCACAAATAAAAATGACTGAGTTGGATTTTTATTTATAAATTGGCTGGAAAATTAAACACGAAAATTTTGAAATAAGAAAAAAATTTATTATTTTTGAACTAAAATTCTTGAAGATTTATCCAAATTGAAATTTTTAATTTTTTTGAGGATACAATTACCATGATTAAATTTCCTAGAAAGCCACACGTCTCTAAGTTTGAGATTTGGTACAACGAACTAATTGCATCATTCAGATACAAAATTATTTCTCCTCTCGAGGATTATTGGTTTTTCATCAAAAACTTTTTTAGAAACATTTGGATTTTTCGTAAGGCTCTCTCTTGCCACGTTTGGTGGGACTACAGCGGTATTCTTTATTTGCTTGAAATTGGAATTTTAGACATGAAGGGCAAAATGTCTTCCCGAAGTGTTAAGGATCAAGAATGGGTTGATAAAAAAATTGTGAAGATGGAAAGAGCAGCACAAATTCTGGAAAGAATCAGAAAATCCGATTACATACATTTGGCAGAAAAAGAATTGGGGGAAATTCAAACGGGAAATACCTGGTTCGACACTTATTCCCCAGATTCTGAAGGGGAAAAAGAGTGGTTTGGTTCGGAATCAGAATTACCTCTATATGAAATGAAAGATGACCTTTCTGAACAACAAAAGGCTCACAATTCAAAAATTTTTAGAAGATCCGACGAACTGGAAAGGAAGGAATGGGAAGAATTAGTTCAAATTCTACGAGGTCAAGAAAATTTAGAAAATTTGGAGAATTTAGAAGAATTAGACGATCCCTGGGGAAAATACTACGACGGATCGGGGTTAAAAACTTGGTGGGACTAAACAATATTTTACAACAAAATTAAATTTCAAATCATGACAAACTCTTATGTTATCATCAAAAATTACAAAACACCAGTTGGAACAACGGTTCCAGTTATTATGTTGGACAGCCAGGGGGAAGTTCTAGAATTTTCCTCAGAGATCGAGGCAGAAATGATGAGGCAGATGTTTCAGAAAAATTCAGATTCTGGTTATTCATTTTCACTTCGCGAAATAAAAGGTCACTTTCCACCTTCAAAATTGAACTCATGAGCAAAAGAGATCCTTTACTAGCGAAGTTAAGAACTCCGGTTCACATTGATTTCATAGCCAAATATATTTTGAAGAAATCCAAAGAGGAAACCAGACAAATCTTAAATGAATATATCAATGTCGGTATTGTGGAGGAAAGCCCATTAGCAAAAGATTACTTTGGGGTTATTGCTGGGTCCTATCCAGAAAAGGGGAAAAAATAAAAACTTTTTCTAAGAAACAAAATTGGTGTTTTAAATATAAACACCATTTAAATAGATGAAATTTTAATGAGTAACAATCGTCCTAGAATTTTTGTACAAATTGCATCCTATCGTGATCCTGAGATGGTAAAAACGATAGAGGATATGCTAAGTAATGCCAAAAACCCTAAAAATATAATCGTTGGTGTTTGTAGACAGTTCCACCCCGACGACGGATTTGACAATTTGGATAAATTTAGAAAAAATAAAAGGTTTAGAATAATTGATGTTCCATATTTAGAAAGCAAAGGGGTTTGTTGGGCGAGGAACCAGGTACAACAGAAATATTCAGGAGAGGAATACACTCTACAAATTGATTCACACATGAGATTTGCACCCAATTGGGATCAAACTCTAATAGAAATGATCAAACAACTGCAGGGGCAAGGTTATCCAAAACCTTTGCTTACTGGTTATGTTTCTTCTTTCGATCCAGAAAATGATCCGGCAGCACGAATTCAAGAACCTTGGAGAATGTCTTTCGATCGTTTTATTCCAGAGGGTGCAGTTTTCTTTTTGCCCGAAACAATCCCAGGTTGGCAAAATTTGAATTCTCCTGTTCCTTCGAGATTTTACTCGGCACACTTTGCCTTCACATTAGGCCAATTTACTACCGAGGTACAACACAATCCAGAATATTATTTCCACGGTGAGGAAATTTCAATTGCTGCTAGGGCTTACACATGGGGATATGACCTATTCCATCCACATAGAGTTGTTATTTGGCACGAATATACCAGAAAGGGTAGAACTAAACAATGGGATGATGACAAAAGTTGGGGGGAAAAAAATCAGATTTCACATTTAACCAACAGAAAGTTATTTGGGATGGACGGAGAAAAACAGCAGGGGCACGACGGACCATATGGATTTGGTACAATTAGAACTTTACGGGAATACGAAGAATATGCTGGAATTTTATTTGAAAAGAGAGCAGTACAACAGGAAACGCTGGACAAATATTATCCGCCCAATCCAGGAATTGTAATGTTTGGGGGTAACGAAGAGGAATGGAAAAATTCATTTTCCCAAATTTTCAAACACTGTATTGATATCAACTACGACCAAGTAACCGAGCAGGACTATGATTTTTGGGTTATTGCATTTCACGATGAAACAGACAAGACACTTTTCAGGAAAGATGCTGATAAATCAGAAATTTCAAGAATGAAAAATGATCCGGATGGTTATTGTAAGGTTTGGAGAGAATTCCAAACAACGATTAAACCTAAATATTGGGTAGTTTGGCCTCACTCCGAGTCCAAAGGATGGTGCGAAAGAATTACAGGAAGATTAGATCATAATTGAGTTAATATGAAGGCAATAATACAACATAATTTTACTTCAGGTCTTGGAGATTTTGTTTTACCCGCTAGGTGTTAAAGAAAATAAAATTCCTATTATAAGTAAAAACGAATGGCGAGAATAATTATACACACTCCACAAAACGATGTAACTGCTAAGAATAGATTTTATAACATTTTCTTCTTGGAGTTAATTTCAATTTTAAAGACAAGATTTAATGTTCAAGAAAACACTTTTTATGAACTAGCTCATCAGAGACAATATGAGATAAAATTACTTTCGGAAGATTGTGAATCATATCTTTTAGAGTGTGAAATGATTATAGAAAATCAAGAAACACAAGAATTTGTTGTTTTATCAGTTTCAGATGATTTAACGGGAGCAATTTTGAATCACCAGACAAATCCTAAGTGCAAAAAAATTTTATTATCACAGTTTAATTTATCTTATTTACAATGTCATTTGCGAGACGTTAGTTTTATTGAAAAATATTCACCGTGGATTTATTTTCCTTTAAATGATTTTGATTTCGATGAGATGTTTCAGATTAGAAACAATAAAGACACCCTCGTAGATAAATTTTGTTTTTGGGGTAGCCATTTAGAACACAGAAAAATCATTTCTCTTTTTGACCCAAAATATTTTGATGGGGGTCCTCCTATAGGGGATTTTTATCCATATGCAAAAAATCTTTTAAATTACAAAGCAGCATTTTCTGTTTCCGGAAGAGCAGAGTTTTGTTATAGAGACATTGAAAATTTTAGCATGGGTATTCCTATCATAAGATTTGAATTTGTAAATCAAATGTATAAACCACTTATCCCCAATTTTCATTACATTTCAGTTGAAAGACCAGAAGATTTAATTTCTGATAATTCAGGTGAAAAACATCATGCAAAATTAATAGAAAACAAATTCATAGAAATCAAAGATGATTTGGATTTCTTAAATTTCATTTCTAATAATGCCAGAAAATACTGGGAAGATTTTCTGAGATTAGAAAAAGCAATAGATCTTACTTATAAAATTTTAGAATTAGATGATTGGAAATAAAAATCTTATTGTAACTTGCGTTTACAACAATTTATATGGGACTAAGATTGGGGGAAGACATGGAAGAAATATTCATTATACAAATTCTCTAGCCACAATAACCAAAATGAATCAAGATATTGTGGTTTACACCACTGAGAAAGATAAAAATATTTTGTTAGAAAACGAAACCATAAAAAATTATAATAAAATTAGGTTCTTCATTTATGATCTTTTTTCTGATGATAATCATGAATATTTTCAAAATCATAAAGAAAAATTTAAAACACCAATTGACAGATGTCTCGAAATCCAACATTGTAAAATTAAGTGGATGAATAGTCATTTGTCAGAAGGTTACGAATTTATTTATTGGATTGATGCTGGTTTGTCTCACTCAGGTCTTTTTCCGTCTAAATTTAGGGATTCAAATTTTGAATATGATAATTCTTATTCAAATATTTTATTTACAGAAAAAATTTTTCAAAATTTAAACAAAATTGGGGAAAAAATTGTTGTTTTAGGGGGTAATCAAAATTATCATATTTTTGAACGTAATTATAATTCTGAACATGGAGTACCACTTATTTATCCAGAAAGATTCCACATCATTGGGGGATTTTTTGGTGGAAAATCCCAATTGATAAAAACTTTGTTTGAAGATTATTCTGAAGTTTTTTTAGAAATGAAAAAATTTGAGTTAATTGAATCCGAAGAACTTCTTTTAACTTTATTGGCAAATAAGAATCCTAATTTATTCAATATCATAGAATTCACAACGTGGCATCATGAAGAAAGCGATATGTCCCAATATAACAAAGAAGATGAAATTTACTTTTATCAAATTTTCGAAAATTTATCGAACTAATTAACTAGAGTGTAAAAAATATTATTAATTATACAAGAATATAAATTCAAAATGAAAAATTAATAAAAATTATGGAAAATTTTTTCGACAAATCTCTTCATTATTTAGGGCAAAACAAAAAAGATGTTTTTGTGATGAATATCGGTGCCATGGATGGTGTCCTATTTGATGAGATGATAGGTTATACTAATATGTATAATTTTAACGGATTATATGTTGAACCAGTTCCTTATCTTTTTGAAAAGTTAAAATCAAATATCAAATTTGGAAAATTTGAAAATTCAGCAATTTCAGATTATGATGGGAAAATTAAAATGATGACAATTAAAAGAGAAGTAATAGATAGTGGGTTAGTTCACAATTGTTTCTATGGAATGAGTGCTGTGTTTCCCCCAAAAAACGGATTGGGTAGTGAATTCGATAGACCTACGGTTGAAAAGTATGGGGAGTTGATTGATGTTGATTGTATAACTTGGAATTCTTTGTTAAAAAAACACGCTATAGATAAAATAGATGTTATAAAAATCGATGCAGAGGGACACGATTACCAAATATTCAAACAAATAGATTTACAAAAACATAATCTGAAAGTCATAAGATTGGAGTGGATAAATTTGAATTCAAAAGATCAACAAAAAATTATAGATTCTTTCGAAAATAACAATTTCGCTTATGAAATTTCAGGTCAAGATATAGTAGCAATAAGTGAAGAATTACATAAAGAATTGCTCAGTAAATTCAATTTAGAATCTGATACAAGTAAATTTGAGTTGAAATATGATTCTGTTTCGAAACAGCCACAAAACAAAACAACTTTTGTAACCGGTTTGTGGAACATCAAAAGAAATGAACTGGATGAAGGTTGGGCAAGGGATTATAAAAACCACTACCTAGCAAAATTTGGAGAATTATTGAAATGCGAATCTAATATGATTATTTTTGGTGATTCTGAATTGGAAAATTTTGTTTTCCAATTCAGACATCCGTCAAATACACATTTCATCAAAAGAGATTTGAGTTGGTTCAAAGGAGATTTTTTTCATTTAATACAAAAAATAAGAAATAATCCATCTTGGTTAGAACAAGCAACTTGGCTTCCTGGCTCAACCCAGGCCAAATTGGAATTTTACAACCCTTTGGTGATGTCTAAGATGTTTTTGCTACACGATGCAAAAATTATGGATCCATTCGATTCTGAACATATGTTTTGGATAGATGCTGGTTTGTCCAACACTGTCCATCCTGGTTATTTTACACACGATCGAGTTCAAGAAAAGCTCCCCAAGTATTTCCATAAATTTGGATTTGTGTGTTTTCCATATAAACCCAACACAGAAATTCACGGTTTTTCCTATCCAAAAATCAACGAATATGCGGGAGATGATGTGGGATTAGTTGCTAGAGGGGGTTTCTTCGGCGGGCCGAAAGAATCAATATCCGAGGTGAATTCGATTTACTATCAAACTTTAATGTCCACATTAAAGGATGGATATATGGGAACAGAGGAATCTATCTTTTCGATTCTTTTGTATAGGCACCGTGATTCATTCCAATTTTATGAAATTGAAGAAAATGGTTTAATTGGAAAATTTTTCGAGGATCTAAAAGAAGATAGGCTCCAAAAAGGTTCTTTATCGAAAAATTCAAATCCATCTATTGATTTGGACACAGATAACTGTGGATTATATGTTATAGGTTTCAACAGTCCAAATCAATTTCGGACACTCATTCGATCCATGCTTGATTATGATCCAGATTTTATTCAAAAACCAAGAAAAATTCTTTTGAACAACTCGACTGATCTTAAAACAACGCCCGAATATGAAGATTTGTGTCAAGAGCATGGATTTTCCCACGTCAAGATGGATAATCTAGGAATTTGCGGAGGAAGACAGTGGATAGCAGAAGATGCAGAAGAAAAAGGTTTTGATTTTTATTTTTTCTTTGAGGACGATATGTTTTTCTTTTCCAAACCGGGAGAAACGTGTAGGAATGGCTTCAATCGATTTGTCCCCGATCTATACAAAAAATCTTTAGAAATCATTAAATCAAATGGGTTTGATTTTCTGAAATTGAATTATTCCGAATTCTTTGGTGATAATGGTACTCAATGGTCTTGGTATAATGTTCCACAATCTGTCAGAGATCAATACTTTCCAGAAAAACCAAATTTGCCGAAGATAGGACAAGATCCTAATGCTCCTAAGACAGAATACAAAAATATTAGATCACATAAAGGGATTCCTTTTGTAGACGGAGATGTCTATTATTGCAATTGGCCTCAGATTGTAACCAAGATAGGAAATAAAAAGATGTTCTTGACCACAAAGTGGGCTAGTCCACATGAGCAAACCTGGATGTCATATATTTTCCAAGAAACTAAAGCCGGCAAAATACATCCTGGTTTATTACTGCTAACCCCAACAGAACACAACCGATACGAACACTACGATGGAAATTTAAGGAAAGAAAGTTAGTTTTTAAAATACAAATTTTTTTAATGTAAAAACCAGACTGGTTTTACTAAGTTTCTGTATCCATCCCCTCTTCTTCCTGCAAAGCCCCCATCATTTCCCTTTCGATTATTTCGTGATTTAGTATTCTTCGAAAGTTTTTGTGGTTTAGGCTGGAGTTTAAGTATTTATTGGTGTATTTCCAGGTTTGAACTTTAACATGGCTCACCCCAATCTGGTTTTTCACCTTCACTCCAAGAAAGAGGTGTATTAAAGTCAAATAGCGGCGGTTTTATTAGTATCAAAGGAACACGCCAATCTGAGATATCCTGGTCATAATCTAAACAAAATCTGAACATAGAATTCATATTTGATACAGTGCATACATCCCAACCAGCTAACGGTTGATTAAAGTCACTACAACCCGAAAACATTCCGAACATATTTGTTACATTTCCTAGGGTCCAACTAATTAATGGCTGATTAAAAAAGATACAACCGGAAAACATTGAAGACATATCTGTTACACTGGATACATTCCAATTGGCTAACGAAGAATTGAAAGCCATAGCTCCTTCGAACATTGAACTCATATTTGTTACATTCGACACATTCCAACCAGCTAACGATTGATTCCAATCACCAGCATAATAGAACATTGAACTCATATTTGTTACACTCGACACATCCCATGCACTTAACGTTTGATTGAAAGTACCATTCTCTGCGAACATATGGCTCATATTTGTTACATTCGACACATCCCACATATCAATTAGTTGATTGAAGTTCATGCTATAAAACATATAAGACATATCTGTTACACTCGACACATCCCATGAATTTATTACACTATCGAAATTACTATCTTTGAACATTGAAGACATATTTGTTACATTAGTTACATCCCAAAGATTTAATGGATGATAGAAACCAGATGAATCAAACATTGAAGACATATTTGTTACACTTGACACATCCCATGAATTTAATGGTTGAGAAAAATTAGTACAACCACTAAACATTGAAGACATATCTATTACACTTGACACATCCCATGAATTTAATGGTCGATTGAAAGAAGTACAACCACTAAACATTGAAGACATATCTATTACACTTGACACATCCCATGAATTTAATGGTTGATCGAAGGAAGTGCAACCTTCAAACAATTGAGGCATAGTTGTTACATTAGATACATCCCATGAATTCAATGGCTGATTGAAAGAAGTACAACCTTCAAACAATTGAAACATACTTGTTACATTAGATACATCCCAATTATTAAAATAGATGTTTCCTGTTAATCCAACGCAATCTTTAAACATCATATTCATTAGTTGGACATTTGTTGAAACAGGGGAATCTGTTGCTGTTACATTTAAATTTTGACACCCCCAAAAAGAACCAAAAAAACTATCCCATACTATATCCCCCCATTGTGTGATATTCAAAATTTTAAGCCCTTCGTTCGCTCCATCCTGATCTTTGTAGTAGGTCAACGTTGGGAGTGTTCCTGTTATTTGAACCGTGTATAACCCTGGATTAGCATAAGTATATGTTATGTCTCCCATAGAATTATAGGGTATTGAATTGCCATCACCCCAATTTATTGTTATATTATAATTCAATCCGTTTTCGATCCGTAAAACAAATTGATTTTGAAGGGAGTAAGTCCCGGTAATTCCTGTATTAATCTCAAAAGTGAATGGATCGGGGGGTATTGTGGGGGTTGGTGTAGGAGTTAGTGTATTTGTTGGGGTTTGAGTTGGTGTCTGAGTATTTGTAGGTGTATTTGTTGGTGTCTGAGTATTTGTAGGTGTATTTGTAGGTGTATTTGTGGGTGTATTTGTGGGTGTTGGAGTTGGGGTAGGAGTTGGTGATGGTGAAACTGGAGGACATGCGACTCCCCATCCTGGTTTTTCACTGGGGGTCAACCATTGATTAGGTGTACCAGTGGCAAAACCCGAGGGTGAGCTTGATATTAAAGGAACTTTCCAGGTTGAGATATCCTGGTCATATTCTGAACAACCATTGAACATAAAATTCATTAAACTTACCTTACATACATTCCAATTATTCAATGGTTGATTGAAAATAGCACAACCATTGAACATCCCATTCATATTTGTTACATTAGATACATCCCATGAATTTAATGGTTGATTGAAGGAATTGCATAGTGTAAACATTGAAGACATATTTATTACACTCGATACATCCCATGAATTTAATGGCTGATTAAAGTCATTACAATTCCAAAACATACCATCCATTTCTGTTACATCAGATACATCCCATAAATTTAATGGCTGATTAAAGTTAATACAATTGAAAAACATCGAACTCATATCTGTTACATTCGATACATTCCAATTATTAAAATAGCTGTTTCCTGTTAAATTAGAACATCCATTGAACATAAATTGTAATGATTGAACATTTGTCAAAATAGGGGAATCTGTTGCTGTTACATTTAAATTTTGACACCCCCCAAAAGCATTACTAAAACTATTCCATAGTATATTCCCCCATTGTGTGATATTTAAAATTTTAAGACCTTCAGATGGAATATTTCCATAGTTTAACGATGGGAGTATTCCTGATATTCGAACCGTGTATATGCCAGAAGTAGCATATGTATATGTTATGTTTCCAGTACCACTATATGAAATTGGAGAAGAACCATCTCCCCAATTTATTTTCATATTATAAGTGCTAGATGTAACTAAAACAAATTGATTTTGAGTGGAGGGAGTCCCGGGAATTGCTGTATTAATTTCAAAAGTGAATGGATCGTAGAATTCTGTGGGGGTTGGTGTAGAAGTCTGGGTTGGGGTTTGAGTTGGTGTAGAAGTCTGGGTTGGTGTAGAAGTCTGGGTTGGGGTTTGAGTTGGGGTTTGAGTTGGTGTTGGTGTAGAAGTCTGGGTTGGTGTAGAAGTCTGAGTTGGGGTTTGAGTTGGTGTTGGTGTAGAAGTCTGGGTTGGGGTTTGAGTTGGAGTTTGAGTTGGTGTTGGTGTTGGTGTTTGTGTTCTTGTCGGCGAAGGCGTTGGTGGTACTGGTCTGATGCAAGGACCATTTATGGAGTTTATTATTCTTCCCGGAGGAACGGAAACTGGCGGGGTACAGGAGCAGATATAATATTCTAACTCGCTTACCGGAATAGTAATTGTTGAAATAACTCCAGTACAAGTGGTATATGAAATTACAGTATCAGAATTCCTTAAATTTAGAACTCCGTACACTGTACAATTGCATGGGGGTCCAGGAACTGCTGGTGGTTGGATAGGTTCTGAAAATTCTGGTATAACACCAGGAGCATTGACCCCAAAATAAATTTGTTCACTTGATATAGTAGGAACATCTAATCCTTCTGGAGAATATCCATATAAAATCACAGTTGATGAACTTAAAGAAGAAAAAATATCATTGGTCCAAGGAGAATCTGAAAAATATTTAATGGCCTTATAGGTTTCTAAAGGTTCAAATTCGAAAATTCCAGTGATTTCTATCATGTCAGATTCTCCAGAAATAGAAACAGTGTGAATAAATTCATACACTACTTTATACATTGTGGGTTCAATCCTCATTTCATAAACTGCCGAGAGAGATCCTGGATTGAAAAAACCTAAGAAAGAATTTCCTTCGGGGATTGGACTAGTCGGGGTCGGGGTTGGGGTTACGCCAGATCCTGCTCCAGCTGCTGATCCAGCACCTCTTTGATTCAAATTTGCTTGTTCGAATATCCAATTTAATTGAAGTTGGTATTCTTGCTCCCTTCTATACATTCTGTCTAGCTCACTTTGAGGAATGTTTAAATTTTTGAAACGCTGTTCGAACCTATTTTTGAAATTTGACATTTTTTGGTTTCTTTATCTTCGTATATATTTCGAGAAAATTTTCATTCTATTCGTAATCACAGTAAAAAATTAATTTTTACCTAACGAAAAGAGAATTTCGGAGGAATACATACACGGAATGAAAACACTTGTTATTTCCGACGTCCACATTGGATCCAAAGGTTGCTCCTCCAATGAACTTCTTCTTCTGTTAAAAGATCAGTCATTCCAACGTTATATCCTGGTTGGGGACATCATCGATGGTTGGCTTTTCAAAAAATACAAAAGATTTACATACGATCACGCCCGACTAATTAGAAGATTTTTGAAGTTATCGAAGGATAAAGAAATCATTTGGATTGCCGGGAATCACGACGAATTTTTAAGAAGATATTTGCCCATGGAATTGGGTAACATCAGAATTGTAGACGAATGGATTGAATCTGGAATTTGGTTCTGCCACGGGGACAAATACGACGGGGTGGTGAAAATGAGGTGGCTTGCTCAGTTGGGGGGATTGGGTTACGATTTGGCAATTGTTATTGATAGAACATTGAAAAAAATGGGATTTAAAAGATCCATTTCTAAGTATCTGAAGGATAACGTCAAGGCGGCGGTTAAATTTATGGTCGATTTCGAAAGGGAGATGTCAAGACAGGCAGAAAAAAGGGATTGTCACACCGTGGTGTGTGGACACATACACAATCCAGAATTGAAGAGAATTGGCAAAATCAGATATATTAACACTGGGGATTGGATTGAAAACAATTCCTATCTTATTTTGGATAAAAATTATTGTGCCCTGTACTCCCATGGAAGAGAAATTAACAATTGTCATTCCCTGCAAAAATGAGGAGAAGTACATTTTCGCCACTTTGGAAAGTTTGGCCAGACAAAAGATAGGATCCACCCAAATTTTTCTGGCAGATGGTAATTCTTCTGATCTAACCTTGTCCAGAGCAAAGATGGCAGCCTTTCTTTTCAATTTGAATTTAAAGATCATACCCGGGGGGAAGGTGGCAGAAGGTAGAAATGCCGGAGCTGCTCTGGCAAAGACCCCATATGTTCTATTTCTAGATGCCGATGTTACATTCACCCCACACATGAATTTGGATTTCTGTGTTCAAAAAATGGGAGGAAAAACCAAATTGCTGTCGACAACACCGGTTTCAAGAACAGAGGGAGACTGGAAGGCTGAAATTTTGTTTTGTCTGAACCGATGGGGAACGACCCTGATAAGTCAAAAAGAACCATTCGCCGTGGGTTCGTTCACCATGGTGGACAGAGAATCTTTTTGGTCAAAGGGAGGATTTGATTCAGAGGTGAAACACACGGAAGATTGGCTTTTTTCCCGTCAATTTAATCCGGAAGAGTTTTTTCTCATTCCAAATTTGATTACACAGGACTCTCGGCGTTTCAAAAGGTTTGGGTACCTCAAGATGGCAAATCTTGTGATTCGAAATTGGCAAAATCGAAATAAAAGGGAATATTTTTTAAAGGAAGCCGGGTACTGGATTTGATTTGCATTTCTGGTGGTAACAATGGATTCAAGATATATAAATCATGAAACATATTCTTCCCTTTCAGGTTTACGAATCCAAAACCTCTTATAGTTTGACTCCAGAGCAGGAATCTTTTCTGAACCGCCACAAAAAAGGAACCTGGAGCGTGAATCCAACAACAGGTCTTGTTGACATTCAGGGGAGTTTTGATTTCTCTGGTAGTGGAGAAAAAAGTTTTTTTGGAGTCAAATTCGAAAATGTCACTGGGAATTTTAATTGTGACTCAAATCAACTCCAATCCCTGAAAGGAGCTCCCCGGGAAGTTGATGGATATTTTACTTGTTCTTACAACCAACTACAATCCCTGGAAGGAGCACCGAAGAAAGTTGATGGGAATTTTTCCTGTATATCCAATAAACTCCAATCTCTGGTAGGAGCACCACGGGAAGTTGGCGGGGATTTTAGTTGTTTCGGCAACCAACTCCAATCCCTGGCAGGAGCACCAAAAGAAATCACTGGTAATTTTTTTTGTTCTCAAAACGAACTCCAATCCCTGAAAGGAGCTCCCCGGGAAGTTGATGGAGATTTTAATTGTTCTTACAACCAACTCGAATCCCTGGAAGGAGCACCGAAGAAAGTTGATGGGAATTTTTCCTGTATATCCAATAAACTCCAATCTCTGGTAGGAGCACCACGGGAAGTTGGCTGGAGTTTTAGTTGTTTCGGCAACCAACTCCAATCCCTGGCAGGAGCACCACGGAAAATTGATGGGGATTTTTTTTGTTACGGCAACGAACTCCAATCCCTGGCAGGAGCACCACAGGAAGTTGGTGGGGATTTTAATTGTTCCTTCAACCAACTCCAATCCCTGGAAGGAGCACCACAGGAAGTTGGTGGGGATTTTAATTGTTCCTTCAACCAACTCCAATCCCTGGAAGGAGCACCAAAAGAAATAGGTGGTGAATTTCAGTGTAATGAATTCCAATTAGATCCGGGCAAATGGAACATGGATGGATGGACTGAAATTCTGAGAAATGGATCCGAAGAGGCAAAGAAACTAATTATAACACTTCCCTATTTGGATTCAAACTTCTGGAATTCCAAAATTTCCCAAAATCCCGAATCAACAATTATTGAACTTTCAGAATTTTGGGACGATTTGCCAGATGAGTTTAGAAATTCAATTCGAATTCCTTCAGATCTGAGGGACGATTTTGAGAACTTGTTGGAACTGGTGAGATCCGGGATCATGTGAAATACCGGAATATATACATGATGAGACATCTCATTCCCTTCCGAGTTTATGAATCCAAAACCTCTTATGGTTTGACCAAAAAACAGGAGGCTTTTCTACATAATTACACATGGGGAATCTGGGGCGTAAATCCAACAACAGGTCTTGTTGACATTCGGGGGAGTTTTAATTTCCTTGAAAAAGGAGCAGAAGATTTTTTTGGGGTCGAGTTCGGAAATGTCACTAAGGATTTTGATTGTTCCGGCAACCAACTCCAATCCCTGAAAGGAGCACCTCAGAAGGTTGATGGTGATTTTCGTTGTTTTTGCAACCAACTCCAATCGCTAGAAGGAGCACCACAGGAAGTTGGTGGGGATTTTATTTGTTCCCGCAACCAACTCCAATCCCTGGAAGGAGCTCCGCAGAAAATTGGAGGTAAATTTTTTTGTAACGGCAACCCACTTCAATCCCTGGAAGCAGCACCAAAACAAATAAATGGTTTTTTTCTTTGTGATCCATTCCGATTAGACCGGGGAAAATGGAACATGGAAGGATGGCTGGAAGTTCTACGAACAGGAAACGAAGAGGCAAAGAAGCTAATCCTAACACTTCCAATTTTTAATCCCGCCTATTGGAATTCCAAAATTTCCGAAAATCCAGAATCAACCATTCTTGAACTTTCGGGATTTTGGGACGATATGCCAGACAATATCAGAAATTCAATTCGAATTCCTTCTAATATGAGGGACGATTTCTACAACTTGTTGGAACTAATGAGAGCTGGGATCATGTGAAATAAATAGTGGAGCTGGGCGGATTCGAACCGCCGTCCTGTTAGGTAGATCTTGGAAACTCATTCACAGGCTTAGTCTATTTTTCTAAACAGACAAATCTTTACCTCCTAATTTTTTTGACTGTGATAGGAGATAATCCACAGCGTCTTCCCCTACAGCGATCTAAAGGGTATTGGACCGAAGCCCTCAGGGTTACTGGTGGTCGACGAATTTTGTGGTACTGCTAACCCTTTTTCCCACACTCGTGACTTTCTGTTCCTGGGCGTCACCTCCCGGGGTTTAGGCTGCCAAGGCAACTTCAACCGACTCCACTGAACCTAGTCCAGCAAGAGCAAAAAATGGATTTTCGCCATTTGAGAAGTACTTAGGATATTTAGGTGCTTCCAAAGCTAGCACCGCCTGCATCATGTCAAAGAACTTGTTCCTCCAGTCGATTCCTGTCAGCCCCGAAGTTAAATTTATATATCTACGGAAAGAGAAAGTTTCACAACTTTACCTCAAACCTTTTTGCCATAGCCTCCAATTTTTCAGGAGGAACCCCGTGAACATTTTCACCAAAGTGTCTGTTTTCCACGATAACGGTTGAAACCTGATAACCGAATATTTCGGCCATTTGAAAATATGGCTCCATCTCCCATTCTTGGGTAAATGTGTTTGACACGATGATCACGGGATAATCCAAAAACATATGATCGTTGACTACAGCCTGACACCACTCGTGTGCCTGTTTTAACTTGTCCAACTGAAATTTATATTCGCCATCTACCATAAAAAATTGGTCGGCTTCAACATGAAAAACCCGATTCCCGCCGAATGTTTTGGCCAAGGTTGATTTTCCAGATCCAGGTAAACCCCTGAGCAAAATGAGTGCATTCATAATTTTTTGGTTGAATTATTTTTTCTTTATGATTACCCCATCAATGATGCCATATGACTTTGCTTCTTCTGCATCTAACCAGAAATCTCTAGTTGCATCCTCCTGTACCCTTGCTGGATCCTTTCCACAAAAATCTCCAAGCAATTCAAAAAGAATTTTGTTTACCTTCTCCCATTCTTGAAAGTCTATTTTTGCGTCCTGGATGTTGCCTTCAAAGCCACCAGAAGATTGGTGTAACATCACCTTAGAGAAGCGGAGAGAAAATCTTTTTCCCTTGGTCCCAGCACCCAATAGAACCGATCCCATAGAAGCTGCCATTCCAGTGTTTATAGTGGAAATGTCAGACTTAATGTATTGCATAACATCCACCATAGAAAGACCTGCTTTAACTGATCCCCCTGGGGAATCTATGTGCATCGTGATGTCCCTTCCATCAACAGAATCAAGGAACATGAGCTGTGCCTGGACCACTGTGGACATGGAATCTCTCACCGGACCAGCTACCCACAAGATTCTGTCCATCATGAGCCTAGAAAAGATGTCCATTTGGGTGACCCTTAACTCTCTTTCTTCTAGAATGTATGGGGTGAGTGAACTTTGAACCTGTTTCTCATAGTAGTCCAAAGTAGAGGAACTGATTCCTTGAGACAAGGAGAATTTTTGAAATTCTGAAAAAATGTTCGACATATTTTTAATTTGAATTGAATAATATTCTAATCCAAATATACGAACAAGGGAACTTAAAATTCCTTTTCTTGTGATAATAAATTAACCTTTGATGTTTTTTTTAAAATAGTTTCTTTAACTATTCCTACCCCTAAATGACCAACAAAGAAAGCTATTCCAAAAATTGGATGAAAAATTGCAAATCCTATACTAACACATAAAATTTTCCCCATTTGAAATAAATGCTCGGCATCGGTTAGAAATACGAGAAATGTAGAACTAAATGGAAACCTTTCTTTGTAAGGTAACGATATTCCAAAATGGTACCACTTACTAACATAAGGGAAAGGTTTATTGTCTTTATCCAAAGCCCATTTATTTGTCCATGATTCTTTCGAATTTAACTTCGAAAGTTTTCCTTCCCAATTTCCGACAATACATTCATCCTCAAGTTCATTTAAAAGCATGAAAAGGAAACCAATAGAAAGGATAGCCCAAAACATAATATTAAACTTAAATTAAAGAGGTGTTGACTGTTCTATGTGCAACCCCCGCTATTCCAGGAAAAGAAGAAAAGACGTTAGTCATGTCTTTTACGGTTGTATCCCAAGGAGAATGATTCTCGTTGAATCTAACCATTGGATAAAAAACTGGTGAACCATATTTTTCACTATTTACTGACATTTTGCACCTAACTGGAGGATGACTAACAGCCTGCAAATAAAAAACCGCAGATCCGTCTGGGGTGAATCGAATTTCAGAAACCTCAATGTCACTTCTTTCTTTTCCTTGAAGAAAATTTTTTAACTCGTCTCTAAAGCTCATGTTTCCGAGGTGTGTTTTTCAATAAGTTCTTGGTAAAATCCTTCAGGTTTCAACCCCTTTACATTTTCTAAAATCGAATTTTCTTTCATAAATAAAACAGTGGGAAGGGATCTAATTCCAAATTCTGCGGCTTTTTCCTTGTGTTCATCAACATTGATTTTTACAATATCAACATTTGGGTTTTTAGATTTCAAATTTTCTAAAATCGGGTTCAGCGTTCGGCATGGGCCACACCATTCCGCATAAAAATCTAAAATTGAAAGTGTATTGGTATTTGACATAAAATAGTTTTTAAATGTTAGATAAAATTTAAATATTTGTTCCTTTTCAGCCAACAATGGTTTGTGTCATATCTGGATTGGTACGATAAATCATTTCTGGTCCGGGTGACATGATAACTGAAAGTTCGTCAGATAATGTCTGCAAACTTTGGATAAAATTTTGTACATCTTCTTTTTTAGAGGCAGGAAAATTAAAATGTGTCATAATATCATTGGTGAGATCTTCAATAGATTGATCAAATTGGCCAGCATCCTGGAAATCCATATCCTTTTCATATTTCGAAACAAAATCTTTAATTTCATCTTGTTCTACCTGAGATAAAGAGAGATTGGACACAAAATCATCAAATTCTAGAATTCTTTTCATTTGTCAAATTTTTTTTGATATATATATTCCAACTAAATTAATGAATAATGGAAAAAAATGAAAAGGATAAAGATTTCTTGATCCAAGATTCGACAGAAGAATTCGAAACAAATGAATTAGATTCAAATGACGATTTCACTTTAGAGGAAGAAGATTTCGACGAAGATGAAACTGATGATGAAATAATCATTCAATCTAATTCAGAAGAAGATACAGGGGATGAAGATGAGGATGAAGAAGATGAAGATGAACAAGATGAGGATGAAGATGATGAAGATGATGTTGAGGATGAATCAGATTCTGAAGAAACTTCCATGCAATATTATATGGATATTGAACCAGAAAAAACCGGTTTTAAGAAAAGCAACAAAGAGGATGAAGAGGATGAAGATGACGACGATCAAGATGACGATGATGAAGATGACGACGATGAAGATGGCGGGGAAAATTTTTCTCTAAGTTACTCTGATGAAGAACCCGAAACCCCACAGAAATCCCCAAAGGGTACCAAGATACTTTCTTTCGAAGATTTTGTTGCTGGGCTTGACGAGGATTAATCCTCTGAGCTTGTACTTCGACCAAGGTCTCTACGGATCAGCTTTCTCACATAGTGGGAAATTGAAACTGGTGGATCTCCTTTAGTTAAAGCCTGTTTGGAAATCTTTTTCCCAAGTTCTTCTAGATCTTCACTAGAAAGTAAAACCTGGATTTTCTCTGATTTTTCTTCTTTTGCCATAATTTATTTTTTTTAAAATGATTCAAATTCTATCCCCCCGTGTGCCATTCCTTTTGTTTTTAGAGGTCTATAACCTTTCATCTCACCCGTCACTACGAAAGCCTTGTGTGGATTGACCATAACCCCCATTCTTTTCATTAAATTTCTGTTCGCCAAAAAGGGAGTACTTTTTTGTACCCTATCTGTTGGAGCAACCTTGACGTCTTTAATTTTAACACCGTTGAGAATAATATCTAAAGATATAATTGGTCTTTTTTCTTTTTCTCTTCCAATCTCAGTGTTTGTATAACCTATAATTTCATCTGCAAATTCGTTGTCCCCTATTTTCCAATACAAAACCCCGTTCCTTTCTTCCATCTCGTCTGCATGTACAGAAGAAGCAGAAGATCCGTTTCCGGTATCAAATTTTGCAACCATATTTCCTATTCTAGGAATGTTAAGTGTTTCGAGATAACCAATTTCCATTTTGCTATAGTTCCAATTTTTTTTGTCAATAACATAATCAATCACGTCACCAACGATAGGTCTTCCAATTGCCTGAGAAATACCTTCGGTTCCGGGAGAAGAATTAACCTCTAGAATGAACGGTTTTTGAGATTCGGCATCTATCATGATATCTACGCCGCACCAGTGACTTCCTACAGCTTCTGCTGCATCGCAAGCTAGTTTTGCAGTCTTATCATCTATATCATATGAAGAGACCTGTCCCCCTAAAGAGTAATTGGTTCTGAAGTCTTTTTCTACCGCTTCTCTTTTCATCGATCCTAAAATGGTAAAATTTCCTTTCTGAGATACAAGAGGATCGAACCTTTTAACAATCACCTGAATTCTGAGATCAAAATTGGAATTAATCTTTTCTTGAATCAAAATTTCCTTCTCCGGATTCAGCTTTGCTATCGTCTGATAAACAGACTTCAAAGAAGCATAAGAATCAACAATCGAAACGCCAATTCCCTGGGTCCCAGACAGTAATTTCATGACAACAGGAAACTTACCCCCAATTTGCTTTAATGCGGAATCTAGGTTGTCTTCTCCATTGACCAATGCATATCTAGGAACAGGTAAACCTTGATCTTCTAAAATACGGGAGGTAAGAAATTTGCTTTCGCAGACTTCAATTGATTCCAAAGAGTTAACACAAAAATACCTTGCCGCTTCCAGATCCCTCATAATTTGTTTGGTGTATGAGTTTGTAATAACTCCTCTCCGAGGAATTATTGCTGTTTTATCTGGTTTGATTAGAATTTCTTTTCCATCCTTTTTTCCTTCCCGAACCACATGCCCGTTATAAATTTTTTCCAGAATAATGTTATTGATGTCAACCACATTACAAACAATTCCGCGTTTTCCGCACTCCTCAACGAAAGATTTCGAGGTTGGGCTGGGTTTTGCTGTACCAGAAAGAATGAGAATTTCCACCCCATCCGAAGATTCGGACTCATTCAAGAAGGTTGAAAAATTAAGAACAGCAGGAGAAAAGGCCATGAAAAGTGGAAATTTTTTTCCTTATATATCTTAACTCATTACGTCTAAATGTCAGTTAAATATTGGATTTCAACAGCATTTTTTATTTTAAGAAGTTCTGCACATTTAGTGTAATCTTCTTCTAACAACAAAAAATCAATTATCTCCTGAACCCTCTCACATTTGAAGGCGGATGTAAAAGAAGAATCTGAAATAAATTCAAATTTGAATTTCAAAATTTGGTTGGCATTTTCAAACATAAACTGCCTGTAATCTTGAAATTCTTGGTCAATTTCGTCCAAAAGTGGTTTTTTCGTTTCTTTTTTCATTTTGAATTAGTTGTTTCATGTAGGACATGGATTCTTCGGGTCCAGTGATAGCGTCAGGCTTGTGCCAATACAAATTCATGAATTTTTGGTCATCTGCCATTTTTTCTCTGATGAGAACGAGTTCATCCACTGAGGGCAAGGTTCGACGGTGAAATCCCATTTTAGAAAAGTGTATTAATCATGAAAAGGTTGGGAGAGATTGGATGATGACCCATTACTTCTATAAACCGGTTAATCGGATCTAAAATTGTTTTGGTGAACTGCTCGTCTAAATCCACCGGAGGGGCATACTCGTATGGATAATTTCCTTGTGCATAGGCAAACACGTTATTTTCATGAGAATTCTTGGTTTTAACAAAGTAAAATCTAACTTTGTCCCCGCTGCTTAACAAGGGATATTTGTCCTTGTACTTTGAGTTGTTCAGAAGGTAGTTGTGGTAACCAGAAGCTCTAACGTGAATGGGGGTTGCCTTGGCGAACTCAAATCCAGTGGTGTCGTTCAAAATGAATTTTTCATAGTTATTAACCGAAATGGCCAAGGCAATTTTTTCGGGTTCTTGGGCCTTGAAATCTTTCTTGATTCCTTTTAACTCTGTAACGAACTCCCTAATGTTGAAAGCCCTTCCCTTTGTTAAAATAAACTTAGTTAAGTACATAAGTTTCTCTCGAACGAAAGATGGCGTTCCCCCCTTGATCATCTCTACCCCCGTTGTTTTTATATTCGTTAGTGGTTCGAATTCAACCCCATCAGAGTAAACCGTGTTTGTAACATATTTTTTCTTGCCAAGAAAAATAGCATTGATCGACAGGGTCTCAAGTTCGAAGTCCTGATAGTTGTCCGTGTTCCATTTTTTTGAGTAAATTTCAAAGCATTTTTCCAGATAACCATTGAGTCTGAGTTCATTGATTTTTAAAATCAATTCTTTCAAGTCTCCTTCCCAATTGCAGGAGGCCACAACTTCTTGAAATGTGACGTACAAACTATCAGTGTCACCATATAGGGCCATTGGGCGGTGTACCTTCTTAACATCGGTGACTCCTAGTTTTTCGTGTAGCTCGACGTCGTCGTGCCAAAAATCATGAAAGTATCTATGAATAATTTTTTCGGAATACTTGATTAAATCTTGTCCCTGAAGGGTAACAGCTTCTGCAACATCTGTATTAAAGCAAGCAAAGTAATTGTTTCCCACAGCTCCATAGATGGAGTTCATTGTTAACTTTACGGCTTGTTCTTCGTTCTTAAGCTCATTCTTTAGGGAAGTAAGCTCCTCTATTTTCAATCTTAGTTCTTCCGCACTCGAATTCTGAGATTCCATTCCTGTTCCCAATCTATTTTATTTCTCGATAATACCAATCGCGGTAGAAGTTTTTGTCTGTTCTGAACAAAAAACGATGCGATTGTCGTGAACATAACAGTGAGATGATTCAGAATCTACATAATTCAAATGTGATTTGTAAATCGAGGAATCCATCTTGGATGCCGCCTGAATTTCCGAAGTTCCAATATTTAACTTGAAGTCGAAAGAATCTCCGGTTACCCTAACATTGTTCCTTTCAATTCGAAATACAAGAAGTTCTTCTGCGTTAGACTCCATGCCACACAAGGAAGAAAGGGAAGAAAAATCGGAAGAATACAATTTGAAGTTAGCTTCTGAATCCTCTTTTGAATGAACCATTTCTCCGATAGAATCCTCTACATAAGACAGCAAAGAGAGATCTGCACATTTGATCTTAATTTTTAACGAATTGGAGATGACGTTGAGCTCGGTAGCCACACAAGATCCATCCAATTTAGAAATCTCAAGATTCAAAAAGATTTCTTCTTCTGCCCGATAGTACCTGAAGCAGTCCATTAATCTCCCCACATCAATCAAACCAATTTTAATTCTGTCGCATTTCAACTTTGCGAATCCTTCAAGCGGTTCGAAAATTTGATCTACTGGGATGGATGCAAATTTCATGACAGATTTATCTGGGGTGTGAATTTTGCAAAAAAGTTCTGTCTCATTCAATTCCAATAGAACGCTTCGATCTACAACCTTTAATTTCTTAAGAAATGCGATTAAGTTGCTGGTACTTAAAACCCTAATTTTCATGTGTATGAATTTTTATGTTTATTGTATGTCGGGCCCAAGATTTGTTTTCGTCTTTGCCCAAAATTTATTCTTCCTCTTTTTCCTCTGTTTGCGTTTCTTCTTCCACCTCGAAAATTTGAATGTCGGAATGCAAATTCCTGACTGGAGGCTGTGAAGAAACAACAAGTAAGGCTGCAGATGCTTTTTTTACGGGGCCAATATCCAAAAGTCTTACGACCTTTTCCTGTGCTTTGATTGCCACCTGTGTTGTTTTGATTTTTTGTTTAATGGATTTAATTTCCTCCTGGATTTCAACGATGTGATTTGTCGAAAGCTTCACGAGTTGAATGGAAGAAAGACGGGCAGAGATTGTTTTGTTGAACTGCGTTAGGAATTCTAAAATCTCTTCATTCTTCCTTTTGCTTCCGCTCATGTAAATTAAAAATTTTAATTTTGCTTCCAGAAACTCCAACTCCTGATTTAAATTCTGAATGTCACGATTTAACCTTTTGAGATTCACGTGTTCAAGATGTGATTTGAATTCTTCAAGATAGGATTTAACTGAATCAAACTGTCTAACCCCTCCGTCTTTGATGAAAACGATGTCCTCCTTCACCAAGATTTGGGTTAGCTTTTTTACCACCTGGGACAATGATGTAAATTCTGCTGATGTGCTTTTATAAAACCAAAGGGTAATGTCACATTTGCTCTGGGAGTTGTTGTTCAACTTGTATTCTACCCCAAGATTTTCCAATTTTCTAACAATTTTTTCCATAAAGGAATCAAATCTCATAACTGGAGGTAAATCAAAAATTCGAATGGATTTTTTTTGGGAATTAGACTCAAATCCGCTCTCCAGAAGCCAAACATTTTCGTGGTCTTCGTATTTGTAAATTTTGCCGGAAAAATCCTTGAAGTAAGGCTTCAGTACCTTGTTTTTTCCCTCTAAAAATTCAACAATATCCTCCAGCTTACGCGGCAGAATATTGGTTCTATAGCCCACCGCTATGCCGATGATATGGGTAAGCAAACCAATCGGTATTTCAACGTTGAGCCAGTCGTGACCTCCCTCTTCGTTTTGCTCGTTCAAATCAGAATGCCGTGAAATGATTTCCTTGATCACTCGATTAATTCTCACCGACGTGTATCTTGGAGCGGATGGATTTGGATTGACCGGGGATCCGAAAAATCCATCGCCTTCTAAAATGGGAAATGAACAACCAAATGGCCTGGCTAATTTTGAAATCGCTCCTGCCAAAGAAGAATCCCCGTGGTGATATAATCCGGTTCGAATAACCTCACCAACTAAACCGATTGTTTTATGAAATGTAGAAGGACTGTTTTCTAAAATTATTCTTTGAACCGGAGTTAGAGAATCGTAAAAATTTGGAATACCACGGGATTGTAAAACGTACAGTGCATAATCCCTATATTGGGTATTGATTTGTTCCGTAATAGAAATCGAATTCAAAATATTTTTTGAATTATAAGTTTCAAGCCGAATGAATGTTTCCCAAAAAAGAATGAAAATTCAAAAAATCAAGAGGAAGTGGTTTTGTTATCTTTAATTTTCGAAGCTGATGCCAAAACTGTCTGTGGAATATCGTTCATTTCCCCCAAGACTAAATCTATTGTATTTTGTCTGTCTTTCTTCATCTTATTGATAACATAATCTAAATCGGATGCGGTTGCGAAAACAATACATCCTGCTGACCAATTATCCACATTTGAAGTTGTTCCGGTTGCATTCGCCCGGTGAACTAAAATTCCAAAATTCCCGGTTTCAGAGTTACCTGGTGAAAAAGTCGTGAATTTCTTTGCCTGGTTTATATCATCAACAAGGGGATATCTGTCAACTTTAACGGATCCATTTTGAACCAATGCCGGTTTACCTCGGTGGCTTCCGATTTTATAAGAATAAACCCCGGGTTGAAGGATCGCAAGTCCCTTAGGGCTCAACAAAGTATTTGTTCTTGCAAACAATCTATTTCTTTCTTTTGGAACTCTCAGGAGAGGTCCAGGAACTGTTGTTCCTGGCATTATTTTCAATTCTTTATTACTTTCTGGACCCATTAAAATCAAAGCATCAATAAATTTATTGGGATAATCCTGTTTTACCTTCAAATAATTTCTCAAACCAATAAGATTATATTTTTTGAAATTCATTTTGCTGGCCAATCTCTGGGTTTCCAAAATATATTTTAGGCCTTGCCAGGTCAGCTTTTTGATGTCATCAAATTTGTAATCCCCAGATCCAATTGCCTGTACATTTGATTTGTGTTCTGTTTCTGTTGAGGTTGACATTCCAGCCTGATTCATTGCTTCGGTGTCTGCCTTTATATCCGCTTCGTTCTTATCATCATCTCCAACTGTCCAATCGTTTGGAACAATTCCCCTTTTCTGTAGTGACTTTAGGAACTCTGGATTTTCTTGAAAAGCTTCTCCAAATTTTTGACCCGTGGAAGTTGCCATGAATAAATCCCAGAACTTGATTTTACCAAAATTTTGTTCTCCGGTCGCTCCAGCTGTGGATTCGGTACTAGACCCGGTTGCCCCAGTGGTAGATTCAGCTTTACTAAAATCCCCCAAAGCCTGTTGAATTATTGTTTTTTCCTCCTTTATATACAGAAGGTTTTCGGCGATAAACTGTGAATAAAATTCAGAAAATGTAAATATATTTGATGACACGTGATGGGATTTTTTTTAAATTTCTCCATCTGTATATATCTTTCCTGACGAATTTTTTATAAGATAAACAATAAACGTATTGAAAATAACGCTTGCACCACTAATCCAAAATCCAGAAAAAAGAATCGATAAAATTTGGTAAAGATATCCTTCGTATTCCAATAGAAACATAAACGGGTTAACCATATGATTGGCTACGATCAATAAACCAAATAAAATTCCAACCCAAAAACCTGAACATTGCATACAGGTCAGCAATTTTCCCAAAGTCGGATACATCACCTGTAAATAAATTCTGAGGGGATCGAAGATAGAACCATTTACTAAAATACTGGTGATGGCCCAACCTAAAAAGCTAAATTCAATCATGACAAAAAGATTTTCTTGTAAGTAGATAGAAAATCGCGTTGTGTTTCATTTAATTCCTTTGGAATTTTCAATTTTAATCTTACCAGAATGTCTCCTCTGAAATCAGAATTAAATTCAGGTATTCCTTTTCCTGCCAGTCTTAATATTTTACCTGGATCCGACCCAGGTGGGATTGAAATTTTATATTCGGAATCCGGGATTTCTAAATTTGGAATTTTAACCTCCGCCCCCATACATGCGTCATAAAAATCTACCTCAAGGTCACAATATAAATTTAAAGAATCTCTTTTGTAAAAATGATGTGGCATATCCTCCACAGAAACAATTAAATCCCCAGGATCACAAGGGGTTTTTTCATAATCACCTCCCCCATCAATCTTGAAATTTATACCGGTGACGGAACCTTTAGGTACGGTGATATCTACTTGTGTTGTTTTTCTGATTGTACCTGATCCAGAACATGAATGACATGGTGTTTTTGCAGTTTCTCCAAATCCACCACAGGCAAAACAAGTTCCATCCACTGCCATCTGTCCAAAACCAGTGTTGACAATTTTTCTGTTTACACCCGTACCGTTACAATGAACACAAGGAAAAACCTCGGCGTTTTGTGCACCCGTACCTCTGCACGGTTCACACGGAAATCTTTTGAAAAGTGTTACTTTTTTTTGGGCACCCTTTAAAACATCCGCCAAATTTATTTGTAATCTGGCATTAATATTTTTTCCCTTTCTAATTTGGGCTCTGTTTTGGTGCCAGGAATTTGTTGAATTGAAGTTGTTGAAAAAATCTGCAAATGGATTTCCCCAATTTGCTTGGTTTGGAGAACCCCACTTAGGAGAATCGTATGCTTTCTTTTTTGCAGGATCACCTAGAGTCTCATAGGCTTCATTAATCTGTTTGAATTTTGCTTCCGCCGATGTGTCCCCTGGATTTTTATCTGGATGATATTTTAAAGCCAATTTTCGATAACTTTTTTTTATATCATCGGAAGACGCTTCTCTTCCAACTTCTAAAATTTGATAGAAGTCCACGGTAAATTTAAAATGTAGATTTAATCCAAGATCTTAATTGATCAATCTTGGTTTTTCTTTTTTGGGGAAGGAATTTCCATTTTTGAATCAAAGACTCCCTTAGAAGAAGAATTTCCCCGCATGTTTCATAGTTTTCCTCACCTTCCCAATATTTTAACATCGAATTTGTAAATTTTTGGATTTGTGGTTCATCCGAAAAAATGTGAAGAAATTCTTCAGACTGTTCACGAAGAGAGTCTAAATATAAATCGTGAACTGCCCGGTCTATGTGTAATTTGAGAACCGAAAATTGTGGATGGTTTTCGAAAGAGGTTCCCCACCCCGTGAAAGAAGAGTCTTGATTTGGAATTGACATTAATGTATATTCTCTAAAAGTTGAAACAAATGTTTGTAAATTTCTGGATTCGATAAATCTGAAGTCGTCAAATTCAATTTTTCCATTTCTCTTTCCGTGTGGTCTGGTCCAAAATTTTCTTGCAATACTGCGAGTTTAATTCGTGACTCAATTTCTTTGTCAGTTTTATAACGAATTTTTTTGGAGTCCAATCCTAAAATTTCATTTTCGAAATTTCGGAAAGCTTGAATGTCTTCAGAAGTAATTTTTGTGTTTTCCATGGGTTCAAAATTATATTCAAATTGGTAAAATAAATTTCGGGCCAAAAAATTTTTAAATTTTTATTTTTGCACATCAAAATCATCGAGGTACTTCAATAAAGCCTTTTCCTTCATCTTTACCTCAAATTCAATTGAAAATTCGTGACCGTAATTTTTTACCTGTTCATAGATCCAATCCGAATGTGCCAATTCTTTGGTGGAAGAATCCTCCCATTGTTTCTTTGAATCCGAATAGTGAACAATCGGGCTTATCTCATCTGGCCAGGTTTTTAAACAAAGAGAAAGTGCTTGTTCTTCATTCAGATCTGATGGATTGCACCTGTGGTGTAGGTAATCGTAGGTCAAAGGAACACCTATTTTTTGAAAAACAAGTTCGTGCAATTCAACAGGGGTGAATCCTGATTTTTTATCGTCATTCTCAACAACCAAACGTTTTTTTACGGATTCTGGTAATTTTTGAAAGTTTTGACAAAATCTGGATGCCGCCTCTTCCTTTGATGGTTGGGAAGTGTAAACATGGACATTGATGGGGTAGAAATGTGTCTGGTCAAGTCCCATGTAGTCCATGATTTCTGCATGTTGCCTTAAGTCTTTAATTGCCTTATCAACAACATCTTTTTTCTGGGATGCCAACACAGAATAAGGAGAGGGATGAAATGTAATTCTCTGATCTCCGGACTTGGCGATAGAACCTGCCTCGGCCAACACGGTTTTAATTTCTTCAAAGTGTGGAAGATCGCAAAATTCATACTCGCTGTACCATGGAAATATGTCAGATGACATTCTATACATTCGAATACCGGATTCGTTGTTCCACCTTATAATTTTTACAAGATCTAGACAATTCAACAAGGCAACTTCAGATGCAAACGGGATTCCTTTTTCTTCAAAAGTTTTTTTCACCATCGATCGATTCGTCGTAACTCTATCCGATCCCTTTCCTTCTCCCAGGGTGAGGTTAATACAACAATATCCAAATCTGTGCATGCCAGTAAATCTATGACTTTTTTGACAACCAAATCTTCCTTAGTTCAGAAGAATTTCCAAACGCCATTTCGAGCATTTGGCCTGATTTTTTGTCCTTCAGGATTGTTATCACCCTTTTGTTTTTCATGACATAATCCCAATCGTCCAAAGACAAAGAGCCCAATCCTTTTAGATATCTAACGTTGGCCAGTTTTTTTCGGGATGCTGTTGTTTTGAATTCTGTTAAAGAGTAAAAATATTCCTTTGATTTGTCTCCGGTTGTTACCAATGGAGTCTCCAAAAAATTCAACATTTTTTTGTCGATAATCCAAGGAAACCAATTATAAAACAAAGAGATGAGTAGAGATGTGATGTGTGAACCATCTGGATCCTGGTCAGTGGCAATAACAATTTTTTCATAGGGACACTCTCCATTAGAATTTTCCGGATCCAAATTTAGAATTTGCATCAGCTCCAAAATTTCACGGTTGTCCGAAAGATCCGATAGATTTCTGGCATTTTTTATTTTTCCCTTCAAGGCGTAGACCCCGTCTCTAGATGGATTTCTTTTTTGTAAAATTGAACCCATGGCGGAAAGACCCTCGACGATAAATAAATTTTCTGCTATTCTGGATGTTGGAGGGAAATATTTGTGTGAAAATTTAACATTCACGTTCTTCTTTTCTCTGCGGATTTTTTTCAAGGCGGCATCTTTCTTCCTTCTTTCTACCTTTTCCTTGATGGATTTGAAAAGAGGTGTGGTATAAAACTTTCGGAGAGATCCCTCGAAGGATTCCAAAATGATTTTCTCAACCTCTTCTCTTTTTGTGACAAATCTGGTTTTATTTTGGTCTCCAAATTTGACCAAGGCAGGAGGTAAATTCAAAATAAAACAGAAGTCATAAAAGTGATGGGCAAGAGAATCTTCCAACACATCGGCAATCTGATCCATGATGATCTTCTGGTGAATCCCCGAACACATTGCACTGTTAACAAAAGATACTGACCCGGATTCACCCCCCTTCTCCCAAAATAAAATTTCACCCAAAGGTGTTTTAAAAGACATCTGCTGAAGAGAAGAAGTCGAAATTTTATGGATCTCTGATCCCCAAACAAATTCCAATTGAATGTTTTTTGTGTGTGCTTCTGATTCTAAAACTCTTTTCTTTAAAATCAATAGCGAAAGCAATATTTCTTTGTTCCACTTGCAATGTTCGAATATCTCGTGCAATGGAACGAAGGTTACCGAAGTACCTAAATTTTGTGTTGTTCTTTTTTCAATTTTAGGTTTTGCGGACTTGAAATTAGACCATTGCTGGGAGTAAACTTCTTTGTTGTTTGCAGAAACAATTGAAAACTCAGAGGACAATGCATTCACCAAACTAACCCCCATCCCATTGGTTCCTATAAGAGTGTCGGACAATCCATCGTTGTCAAAGTTACTTCCAGCTCTGAGCATAGAAACCGCAGTTTCAATATTGCTTACCCCACTTTTTTCGTTTATTTTGGAGCCATCAACAAATCCCTCCCCCGTGTCTTCTATTGTGATTTTGTTTTTGGTTGGATCAACAGAAATACGAATCAACTTCATTGGCTTCTTCATTCTCTTCGCTTCATCTACACAATTTGAAAAAACTTCGTCGAAGAGCTTGTACATTCCCACTGAAATGTGTCTTGGGGCCAAACAAATTTTGTCTTTCTCAACCTTAGGAATGGATTCTTCCGTTATCTTGACAGATCCAACATAAATGGTGGGTCTCTTAAGAATGTGCTCAAAGTCACTAAGGACCTGAATTTTCTTTTTAGATTGGGTCATATAAATTTGAAAGGGAACTACTGCAAATATACGGTTTCATACAAACCAGCACCCCAATTATTTCGTTTTTTAAAAGAAATTAAGAATTAGAAGGGGTGAAAAATATTTCTTCTATATTATTTGGGGATATCGGGGCTTCAAATCCTTTCTTTCGAAAAGAATATGGAATTCCAATAACAAATTCTTGAGAACCAATTTTCTCAATTCTGTCGACAATGAATTCAGAATCGAAAAAAATTGTTATTTCATTTCCATCTCTTTCCAATTCTCTTTCAAATTCTTTGGACTTGGGATCAACTTTTATACCAGTTCTCATAAAATACTTCTGTGCGAGTCTTTCTTTTTCTTCTTGAATATATTCTCTTATGTATTCTGGGGTTCCCTTGCCTTGGGTTGGGATATCAGCAATAACAGAAATTTTTTGAATTTTTCCATCTAACTTTGAGGAAAGAAGTTCCTTCATTGTTTTAATAACCTCAGAGGATCTTATGTTTTTTTCTGGGGCTATTTTCATATTTTTTATGAACTTAAGTTCATCATAGACTGGAATATTTGAGTAAGAACTTTTTGGAATTGTTCTAACTTCCATCACTAGTTCATTTTTGAAAGATTCAAAAAGTTGTAAGTGTTTCACTCTTTATATATCTAAGTTATTTTTTTAAAAAATCCCACTCCTCACCAGATCCATCAAGTTGTCAAAATCGTTCCTCAAATCCGTAGGCATTTGAATTGAATTTCTAACCTTTTCTGGCATGTCGTCCCAAAATTCCGAAAGTTCAAGAATGGTTGATTCGGGATTTTCAGAAATTTTGGAATTCCAGAAGGTGGGATTAAAAATTGGAAGGGTTAGGATTAGTTTCTTTGCTTTTTTGCTTCCTATTCGTAGAACTTCCAGCCATCCTTCCATGTTCCATTCTCCCTGTCCTAATTCGAATTCTTTACACGCAAATTCACCATTTATTTGTTTTGGTGCTCCTCCTAGAGATTGGAGTTGGTTTAGTGTACAATCAAAATACCCATTAACTTTCTCCGGTGCTCCTTCCAGGGATTGGAGTTGGTTGTCGGAACAATCAAAATACCCATTAACTTTCTCCGGTGCTCCTTCCAGGGATTGGAGTTGGTTGTCGGAACAATCAAAATACCCGCCAACTTCCAGGGGTGCTCCTTTCAGGGATTGGAGTTGGTTGAAGGAACAACTAAAATCCCCATCAACTTTTTGTGGTGCCCCTTCCAGGGATTGGAGTTGGTTGTCGTAACACCAAAAATCCCCATGAACTTCTCGTGGTGCTCCTTCCAGGGATTGGAGTTGGTTTAGTGAACAATTAAAATCACCATCAACTTTCTGTGGTGCTCCTTCCAAAGATTGGAGTTGGTTGCCGTAACAATCAAAATACCCATCAACTTTTTGTGGTGCTCCTTCCAGGGATTGGAGTTGGCTGTGGGAACAATCAAAATTCCCTTTAACTTCCTTTGGTGCTCCTTCTAGTGATTGGAGATTGTTGCCGTAACAAAAAAAATCTCCAGTGACATTTCCAAATTTGACTCCAAAAAAACTTTTTGCTCCTTTATTAAAGAAATTAAAACTCCCTTGAATGTCAACAAGACCTGTTGTTGTATTCACGCTCCATGTTCCTTCTGTATAACCATCCAGAAAAGTCTCCTGCATTGGAGTCAAACCAGAAGAGGTTTTGGATTCGTAAACTCGGAAGGGAACTAGATGTCTCATGTTGTATATATTCCCTTATTTCACATGATCCCAGCTCTCACCAGCTCCAACAAGTTCTCGAAATCGTCCCTAAGATCAGAAGGAATTCGAATTGAATTTTTAACCTTTTCTGGCATGTTGTCCCAAAATTCTGAAAGTTCAAGAATGGTTGATTCCGGATTTTCAGAAATTTTGGAATTCCAATAGGCGGGATTAAAAATTGGAAGTGTTAGGATCAATTTCTTTGCCTCTTCGTTTCCTGTTCGTAGAACTTCCAGCCATCCTTCCATGTTCCATTTTCCTTGCCCTAAGTGGAATATATAACACGAAAATTTACCACCTATTTCTTTTGGTGCTCCTTCCAGGGATTGGAGATTGTTGTAGACACAATAAAAATTCCCATTAACTTTCTTCGGTGCTCCTTCCAGGGATTGTAGTTGGTTGCCGGTACAATTAAAATCCCCACCAACTTCTTGTGGTGCTCCTTCCAGGGATTGGAGTTCGTTTTGAGAACAAAAAAAATTACCAGTGATTTCTTTTGGTGCTCCTGCCAGGGATTGGAGTTGGTTGCCGTAACAAAAAAAATCTCCAGTGACATTTCCAAATTTGACTCCAAAAAAACTTTTTGCTCCTTTATTAAAGAAATTAAAACTCCCTTGAATGTCAACAAGACCTGTTGTTGTATTCACGCTCCATGTTCCTTCTGTATAACGGTTTAGAAAAGCCTCCTGTTTTTTGGTCAAACCAGAAGTAGTTTTGGATTCGTAAACTCGGAAGGGAACGAGATGTCTCATTCTGTATATATTCCCGTATTTCACATGATCCCGGATCTCACCAGCTCTAACAAGTTCTCGAAATCATCTCTCAAATTCAAAGGGATTTGAATTGAATTTCTAATTTCTTCTGGCATATCGTCCCAATATTTCGAAAGTTGAAGAATGGTTGATTCGGGATTTTCAGAAATCTTGGAGTTCCAATAGGTTGGATTTAAAATTGGAAGTGTTAGAATTAGTGCCATTGCACTTTGGCTAAGTTTTTTATATTCTAAGATTTTTGCCAATACTTCCATGTTCCATTCTCCCTTCATTAAACGGAATTGGTTACATTCAAATGAACCCTTTCCTTCCAGTGGTGCTCCTTCCAGGGATTGGAGTGGGTTGTAGGAACAACTAAAACTCCCACCAAGTTTTTGAGGTGCTCCTGTTAGGGATCGAAGTTCGTTGTATTCACAAAAAAAACCCCCATCAACTTTTTGTGGTGCTCCTTCGAGGGATTGTATTTGGTTGAAGTGACAAAAAAAATCACCGCCAACTTCCCGTGGTGCTCCTACCAGGGATTGAATTAAGTTGGAGGAACAATCAAAATTTCCATCAACTTTCTGTGGTGCTCCTTCCAGGGATTGGAGTTTGTTTTTGTGACAATAAAAATTCCCGCCAACTTCCTGTGGTGCTCCTTCAAGGGATTGTAGTTTGTTCTGGTTGCAATCGAAATTCCCATCGACCTTTTTCGGTGCTCCTTCCAGGGATTGGAGTTTGTTGCCGATACAAGAAAAATTCCCAGTGACATTTCCGAATTTGACTCCAAAAAAACTTTTTTCTCCACTACCAAAAAAATCAAAACTCCCCTGAATGTCAACAAGACCTGTTGTTGGATTCACGCTCCAGGTTCCTTTTGTGTAACGATTCAGGAAAGCCTCCTGCTCTGGGGTCAAACCAGAAGTGGTTTGGGATTCATAAACCCGGAAGGCAACGAGATGTCTCATGATTTATATATTTCGAGATTTCACATGATCCCGGATCTAACCAGCTCCAGCAAGTTGTCGAAATCTTCCCTCAGTTCAGAAGGGATTCGAATTAAATTTTTAACCTCATCTGGCATGTCATCCCAAAATTTTGAAAGTTCGAGAATGGTTGATTCCGGATTTTCATAAATTTTGGAATTCCAGAAGTTGGGATTAAAAATTGGAAGTGTTAGGATCAATTTCTTTGCTTTTTCGGATCCAGTTTGTAAGATTTTCACCCATCCATCCATGTTCCATTCCTCCCCATCTAATACAAATTCACCACAATCAAACTTGCCCATAATAATTTCAGGAGCTCCCCACAAGCTTTCTAGGGGGTTGTCCTCACAAGAAAAACTTCCATTGATTACGGGAGGAGATCCCACCAAATTTTTGAGAGAACAATGAGAAACATCTAGATCTTCACCAATTTCTGTTGGACATCCGACCAAACTAGTTAAATTACGATTCGCCCATATCCTGAGAGATCCTCCAATTTTTGAAGGACATCCATCGAAACCAGAAAAATTGTTTCTGGATACGATTAAAGAGCCAAATTCTAATTCATCTGGAAATCCTTCCCAGGAGGAAATATCACATTTTGTTAAATCGAAAGAAAAATCGATTTTTCCGAAATACAACCCCTCAGGTATTTTTACTGGTTCACCCTTGACTTGGACACTATATGCATCTATTTTTCCTGTTGTTGTATTAATTTTCCAATGTTCTGCATAATTATTTAGGAAATACAATTGCTCCTGATTCAAAGGTAGACTATTTTCAGATTCGAAGGTAGAAAATTTTAGAATTCTTTTCATCTTCTATATATTGAACCACTCAATGTGATATATATTTAAAAATGAAATGATGGAAAGTAAAATTAAATTTTGGAAGGATAGGATGTACTGGCTTGGGAAAGAATTATTGGGTATTTACACCTCGAAATCATCTTTTTTCTCCAAAAAAAGGTTAGAATCTTCCATAGCCTTCATCATAGGACAATGGGGGATGATTTATTGGTTGATCGAAAATCACTCTGAGGCCACTTCTTCTGACATAGCACTTTGGGCTGGGATTGAGTTCGCTATTTCTGGTTACATTCTTGCCGAGATCCAAAAGGAAAAAAAAACAAATGGAACAAACGATCAGGAAACCCCTACTCAGGAGTAACAAACCATGATCCTACCTCTTCGGAGGTTATGTTAATGTTGAATCTAAGACCAACAGTTTCTCTTACCGCCCGGTTAACCCCGAAGTGACCCAGAAATACTCCATCCTCGTCCCAAATCATTCGATTATTACCATTTTCCTTTCCTGAATTTTCTAAAGTGGAATTCAAAAAACCGTAACCCCCGAGAGTGCCGCCGGGTTTAATTTTCGGCAACCAAGTTTTGATGATAAGTTTAACCTCGTCATAGGTCGTGATGTTCTGAAGAAAAACAAAATCAAGACTAGATGATCCAAATAAATCTCCTGCTTTTTCGGTGCTGGTCCTGGTCAAAATCGCTCGATCTCCATATAGCTTAATTCTGTCCAAGGCCTGAAGCAAAATTGTCTCTTTTGAAACCCCGGAAATCCCAGTTTCCGATCCTTCCGAGTCTGACCAAGAATCGATTAAAAACAATGTTCCTGGCCAGCAAGACAAGATTTCTTTGGACGATTTACCATCTCCGGCCTGCAAAACTACCCCCCTTCCGGTCTTAAGTTTTTTAATATGTGATTTTAAATAATTGGTTCGGTCTTTTTTTAAGATTATCTCCATGAATATTCTAATTTAGAAAAAAAAAGCCCCACCGGAGTGGGGCTTTGATTGGAAGTGGATTACTTCCGGGGTCTCATAATTTTGTAGGCGCAGTTAACGATTTCATCGTTGTTGTACCGAGCCGACAAAACTTCAGACACGTAGGAGGCAGAATAACCGGTCATCTCGGAAATTCTTTTTTGGTCACCCCTTCTGCTTTTGCTGTGGATGACATTCATTTTGTCCTGGTAGGACGCCTGCGGTTTTTTGGTTGTGTTTGACATAAAATTGATTTTAAACACCTTTTTTATCGGTATTAGAATTTTATGTTTCACATATTATTAAAAAAATTGAAATTTACCCAAATTATAACGTTTCACTCCTTTTCTTTTGTTTTTTCTTTCTCTTTTTCTTTGGATTTCTTTTTCGGCTTAGGTTTTTCAAATTTAATGTAGGCGGGGAGATAAGAGGGTTCTACATAAAGCAAATTTAATGAATCGGTGATTGTAAATTTTTTCTTTAAATAGATAGTTTTCAGCTCTTTGATCGTTTGAGACCACTTCTCAAAATCAAATTTTTCTTTGTTTATAACATTTTCGGGCTCTAATTTTCCCCTTATGATTTTCCTCAGAATTTCAGCTCTTTCTTTCATGTTATCCCCCCGTAGTATAACTTTTTCGAAAAGTAAAAAATTGGCAAGATGTTCCATTAATTTTTTTCTTTAATAATACTGGTATAAACTTGGGGGATCACTTGGAATACGAGGGACGTCCCATATTGGGTCGATTGAATCGTCCAAATCTCTGAACAGAATTTTATCTATTAGAAAAAGGTACCATCCCCCCAAAATTTTCGATATTTCTCCTGATTTCATGTTGGAAAACTTAGAAATACCTCCCATTTTTGCTAAATCCGACCAATTATAATTGTGATTCTTACAAAGATGGTCAATTCTTAGCAAAATCGGCAATAAATCATAAATTTCCTGCTGATTCATTTTTTGAAATCTTTCTTTCCCTGGTCTAGTAAGCTCGTCTCTAAATTTCTTTGGAAAATTTTCGTAAGAAGCATGAGTAGATTCTTTGATAGAATAAGACTCGTATTTTTGAATGTTTTCCATTTTATTTTTATTATTTGAATATATATCTCATGAGGACAATTAAAAATTTTAAAACTTTTGAGTCTTTTGGGGTTAAAAGTTTTAATTTCGAACCAAATAAAGATCAATTACATTTTCTGAATAATAATTGCAATTCATGGAAATTTAATTATTATACTGGAAGAATAGATGCCAATTCAATTGAAATCAAAAGAGAATTTAAGTCAATTCCAATTCCGGAAGGAATAAAATTTGGAACGGTTAGAAATTATTGTGACTTATCAGAAGTTGAAATAACCGATGCTGGTGTACTTCCGAGAACTGTTGGAGTTGGAATGGGAGGAAGTTTGTATTTAAAAAAAAATAAAATGGTGACTTTGAAAAATTGTACCACAAAAGTTGGTGGAGCATTTTTCTGCTATGAATGTGATAATTTGGAAAGTTTAGAAGGGGGGCCAGAAGAAGTTGGCAAAGATTATATTGTAAGCCACTGTAATTTAAAAAATTTGATTGGTGCTCCTAAAATAATTGATGGCGACTTCATTTGTTCTTATAATCCACTGAATTCTTTTGAAGGAGCTCCAGAAATTATCACAGGTGAATTTCTTTTCCATGATATAAATATAAAAAAAGGGAAGTGGGGGTTGGGGGGATGGACTGAATTTTTACAAGAAGATGAAAATCCAACAAATCAAAAAAATTTAATTTTAGAATTGATAACACCAGAATTTCTAAAAAAAGAACTTTTGGAAAGAGAGATGGGAACATTGATGGATTTATCCAAAATTTCTGATTACCCCCTAATAAATGAATTCATCGAAAAAAATTTAACCCCAAGACAGAAAGAAAGTTACGAATTAATCAAAAATCTAGATTCATTAATAGGTTTATAAAACATGAAAACAAAAATTTTTCTTTTCTGTATTTTAATCTGGGCATGTTCTTGTTCCAGCTACCCAAAAGGCAGTGTTTCATATTGGGAACCAGAGATGATACAAGGATCAATGGATCGTGGAAAGGGAGAAAATCAAAATTTGGAATTTTCCCAAATCTCACCACAAGAAATGTCATTCCCCAGAATAGACCTTTATAGAATTTATCCCTCCCTTTTTTATCCCTCCTATTATTGGTACACCTGGAACTTAAGATACGTTTTTCCTGGGTACAATTCATTTTATAATGTTAATCCATGGAATCGATATTCTATCTGGAATCCTTATTGGGAATTAAATTGGAACTTCCATTATTGGGGATTTCGTCCTCATCCTTTTTTATGGGAAAGGGATTGGAGATACACACATAGATTTAATTCGTATTTTACGATTCAGAACTATGGATGGTATAGGGCAGGTCCAAGAATTAGTTCATTAAATTCCCCAATTTATCGGAGACCGGGAGTTAGCCCGGGGCGATCGAATAATTATTCTCCCAGAATAAATTCTGACAGTACTAACCCAATTAATCGAAATTTTTCTAAAAGAGAAACAAGAGAAACCAAATTCCCAATAAAATCAAACCCCGATTTCCAAGAAAAAATTAACAAAGAAAAATCAATGGGTTCGAGAAATCCATTTTTTGAAAATTACAGGGGGTACGATTTTTCAAAAAAAGAAAAACCATCGATAAAACCTAGAAATGTTTATTCTACTCCAAGAACATACACCCCGAATTTTAGGGGTTATTATAAAAAAACTGATACACCTGAAGAATTTAGACCAAAACATATTCCCGGGGCATCCACAAGACCAACCTATACCCCAACACAAAAAAGAACAGCCCCAGTTTCTCCAGAAATTCAAAGATTTCAAACCCCAAGATCTTTTACAAACCCTAAAAAAAATACAAGAGAATAATCAAAAAAATGAAAATTGATTGAAGATATATAAATGAAAAAATTTTATTTATGAACAACAGTAAATCAAATTCTAAACCAGCTGTAAAAGCTGCTGCCCCAGCAAAACCAGCTCCTGCAAAAGTAGCTCCGGTAAAATCTTCACCAAATAAAAAGAAATAATATGAAACTAAATTTACAACAATTACAGGGAATTCTACGTCACATTTTAACTTTCGGTGGCGGAATTCTAATTGCAAAAGGCTACATTGATGAAGCTTCTTTACAGCAAATCTCTGGTGCAGTTGCAACCTTATTAGGAACGATTTGGTCTGTTTGGATTAAAAAATAATCTAAAAAAAATACAGAACGAAGCCCGGGATTCCGGGCTTTTTTTATATGATCCCGGATTTTGTTAAAAATGAAATATCTTCAATTTGTTCTCTTTGATCGTCATTTAAATTTATTCCTTTTTGAATTTCGGAAAATTCAGGAATATCCCATAAATCTCCCAACATAAATAACACTTTTCGGAAATCTTTTTTTATTTCTTCATTAAAGTAATCTGCATTAAGAAACGGCAAAGTCGAAATTAATTTTCTTTGTTTTGGTGTACCCTCTGATAAAACTTTAAACCAATTTTCGTAATCCCATCCGGTAGTTTGTATACCCGATTCTTTATACTTATCTGGAAAAATTAATCCTTCTCTGTTGTAAATCATCGTTTCACCTATATTTACTCGCTCGGCGTCACTAATTGTCAAACCGCTTAAAGAATTTAAATCCGGACAAATAAAAATTAAACCTTCAATTTTTTGTGGTTGATCTGAACTCAAACAATTTAAATTATTGATTCCTCCATCTATCACCACTGCCGCATCTTTATTGAATGAGGGAAATAAATGGACATTTCTACAATCCGGAGAAAAAATGAAACCATTTCTAAGAACGAATTGATCACAACTTTTAGGAAAAATTGAATCACATTTTTCTTTTGTTAATAAATATGATTGATTTCCCATACCAAAAAGATGGAAATTTTTTACATAATCTAAAGTGTAACCATAAGTTAAAAATTCTTCAATTGAATTAATCGGCATATTGAATGAAGAAAAAATAGAAACTGTTCTATTTTGTACATTGAAAACTAACTTTTTGAATGTGTTTTTTTTCGGAACTTTCATATCGGTCAAGTCAAGAAGAAAACATACAAATTGAAGAGGAACTCCGTCTGGACAATTATTCTTGAGTAATCCAAATTTTTCTATTAGATAATCGGCAGCCTGGATCCAATTCTTTCCTGATTGGATGAATCCAGAATTTTTTGACTTATCTCTTAAGTAGCCAGAATCTTGGTAAACGATTCCGGAAGGATACAAAGGAATTTCGTCGTTTTTTAAAATTACATTGTTCCCCATTTTCTTCATTCTATCTGTTGTGACATCTATAAAACCCAGATCTTGCAATGCCTGCCATTTGTCGGGGTGGTTCACCTCCCAGTAATTTGGCCTGCTGATTGTTGATTCTACTAAGAAGTCATCAAAACTTAAAATTTTTCTTTCCATGACAATTTTTTTCAAAAGTATATATTTTTTTATTAGAAAAACTTTTAGTAGAAACAATTTTTATATTGACACCTACAAATTCCATGAACATTAAAATCTTACGCCAGTAAGGCAATTCTGGTTTACTTTAAACCACGATCCAACTTATTTTTTTACGGGAACGCAATTAGGAACCGATCTTCCATTTTTTTTCTTTAAACCGACCTGTCGATAACCGGGCCAACATGGATTATTTCCCCTATTTGAAATCTTTTTTTCGGCCAAAAATTCAGAAAAAGACAAAATGTTTGTTTTCTGTGTTTCGAAATTTTTTGAATTTTCTTGCATTGTTGTTTTAAAATTTTGTTTGTTTATTGAATTTTGATTATTTAAAATCTTCATCATATTAACATAGGGAATAGATGGTTCACCAGGTACAGAACTTTGAATTTGATTTTTTATGTCATTTCTAATTTCTTCCTTGCCTTCCAAATCTAAATTAATTTTTACTGTAAAATTTTTCCCATATGGATAAAATAAGGAAATTTTTTTTCCCTCCCCTAAATTTTTATAGTGGTTTTTAATTTTTTGTCTTATTAAATTATCATGGTCAAAACTTCCATTTTCTCCGCTAAAAAAAAACTTTACAGTTTTTGCTTCGTTATTGTCTCCTACCCCCCATAGAGATCCCGCTCTCAAAGTTGGGTTTTTAGTTCCGGTATTTTTAGTGTAAGGCTTGAAATCCAAATAAAATTTTTCTTGTGTCATAGACGGTTTTGTCAAACAAACAGATCCAAGAAACATTGCCCATGCAGTATTGTCTAAAAATCCATCTTTTTTCAGATCATCCATGTAATTTCGAAGTTTATCACTATTTGCCAAATCCCTTAAAATATTAGGAAGCTCGAGGTACCCTAAACTTCTAAAAAAATTCACATTATCCCTAGCATAAAGTGGATGCTTTTCATAATCTTGCGATGGAATTTTTGGTTTTTTATTCAATTGTTGCAATTCTATTCCTCGAATAATTGCGTTATCTTTATTAAAGAATTTAGAACCTAGTTCGAAACCTTCTTCAGAATTTTCTCGAAATCTAGATTTTTTTTTATGTGGATCTGTTCTTTCTTCGTAATGGTCGGTGAATTCGAAACCATTCCGGGTAACAAAATTCTCTGAAATTATTTCTGGGGTAAAGTCCAAAAATTTAAGTAAATTAAATAACATGATTTATATATCACAAAATTAGAAAAAATTTTTTTAGTGCCATTTTCAATTTTATTATTCAATATAAATTTTCCAATCCAATGCCATATTTTCTCTTCAATTCGGCGTTGGTATTATTTATTTCTTTAAAAACACTATACAAACCATCCCGATATTGCCTAAAAATTGGTTACTCTATTTGTCTGAATTAATATTACCTTGTATGGACCACGTAAAATCTAATTTTACATCATTTTTAAATAACGTAGTATCCATCATATCAATGTATTGATTGGTTGTGTATCCATTTTTACCTGTCATTGTTGACAAGGCATGACAAGACATACAATTAGTTTGCATTCCATAAACAAAGTCTGGTCTAAATTTATTAGGTAGACTGAAAACTTTTGGCCCAAATCCACCTTCTAAATACGGATTAAATGATATAATTGGTATGGCGTCTTTATCCGTACCCCCCGTTATTGGTTGGTTTGGCCAAACCATCGCATATGCAACACTAACGGCATAGTGTGACGCGGCACCCTTTAATTCGACCGGCATTAAACTAGCCTCAAAGTAGGAGCTAGGAAATGGTGGGTTTTCAACATCGGGTGTCCAAAAGAAAGTTTGCCATGTCCAATTTTTAAATTCTTTGGTTGTAACATGCATCGCAACCAATAACACATAATCCCCCTGAATAAATTGTCTACTAGGTAAAGTTCCTACGTCTTGATGATTATTTAAATAATCGGCACCGACCCTATCGATTTTATAATGAATGAATTCATTTAAATTACACGTTGACCAATACATATCACCACTTGATGGTGTTGGGTTTTTTGTGGGGTAAATTACTTTACCTTCTTCTTGTTTATTTTTTATGTCAACAAAAACCCATTCATTCCATTCAGTGTATTTGTAAGCACCAGGCACACGTGGTTCCGTCCAAACGGGAACTCTGATATAACCATTTTTATCAGGCACCCCCGCGTAATATGTGGGTTTAATTGTAATTGAAGTGTTTGGAAATTCAGGAACTTTACCTACTTTCTCCTTTACTTTGAACGTATTTAGTTTTGATTGATTAAAAAGTAAATTCTCAGTAACAAATTTTGCCGCAGTTGGGTCATAAGAAACTGTTTCTAAAACCGAAAAATTACTATCAACAATATGTTTTTCCCCGGTCAATAAAAATCCGTGACCAAATTGTTTTGGCGGATTTAAATGTGTTCTATTTTTTCGAATGATGTTTTTGTCCGCAACTTGTCTATTGGCAGACAAAGCAGCAAGTTCTTGTACTCCCATCCAAGTTTCAAAAACCAATAATGTTTGTCCATTGAATTTTTGATTTGTTGGTTCAGTTAACCCCGCCCAAATACCCCATGCATGTGCAACTATTTTTTGTGTGTCTTGATTCTCCACCCAACTCATTATTTGAAGGGAGTCCTCAGGAAATTTGAAATTTTCGACTTTCAAATTTTTTGGGAAATCGACCGGTGTTATTGTTTCTTCTTTTGTACAGGAATAAATTGTAAAAATAATTCCGAGAATTAGGAATAGTGTTTTCATTGTTTTCATTGTTTTCATTTTATTTATTTTTGATTAATTTAGTTATTTTGTAAAGAACTCCAATTGAAACGTGTCTTGGTGAATATACAATTTTCCACATTCTTTTTTATATCCAATGATCGGATTTCAGTCCTTCTATAGAGCCCAAACTCAAACCAAACCAAGATTTCAAATTTTGATCGGCTTCCCTGACCAGTCTGGCATTTTCGGAGGATGAATTGTAATCCCCATATAAAGTTAAAGATCTGGGCTCTAAATGAATAGCCGAAGGTTTAGGATGATCCATCACATGAACTCCCAAAAGGTTTTCTTCATCTTCTCTATAATTTGACTCTTGAACTGATTGAACCAATTCTCCCCAGATTCCGTGTTTGTCCTCTTTTACGAGATTCAAAAAATTTTCCCAATCCTCCTGATCCAGTCCATCTTCTAAACCCAAAACTTCTGCAATTTTCGAAATGACTTTGGGCCTAGTGTAGCCCTCAACAATCCATAAATTCCTACATCTACCATCTACATTAGACTCCCAGTCTATGAACCAAACCTTGGGCTTTTCATTAATTCCAAGATCCTCGAATCCTGAAATCATGACCTCGATCTCATCATTTTCCTTCAAAGAAGTTTTAGACTTTCCTATTGGCACACAATTGGGCACTAATCTTCCGTTTTTGGTTTTTGTTCCCACCTGCCGGTAACCCGACCAACAGGGATCTTTTCCACTTTTAGACCCTCTTTTTTCGGCCAAAAATTCATGAAAAGACAAAATGTTTGTTTTCCTCTCTTGTAAAGATTCAATTTTTTTCTTCATTGCTAAATTCATTATTTTAAAATCAGATCCACTTTTTTTTCTGAACTTATCAAAGTTTGATTTCAAATTTTGAAATGCCGTTTTAAAATCTTCATCTTCTAATTTTGTATTTGAAATGGAGTTGTACTAGAAGATTTTTGGGAAGAATTAGCTTCGAAAATTTTTTTTCGAACAAAATCTAAAAATCTGTATAGGCTAAATGACATTCTTTATATATCTAAGGCAAACAAAATTCACATGGACTCCACTCTTCTTTTTAAATCGATTGGAAGTTTCCAAGTCAATTTTTTCAAATCCGATTTCATCTCTTCCAAAGAAAGATCGCCACGGGATTCTAATAGATTTATGACCTCCCAAATGGAATGAAACCCCGGATAAACTCTTTCACATCTTCGAAAATAAGAGAGGGCGTCTTCTTTTTTTCCTTCCAATAGAGCTTCCCATCCTAACCTCTCCAGTTCTGATGCAGATTCATATTTGGTTCCAGGCAGGACGAATTCCAAATCGGATTCTACATTATCTCTAGGATGTTCTTCGTAAGAAACTGAAGAGTCAGATTGTAACTGTGATCCAGGATAAAAAATTGAATCATTTCCAGCTTTGATCCATTCTTCATTAACAATTTTATAATAAGACATCCACTGTTCCCTGACCTTCGAATTGGGTGTTACGTGGGCAAAATATTGGGCAAGGAGTCTTCTTTTGGCAACATCCGGATTTAAAACAATTAGCTCAGTCGCATATTTGTCGTAAAAAGTGACTTCGGATAAAGATTGTTGTCTGTCCTGAAAGTGAAATGAAATGATGGTGGTGATAATAACCAAGACAAATGATCCAAGGAACCATTTGATCAATTCTATCTTTTTTTCTGGATCCATTTGCCTGTCTTAAAGACAGAATATATATCTAGGATCTTTTATTTTAAGAAAGAACAAATCAAATCCCCATCGAAAAAAGGGGATTCAAATTTTATAAAAACCTATTTTCCCAGTTTGGCCGATAGGTAGGATTGGGCACGAGATTTGGTAATATCCTTATCATTGTGAACAATCAATGTGAAAAAATCACCCCCCAATTTAGATCCAGCATAATAAATCCATTTTGTTTCTGGATCGAACTCGGGACCAGTTGAGTGTGAAAATTTGAAATTTTTTTCAATTCCAGTTTTTGGAGATTGGATAACATAATCGGTGTCAAATGGAATTTGAGATTCCGAAGTGTGAATAATCGAAGAATCTGCTGGATCCAAAGACCACTCAAAAGATGACAAGGAAATTTTCATGTGTTCGATGTTTAATGTGTAAATATAAAACAGAATTGGATATATAATTCGAAATTTACACAAAAATTTATGAAATACATTAAAATTTACGAAAATTTCAATTCCGAAAATACCCTATCTAAAAAGGTCCCTCGTGATATCTCTGATATCATTTTGGAATCATTCGACTCAATTTTACAATTTTCACATTCTTTGAACGAGGATTATTCAAGTGAAAATGATCCACTTTTCGGGAGAATGCCCTCCGCATACCAACTTAGAAGTGGAGAAAGAGCAGCACTAACCAAATTAAATCAAGTTATAGAAGATGAACAATTATTTGGGGCTTATCTTCGGGCTTATGATGAGTACAATCAAACACATTATGTGGAAGAAATTCCGGGGATTGACCAATACAAAAGGGGGGGTAAAGAAGAATACATTTCGGATTTGGATATGGCAATAGCTTTAAATTATGAAAGTTTGGATACTTTCTTGTTTGACAAAAACAAATTTGGTTCCATGATCGATGGAAATTATTCGTTTGCAAACAGAGATATAGATCAAAAAAGAATTGAGGTTTTTGATTTACTCAAAAATTATGATCCAGAAGAAATAATTACAGTAGTTGGCCGTCTGGTAAAAAACAAACAACTCCCAAGAATACTAAGGAAGAAAAAGATCCAAGACCCATTGGAAAGAAAGAACATTTACAATTATGTTCAAGAAACAATTGATCAATTGAAAAGAACTCCAGGTTCAAGTCGTTTCAAAACCCAACCAGGAAGCGAAAAGTGGATGATGGATTTAGCAACTGTTATAAATAAAGCAGCAAATCATTACAACAAACAAACCGCAGAAATTCTAGCCATATACCAAGATGAGAAAAGCAAAATAGAAAAAAGGATTTCTCAAATGAGAGGGAGACCTTCTAGAAGATATTAGGAATTTACAAGTTTTCCATTACCTTATTCACTGGATCTAAATCTTTCAAACTCATAGGCGGATCGTCTGTATCCAAATCAACTTCGGCTGAAATTTGAATTTTAGGTGGATTTGTATCAATTTCTTTTGTTTCAAATTTCCAATTAACAAAGTGTGAGAGATTGTCATTGACAGGATCCATATTTACATCAATTTCTCTTCTCCATCGAACCGAATCAAATGCATCAATAATTTTTTCAAGATCATATTTTCCCTCTTTCATTCTTCTGGGGAGAGATTCTAAAGTTTTTATGAGATCTGTTTTTAGAGATTCCGAATTAAAATTAACTCTAACTAATCCAGTACACACGGGGGACAAAGTAATTTGAGTTCCATCTATAGCGGTTGTTTTTTTATCCCAGCTTATTGATTCGAATCCAAATTCATAAGTAATATTCTTCATCCACTCTAAACCTTCTAAAGAAGACTTAATTTCTTCCTCGGTCCAAGTTCTTTCTAAAATACCGAGATCCTCTAATGATTTTATCGCACCCAAAATTTCTTCATCTGAATATTTAGAGTTTTCGCTTTCTAGGAAAGATTTGAAGGTTTTTGATTCCATATTACTTTTTTTTCAATTCATATTCTACGTCATCCAAAAAATCAGATGCCGAGTCAATTATTACATTTTTTACCTCATCATAGTCCACATTCATTTCAAATTCAAATGTAACTTCGCAATTTCCATCCGTCCAATATCTGTGTTCAGAAGTTATGTCAATCCAACAATCCTCCGATTCCTGAAATTCTGAAATATTTTTCTTAACAAGTTCATCCCAACCTGCCTCCTCGAAAGATCTCTTGATTGATTCGAATCCCCATGATTCTCCACCAATCCTAGCTTCTGAATCAGTATCATTCAACTTTTCCTCAAAAAGATTGTAAAAACCACTTTCATTTAAATCAATTGATAAATTTCCATTACTTGGTTTGGCTTCAATTTCAAATGTAATTTGATTTCCGTATGTATGAGTTTGTACATCATCTGACCAATCGACATTATCATAATCGAATTCTATTAAATCATCCCATTCGATTTCTTCTATTAATTCTTTGTAAGCTTTCTTAATTTCTTCCCAAGTCCAGGAGGGAGGAAAGATCCCAAGGTTTGAAAGATTCGAAAGTTTATCTCCTTCATCCGGTGTTGATGTTTCTGACTCCCTAAACAAAGAAAAATTTCTTATTTGAGACATGTTGAAATTTAATTTTTTTATTTATATATCTTTATATTTCACATGATCCCAGCTCTCACCAGATCCAACAAGTTCTCGAAATCATCTCTCAAATTTGAAGGGAGTTGAATTGAATTTTTAACCTCATCTGGCATGTCGTCCCAAAATTCTGAAAGTTGAATAATTGTAGATTCGGGATTTTCGGAAATTTTGGAATTCCAATATGTGGTATTAAAAATTGGAAGTGTTAAAATTAGTTTCTTTGCCTCTTCGGATCCATTTTCTAGAACTTTCTGCCATCCTTGAATGTTCCATTCGCCCTCCTCTAATTGGAATTCGTCACACTTAAATTTACCATTTATTTGTTTTGGTGCTCCTTCCAGTGATTGGAGTTGGTTTTCGGAACAAATAAAATCCCAACCAACTTCCTGTGGTGCTCCTGCCAGGGATTTGAGTTTGTTTTCGGAACAATCAAAATCTCCAAAAACTTTCTGCGGGGCTCCTGCCAGGGATTGGAGACCGTTGCGGAAACATTCAAAACTCCCATTAACTTCCTGTGGTGCTCCTGCCAGGGATTTGAGTTTGTTGTGTCTACAAGAAAAATGCCCGCCAACCTTTCGTGGTGCTCCTTCCAGGGATTTAAGATCGTTCTGAAAACAAAGAAAATTACCATCAACTTTCTGTGGCGCTCCTGCTAAGGATTGGAGTTGGTTGCTGGAACAATCAAAATTTCCAAAAACTTTCTGCGGGGCTCCTGCCAGGAATTGGAGTTTGTTGTCGGAACAATTAAAATTCCCAAAAACTTCCCGTGGTGCTCCTTCTAGGGATCTGATATAGTTGACGGAACAATTAAAACTCCCTCTAACTTCCAGTGGTATTCCTTTCAGGGATGTGAGATAGTTGTCGGCACAATCAAAATTTTCACCAACTTCCTGTGGTACTCCTTCTAGGGATTTGAATTTCATGCCGACACAAGAAAAACTCCCGGTGACACTTCGGAATCTGACCCCAAAAAAACTTCTATCTGAAGTACGATACCCAAGCAAATAAAAACTCCCCCGAATGTCAACAAGACCTGTTGTTGGATTAATGCTCCAGGTTCCCGTACCTTGTGTGCAACGATCCAGAAAAGACTTCTGCTCTGGAGTCAAACCAGAAGAGGTTTGGGATTCGTAAATATGGAATGGGAGAAGGTGTTTCATGGAACATACAAACTATATATCCAAAAAAACCAGGTCATCCAATCAATCAATTTGAAATTTTTAACCCAAAAATCCGGGCGTTGAATTAAATTTTCCCCTGCCATTCTGATTTCATGAAAGTAATGTAACAAACGGATTAGATATGAATTACATTTCATACACATTTAGTTCAATTCCCTGCGAGCGACACAAATCGGCCCAAGCATCACCATCTCAGTCATTCAAAGTCGAGGGAAGGGGGGACACGTTACGAAAACCCGGAGGCCCAACATCAATCTTTCCAGGCGGGATTAGCAATAATTAATTTGTCACCTTCTATTCTTGGGATCTCGCCCATGTCGTGCAATGAGGCAAAAAGTAAATCCTCGCCGAAAAATTTTCTGCCATTAAACACAACAAAGTCCGTTGGGTTTTTTCCGCCTAAATCGTCTGTTCCCGAATGGGAGAATCCTTTACTTTTGTAGGAATCCCGGGCCGCATCATCTGTTCTTGGCCCTCTTAAAAAATCATTCCAAGCCTCATCCAAATGAAAGTTTTCGTACATTTTTAGGTTTTTTAATTTTTCCATGAGTTTGGTGTTATTTTTCTTTTATATATCATTGACGCCAAACGTTTTCATTCCAATTTGGGCACAAAATTGGAGATCCACCAAAACCCCGGCGACACTCGGAATCAAATCACAAGAACATAAAAAATTTAACACGAAAGAAATTTATCTGCCAAAAAGCAATTCTGGAAATTCACCTTTCCAATGCTCATCGTAATACGCCTGGATTTTTGAAAAATCCCCCGAAAATTTTTCTTTGGTAATTGGCTCTCCTTCTGCAATTGCCTTGGGCAGACATAACAGGTAAATATTTTCCTTCATCCCCTAATAATTTAATTCCAGGAAAAATATTAAGAAATCTTTCTTTTCCTATTGTAAAATATATCCAGATACAATTCGATAGGACTTAATTGGTTAATTTTATCCAAAGTTATTGGTTGAAATATTCCATAAAAGAATTGACACTTTGTTTCGTTCACAAGTGTTTCTTCTGAAGGTAATTTCCCGTCATAAAGATTAATTTTTTGATTGGTTGCTGAATTTCTCTCAACCAAATAAATAGAATATTTCAACATTTCTTTGTAATTTTCTAGGTTTGTAAAATCAGTGCCATAATTGTCCTTGTATTTTTGTAAAACAGACGGATCAAGAGAATCCAATCCATCGGATATTTCTTCATAGTCTTTTGGAAGTTTTTCCATGATGGCTCGAATAATTGCAAGATCATTAGGAAGAGCTAAAAAATAATTTGACCTTCTCAAATCCGCAGTTTCGGATCTTTCTCCTGTTTCCCAGGATAGGATTCTCTTTTGGTAATTATGTAACTCAACCCTATAATAATCAAGCGTTTCGAGTTCAAGTTTATTTGGATTTAAAATATTACTGATTTCTTTTACTATCGACTGGGGGGTATCTTCATCTATTAGGTATGCAAATATGTCATCCAGGAAATCTCGTGCTCCTTCTTTTCCGAAGATGGTTTCTCTAACACCAAAAAGTACTGGCTTGTATTCAAGTGATTCAAAAATTTTCGAGTTATCAACAATATATTTTTCATCGTTTACAAATCTTTGAAATGGGTCGGAAAATGCAGGATCAAATAAAAGTAAATGCGCACCTAAAGAATCGAATCTTATGTAGAACCCCTTTTGTAAATATATGTGATCATCATCATCCGGGGTGTCGTGAGTGCCAGAATCATCATAAATAATGTCGGATAATTCCATGCCCATTTCAGGATCAAAAACAGCAACGTCGCTACCTAATGCACATTGAATATCCCCCGGAATAATACTCTTAACCTCTGGAGACTCCCCACAGACTTTACAATTTTTTTTCTGAAGATCCTTCAATTGTTTCATAATTGGAAAAGGTTCTCCACCCCCGGGGATGTAAACGTAATATGGAAATTCTTCACCTTTGGCCTGAGCAAGAATGTCAATCGACCAAGATTTCCGGGTGAGATTATTTTGGGCATATAATGGATCTAATGATTGATCAGAGTAAATCATCCAAGAATACCATCGGATCTTTTCGGATATGTAATTCAAATTTAATAACTCGTATGTTTTTTCCAACTGAGAATAATCCATCAGGGCATAAATTAAATTCGAACATTCATAAACAAACTTAACCAGGTAAACCTTGTCTCTGGACAATCCACTGGGCATCTGATATAAATCATGCAATCCAAATTTAACAGAACGCCTGGTGTAATTTTCTGAAATAAATGCCTCAAATAATTTAATGTGTTTCATTTTTTGTTATGTTTATATATATGCCCCAAATAATTTGAGGTGTTTCATTTTTTTGTTCTTACATGCCAGTCCTCTGGTACACTTCCCAAGCGTCCTCAGGAAGTCCTGGGTTGCCGCTGAAGTATAAGTCACCGCCCACCTCCTGCGGAGCGCCCCCCAGGGTGGTCAGCTGGTTGTTCCTGCAGTAGAAGTTCCCGTCCACCTCCTGCGGAGCGCCCTCCAGGGTGGTCAGCTGGTTGTAGCTGCAGTCGAAGTTCCCGCCCACGCTCTGAGGTGCGCCCTCTAGGTTGATCAGCTGGTTGTACTTGCAGTGGAAGTTCCCGTTCACCCCACCGAATCGAATGTCTAGAAAGTCTGTGAGCCCCTTTCCAGAAAGGTCGACATTTCCCCGGACGTTAACCAGGCCGCTCTTGGGGTCTACCATCCACTGGCCTTGGCAGGACTGGTCGAGGAGCTCGATTTGATCGTCGTTGAGGAAGACCTCTTCGGCCTCGTTGACGAAAGTTTGGAATGTTGTTATGTGTCGCATAGTTTTGTTTTTTTTATATATCCAACCCCAGCCATGCAAAGTTGAGGGAAAAAAGGGACATGTCAAGAAAACCCGCCGGCCCGAAAGTGAAGTGGAAAAAAGAATTAAAGATATAAGTCATTGAAAAGGTGTGTGCCAGTCCTGGCAGGTAAATCTCCTCCTTTACCACTTAATAATTTATCAGAATCGTTCACCCAATCCCCCAGCTTTCCCGCCATCTCGGCAGAATTAATTTCCTTAATTAAAACTTCTAAAGTTAAAGGTTGACCTCTGAGGTCGATCTCTAACGTCGGAAACATTTTGATTGTGGATTTTTCTTCAGGCACTTCATACCCAAATGATTTTTGAACTTCACTTCTGATCAAGTCTGCTCCTCCCATTTGTCCCAGAAGTCCCCCGTCCTCGACCCAATCATTCCACATTCGAGTGTATTTTGGATATTGACAATCAAAGTACCAAAAGACCACACCCTCTTCGTAATTATCATGAAAATACCTTAAGGTCATTCTGTTCATGTCATTATCACTCCATCTTTGACCCTCTGGACCATCAATTGCTTCCCCGTTGGGTTTCCAACGTTCATGAAAATAATTCGAATCCCAGTTGACGGAATTAATAAGATTCCTGTTTTTATCTCCAATTCTGATTGTCTTATAATTTTTGAAAACAAATGTTTTATAAGAGAAATTTTTATCCTTTTTAAATTCGTTGAATTTAAGCCCACCTTGTGCAGTCCAAGGTTTATTTACTCCCTCCCCATCTTTACCAAAATCATCATCAAAGTATCTCCTCCAAATATCTTCTGCTAAGGTCACAACAAAAGGGCAATTCATTTCTGTTTTTTCCGTGAGGGATTTAGGAACATCGCTTTCGCCACCACTTGTGAGATATTCTTTTTCTTCTGGAGTTAAACCTTCCATTCCTGTTTCATTATAAAGATCCAATACCCTATTGTAGAACTCCTCAACGTAGGCCTCAAATAATTTTAAATGTTTCATTGGCGATTTTTTTATATATCCAACCCCAGCCATGCAAAGTCGAGGGTGAAAAAGGGACATCTTAAGAAAACCCGCCGGCCCCACATCTGATATATATAGAAGAAACCCGAATTCGAAATATGAAACACATTAAACTGTTCGAGGCTTTCTTAGCAAAGAAAAAACCAAATTATAAAAAGCCAGAATTCGAATTCAAAGAGTTCTATAGAGCTTTCAAGTCGTATCCAGAATTGAAGGAATTACTTCCTCCTGAGATAGACAGAAGTATATTCGAAATCAAAGCAGATGGATTTGGTGGAGAACCTAAATGGCTGGAGAAACATGTGGATCCGCCTAGTAAACCAGATGAAATAACAACTGATGAGCTCTTAAGTAAAGCAAAGGAAGAAGATCCTAGATTTGTTCCTTTTATTATTTGGTGTCGTGAATTGTTTGAAGGGGGTGAAATGGAAAAGCTTACCCTTGACTTTATAAGGCCCAAGATAACAAAGAATTTTAAGAATCATGCCATTTATTGGGATTCTTTAGTGAAAGATCCCAATTTCTTAGACTCTTGTAAGGAAGAATACAATAAAGCAATAGAAGCAGGGTTAGACGATGTGACACTTCATAATACCAAAGGCCTTGTACAAAAGTATCCAAATATTGAAATATCTAAAGCCCAATCTTGGACTTATTTCAAAGGATCTATAGCTCACTTTGATCGTGTTGAAGCCAGTGGTGGCGAACTTCCTTGCACACAGTTTATATTACACAGGGGTAACTACTACACTATAGGAGGTAGAAGAAGAATGTTATGGCATTTTTACAATCACGTGGATCCTACCGTCTGGATAATGGAATTATAGGTTCAACCAATTTATGGGGTAAATTTTGGGTCAACCATAAAATTAATACCTGTGATGGGTAAATATTTTTCACAAGAAAGTTATATTTACGATTGAATGGAAAAAATAATTATCAGTAAAAGACATTTAGACTGCGTTAGAAAACAACGCGAAAACACCCAACTATCATCTCGTTTTCCGAATGATTTTGAGAGTAAATTAAAAAGAAGTATTGAATTGAGGCAGGAGTTTTCGGACATTATACCTTTTAGTCCGGACAACAAAAAGAATTGTGATGATTTTCTTGATGCTCTTGAAATGGAGAATTATGAATTTTGTGGAAGATTTACAATAAAATAATCAGTAGAAGATTTTCAAATGATATAATATTTTCCATAGATTTTATTTTATTTTTACACTTTATATTTAGAATTTAACCCAGATTGTGTCTATGTTGTACACAAGTTTGGTGAACCCAAGCGGAATCATTATGGAATCAATTTCTTCCCTTTTTTCTTCTTGTAAATGAAAATGTTCATATTGAAGCATACTCAGCGAACGAATGAATTCAAGATCAAGCGACTTCATGATGTCGAAATCGATGCCTTCTAAATCCATTCTCAACCAGTTGATTGGTCCAATCTCGGAAATAAGATCCCTGATGCCCACAGACTTTTTCCAGGTAAAATTTTCATCCGCAGTCGAATCAATTTTTCTTAGGTACTCAAAATTGATCGTGTTCAAACCATCAGAGTGTTGTCCCTCGTAGAACTTGCAGTCCAGCCCATCCACCGTCACCAACTTGTTGTGAAGTTTGATCTTTGGATTACCCCCATAGGTTTCAACCAGTTGACGGAATGTGTTCTCTGATGCTTCCACCAAATGGCACTCCAAGGATTCTCTGTTGACAGGTACAACCCATTCACCCCATCTTCCATTCCCGCACCCAAAATTAAACCGATCGAGTTCCGATTTAGCACACAAAAATAATCCCAAAACTCGTAAATTGGCAGGTCGGAAATGCCATAGTCGAAAGTCCAGGATTTAAGAACAGAACCTCCACTGGTTTGAATTTTGATGACCACATCTCTCACATTGTCCCAGGTTGCCCACATGCCCGGGTTCAATTCGGTTTCCCAGATGACTGTTTCTGTGATCAATTAAAGTACTTTAAATTTAAGGGGAAAGTGGACCAAACTTATTTTGACGTCGTGTGATATCTCACACCAAATTTTTTCATTCTCGAAACGGAGTGTGATCATGGAAGTTTGGGTTTGATTTGAGGGGTTTGCAAAATTTATTATTTTGTCCAAACAAAAAAATTTCATTGTCCCTTGGTCCTAGGTCCTACCCAGCCCACAGGAGACACAATCCGGCTGTAGAACAAAGCCCATCGGCAATTCTTTGAAGGACTCTGAAGGACTCTGCCCAATCACTACAGACAAGAGAAATCGGATTCTGTGTGGGGACTGCTTGGAACTTCCGGCCCTCAAGGTTCTGCGGAAAAATGCCCCTTGTGGAAGCCCCTCTGAGGCTTTGAAAACCACCCAGGGCCAGGAGTCCAGGTCCAGTCTCCGAGGAAAGCCTCGTTTTACCCCAGTAGGGCGAGGTTAACCAAGCCCCTTTAGTTCCTCCTCGGTCTGTCCTCGCTAACCTCGATTTTTTTCCCAGACACCCTCGTGTGGAGGAAACTGGGGTTAAGTGGAGGCTTGTGGAGGATAACCCGGATTCCGATGGCACACTCTGCCCCGGCGAGGGCCGAGGTTAATCCGGGGTCAGCCCGCCCCGATTTTTTTTGTTGTTACGAAATGTAAGTCATTCCAAGTAAACATGTTGTGTTATAACGAAGACATTTCGTTGGGCTGGGATTATCCTGGAAATCCCGGACACACAAAAAAAACCCGTGTCGATCCGGAGACCAACACGGGCAAAACACAAATGAGAAACACGATTCAAAGATAAGACAGGAACAAACAAAACGTACCCCTGGCCCGGTGGAATTTTTTGGGTTTGACATAGTATGATACTAACATACTCAACACCGCAGCGCGTGCACGCGACGCGCTCGGCGCCCCAACACAAAAAAATGTAATCCATGTTCCACTTTCCTCCACCCCAGCACCTTCTTGAAAAACTGTGGGCCCGTGTCCGCTCCGTGATCCCAGCCCTCCGGGATTCCCAGCCCTTGCCCCGGCCTGTTACCCCTGTAACCCCCTGTGCTACCGATCCGGCCAAGCCCTGTACCTGTGGGCAGGCCAACTGTGGTCCTGAGCCCTCTAAAAAATAAAATTGTATGTCGAAAAAACTGTGTATTCTACTACAGACCAACGACGAGTATGAATTCCTATGGGAAGGACTATTTTTATCTTGGCATTTGAATTGGCTGTGGACCGAGTTTCCTTGGCCCGTGTTTGTCATCACCGAGACGAAGGAATTCTCGTCCTGTCATCCGGCATGTAATTGGACAACTTTGAAGGTGGGCGAGGATGTAAAGTCTGCCTCCCACTACTCGACAAAGTTGTTGAGAGGACTGCATCAGTTGGAGGAG